>Ga0247727_10001709_pt1 | contig 51389 bp, 37 predicted proteins | sample WisWelCaveWW1625_FD_202498 | JGI IMG/M metagenome (GOLD analysis project Ga0247727, IMG submission 202498) | Biofilm microbial communities from Wishing Well Cave, Virginia, United States - WW16-25 | ecosystem: Environmental > Aquatic > Deep subsurface > Groundwater > Cave microbial mat | place... | reverse complement strand
AACGGAAGGCGATCCTCGACGTGGCAGCGAGCTTTGGAGTCATCAGAATCACCCGAGGCGGCGTGCTCCTCCCAGCGGCCAAACGCGAAGGAGTTTTGTGACCACCACAGGTACAACAACCGGGCGCGGGCGTACCGGACGAAGTGGGGGAGGTTTGGTCAGCGGGATCCGATACGAGACCGTAATCTGTATTGGTATGTACGGGCGCGGCCCGTATCACTGCGTGATCCATTGGGATTGGATCCTGAGACTTCAAGCTGTGAGTGGTCGACTGTGCTTACAGCTACTTGGACGAAGGCGTGGGATGACTGCATGAGCGCGTGCATGCATACCGCAGGCAACAGCGAATGCGATACTGAGTACAAAGCAGAGTGGTATGATACCTACACTCCGATAATGAATATGTGCGACCTCCTCTATCCCAGCGAAGTCGAAGTTCTTCATGACATCACTGGAGTCGGTGGAACCATTGCAGTTGGTGTCCTTGACGTACTTCTTGGTTTCGCTACCGAGGATTGGCGCGACTGCATGGATGGAGCCAAGGATGCTGCCAAGGCTTCAGCGTGCGCCGCAAAGGAAGATTGTTGCAAGGACAAATGCGATGGTCTGCAGAAGAAGAAGAAGGTTGGCTGGACGCCACCTTGATCCGCCGACTGATGATCCCGCGGGGCCAACCAATCCTCCGACCGGACCTGGACCTCTTGGCCCAGTATGCCCGCCTGATGATCCGTAACGTCGCGAGTATCTCTTGAGTGACTTCCGAGGACGTGATGCAGCGTGAGCGGCGTGGCACCGACATTGCCTGCGGGATGCGACCATGAGGGCGCTCACCTGCCCCCAGTCCTTCGTCCGTTCATGATTCAATGAGTCACGCGCACGTCTTGAGCGCCCGATGAGCAAACGCTTAGCATGAAGAACTTACGCGGCTCAGGCTCGCGGGCTTGGCTTCTCGTCGGCATGTTCGCTGTCGGCGCCGGCCTCGTGCTCATGCTGGTGCGGATGGAGTGGGCAACAACCGACGGGACCGACCGGTCGAGCCTTCTGCAGCCTCCGCCTCCGCGCACGGAGGCGTCGACACTCGCCGAGTTGCCGGGCCTGGCCAATGAGCCGTTTGCGCCGACGATGGCCGGGCCTGCCGCCACTGGCTCCTCGAAGCCGTCCGTGCCCCGGAATCTCGAGCAGACCGAACTGCAGGCCGTTGACATCTGGGCGGTCGACCCGTCCGGACAGCCGGTGGCAGGAGCCGACGTCTTGGTCTGCGACAGCCCAGCGGTGAATGTGACCGAGCTCATCCAGCGCCTGATAGTCGCGCGTGAAGCTGGTCCGGAAGCTGAGCAAGCCGTGCTCAAGGCAGGTGCAGTGCTCGGCCAGGCTTCCCGACCCGACTGGGAGGCGCCCTCGGCGCACCTCCGGACGGATGACAAGGGGTACTGCCGCATCACATTCACGACAGGCAGTGGCTACGTCTATCTTGAGAAGGAGGGCGTTGGTACATCGGGCATCTGGCACGCGCTCTCAAGGGAAAGTGACCCGACAGGCAGCCAGCCACTCGGCGGCCGGGCGGTGCGTGCGTCGCACGCACGGCTGGTGCTCCAGCCGAAGGCCGTCGTGCAGGGTGTCGTCCTCGACGCGCACGACCAGCCGCTGGGCGGGGCCGACATCGACGTGGACAAGTACCTCGGCTCCGTCGGTCGGTCCGACGGGACGCAGCCGCGGCACCCGGGGGCAGTCGTGGCGGACGCGCATGGAGCCTTCGAGTTCGGCCTCGATGCGCCTTGCTACTTTGGAGTCAGTGCCAGACTTGCCAGCCAACTCACCGAGACTGTGCGCAGCAGCGTGGAACCCGGCGAGGTGCTGTCACTTGAGTTGCGGGTACCCGGCGCCTTCGCCGTGACCGGCTTCGTCGTCGGGCCGGATGGCGAGCCTGTGGCCGACGCCGACGTCGAAGTTGCCGGCAGGAACGCCCCGCACGTGCCAGCCTCGAAGAGCGGCGCGGACGGCACGTTCGAACTGCCCCTCACCCGTCCAGGCGAGTTCGAGCTGCATGTCTCGGCTAGTGGTCTCGTGCAGGGTCGGCCGCAGCGCTTCCGCATCAGTGTCGAGAAGCCCCGCCCCAACCTGCACGTCGAACTGCTCGAGGCACGCTCGATCACGGGACGCCTGCGGTGGAGCAGCGGCGAGGCCATACCACAGGCAATGGTTAGCGCATCCTCCCAACGCCGCGACCTCGGCGAGGAGTACTCAGGTTTCGGAGCCATCACCGACAGGCGTGCGATGACTGATCGCGAAGGCTGCTTCGAGCTTGTATCCCTCCACCCCGACATGGTCTATGACCTTCACTGTTTCGTCAGCCTGACCGCGAACACGTGGGTGAGGGATGTGGCTCCGGGAACGCGGGACCTCGAAGTGATGCTCGATCGCGAGGCAGCCAAGGGCGTGTCAATCACGCTCGTCGTCGTGGACGAGGACAGCGGAGTCCCAGTACGCAGCTACTGGGTCCAGCACGGCAACTTCATCAACGGCGTGACGGATGACTCGCCGACGGAGTGGATTGATAACCCTGCGGGTCGTTTTGTGAAGGGCGGCTGCCGCCCGGATGGAAGCTACGGCTTTGTGGTACGGGCAGAGGGCTATGCTCGCCGGCAGCTCGGACCCGTTACTCCAGGTCCGGAGGGAGCCGAACTGACCGTGTGTCTCGGCCGGGAAGGTGGAGTACGTGTTGTTGTTGTGGACGCGGATGGCAGTGCCATTAACGGCGCGCACGTCCTGCTGGCGGAGGCGCTCAGCGACGACTTCGACCGCTTCGAATACTTCCGGACCGAGGTGACCGACGACCAGGGCATCGCGACCTTCGAGAACGAACCGCCGGGGCGCTACGTCGTGCTGGCACATGGCGCCAGCTTGGACTCCGATCTGCTGCGGCTTGACGTGCGATCGGGACGGACCACGGACGCGCGCCTCGTCGTCACGCCGGTGCGCCAAGGTGAGCTTGAGGTGCTTGTGGTACAGGCCGATGGCAGTCCGTTTGTCGATGCAGAGGTGATGCTCACGCAGTTGACGGAGTTTACTGCGGCCCGCGGGTGGGATTCACCCGACCTCTTTCCCGAGAACCTGCGTACTGACGCCACGGGTCGGTTCCTGCTCGATCTGGCACCGGGGCTGTACTTGGTCTATGTGTCGCCTGAAGCCAACGTGTTCATTCCTCCGAAGCAGGCGCAGGTCTTCGCCGGTCACCGCTCGCTACTCACCTTCAGCGAGGAACGCTGAGACCGGCGTAGCTTGTGGTTGTGGTGTTTCTGTTGTCCGTTGTGCTGGTTCAAAACTCATCCGCACGCGATCGCCGGTGTTCCGGAGCGCCGTTGGGACCGCCCGGGGACTCGGCAAGCGGCCGCGAGTTGTGGAGAATGCCCTCCGTGCGGACGGCGACCCAGAGAATGACGCCTGTGAACCGACCTGAGTCAGCCCGCGCGACGGTACGTGTGATGCAAGCCGCCGAGAACCGGTGTCGCAGCGACATCATCGACCGGAGTCGCCTGGCGCAGGCGCGGCAGCGGCGAGTTGCGCTCGAGGCTCAGGTGAGGACGAGCCGGATTGTAGTACTGATCGATGTACTCGCGCAGCGCGCTGTGCCTGTTCAAAACTCGCGCGAAGTGGCAATGCGGGCGACGGCGGCGTGCAGAGACGGGTCAGTTGGGTCGTCCTGGGAGGCGCACGGCTCGTCGCAGCGCAAGGCTGCTGATAGTGGACGGAGCATGACCGCGAACACGACACATGCAAGCCGACTCAACTCACGCCGCGCGGCGATACGTGTGATGCAAGCCGCCGAGGACCGGCGTCGCAATGACAACTTCAGCCGGAGTCGCCTCGCGCGTCCTCGGCAGCGGCGAGTTGCCGTCGAGACTCAAGTGAGGCCGCGCCAGGTTGTAGAAAGTCCCGACGTACTCGCGCAGGGCGCGCTCAAGGTGACGTTCGCCGAGGACGAGCAGATGGTCCGTGCACTCGCGGCGCAGCGTGCCAATCACCCGCTCGGCGTATGGGTTCTGCCACGGCGATCGGTAGCCCGTGGTGATTTCGCGGATCGCGGCGGCCTTGACGAGCCGCGTGAAGTCGTCACCGTAGATGGCGTCGTTGTCCCGCAGCAGGAACTTGGGCTCCTCGCCTCCGGGGAAGGCCTCGAGGATCTGTCGCGCGGTCCACTCGGCCGTCGGGTGAGCCGTCACCGCGACGTGCCGGATCAGCCGTCGGTCGTGCGAAAGAACCACGAGCACGTACAGGTTGCGGAACGTGATCGTGGGCACGGTGAAGAAGTCGCAGGCCGCCGTGACCTTCAGGTGGTTCCGGAGGAAGGTCATCCAGCTCTGACCGCGGCCGCGGTGTCGGTTCCTGGCCATGTACCGGGCCACCGTGGATTCCCCGACATCGTGCCCGAGCAGCAGCAGCTCGCTGCGGATGCGGGGCGCGCCCCAGGTCGGGTTCTCCCGCGACAGCCGATGGATCAGCCGGACCAGCCTCCAGCCTATGGGTGGGCGGCCGGCCTTCCTGGCCTTGGACTTCCAGCGCCAGTAGGCACGCCAGCCCTTGCGATGCCAGCCCAGGACGGTCTCGGGCTTGACGAGGCACAGACACTCGCGCCAGCCGGGGAAGACCCTGACCAGGCCGATCCAGAAGACCCGGTCGGCGTCGGTCAGGCGGGGCCGCTTGACGGACCTCCGGGCGACGTTGAGCTGCTGGCGCAGGGCCAGGTTCTCGAGGACGAGGTTGCGGCGGGTCCGGAGACCGGCGCGCAGGACGATGAGGAGCCAGGACAGCCACGACATGGGGGCGGGGAGGATAGCGACCACGGGCTCGGGGCCGTCAGCCCGGGTCCGCCTCTCCGTGGTGAACGGCCATCGGACGCATGGGCGGCTGTCCATCCTGACCCTGTGGCTGGCGCGGCGGGAGGAGTTCGAATCCGGCTTGGTAGCCACGCGGCGGTTCGGTACGAACTTGCGGCGGAGTTCGTATCGGACGACATCTTGGGGAACCACGCGGGCGCAGGCCGTGGTGCGCGGACCGGCAAGGCTGACTCCTGGAGGCCGAGACGATGAGACGCTGGGTCGCCCGCTCGAGCTGCGTCGCTGTCAGCCTCGCCGCGGGACTTCTGATCGGCGAGGGCGTGGTGCGCGCGGCCGGGCTCGGCAACGCGACCCTGACGCGCGGGAGTCTCCACGCGTTCCATGCCGAGGCGGGCTGGATGGGCCTCCCGGGCTGTGACACGCACTACGAGTTGCCCGGGGTTTTCGACGTGCGCGTGCTCTGCAACAGCGCGGGCCTGCGCGATCGCGAACGCAGCCTCGCGAAGCCGGCCGGCTCGCGGCGCGTGGCCGTGCTCGGGGACAGCTTCATGTGGGGCTACGGTGTCGAGAACGGCGAGATGTTCAGCAGCCGCCTCGAACACCTGCTGGCGGACACCGAAGTCCTCAACTTCGGCGCGAACGGCTACAGCACCGTCCAGGAGCTCGTGCGCCTCGAGGCGGACGCCCTGGCCTACGCGCCGGACGTGGCCATCGTGTCGTTCTGCAGCAACGACCTCGGGGACAACCTCGACGACAAGGAGGGTGGCCGGCCCGCCGCGACGCTCGGCGACGACGGCGAGGTCCGGATCGTGAACCGGCCCGTGCGAACGGCGTGGAAGTCGGGCGCCAAGCAGTGGCTGCGGCACAACTCCCGCCTGTTCGCCGCCGTCGAATACGAGACGGAGGCCGTGCGGCTGCGCCACAAGATGCAGGCCAGGGCCGATGCGTCGGCCTCGGATCGGCCGAGGCCGGGCGAGACACGGGCGACCGACGACGAACAGGCAGAACCGGAGTTCACGCTGCTCGATCTCTTCGGCCGTCCGAGCAGCGAGATCGACCGGGCGTGGCGGGTGGAACGGGAGCTGCTCGCGGCCATCCGTGATCGCATGGCCAAACGCGGCGGAAGGCTGCTCGTCGTCTTCGTGGCCATGAAGGAGGCTCGTTCCGAGCAGGCCTTCCGCAAGACGGTGGTTGCGCCCTTCGAGCGCCCCGACCTCACGCTCGACGTCGATCGGGATCGCCCGGGCCGTCGCCTGGCTGCCATCTGCGACGAGCTGGGCGTCCCGTTCCTGGACCTCAATCCCGTGTTCCGCTCGCACGAACAGCCGGACGTGCTCTTCCTGCGCCGCAACGCCCATTGGTCGGCAGCCGGCCACGCGCTTGCCGCGCAGGCCGTGGCCCGGCGCCTCGCCGAGTGCGAGCTGGCCGTGCCACGGCAGCCGGGCGCGATCTCGCGCTGAACGGGGCGTTCAGCAGCCGCGTGACTCCGATCCGGGAGGCGGGCCACGAGCGGCGCGCCGTTCGCGCGACACGCCGGCTGGGCGCGGGCGGAGCCCGGAAGGGAGGCCCTGTCCCCATCCTTGGCCCAGTCGTGATGGGACTTCATGGGGCTGGGTGTTGAGGGCTGGGGTTGGCGAGCGGCATGGGCTTCGCCCGTCTCGACGGGTTGAAAGGCGCGCTTGCGTGACCTCGGCGCCGACGTTCGCTCGCCCGGTCGCATGTGCGGGCGCGTTTGTCGCGAGCTCATTGCCGTGCGCCTGAGCGCGCGGCAGACTGCACGCCCTGTGGCCAACGGGCGTGCCGCCTGATCCACGAGCGAGCCTCGCATGGCAGCCGGAAAGCGCATCGCAGCACCTGGGCGGGGAGGCCGGCAGACGGACCCGGCCGTCGCCGCGTACCTGGACGCGTTGAAGCACCCGCACAAGCCGGAGCTGGAGACGCTGCGGCTCATCATCCTCGGAACCAGCCCTGCGATCCGCGAGGGGATCAAGTGGAACTCGCCTAGCTTCCGCACGACGGAGTGGTTCGCGACCATCAGCGTGCACGCGCAGGACCGCGTCCGGCTCATCCTGCACCTGGGCGCCAAGGTGAAGGACAACGCGACCAAGGGCATGCAGATCGCTGACCCGGGGAGCCTGCTGGAGTGGCTCGCGAAGGCCCGCTGCCTCGTGACGATCGGCGACGTCAAGGACCTGCGGGCCAGGCGCGCGGCGCTGCAGGCCATCGTCCGCCAGTGGATCCGCTGCCTCTGATCTCCGGAGCCTGTGCCGTGTCGAAGCGTCCGCCCGCCCGGTCCGCCGCCAGGCCGCCGCCGGCCTCGCCGGCGCCCGACGTCCCGTCGGTGCTCGCCGCGCTCCGGCGCCTCGCCACCCGACGCACGCTCGAGGGCATGGCGCGCTACGGCATCCCGTCGGTCAAGGCCTTCGGCGTGTCCGTGTCCGACATGCAACGCCTGGCCAAGCGCCTCGGGCGGGACCACGACCTCGCCGCCGCTCTCTGGAAGACGGGCTGGTACGAGGCGCGCATGCTGACTGCGTTCCTCGACGACCCGACGCTCGTCACGCCCGCCCAGATGGAGCGCTGGGCGCGGGACTTCGACAACTGGGCCATCTGCGACACGCTGTGCTTCAAGCTGTTCGACCGCGCGCCGCAAGCCTGGAAGATGGTGGCGCCGTGGAGCCGGCGGCGCGAGGAGTTCGTCAAGCGCGCGGCGTTCGCGCTGCTGGCCAGCCTCGCCCTGCACGACAGGCGGGCGGGCGACGCGGCGTTCCTGCGCTGCCTGCCGCTGGTCGAGCGCGCTGCCGCCGACGAGCGCAACTTCGTCAAGAAGGGCGTGAGCTGGGCGCTGAGGGCCGTCGGGCAGCGCAATCGGGTGCTGCATGCCGCGGCGGTCGCGACGGCCCGCCGGCTGGCGGAGTCGCCGGGAACCGCGGCGCGTTGGGTGGGAAAGGACGCGCTCAGGGATCTCCTGCGGCCGAAGGTGCTGCAACGGCTCGCCGCGCGTCAGCGCACCGCCAAGACCTGACGACCTGGCGTGCGCAGTTGGTGCTATTCTCTGCCGCCTTGTGCGCGACGGCCTTGCCCCGCGCCGAGGACGAACCCCGACCGCAGCGCCTCCCGTTTCCTGCCACCCCGGCCCGACACCATGCGCCCCATGCTCCTTCGCGTCTTGTCCCTGTCGCTCCTCGCCCTGGTGCCGCCCGCCGCTGCCGGCACGCTGCACGTCGACGCCGACCTCCTGACGGGCCTCAACGACGGCTCGACCTGGGCCGACGCCTTCCAGGGCCCGCTCGGCGTGCAGGCCGCGCTGGCCGTGGCCGTCGCGGGCGACGAGCTGTTCGTCGCGCAGGGCACCTACCTGCCCACCGACACCGGTTCGCGCACGGTGGCGTTCGCGCTGAAGAACGGCGTCGCGATCTACGGCTCCTTCCTGGGCACCGAGACCAGTCCCGACGAGCGCCCGCCCTTCGGCACGGCGCCCAGCGTGCTGAGCGGCGACCTCGCCGGCGACGACGGCCTGGCGCTGTTCGGGGACAACAGCTTCCACGTCGTCACGACCAGCGGCACCGACGCCACGGCCGTGCTCGACGGCTTCGAGGTCCGCGGCGGCGCCGCGACCGGCGGCGGCAGCAACCAGGACCGCGGTGGCGGCATCCTGTGCACCGGCGCCGTCGGCCCGACCGTGCGCAACTGCCGCTTCGTCGCCAACCGCTGCACGTTCGGCGGCGCGGCCGGGTACGTCAACAACGGCGGCTTCCCCAGCTTCACCGACTGCAGCTTCGAGGACGGCGTGGGCGGGTCGTTCGGCGGCGCCTTCGACATCGCATCCGGCGGAGCGGTGCTCTACGAGCGCTGCTTCTTCCGCGGCAACACGGCGGCGCGCGCCGGCGCGCTCGAGGTCTTCGCGACCACCGGTGTCGTCGTCAACAACTGCGTCTTCACCGGCAACACGGCCACCGGCTCGGGCGGCGGCGGGGCCATCTGGATGGGCACCGGCGGCAACACGCGCGTGCGCAACTGCACCATCGTGGCCAACTCCTCGACCGTCAACGCCGTCGCCGGCCTGCGCAACCAGAACGCCTCCGCCGCCACCGTCGTGAACTGCATCTTCTGGGACAACGCCGGCCCGGGCGGCGCGCAGGACGCGGCCAACCAGGTCAACGCCGCCACCAACGTCACGTACTCGATCGTCGAGGGCGGCTTCACGGGCACCGGCAACCAGGGCGCGGACCCGCTGCTGGCCGACATCCTCAACGGCGACCTGGCGCCGACCTCCGCCTCGCCGGCGCTCGACGCCGGCAACAACGCCGAGGTGCAGGCCGGCACGACGCTGGACTTCGCGCACGCGCCGCGCCTCGCCGACGTGCTGGGCGTGGCCGACACCGGCGCGGGCACGGCGCCGGTCGTGGACCTGGGCGCGTACGAGTTCGAGTCGGTCTGGCTCGGCCTCGGCAATGGCCTCGCGGGCACGCCGGGCACGCCGGCGCTCGTGCTGGACGGACCGCTGACCGCACTGAGCACCGTGAGCGTCGCGCTGGCCAACGCGCTGGGCGGCAGCACGGCCTTCCTGGTGGTGGGCTTCGCGCAGCTCGGCGCACCCTTCAAGGGCGGCGTCATGGTGCCCGACATCGACGTGCTGCTGCCCTTCGCCACCTCGGGCGCGGGCGCGGTGGACTTCCCGTTCACCTGGCCGGCGGGCGTGCCGGCGGGCGTCGCGACCTGGTACCAGTTCTGGGTGCAGGACGCGGGCGGGCCGAAAGGTTTCGCGGCGAGCAACGGGGTCAAGGGCACGACGCCGTGAGCTGACGTGGACGCGCGCCGCAGGCTGCGCAGTCTCCTCCCGCTGCACCAACCGCGTCTGCTGCGGTACGCTCGGCACCCGGCGCCAAGCCCCCGGACGACTCGTGACGACAAGATCGCGGAGGGAGCAACGGGCGCCAATCCTCCGGGAGACGAGGCATGGAACTCGATCGTTCCTCGCGCGAGCAGGACCGGAGTCGGTTGTCGCGCCCGCGAGCGGGCCACGAACGCCTCACGGCCGTCGTCGCCTGCCTGCTCCTCGCTTCCTGTCTGCTCGCCCCCGCGCGCGCCGACGAGCTGGTGATCTCCGGCGACCTCTCCCCCGGCGGCGCCATCACGCTGGAGGCGCGCGGTGCGCCGGGCAACCCGCTGCTGCTCTGGGTGGGTCTCGGCTTCGCGGACCCGCCGCTGCTGCTGAAGGGCCAGGACTTCTTCATCGACCTCGGCCAGCCGTGGTTCCTGCTGGTGCTGGGCGCGCTGCCGCCCGGAGGCGAGTTGCTGCTCTCGGCGGCGCTGCCCGGCGACCAGGTGCTGGTCGGCCTGACGCTGAACTTCCAGTCGGCGACGGCGGCGCTCTCGAACGGGGCCTCGATCCGCATGCACGTGGCCGGGACGCAGATCGCGCCGGCGCCAGCGGGCGCGAACTTCGGCCTGCCGCCGCTGGCGGGCGACCTGGACGGCGACGGCCTCGGCGACTACGTCGTCGGCGCGCGCCTGGAGGGCGGCACGGGCAAGGTCTACATCGCGTACGGCCCGGACCCGAACCCGGTGCAGACGCTGGTTGACCCGACGCCGCAGGCCGGCAGCGAGTTCGGCGTCGCGCTGGCGCTGGGCGACTTCGTCGGCGGGCCGGAGAACGACCTGCTCGTCGGGGTGCACGGCGCTGGCCCGACATCCGCCAACGCCACCGGCGAGGTCTGGATCTTCGAGGGACCGTCGTTCGCGTCCGCCACCCAGGTCCTCTCGCCGCAGCCAGGGCCGGGCAACGGCTTCGGCATCCAGATCGAGGGCGGCGACTTCGACGGCGACGGCTTCCGCGACCTGGCCATCGGCGAAGCGGGCGCGCCGGTCAACGGTCAGCCGCTGGCGGGCAAGGTGCAGGTGCTGCGCGGGCCGTCGTTCACGCCCTGGCTGACGCTGATCCGGCCCGGCAACGAGCTGCTGGCCACGGGCCTGTTCGGCTCCGCCATCGCGGCGGGCGACATCGACGGCGACGGCCTCGACGATCTCGTCGCCGCCGCGCCCTCCGCGATCGTGCAGGGGCTGCCGCAGGTGGGCGAGGCCTGGATCTGGTACGGGCCGCTGACCGGCGCGCCCGTGATGGTGCGCGACATGCACCCGTCGGCCGGCGCGGCCTTCGCCTGCCGCATCGAGCTGGCCGACCTCGTCGGCGACGCGCGCCTCGACCTGATCTCCGGCATCCCGGGCGGCGCCGGAACGCCGCCGGGCTTCCCCGGCGAGGTGCGCGTCGGCGAGGTCCAGGTCTTCGACGGCTGCGACCCGGCCGCGGGCATCAACTTCGACGACCCGACCCCCGAGCTGACGACGGGGGACCTGTCCATCCCGCTGGGCCACTTCGGCTTCGAGGTCAACGCGGCGGACGTGAACGGCGACGGCCACCTCGACTTGCTGGTCGGCGCCAACCTTGCCGACATCGCCGGCCACAAGGACGCCGGCGAGCTGTTCATCTACCTCGGCCCGACGCTGGCCCAGCGTTACGAGCTGACGCACCCCGCGCCGTCGGCCGGCCTCGACTTCGCGACCTTCGCCGACGCCACCGACCTCGACGGCGACGGCGCGGCCGAATTGCTGGTGGTGTCGCTGGGAACGGCCGGCGACGCGGGCAGCGTGTTCGTCGTCAAGTTCTGACGGTCACCGCGCCGCGTCGTGTGGCCCCAGGCGCTCGGCCACCAGGTAGCCGGGGCGGCGCTTGACCTCGTCGTAGATGCGGCCGACGTACTCGCCGAGAACCCCGAGGCTGATCATGATCGAGCTGCCCACGAACAGCAGCGTGATCTCGATGGTCGCGAAGCCCGACTTCGAGTTTCCCTGGAACGAGGACCACAGCGTCTCGGCGGCGACAACGACGGCGAAGACCAGCGTCAGCAGGCCGAGGATGGTGACCAGGCGCAGGGGCAGGCTGCTGAAGGAGAGCAGGCCGGTGAGCGCCAGGTCGATCAGCCCGCGGAAGGACCAGCGGCTGCCGCCGCCCGGCCGCGGCGCGACGTCGAACGCGACGCGGTCCTGCGGGAAGCCGACCCAGCGCGTGAGGCCGCGGTAGAAGCGCCGCCGTTCCGGGAGGTCCTGGACGATGACGTCCACGACGACGCGGTCGAGCAGCGTGAAGTCCGAGGCGCCGTCCATGTCGATGCCGCTCAGAATGCGCGACAGCCGGTTGAAGGTCATCGAGGCGAGGCGGTGCAGCAGGTGCGGGTCGCTCGGGGTGCGCTTGACCGCGTGCACGACCCGGGCGCCGGCGCGCCAGCGGGCCAGCATCTCCGGCACGACCGCGGGCGGGTGCTGCAGGTCCGAGTCCATGGTCACGACGACGTCGCCCGTGGCCTCGGTGAGCCCGGCGAGCAGCGCCGCCTCCTTGCCGTAGTTGCGGCTCAGGCGCAGGCCGCGCAACTGCAGGTGGTCCCGGGCCAGTTCGCGCAGCCGCTCGAAGGTGCCGTCGACGCTGCCGTCGTCCACCACCACGATCTCGTAGTCGACGTCGCAGCCCTGCAGCGCACGCGCGAGCTCCGCGAGCATCGGCGCGATGCCGTCGCGCTCGTTCCTGGCCGGCAGGACGAGCGACAGCCGGGTCCTTCGAGCTGGCATCGGGGCTGGCGCTGGCGGGTTCATCGGCTTGCGCCGGCCGGCGTCGATGGCGGCGCTTGGCCGCTGGGCTGCGGAAGGCGCAGGCCGGCGGCCGCGGCGTCATCCCTGCGTCCTGACGGCGGCCCGGATGGCATGAGCGTGGAGCCTAGCATCCGCGCCTGCAGCGCGCACGCCCCCGACGGCCGCGGCGCGCGCCGCGCGCCGTGCGTCCGGCGCGGATCGCGCGCTCCCTTTCGGCTGGCCGCGGGGCTGACGCTGCGGTAGGTTCGGGCGCCGGCTGCAGCGACGGCCCGCGACACGCGCCAGCGAACGAACCCGGGACCGAGCTCCACGTGACGACACCGATCTACGTCGCAGACGACTACGGTCTGGCGGAGACGATCGATCGCGCCATCCTCGAGCTGGCCCGCCGGCGCGCGCTCGACGGCGCGTCGGCCGTCGTGGTGACGTCCGGGCTGCAGCACCTGGCGGCCCTGCGCGAGTTGCCGCACCTGAAGGTCGGCCTGCACCTGTGCATCACCGAGGGCCGGCCGGCGAGCCCTCCGGCCGCGCTCGGCGCGCTGGTCACGGACGACGGCCGCTTCGGCGGGCTCGGCCGCCTGGCGCGGCTGTGGCTCGCGGGCCGCCTGGAGGCGGCGGCCTTGCGCAAGGAGATCGCGGCGCAGATCGAGCGCCTGCGCGCTGGAGCGGGACGCGTGGACTACGTCGATGGGCACCAGCACGTGCAGTTGCTGCCGCCGGTCGAGCGCGCCCTCGAGGACGTGATCCGCAGCGCGGGGCTGGGCGCGCTGCGCGTGCGCCTGGGCCGGGTGCGGTCGGGGCGCCTGCGGCACCGGCTGGTGCTCAATGCGCTGATCGGCCTGCGCCGCGCCAGGTCGCGGGCCCTGCCCTTCGAGACGACCGAGGACTTCGTGGACTACGAGTCGTTCGCGGACGGCACGCCCTGTGCGCGCAGCACCGAGGTCATGCTGCACGTCGCGCACCCGGACGTCCCCGACCCCTCGCTCGACGCAACCAGCTATCCCTTCGCGGCGCGCGTGGAGCAGTTCCAGCGGCGCGTGCGCGCGACCGCGGGGTCGCGGTGAGCGCCGGCGCGCTCGAGTTCCGCTGGGCTCGCGGGCGCGAGCTGCGCGGCCTGGCCGAGCAGTACATGCAGCAGCACCCGCACGCGAGCTTTGCGCACGACAGCGCCTGGCGCCGCACGGCCTGGGAGTGCTACCGCATCCCGTCGCCGGTGCTCGTCGCGCTGCGCGGCGGCGCGGTCGCCGGCGCCGCGCCCCTCAGCCTGCTGCTGAACCCGCTGTCCGGGCCGTACGCGGTCATCGGCCCCTTCGCCTCGTACGCGGACGTGCTGGCGGACGACCCCGAGGTGGCCGGCGGGATCCTGCGCAACGCCGCGCGGCGGCTGCGCTGGCTGGGGGTCGGCCACCTGCACGTGCGCAGCGCGGCGGGGCCGGTGAGCGCGGCGCCGCAGCGCGAGTCCGGCGTCGCGGGTCGCTTCATCTCGCCGCGCGTGGACCTGCGCGCGGGCGCGGAGGTGCTGTGGGAGAAGGTGCTCGAGGTGCGCGCCCGCAACGCCGTGCGCAAGGCGCGCAAGCTGGGCGTGGAGGTGCTGGCCGTGGACGACCTGCGCGACTTCATGGCCGTGATCGACGCCGGCAACCGGCGCCTGGGCTCGCCCTTCCACGGAGCGCGCTACTTCCGGCTGCTGCGCAGGCACTTCGGCGCGCGCCTCGACCTGTGGCTGGCGCACGTGGGCGGACAGCCCGCGGCGGTCATGGCCAACGTCGTGCACCGCGACACGCTGCACTACGTCTACGGCCAGAACGTCTTCGAGCTGCGCTCGACGGCGGCCAACGCGCTGCTGGTCTGGCACATGATCGAGGGCGCCTGCGCGCGCGGGCTGGCGACGGTGGACCTCGGGCGCAGCGAGGTCGACTCGCCGCACCAGCAGTTCAAGCGCCAGTGGGGCGCGCAGGACGCCCCGCTGTGGGACCTGCGCGTCGCGGCGCGCGCCAGGTCGCTGCCCGACATCACGCCGACCAACCCGAAGTACTCGGGTCTGCAGGCGCGCTGGTCGCGGCTGCCGCTGTCGGTCACGCGCCGGCTCGGGCCGCTGCTCATCCGCGGTTTCGGCTGAGCGCACGCCAGCGCGCCGCGGCCGGCCGGCGGCCTGGCAGCCCGTCGGGCCAGCGCTTCCAGGTCCGAATGGGCGTGCCGGCGGGCTGCCGGGCTCCGGTATAGTCGCCCGCGCACGCGAGCCGCGACGCCGCCCCACCCGTTGACAGAGGAAACCTCCCGGCCCATGCGCCTGTGCCTCGCCCTCGCCTTCATGCTGGCGGTGGTCCTGGCCCGGCTGCCCATCGCGGTGGCGCACGGCGACAGCTGGGCCGTGTTCGAGGTGCACTCGGGCACCATCGCCCAGGCGCTGCTGGACGGGCTCGACCTCGACGTCAGCAAGCTGCCGATCTACGTGCACGTCCGCGGCAGCGCCATCTACGGCGCCCTGATGGTGCCGCTCTACGCGCTGTTCGGGTCGAGCGCGGTGATCATGAAGCTGGCGCCGCTGCTGTGGCACGCCGTCACGGTGGGCCTGCTGGTCTGGGTGCTGGACCGGTTCTTCTCGCGGCGGGCCGCGATCGCGGGCGGCCTCCTGTTCCTGTGCGCACCGCCGCTGATGGCCAAGCTGTCGGTCATCGGCTTCGGCTCGCACATGGAGAGCTCGCTGTTCATGCTGCTGGCGCTGATTCCGTACCTGGCGATCACGCTCGAGAAGCGCAGCTCCAAAGTACTCTTCTTCCTGTTCGGGCTGGTGGTCGGGCTGTCGCACACATGGCACGTGCAGGCGCTGCTGCAGTGCCTGATCCTGTCGGCCCTGCTGGTCGTGCAGGTGCCGCGCCGGCTGCTGGGGTGGGCGGGCGTCGCGGTCCTCGCCGGCGTGGCGCTGGGCTCGGCGCCGTCGCATTTCTTCGGCGGCCTCGGAGAGCAGCAGTCCACCCTGCAGGTGGTCATGCTGTACCTCAACCCCGAACGCGGGCCGCCGCAGGTCGCCGTCGAGGGCACCTCGGCCTACGTGCCCGACCAGGACAGCATCCCCGAGAAGCTGTCCGTGCTGTTCGGCGGCGGCTTCGTCCAGATGCTGGAGTTCTTCGAGGCGGGGCCGCGCTGGAAGCCCGTGCTGGGGCTGCTGTACGCCGTGCTGCTGCTGGCCGCCGCGGGCGTGGCGCTGGTCCGCGAACGCAAGGGCCTGGGCGCGCTGTTCGTGCGCGTGTTCCGCTGGCGCGCGGCGGAGGTCAGCCCGGTGGCCCTCTTTCCGCTGCACATCGTCACGGTGCTCGGGCTGCACCTCATGTCGCCCTTCACGGCCATCGTGCTGGTCGACCTGGGCACGGGTGCGTCCAACCGGCGCCTGTCGCCGCTGATCAACTCGCTGATGATCCTGGCCGCGCTGGGCATCGCCGGGGGGCTGCGCCGTCCGCGCTGGCTGTGGCTGGCGGTGCTGGTGCCGCTGTGCGTCGCGGGCGCCGTCGGCCAGTGCGGCGCGGCGCAGGCCACCGAGGCCAACCTGCTGGAGAGCCGCGGCGAGTGCTACGAGTGGTTCAACGTCCAGCTCGATCACCACGCGCGGGGCGACCCGCAGATCCTGATCGACACCATCGGCCGGATCGACCGCGGTGACGCGCGCTTCCGTTCGCTGCGCTTCCGCACGCCCATGACGGACTTCGGGGTCGAAGGCGCCTACCTCATCGATCGCGAGACACGCCTGCGCGGACGGAAGTCGGCCGAGTTCAACGTCTACCGGGCGACGGCCCTGGGCCGCTTCCTGTCCTCCCGGGCACCCCAGTTGAACGACCCGTCGACCTGGGCGCCGGTCAACGCGGCGCCCGAGCCCCTGCGCGAGGCGATGCTGCACGGCATCGGCATCGGTCTGCGCGCCCCGCGGCCCGGAATCCCCGGGCACTGGGAAACGGCCCTGGCGTCGCTGTCCCTGCTGTTCGAGACGCTCGACGCAGCGCACGTCGAGGGCGTCGCCGAAGGCTTCGGCTTCAACCGCGGCACCACCATCGACGTCTACGCGGCCGCGCACCTCGACTCGATCGAGGGCTTCGCCACCTTGCCCGAGCGCGCACGGGCCGCCTTCTTCCGCGGGCTGGGCTGGGGCTTCCGCCAGCGCTACCTGCACCCGCCGGACCACTTGCCGGAGGGCCTGTCGGTGCTCGAGCGCATTCCGCCCGCGTACCGCGAGGACTTCGCGGACGGCTACCTGGTGCGCCGCGTGCCGGGCGAGTCGGCTATCCTTGTGGCTGCCGGAGGCTCCTGACGCGCATCGCGGTCTCCTGCGCGGACTCGCCGCGGGACGCATGACGGGCCTGTCATGCGCAGCGGCGGAATCCGGGCACAATGTCGTGAGTCCTCCGGGACCTTGCGCTTCCGGTGGCCGTGGCTCAGGTCCTGTTGCGCTGTCCGATCCAGTCTGTCCTGAAAGGTGACCGAAGGGCGTTCATGTCGCGATCACGCAGTCGCCTCCGTGTCCGGGTCGAGTGGGCCGTTGCCGGGCGATCTGCCTGGCTCTGGGGGTGCTGCCGGCGTCGTGGCTCCTGGCCGCGACGCAGCCGCTGACCTCGCTGGCGCTGCTGCTGGGCCGGCGGAGGCGACGCGCGACCGAGGCGCTGCTCGCCGCGCGCCTGGGCGTGCCGGCGCGGTCCGCGGAGTCGCGCCGCATCGTGCGCGGCGCCTTCCGGAACATGCTGCTCAATCTCGTCGAGCCCGTGCTGCTGGAGCGCGAGCTCGCCCGGGGCCGGAGCCTCTCGGACTTCGTCAGCGTGCAGGGCGGCGAGCACCTGCAGGCCGCCCTCGCGAGCGGTCGCGGCGTGATCGTGAGCACCGGGCACATCGGCGCGTGGGAGGGCCTCGCCATCGTGCTGCACCAGCTCGGCAAGCCGGCCTGGATCGTCACGCGCACCTCGAAGAACGCGCGCATCGACGCGCTGCTGCTGCGTCGGCGGCTGGCCTGGGCGCGCGGCCGGCTGCCCAAGAAGGGCAGCGCGCTGCGCATGGCGCGCCTGTTGCGCGCCGGCGAGTGGTTCGGCCTGGCGCTCGATCAGGATGCTGGCCGACAGGGGCTGCCGCTGGAATTCCTCGGGGCCACGGCCAGCCACCACCCGGTCGCGGGCTTCATGGCCGTCCACGCGCGCTCGCTGGCGCTGCCGGTGTGCCTGCTGCGCGAACCCGGGCGGCTGCGCTTCCGCCTCGTCGTCGAGCCCGCCATCGAGCCCGATCCGGCGCTGGGCGGCTCGCTGGCGCAGGTGGACGTGACGCGCCGGCTGTCGCGCGCGCTGGAGCACCGAGTGCGCGAGCATCCCGAACAGTGGCTGTGGCTGCACGACCGCTGGCGCGGCGCCCGGCGCGCACGGACGGCGGCCATCCCGCACAGCGGGGCGCCGGCGCGGGCCAGGGCGAGCCGCGTGCGGATGCGGGACGCCATCCCGGCGCAGGGCGTTTGACGCACGGCGAGCGGGCGCGTGCAATGCCCGCCATGCCCGTCCCGACCTTCTTCACTCCGGCCGACCGCGACGCGCTGGTGCGGCGCTTCGCGGCCGCGGGCCCGGCCGGGTTGTCGCGCGAGCCGCACCCGTTCTTCGGGTCGCTGACGACGGCGGAGTGGGAGGTCCTGATGTGGAAGCACCTCGACCACCACCTGCGGCAGTTCGAGCCGGCGTCGTGACGGGCGCCGCGTCCGGCCGCGGTCGCGCGGTGTACGCTGGACCACCGACATGGACCTGAAGGCCATCATCCAGCTCGCGCTGCGGCGCGGCGCGAGCGACGTGCACGTCGCCGCCGGCCAGCCGGTGGTGCTGCGCGTGCGCGGAGAGCTGTGCCTGCTGGACGCCGAGCCGCCGGTGTCGCCCGCGAAGGCCGAGGCCATGGCGCGCGCGCTGCTGTCGGACGAGGAATGGGGGCGCTTCACCCAGCAGGGCTCGGCCGACAAGGCGCTGGCGCTGGCCGGCGTGCGCTGCCGCGTCAACGTGCTGCGCAGCGGCGGGGCGGTCGGGCTGGCGCTGCGCCTGCTGCCGCCCGGCGAGGTCTCGCTGCGCTCGCTCAACCTGCACCCGGCCCTGCGCGAACTGGCCGAGGCCGAGCACGGCCTGGTCATCATCAGCGGGCCGACGGGCTGCGGCAAGTCGTCGACGCTGGCGGCGCTGGTGTCCGAGGTCAACCGCCTGCGCGCGCGGCACATCGTGACGCTCGAGCAGCCGGTCGAGTTCGAGCTGCGGCCCGAGCGCTCCTTCATCCGCCAGCGCGAGGTGGGGCGCGACACGCCGTCCTTCGAGCGCGGCCTGCTGGACGCCATGCGCGAGGACATCGACGTGCTGGCCGTGGGCGAGATGCGCGAGCGCGAAACCATGCGCCTCACGCTCGACGCCTGCGAAACCGGCCACCTGGTGCTGGCCACGCTGCACAGCGCCACGGTGGTGGAGGCGCTGCAGCGCGTCGTCTCGGCCTTCCCGGCGGCCGAGCAGCCGTCCGTGTGCTCGCAACTCGCCGACGTGCTCATCGCCGTGGTCAGCCAGCAGCTCGTGTGGCGCGACGACCCCGGCCTGCGCGTGCCGCACTGCGAGGTGCTGCGCGGCACGACGCCGGTCAAGGCGGTGCTGCGCCAGGGCCAACTCTACAAGCTGCCGCAGCTCATGGAGACCGGCGCGCGCTCGGGCATGTGGACGCTCGCACGCTGGCGCGAGTGGCTGGACGGCCGCAGCGACTGGGTCCTGCCCCAGCCCGTCGAGCAGGGCGCAGCGCCAACCGCCGCCGCGCCGCGGCGGTCACCCGCCGAGGACGAGGGCGTCATCGTGATCGACCCGCCGTCGGGCAGCGTCAAGGACATCCTGTCCGAGCTGGACTGACCCGGGCGCGTCCGACAGCCGCGGGTCAGCTCGAGGCGGCGGCCTGCAGCTTGACCGGCGGCGCGGGCCTGACCGCGGTGCGGGTCACCGGCTTGGCCGGCGGCGAAGCCTTCATGACGCGGACCACGCGGCGCGCACTGCGCCGCATGCCCGCGGCGCGCCGGCGCCCGCCAGCCTTCGCGCTGACGGCCGGCCGGGGGTCCTTGCTGCCCCACACCCGCTGGTACGCGGCCCGGCCGTTGCGCCTGAACTCGCGTGCCTTGGTCATGCAGGCGGCAACCTGCGCGCCGAAGCGCTTGCCGGCCGTCCGGTAGCCGGCCCCGCGCGCGGCCGCGGCGGCCTGCGCCGGAGTGACGGTCCTTCCGGCGGGCACGCCGGCGAGGATGGCCTGCAGCAGCGTGAGCGTGTTCTTCACGCGCTGGCTGCGCCCGTCGCCCGTGCGCGCTGGCCGTCCCGGCTTGCGTCCGAGCTTGCGTCCCGGCTTGCGTCCGAGGCGCGGGGCGCCGACAGCGCCCAGGCCGGCCAGCTCGGCGTCCAGCAGCTCGAGCTGCCGGGTGATCTTGGCGCGGCGCGCCAGCAGCTTCTGGCCGCCCGACTCGCGGCGCTCCAGCTCGCGGCGCAGGTCGGCAACAGTCAGGTTTCGCAGGGAGGTCATGGAGCGCTCTCGGACGGGGATGGTGTCAAGCCAACAGTGCAACGCCTGCGCCCGGCGCTGTCAACTGCGGCGGCGCCCCGATTCCACGGACCGGCCCCGGGTCCCTCCCACGACCGGCGCAGCGGGTCGGCGGGCTCGGGAGCGAGGTCGACGCAGGAGAACTCGGTGTCGTCCGAGAGGCTGAGGGTGAGGTCGATCGGCAGCGCGGCCTGCTCGCCGGCCGCGAAGTCGTGAATTCCGTCGCGCAGGCGCGCACCGGGATCGGGCGGCACCCGCAGGACAACCGCGTCCGGAGGCTGGTCAGCCGGCGCGGGCCGGAGTAGCATCCCGCCAGGGCTTTCGGGCTGCGCCTCTTCCCCCCGGGTCCCGCCGGTTCCGGCCCCCGAACCGGTCGGCGGGCTCTCGCGGGGCGCCCGCCCGAGCACCCCCGAACCCACTCCGCACCGACCACGCCGCAGCCCGCAGCGTGCTGGAGCCACCTTGATGCACCTCGATCCCGTCCGGCGCACTTCCCTCCCGACCTCCCGCGTGACCCACGCCGCCCTGCTGCTGGCGGGTCTGCTGGTCCTCGCCGGTCCGGCCGCGGCGCAGGACCTCAACCTGTTCCCGACCAAGGTCGAGGTCAACCAGGCCCTGCCCAACGTCAACAGCTCGCTGGTGGGCGGACGCTCGACCTTCGTGCGCGTGTCGGTGCGCGTGACCAACGCCACCACGCTGCCGGTGCCCGTGGACGGCCTGCTGCACGTCTCGGTCGGCGGAAGCGAGATCGCCGGCTCGCCGTTCTACTCGGACAACGGCCCGTTCCCGGCCCAGCCCGGCGTGAGCCTGGCCACCGAGAACGCCACGCTCAACTTCATCGTGCTGCCGCCCGTGTCGTCCAACGTCGTGCTGACGGTGGACATCAACCCGCCCGGCCCCAACTTCGTGCCCGAGGTCAACCTGGCGGACAACTCGATGTCGACCCAGGTGCTGAATTTCGGCCTGCAGGCGCCCGCGGAGATGCAGTACTCGCCCATCGACTACCGGCCCACCGGCGGCACCATACCCAACCTGCCCGACCCGGCGCTGATCGAGCCCGGCATGGGCGACAACTTCATCGCGGGCATCTATCCCGCGCCCGAGTGGTTCTTCCGCCGCACGGACGCGCCCAGCAAGCTGTGGACGTCGTCGCTGTCGGGCAGCGGCAGCGCGCTGCTGAGCTCGCTGCAGGTGGACATCAACCTGATGCTGCCCAAGCCCGACTTCCTGTACGGCTTCGTGCCGGGGCCGCTGCCCGGCTACAACGGCCAGGCGTACATCGGCGGCAACTGCGCCATGGGCAACACGGAGCTCTCGCGCTACCAGCGCACCATCGCGCACGAGCTGGGGCACAACTTCGGCCTGCAGCACAACACGATCACGACCAACGCCATCGGCGTGGACGTCGAGCACCACCTGAACCTGACCCAGGGCCTGCCGCAGATCAAGGCGGCGACGCTCAAGGACATCATGTACGCCGGGCTGCTGACGCAGGAGGCGTGGGTGTGGCCGACCAACTACGCCTACTTCTACAACCACGCCGTCTTCAACCCGAGCGACTCGCTGGCCGCCGACGGCGGCGGCGCGCCGCGCCTGATGCTGGCCGGCGCGTGGAACACCGCCACGGGCGCGGTCACGCTGCACGACGTGCTGACGCTGCCCGCGGCCACGCCCAGCGCGCCGGCCTCGCCGGCCGCGGCCGACCTGCTGCTGCGCGCCTGGGCCGGCGGCGTGCTGGTGCAGGAACTGCCGGTGGACGCGAACGGCAGCAGCGACGACGGCGGCGGCTGCGGCGACGGCGCCGACTCCGGCGTGCCCCCGGTCGACGTGGCCTTCGCGGCCGTGCTCGCGCTGCCGGGCTCCGCCATCGACCGTCTGGTCATCGGCCCGGCCGGTCCGCGCGCGGTGTCGACGCTCGAGCTGCAGCGCAGCGCGTCCGTCCCGCAGGCAACGCTCGTGCTGCCGGCAGGCAACAGCGTCGGCGGGGGCCCGCTGCAGGTGCAGTGGGAGGCGCTCGACGCCGACGGCGACGCGCTGACCTTCTACCTGCGCTACAGCCCGGACGGCGTGCGCTTCGCGCCGGTGCTCAGCAGCACGCAGGCCACGCAGGCGAGCCTCGACGCCGCGCAGCTTCCCGCGCCCGTCGACGGCCTGGCCTTCTTCGAGCTGCTGGCCAGCGACGGCCTGAACACCAGCGTCGTGCGCACGCAGGCGCTCTCCGCGCCGGCCGGCGACGGCGTCCTCGGCAACCCGCCGTGGGTCACGCTCTACGCGCCCGACAGCGGCTTCAGCTACATGAAGGGCGCGAACGTCATCCTGCACGGCTCGGGCTGGGACCTCGAGGACCAGGCGCTGTCCGGCGCCGACCTGTCGTGGACATCCAACGCCGACGGGGCGCTGGGCACGGGCCGGTTGCTGGCCATGTCCGACCTGTCGGTCGGGCCGCACGTCATCACGGTCACGGCCACCGACGGGGACGGCAACGTGACGGTCGACTCGGCCAGCATCAGCGTGATCGACCGCGACCTGCCCGGCGCCGGCGGGCCGATCTGCCAGGCCGACATCGGCTTCGGCGGTCCCGGCTCCGCGGTGCTCAGCCTGTGCGGCGGCGACCTGTCCACCGGCACCACGGCCGACCTCGCGCTGACCGGCGGCCCGCCCGCGGCGGCGGCCGCGCTCGTGGCCGGCTTCAGCAACGCGCCCACGGCCTTCAAGGGCGGCCTGCTGGTGCCGTTCCCGGCGAGCATCTTCGTGCCGGCGGTCACGGACCTCGACGGCGCGCTGACCATCAGCGGCGTGCCGGGCGGCGGCGGGCCGTTCAGCCTGTTCGTGCAGGCCATCCTGGCGGATGCCGGCCAGCCGCAGGGCGTCGGGCTGTCCAACGCGGTGCGGGCGGACTTCCTGCCGTAGGGCGGGGCGCTCAGCGGCGCGGCAGGCCCGCGATCCACTCCAGCACGTCGTGGTACGGCAGGCCGCCAGCGGCGTCGCCGGCCGCGCGCTTCTCGCTCACGGGCTCGCTGCCCTCGAAGCGGCGCTGCGCCAGCACGACCCCGGCCGCGGGGTCGACCAGCGTGACGTGCACCAGCCCTTGCCAGGCCTCGCCGCTGCGCTCCTGGCTCTGCCGGTCCTCGTAGTACCCGACGTGCCGCCATTCCGAGCGGCACAGCGCGACCGTGCCCACCAGGCCCGGCGCGTCGGGCCGCAGCGCGGGCGGAAGCTGGCCGTGCGCCCAGTCGTGCATCACGCCCTGGTCCTGGTCCACCATGGCCACGCGACCGCGCACGACGGGCCCCTCCGGCGAGCGCGGCGCGGACGCCAGCGCGACCCAGCCGGCCACCTGCGGGCCGAAGGCCGCCAGCCGCTGGTCCTGCTCGGCGAAGTCCACGAAGCTGCGGACGATGCCCGACAGCACGATGACCAGCAGCAGGCCGCCGACGATGAGCAACCTGCGACCGAGGAACGAACGAGCCCGCGTGGGCTCCATGTGCGTGACCATGAGCGCTCCTTCCGGGGGCGCGTCGCGGACACCAAGACGGGCGTCCCCGAGTCTCCATCGGCCGCCGGGGCGGCGCACCTGTCGCCCGGGTCCCCGTGTGCCGTTACGGCGCGGCGTCCCGGCACGCGCAGCAGTCGGCATGCGCGGGCCCGCATGGGTCGAATGGCGACGGCGCCCCGCTCCCGTGTCAGCGCGTGCGCGGGTCGTCGATCTGCAGGTCGTCGAAGCTGGTCACGGCGTCCGCCTTGGTCCACAGGCCCACGCCGCCGGCCTCCGTCAGCGCGTCGTCGGTGGCCTGGAGGCGCGTCGTGCCGTCCAGGGTGCAGGTGATGCGCGGGCCGTCGGCGAGCACCTCGATCGCGTGCCAAGTGCCCGGCGCGCAGTCGACGGCGGCCGTGCCGAGCTGATTGCGCACGCCGCTCACCACGCGGTAGACGCGAAAGTTGCCCTCGAGCGGGTTGGCGCGGCAGACGTAGTAGTTGTCGTGGTCGCGCGCACGCCAGATCAGCCCGCCGCCCTGGTCCTCTTCGCCGGAGACGGCCTTGAAGGCCACGCTCAGGCGGCCGTCGCGGAAGGAAACGTCGCGCGTCCAGCACAGGTTGTAGGTGCCGCCCTGGCCGTGGCTGGACTCGGTGAGCGCCAGGACCTGGCCCGGGCTGGGTGCGCTGGCGTCGGCCGTGACGGCCCAGGTGGCCACGCCCGCGCCCGGTCCGCCGACCCCGCTGCGAGTGCCGGCGACGTGCCAGCCGCGCGGAACGCCGCCGGCCGGGTCGGCATCGAAGCCGAAGCGCGCAGACCCGGCAGGAGCGCCCTCGGCCGGGGTGTCCGCAGAGGATCCGCCCGATGAGCAGGCTGCCACGGCGGTCAGCAGCAGCAGTCCGGCCGTGAGCAACGCGCGTGCCAGGCTGGTGGGGATCGGAGAGTCGTGTGGCATGCGAGGGTCTCCGCCAGCGGGCTGGCCGGCATTCTGCGCCGCCGCGCAGGCCGGTTGAAAGGGGACCGGCTGGGCGCTGCGGCCCCGACGCGTTAAGGTCATCCGCCGCCGGGGCCGCCTTCCGCGCTGCAGGCGCCGGAGCGCCCAGGCAGGAGGTGCCGCATGTCGCTGCGATTGTCCCTCGCCGCCCTGTCTCTGCTGCTGGCCGCACCGCTGCGCGCCCAGGACGCCGCGCCGGCCGCGAAGCCCGCGCTCTACGACGAGGCCGCCGACGGCCGCGCGCAGATCGACGCCGCGCTGGCGCGCGCGGGCAAGGAGAACCGCCGCGTCCTGATCCAGTGGGGCGCCAACTGGTGCGGCTGGTGCATCCGCCTGCACGAGCTGTGCTTCATGGACAAGGCCCTCGCGCACGAGCTGAAGTACGAGTACGACGTCGTGCACGTGGACATCGGCCGCTGGAACAAGCACATGGAGCTGGCCGCGTCGTACGGCGCCGACCTCAAGGGCGGCGTGCCCTTCCTCACCGTGCTGGCCGCGGACGGCAGCGTGCTGGCCAACCAGGAGACCGGTTCGCTCGAGGCGCCGGGCGACGTGGCGGGTCACGACCCGGCCAAGGTGCTGGCCTTCCTCGAGCAGCACCAGGCGCCGTACCGCAAGGCGGCCGACCTGCGCGCCGAGGCGCTGGCCGCCGCCGCGCGCGACGGCCGGCAGGTCCTGCTGCACTTTGGCGCGCCGTGGTGCGGCTGGTGCCACAAGCTGGAGGCCTGGATGGAACTGCCTTCCGTCGCACCGCTGCTCGCGCGCCAGTTCGTCGACTGCAAGATCGACGTGGACCGCACGCAGGGCGGCCAGGAGCTGCTGGCTGAGCTGTCGGCCGGCAAGTCCGGCGGCATCCCGTGGTTCGCGTTCCTGGACGCCGAGGGACGGGTGCTGGCCACCAGCACGGGGCCCGAGGGCAACACCGGCTTTCCGGCGGCGCCGGCCGAGATCGCGCACTTCCGCGGCATGCTGGAGCAGGCCGCGCCGCGCCTGCAACCGCAGGACGTCGAGACGCTGGTGCGCAGCCTGCAGCCGCCGGAGAAGCCCGCCGGCGGCTGACGCGCGCGGGCGCAGGAACCGGGTGGTCGCCGCCCACGGCGAGGCGCGGTAGCATCCCGGTCGGCCCGTGCCGGACGGACTTGCGCGCGACCACCGGCCCAGGGCCCGGAGGAGCGCCCATGCGGACCTCGGACCGTGGCGGCTGGAACGGACGGGCGCAGGCCGTGTCCGCCCTCGGCGACGGATGGCGCATGGACGCTGGCGACCCGCGCAGGGGCGGGCCGCCGCACTGCGGGAGCCGCAACATGCGCCTGCTTCGTCCGTGCCTGCTCGCTGGCCTGGCTCTGCTCCCGCTGGCCGCCGCGGTCCCGCAGGCGGTGGCTCCGCTTGCACCCCCGCCGGGCGCCGCCCGGCCCGCGGCCGAGGCCCTGCCGCCGCTGCAGTCCACCGCGGCCGAGGATCAGGCGGCCTTCCGCGCCGGGCTGTCCGGCGTGGGCCAGCTGCTGGCGGTGCGCCGCTGGGTCGAGGCGCAGCAGGCGCTCGACGCGCTGCTGGTCGCGCACCGCGGGCACGCCGAGGCGCTGCTGCACGCGACCGAGGTCGCCGAGGACCTCGAGCGCGCCGCCTTCGGCCGCGCCTGGACGCCGCCCGGCGTCGAGACGCTCATCTCGGGCGAGCTGCAGGGCTACGAGCCGCGCACCGGCAAGATCAAGCTGCGCTACAAGCGCGACCCGGCGCAGAACGAGGAGCTGGAGGACATGGACGACATGGAGCGCCTGCTGCGCTCCCTGCTAGGGCTGGACAACCAGGTCGGCGGCGGCGACTTCACCTGGTACGGCGGCGCGCCGATGCACCCGATCCACTTCGCCGGGCCGTACACCGTGGAGATCGCGGGCTTCTTCCCCGAGCTGGACGACGACGGCTCGTTCTACTTCATCGTGCCGCAGGTGGTGCTCAACACCGCCGACGGCGCCTGGTACACGGTCAACTTCGGCTTCCCGCGCACGATGACGGGCAGCTCGACCTACTGGGGCTCGGCCTCCATCTCGCGCCGGTCGGGCGGCAAGTCCGAGAAGCTGGACGAGCAGGAGTTCAGCCCGATCAAGCGTGGCAAGAAGTACACCCTCAAGGTCGTCGTGACGGACGACAAGCTCACCGCGAGCTGCAACGGCAAGACCTTTCTCTCGGCCAAGCGGCCGGCCGGCGGCTACGGGCAGTTCGGCTTCCGCGGCTGCCCGCAGGTGCAGGAGCTGCTCGTGCAGGGCGAGGCCAACACGGCCTGGCTCGAGGGACTGGTGGACGCGCGCCAGCAGCTGGCGCTGGACGAGTTCCGCAAGGGCGTCGCCGAGCAGGGGCTGCTGCCGGACTGGCTGGCCTCGCGGCTGGCCGGCGAGCCGGCCGGGTTCGCCGAGCTGCTGTCGGCCTTCCCCGGGCGCTCCGGCGCGCACGAAGCCCTGCACGTGATCAAGCTCAAGGGCATGCAGAAGAAGGGCGCGATCGCCGAGGCCCTCGAGTACCTCGCGGACCTGCCGGCGCAGCAGTGCACCGAGGAGTTCCGGCAGTACGAGCTGGCGCTGTTCCGCGAGCAGGCCGACGACGCCGAGGGCGCGCTGACCGCGGTGCAGGCCGCGCGCGCGCTGGTGCCCGACTTCGTCCCGGCGCGCGTGCTGGAGGCGCGCCTGCTGCACGGGCTGGGCCGCAAGGCCGAGGCGCGCGCCGCGCTGCAGCCGCTGGCGGACGGCGGCAGCCTGGACGGCGCGCTGAACGCGGAGCTGGCGCGCGAGTCGCTGCTGGACGAGGGTCCGGCCCGTGCGCGCGAGGTGCTGCACGCGGCGCTCGCGCGGGGCGTGCCGCCGGCCGAGCTGAAGGCCCTGGACGCCATCCTGGTGCGCGCGCTGCGCGGCCCGGCGTGGGAGAAGTCCTTCGAGTTCAAGTCGCGCAACTACCACGTGCGCTCGGACCACAGCCAGAAGCTGTGCGCCGACGCGGCCCAGGAGCTGGAGCAGTCGCGGTCGCTCTACGACCGCGTGCTGGGCCGGCCCGAGCCCGCCGCCGACGCGCAGCGCCACGCCGTCTTCCTGTTCTCGGGCCTGTCGGGCTACCTGGCCTACTCGGCGACGCTGCTCGGTTCCGAGCCGCAGAACACGGCCGGCCTGTACACGCCCGTGCTGAAGCAGCTGCTCATCTGGAACCTGCCCGACCGCGCCGCGATGCTGCGCACCGTGCGGCACGAGGGCTTCCACCAGTACCTCGACCGCATGCTGCCGGCCTCGCCCACGTGGTTCAACGAGGGCACGGCCGAGTACTTCGAGACCGCGCGCCTGGAGGGCGGCGCGCAGAAGCACGGCGAGCCGCTGCGCGAGCACGTGCAGAAGCTGAGCGGCAAGGAGTTCAAGTGGGTGCCGCTGGACGAGCTGGTGCACATGGGGCGCACCGAGTTCCACGGCGAGTCCTCCGCGCACTACGCGCAGTCGTGGGCGCTGGTGCACCTGCTGCTGCAGGGCTCGCGCGAGGACAAGGCCCTCTACCAGGCGTGCTTCGACGCGCTGCTGGCCGGCGACTCGCCGCGCGCTGCGGCCGACAAGGCCTTCGGCAAGGCCGACATGGGCAAGCTGCTCGCGCGCCTCAGGGAGCACGTCCGGGCGCTGAAGAAGGCCTTCGACGAGCAGGACCGCGGCTGAAGGCTCAGGCGCCCCGCGCGCCGGACACCAGCAGCAGGTTGAGCAGGTGCAGCGCGTTGATGGGCAGGTAGATCGCGAAGCCCACCAGCAGCCCCAGCCGCACGTGCCGGTGCCCGCCGCCGTGCATCAGCCACAGCACCGCCGCCGCGGTCAGCGAGACCTTGGCGACGAGGAAGGGCAGCTCGCCCTGGTCCCACAGCCAGCGCATCAGCGGGTTCAGCTCGCGCGCGCTGCGGGCGCGCAACATGAGGAACGTGACCGCCGCGTCCACGACGGTCAGGAGCAACAGCAGCAATCCGGCCGTCTCCCGCCGCAGCACAGGCGGCGGGTCGAGCCGGGACGACCGAGATTCGGGCATCGGCAGTCCATGGTGGGAGGTGCCACCGCTGTCGGAAGCGCGCCGTGGTGACTTGAAGGTCGGGAGGGTCAGCCGGCCGGCGCCACCGCCTTGGCCGCGGCCACCTCCGCCAGCGCCTGCTTGAGGATGCCGAAGATCAGGTACCAGCCGATGGCCAGCAGGATCAGGCTCTGCAGCAGCCACCAGCGCGCGCCCAGGATGTCGGCGTCCCACAGCCCGTGCAGCACGACGGCCACGGTCCAGCGGCGCAGCACGACCGGGTGCCTGAGCATGTCCCAGGCGAACTCGCGCGTGCCGCGCACCTGCCACAGCGCGGCGCCGATCATCGCGGTCCAGATCACGTGCCCGCCCGGCGACAGCAGGCTGCGCCAGAAGATGACCTTGTTCATGTCGCCCATGAACATGGCGTAGCCGGCCGACTCGAAGCCCGCGAAGCCCGCGAAGCCCGCGCCCACGGCCGCGCCGAAGAGCAGGCCCGAGAGCTGCCAGCGCCAGCGCGTGCGCCTCAGCACCAGCAGCAGCGCCAGGGCCTTGGCCGTCTCCTCGACCACGCCCGTCAGCAGCGCCGGCAGCAGCTCGCCCGTGCCGGCGTCCGGCACCAGCTCGAACAGCAGCATGGTCACGACCAGCGCCAGCGCGCCGCCCAGCAGCGTCATGCGCCCGACCTGGTAGGCCGAGACGTCGCGCGGCGTGTTCAGCTCGAAGAAGAAGATGACCACCGCCAGCGGCACCATGAAGGCGCCGGTGACGATCAGGCCCGGCAGCGCCAGCGGGTTGTCGAACTCGGAGCTGACCAGGCGCAGCAGGAAGAAGGCCGCCAGCGAGCCCAGCAGCACGCGCCACCACACGCGCGGCCGCGGCCAGCCGGTCGGCACCTCGGACAGCGGCGGCGTCGTGCGCGCCGTGCCGACGGCGAAGATCTCCTCCGCGTCCTCGTCGCTGGCCGCGCCGCCGCCGGTCAGCACCTGGCCCACCGGCACGTCCTCGATCTCCGGCACGCCGGCCACGGAGCTGAGCTTCGTGCCCAAGCTGGCCAGCACGCCGCGCGCCTTCTCGCCCGTGGTCGGCTGCACCAGGCTGGCCACGGCGCCGGCCGGCATCGAGGCCGCCAGGCCCTCGCGCCACACCGGCGCGTCCTGCGCGAGGCGCCCGTCGGCGACCATGCGCCGGATTTCCTGCGCCTCCACAGGTCCCTTGCGCTGCTCGCCGTCCGACCAGAACCAGGCTTCGCCCATCGCGTGTCCTCCGCGCCGCCCCCCGGCGGCGTTCCATGGAGCGCGAGATTGTACGGCCTGCGCGCAAGTTACGATCCCCGCGTGACCCGCACGCCAGGCTTGACGTGATCCGCGACCTGGGCGAGGCCGTGCCCGAGGACCTGCCCGAGTACGACGTGTGCGTCGTCGGCACGGGCCCCGCCGGCGCCACGCTGGTGGCCGAGCTGCAGGGCGCCGGGCTGCGGATCTGCGCGCTCGAGTCCGGCCGCCGCCGCCCCGACCGCGCGCACGACGCGCTGCGCCGCGTGCAGTCCGAGGGCATTGTCATCAAGGACGCCTCGCGCGAGCGCGTGCTGGGCGGCGCGTCCACCACCTGGGCCGGGCTCTCGGCGCCGCTGGACCCGATCGACCTCGCGCCGCGGCCGTGGATCGGCTCGCCCGGCTGGCCCGTGCCGCGCGAGGAGCTGCAGCGCCACTGGGCCGCGGCCGCCGAGCGCTACCGCTTCGCGCCGCCGGCGCTCTTCGGCCCCGACGGCTTCGGCGCCCTGCGCGCGCGCGGCGACTGGCGCGGGGCGTGGCGCGAGCTGGAGGAGAAGGTCTTCCTCGCCGCCAGCGAGGCGCAGGACTTCGCGCACGAGCAGCGCGCGGTCTGGGAAGGGCCCGGCGTGGACCTGCTGCTGGACGCCACGGTCCTGCGGCTGGAGGCGCAGCCCGGCACGCGCCGCATCGCGCGCGCCGTGGTGCGCACGACCGCCGGCCGCGAGCTGCCCGTCCGCGCGCGCGCCTTCGTGCTGGCCACCGGCGGCCTGCAGAACGCGCGCCTGCTGCTGCTCTCGCGCGACCTGTGCGCGGCCGGCCTGGGCAACGAGCACGACCAGGTCGGCCGCTGGCTGATGAACCACCCCAAGAACTACGGCGGCGTCGTGCGCCTCGCGCGCCCCGTGCGCGAGCTGCCCTACTACCTCGGCTGCCTGCACCGCGGCTTCGCCGGCTACGCCGGCCTGCGCCTGCGCGAGGAGCTGCAGCGCGAGCGCCGCCTGCTCAACTGCTGCGTGCGCTGGGAGCCGCTCTACCCCTGGACCGACAGCCGCGGCGTCGAGGCGCTGGTCTCGCTGGTCAAGCGCAGCCGCGGCCTCTTCGGCCGCTGGAAGGAGGCGCGCCGGGACGAGGTGATCGCCCTGCGCGACTGGTCCGAGACCGGCGACGACAGCGAGCTGCAGGCCGTGCGCAGCGGCCCGCTGCACCTGCTGCGCCTGGCAGGCCTGGTGCTGCTGCACCTGCCCAGCGTGCTGCGCTATGCCGTCGCGCGACTGTCGCACGGACGCGCGCCGCCCGTCTCGGCCTTCCGCGTGCGCAACTTCCTCGAGCTGGCGCCGCGCGCGGACAACCGCGTGACGCTTGCGGAGGAGCGCGACGCGCTCGACCAGCCCGTGGCCCTCGTGCGCCACGACTCCTCCGACCTCGACCGCCGCTCGCTGCTCGAGCTGCACCGCGTCCTCGGCGAGGAGCTGCGCGCACAGGGCTTCGGCGAGCTGCACTCGGACCTCGCGGTCGCGCGGCCCTGGCCCATCGACCAGGACGCCAGCCACCACCTGGGCACCACGCGCATGGGCAGCGACCCGCGCGCCTCGGTGGTGGACGCGGACCTGCGGCTGCACGGGGCGGAAAACGTCTTCTGCGCCGGCGGGTCGGTGTTCCCGACGTCGGGCTGCGCCAACCCCACCTTCACCATCGTGGCGCTGTCCATTCGGCTGGCGGAGCACCTGCGCACGCGGGTGTTCGGGCGGCCGCCTGCGGCGCGCGCCGCCGCCGCGCGCCGCGGGCCTCCGCCGCCGGCGTCGCCGGGTGTCGAAGCGCGCGGCGTGCTCGTCATCGGCGCCGGCAAGCGCGTGGAGACGGACGTGCTGCCGGCGCTGCTGGCCAGCGGCGGGCTGTGGCGCGTGCAGCGCGTGCTGGCGCGCTCGGCGCGACGGCTGGATCTGGCGGGCAGCACGTTCGAGATCGCGGCGCTGGACTCGCTGACGCAGGCCGACCTCGACGCCTGCGCGCTGGTGCACGTGGCGGTGAACAAGGACCAGGTGCCGGCCGTGCTCGCGCGCCTGCTGCGCCACGACGTCTCGCGCACGGACCTGCTGCTGGACACGCCGGTCGTGCTGCTGAAGCACTTGGCGCACGCGCGGCGGCTGGCGGCCTTCCGCAACGTGTGGGTGGCTGAGGACATCGTCGAGTTGCCGTGGCTCCCGGTCGCGCGCTCCGCAGTCGGAGCGCCGCACGAGGCGCTCTTCGACCGCTCGGCCTGGCGCTACCACGGCGTCGCGCTGGTCAAGGCGCTGCTGGGACCGCTGGCGCGCGCGCGGCGCACGGGGCGCGGGCGCGGCGCGCGGCTGGACTTCGAGGCGGCGGGCGGCGGGCGCGCGACGATCGTCGATCCGCGCGACTACGCGGCAGGGCGCTTGCGCATCACGGGCGAGCGCGGCAGCGTGACGGACAGCACGGAGTGGGCGGCGGAGGGCGCGACGCTGATCGAGGCGCTCGAGGAGGGTGGGCAGTGCGCGGGCTTCCGCGCGGGCGGGCACGTCGCGTCGCTGGATGCCCATGAGCGCTGGCTGTTCGGGGCGCTGCGCGCGGGCGAGACGGTGACAGCGCACACGGAGGACTGCAAGCGCGTGGGCCTGCTGCGGCTGCTGCGCGCGATCCACGCCGGGCGCGGTGCGTGGCCGCTGGAGCAAGGGCTCGACGACATGGTGGTGGATGCGTTGCTGGAGAAGCTGGGGCGCTGGTCGGCGGGCGGGCTGCTGGACCTGAAGGGGCGTGGTGGGCGGGCGGTGCTGGCGGCATGGGCGCGGGTGATCGGCGGAGGGTGAACCCTCACCCCGCTCTCCCCTCCAGCGCCTCGAACAGCCTCTGCGCCTTGCTCTCCGCCGAGCGCCACGGCACGCCCGCGCGCCCCAGCCACTCGCGCAGCGCGGCCTCCACCGCCGGCGCGTCCGCGGCGGGCACCTCGACCTCCACCTCGTGCTCCACGCGCCCGCCCGGGAACTCGCTGCGGTCCAGCTCCAGCGTGACGCGCACCGGCGCCGCACCCGCCCGCGGCAGCTCCAGCGGCCCCAGCTCGCGGCGCAGGTTGCGGAAGCTGCCGGCGCGCGCGAGCGGCCGCTTGCCGGCGGCGCGGTCCAGCGCGTCCAGCAGCGGCGTGCCCGCCGGCAGCCGCGCGCGCAGCACGTCCAGCGGCGGGCGCTGGCCGGCCAGCACCTCGAAGGCCCAGCCGGCGTCCAGCGTCACCTCGTCCTCGGCGCGGTCGGTGAGTGCGGAGCTGGCGCCGGCAGCCGGCGGCCCCTTGCCGGTGAGCCGGAAGCGGCCGGCCTCCTCGCGCAGTCGCAGCGCCAGGCCCGCGCGGCGCAGGTCGCCGCGCGGCGTGTCGAAGAAGTGGTTGATCTGCTCGCGCGCCGGGCTCGGCTCCGGCGCGCCGGCGGGCAGCGCGGCCAGCAGGGCGGCCAGCTCGGCCTCGCCCGAGAGCGGCAGCTTGAACTCCACCTCGCGGCCGGCCGGCGGTGGCGCCGGCTCGGGCGCGGTCTCGGCGGCAGCCGGCGAACTGCGCGCGCCCGGCGTCGGCACGGCCGCTGGCGGCAGGCCCTCGAGCTGGCGCAGCAGCGCGTCCAGCGCGTCGGCCAGCGCGGCGGGGTCGGGCGCGGGCTCGGCCAGCCGGCGGACGACCGCCGCCCACAGCTCCTCGCAGGCCTGCGCCGGCACGGAGCCGGCCGCGAAGGCGCCCACCGGCGCACGCTCGACGCCCATGCGCTCGATCAGCGCGGCGTAGGGGATCTCCGGCGCGAGCAGCAGCTCGGGGTGCGCGCGGGCCCACTCGGCGACGTCGTGGTGCGCGGCCTTGCGCCGGTCGACCATGGACAGGAACGGCAGCAGGTGCGGCGCCCGCCCGCGGCGGCGCGCCACGTGCCGGGCCAGGCGCGCCAGCGTGCGCAGCGCCAGCGGGTGCGGCGGGGTGGGCAGCAGCAGCGCGTCGGCGGCCTCGAAGACGTTCTCGGCCAGGAAGGAGATGCCCGGCGGGCAGTCGAGCAGCACGTGGCGGTACTCCGCGCGCAGCGGGAGCAGCGCGCGGGAGAGGCCGCGGCCGCGCGCGTCGGAGGCGGCCAGCAGCGCGTCCAGCTTGCGCAGCGAGAAGTCGGCCGGCAGCAGGTCGAGGCCCGCGTGGTCGGTGCCCTTGATCGACTCGGCCAGCGCCGCCTCGTCGCGCAGCAGGCGCGCGGCGCCCACCGGCGTGCGCGGGCGGATGCGCAGCGTGAAGCTGGCCGCGCCCTGCGGGTCCAGGTCCCACAGCAGCGTCGGGCCCTCGCGCGCGGCGAGGAAGGCCAGGTTGACGGCGGTGGTGGTCTTGCCGACGCCGCCCTTGATGTGCATGACGGCCAGCACGCTCATGGGCGGCGACCGGCGCCGCGGCGCAGCAGGGCGCGCAGCGCGGCGCGCGTGGCGGGCGCGGCGAAGGCGGCCAGGCGCTCGGCGAACTGCGCGCGCGCGGCGGTCTCGCGCGCGACGAGGCGCTCGGACAGGCGACCGACGGCCAGCAGCGCCTCGGGCGTGGCGCGGCTCGCGGCGGTCAGGTCCGTGGCGGCCTGTTGAGCCAGGCCGGCTTGCACGTGCGCGTCCTGGGCGTCGCCCAGCGACTGCTGCAGGCGCTTCAGCGCGGCCAGCGTCTCGGTCGCGGGGCCGTCGGCCAGCAGGCGGCGCGCGGCGTCCAGCAGGTAGCGCATCTTCTTGCACTCGATGCGCAGGGCGTGCAGGTCCGCGGCCGGGGCGCGCGGGCCCAGCGCCACGCCCGCCGCGACGATGCGCTGGTGCAGCTTGCGCACGCGGCCCGCGGCCAGCTCGGCCAGCGGCTTGCGCGCGTGCTCGGCGGCCGGCCGGCGCGCGGGCGTGCGGGCAAGGAACGCCTCCCACTCGTCCAGCACGGCGCGCGCGCGCGGCGAGTCCAGGCCCTCGATCAGGCGCCGGTGCTCGGCGTCGCGGCGCTCGCGCAGCAGCGTGGCCAGCGGCAGCAGGCCCGGCAGGCCGTCCGGGCCCGCGGCCGCGTCCTGCAGCAGCGCCCGGAAGACGTCCAGGTCGCGCAACGGCCCGCTGAGGCGCGCCAGCCAGCCCAGCTCGTCGCGGAAGCGGCTCACCTCCGCGGCCGGGAAGACGCGCTTCATCTGGGCCAGCAAGCTGCGCGTGCGGCGCGCGGCCACGCGCCAGTCGTGCAGGAACTCGGTGTCCAGGTCCGCGCGCACGCCGGGCTCGTTCCAGCGCAGGGCGGCCAAGTGCGCACGGTGGATGCGGCGCAGGGCCTCGTCGGCGCGCAGGCCGGGGCGCAGGTCCGCGCCGGGCACGGGCGGCGGCGGCGACAGGGTGCGGGCCAGCGCCTCGATCAGCGGCGCGCGCGCGTCGCCGCGCGACTCGCGCAGGCCGGGGCGGCTGCGCAGCACGGCCAGCAGCGCCGCGGCCTGCTTGCGGTAGCCGCGCAGGCCGTCCAGCACCAGGCGCGCCGGCAGCGGGCGCCAGGCGGCGTCGGCGGCGCACGGGCGCAGGCGCAGCTCCTCCAGGCGCAGGCGCGCGACGGTCTTGCGGCGCTGGTCCAGGACGTCGAGGCCGGCGCTGCGCCGCTCGACCTCGAGGCGCGGCTGCAGGCGGCGCACGTCGGCCAGCGCCCGCAGCGGCTCGCGCAGCGGGCCGGGCGGCAGGTCGTGCGCGAAGGCCGGCACGCCGGGGACCGACTGCGACAGATCGGGCGCGCCGGGACGCTGCAGGCGCAGGCGCAGGCCGTCGTCGCCGGCTCCGATCGAGAGCAGCGCGCCCGCCGCGTGCAGCCGGCCGTCCGGCGTGTCCAGCAGCGCCAGCCGCTCGCTCGTGTCCTCGACTCGCCGGCCGCTGCACAACGCGGCGAGGCCGGCGAGCAGGGTGTCGACGTCAACGCCCGCCTCCAGTTCGAAGGCGCGCCCGGACGGCCGCGTGTCTCCCGGTTGCTGTTGGTCCATGGCGTGGCGCCGTCCAGGCCGGCGCGGGGCGGACATTCTGGGCGGGCGGGTCCGGGCGCGCAATGCGCCCGGCCTCACGCGTCCTTCACGCCCGGCGCAGGCGGCGGCGGGCGCAGGCCAGCGCGGCGCGCAGCTTTTCGCACTCCAGCCGCTCGTGCGCCTCGTCCAGGGGCACCCAGCGGCGGCGGCGGTGGTCCTCGGGCCAGCGCTCCAGCTCCTCGGTCACGCGCATCAGGAACACCGCCACGCCACGGCGATTGCGGCTCTTGGCGTACTCGTAGCGGTGCAGCACGTTGCCCACCACGCGCCCCAGCAGCCCGGCCTCCTCCTCGGCCTCGCGCAACGCGGCCTGCAGCGGCCGCTCGCCCGCGTCGATCCAGCCCTTGGGCAGGATCCAGCGCTTCCTGTCGGACGTGGTGATCAGCGCGATCTCGACCGCACCCGCCCGCACGCGGAACGGCACCACGGCCGCCTGCTCGCAGGACCGACGACGCGCGAACTTCAACGCTCAGCACCCTCCCTGGGCCGCCGGACGGTGGCTCAGGATGCGCCGGCGAACGCGCCGCTTCAACGCCGTGTCGGCCGATCTTGCGCGCGTGAGGCGGCGCACGACGGCGACGGTGAGGCTCTGCTACAAGGGCGACCATGCTGCCGACCGCCCTCCGACTCGGACTCCTTGCCGGCGCCCTGTACGTCGCGGGTGGGCCAGACCAACTGGCCGGCGTGGCTCCCTGACGCATGACGCAGGCGCAACACACCCTCGTCATCACCACGCGCGGCCGCGGCCTCAGCGACATCACGCGCCAGGTGGCCGAGGTCGTGGCCGCCAGCGGCGTGCGCACCGGCCTGTGCACGGTCTTCTGCCGGCACACCTCGGCCAGCCTGCTGATCTCCGAGAACGCTTCGCCCGACGCACAGCGCGACCTGCTGCGCTGGCTCGCGCGCCTCGCGCCCGACGGCGACCCGGCGCACGAGCACGACGCCGAGGGCCCCGACGACATGCCCGCGCACCTGCGCGCCGCCATCACGCGCACCAGCGAAGCGGTGCCGGTGAGCGAGGGGCGCCTCGCGCTGGGGACCTGGCAGGGCCTCTTCCTGGTCGAGCACCGGCTTGCGGGGCACGAGCGGCAGGTCGTCGTGCACGTCAGCGGAGACTGAGGCCGCGGGCAGAGCGCAGCCGGCCACAATGAAGAAGTTGCTTCCAGCACGCTGCCCGCAGCAACTTTTTCACGGTGGAGCGACGACGCCGCACGCGCCCGCCCTTCCGCATCCCGCCCGCCGCGGCGTACCCTGCCGCGCATGCTCCCGGCCCCGGTCGCCGCCGCGCTGCTGATCCTGCCTCTCGCGCCTCGGCAAGTGGTGCTGCCGGCCGCCGAGCGTCTAGTGCCCGTGCCCGCCGCGCAGGTGCAGTTCGCGGCCGACTCCTTCTGGGGACCGCGCCTCGCCACCAACTACGAGACCACGCTGCTCCACGGCGCGGAGATGCTCGAGCAGCACGGCCAGTTCGGCAACTTCCGCCTGGCCGCCGCCGCGCTGGGCCACGCCGTGCCGGGCGGCGTCGCGCCGCCCGCCGAGTACGCCGGCATCCACTTCTACGACAGCGACGCGTACAAGTGGCTGGAGGCCTGCTGCCTCGCGCTGCAGCAGCCGCCGCCCGCGGGCCTGGACCCGGCGCGTGCCGAGACGCTGCGCGCCGACCTGCGCGCGCGCGTCGAGCGCTTCGTCGACGAGATCGCCGCCGCGCAGCGCGACGACGGCTACATCCAGACGCAGTACGTGGTGAAGGGCCAGCAGCCCTTCAGCAACCTGCGCGACGACCACGAGCTCTACTGCGCCGGCCACCTGATCCAGGCCGCCGTCGCGCACCAGCGCGCCACCGGCAGCCGCCGCCTGCTGGACGTGGCCCTGCGCTTCGCCGACCTGATCGACCGCACCTTCGGCCCCGACGCCGCCGTCGGCGAGCGGCCCGGCGCCTGCGGCCACCCGGAGATCGAGACCGCGCTGGTGCAGCTCGCGGACCACACCGGCGAGCGGCGCTGGCTGGACCTCGCGGCGTACTTCCTCGACGCGCGTGGCCACGGCGTGCTGGGCGGCAGCGACTACCACCAGGACCACAAGCCCGTGCGCGAGCAGCGCGAGGCGGTGGGCCACGCGGTGCGCCAGCTCTACCTCGCCTCCGGCGCGCTGGGCGTGGGCGCGCGCACGGGCGACGCGGCGCTGATCGACGCCAACCTGGCCATCTGGGACGACATCGTGCGCGGCAAGCTGTACGTCACCGGGGGCCTCGGCGCCCGGCCCGACGGCGAGGCCTTCGGCGCGCCCTTCGAGCTGCCCAACGAGCGCGCGTACAGCGAGACCTGCGCCTCCATCGCGTGGATGCGCTGGAACCACGAGCTGCTGCAGGCCACCGGCGACGCGAAGTACGCCGACGCGCTGGAGACCACGCTCTACAACGCCTTCCTCGCGGCGGTGGGGCAGGACGGCAAGAGCTTCTTCTACGTCAACCCGCTCGAGTCGCGCGGCGGGCACGTGCGCCAGCCGTGGTTCTGGTGCGCGTGCTGCCCGCCCAACGTGATGCGCACGCTGGCGGGGCTGCCGGGGTGGGTGGCGAGCACGACCAGCGACACGCTGTGGATCCATTTGTACGACGACGGCGTCATCGACGCGGTGCTGGGGGATGGGCGAAGGGTGAAGGTGGCGGTGGAAACGGAGTGGCCGTGGGATGGCGAGGTCAAGGTCACGCTGCTCGAAGCTCCTGCGGGCCAGGTAATCGTTGCCTTGCGAATCCCCGGCTGGGTCGCCGGAGTGCGTGACGAGTCCGAAGCCAACCCCGGCTTGAGGGACGGAAATCAGCTCGCGCATCGACCGGCGGGAGCAGCCGAGTACGCGACCTTCACGACGTCGATCTTCAATCCTCCGGCGTCCGTCGGGTTCCGCGACGTCTTCGCCTGGTCGAGCCCGTTCGATCCGCGAACCCTGCTGGCCGACGCGCGCGTGTCGGCGAACGCGGGCCAGTGTTCCGTGGGCCACGGCCCGCTCGTCCTGGCCTTCGAATCCCGGGACCAGGGTGGCGCGCTGGACGACCTGCGAGTCGAGATGCCCGTGCAGGGTGGACTGGCAAGGCACGCGGCGAATGGCGGGCCCCGTATGCTGCGGCTCGCCGGAATCGAGACGGCTCGAACCCCTGGTCCACTCTACGCGACCCTCAACGGAGTCCCGCGCGCCAGCAACGTGCTGGGTATTCCCTACTTCTTCTGGGCGCAGCGCGGCGACGCAGCGATGCGCGTATGGATGCCCGTCGTGACGCACGCTCCCGACTTCTCCGACGACGTGGCCTTCCTGCGCGAGCACGCCGACGTGACCGTTCTGCACGCCGAGGGCGCCGGCCCGGTGGCCGTGTCGGCGCGGCTCTCGGCGCGCGCAATGACCAGCGCCTTCAGCGAGGATGCACCCGGCTTCGGCCTCGTGAACCGCGCGGCCATTCGCAGCGGCCCGGGCGAGCGCAGCTTCGCCAACTACGGCGGCGAGGACCGCCTGTGGTTGTCGCCCGAAGGCGGCCCGCACGCGCTGTTCTTCGAGCCCGGCGCCGAGCAGGTCCCGGACAACTGGTCCGTACCGCGCGCCATGGACGGCGGCCCGCGCTCGCTGCTGGGCAGCGACGGCCGCAGTGCGCGCTTCAGCGACCTGATCGACCTCGAGATTCCCGGCCACGGCACGCGGAGCGTGCGGGTCGAACGGACGATCGAGGCCCTGTCGCGCGCCGAGGTCGCCGCGCTGCTCGGCCAGCCGTTGCCCGAGGAGTTGCGCCTCGTCGCCTTCCGCTCGACCAACACGCTCGCCTGGCGTGACGCCCCGCCAGCCGGCGCCCTCGTCGGCCTGTGGGTCCTCGGTCAGTTCACGCCCACCGACCGCACGACCGTCCTCTTCCCCTTCCGCGGCGACGCCGCCGGCGAGGGGGCCGGCCCGGAGTCCGCCGCGCTGGCCTCCATCAAGCGCGACTACTACGGCGTCGTTCCCGACGACCGCTTCCGGCTCGAGCTCCCCGCCGGCCCCGAGGCCCTGGGCCTCGCCCGCTTCACCGCCGACTCCCGCCTGCACTCCAAGATCGGCCTCTCCCGCGCCGGCGCCACCGGCTGGATCGGCGCCTGGGACGAGGACCGTGGCGTCCTGACCCTGGTGAACCACTCCCTGCCGCCCGCTGGCGCGCCCGTGCCCGACTGCGACTGGAAGGTCCCCAACCCCCGCGCCGCGCAGGGCGACGTGGCCGCCAGCTACAACCACGGCGAGGAGCCGCGCTTCTTCGAGCTGGAGTCGCTGGGGGCGGCGTTGCCGCTCGAGGTCGGCGCCAGCGTGACGCACGTGCACACGACCATCCACCTCGGCGGCGACCGCAACGCGCTGGGGACCATCGCCCGCGCGGTGCTCGGCGCCGATCTCTGAGCCAGGCTTCGCCCCAGCCTCGCCACAACCCGTTCCCCGCGGGTTTGGTCATCCTCCCCCGACGTCCGGCGTCCCCCGATCCCCGCCGGACGAGAGGTCCGCATGTCGTTCCCGCTGTCGCGGCTCCTGGGCGCCGCGCTGCTGCTGTCACTTCCGGCGTCCGCGCAGGTGCTGCACCGCGCGTCGCCGGCGGCGTTCGGGCCGGGCGCGCTGCTGCGGCTGGACGCCGACGCGCCGGGCGACGTGCGCGCGGTCACCTTCCTCGCGCTGGCGGGTGACGACCTGCGCGTGCTGCGTCAGCCGGTGCTGCGCGGGCCGGATGGCGAGTTGCTGGTCGTGGCCCCGGCCTTCGCGGACGAGGCCGGCCTGCCGCCGCCCGGGCCGTGGGCCTGGATCGCGGCCGCGGGCGCCGCGCAGCCGGTGTTCCTGTTCGAGGGCACGGCCGGCCGCGTGCGCGCTGCGGGCGCGGGCACGCAGCGGCCGGATGGCGGGCGGCTGAGCATCGCCTTCGACCTGGCCGGCGGTCCGCCGGCGCCGGGCAACGCTGGCTTCACGCTGCGATTGCTGGGCGCGCCGCCGGGGGCAGCGGCGTTCGCGGTGGTGGGGGTGCCGGCGGCTGGCCCCTGGCCGCGCGTGCGCGACGCGACGCTGGTCGCGGACTTCGCGCGCGCCGTGCTCGTCGGGCCGGTGGTGGCGGACGCGGACGGCATGGCCTCGGTCGCGTTGCCGGTGCCTGCGGTCGGCGGCGCTGCGCTGGCCGTGCAGTGGCTGGTGATCGAGCACAACCGGATCCAGCCGCTGCTGAGCGACGCGCTGGTCGTCGAGACCTGACTCAGCCGACGGCGCCCGCCGGCTCGTGCCGCAGCAGGAACTCGCGCGCGTCGGCGGCCATCTCGGGCGTGATCTCGTGGCCGGCGTCGTACAGGCGCAGCGTCACGTCGGCGCCGCTCTCGCGCAGCACGCGCACGCTCTCCTCGGCGCGTGCCGGATCCAGGCTTTCGTCCCGTCGCCCGTGCTGCACCAGCACCGGCATGCCCGACAGCCCCGCGATGCGCTCGCCCACGAACTCCCACTTCAGCCGCCCGGCCTGCGCAACGAGGCCACGCATGCGGTGGGGCGCTCGCGCTGCAACGCAGTAGGCCAGGTAGGCGCCCTGCGAGAAGCCGCTGAGCCACACGCGCGCCGGGTCGGCGCCCAGCTCCGCGACGGCCGCGTCGATGAGCCGCCACAGCGCGGCCTCGCTCTCGACCAGGCTGTCGCGGAAGGCGGCCTCGTCGCCGGTGTAGAGGTACCAGGAGAAGCCGAGGCGGATGGGGCGCTCGGGCCGGCGCACCTCGTGGCCGTGGAAGCCGTCGGGCCAGGCGCTGGCGAAGTGCGGCGGCACGGCCGCGCCCAGCCAACGGCGGTGCCGGGGCCCGCTCTGGCCCTGCCCGTGCAGCGCCACCAGCACCGGCGGGCGCGCGGACGGCGTGGCCGGCGGCGCCAGCAGGCAGCCGCGCCGCGTGGTGAAGGGCAGCTCGATGCGGTGCGTGCCGCCGGCAGCGTTCATTCCAGCCGCACTTTGCCGGTCAGGAACGGGTTGTCGCGGCGCTCGCGGCCGATGGTCGTGGCCGATCCGTGCCCGGTGATGACGTCGGTGTCGTCGTCCAGCGCCAGCAGCTTGCCTTTCAGGCTGGCCAGGATCTGGCCCGTGTCGCCGCCCCACAGGTCGGTGCGCCCGATGCTGCCGGCGAACAGCGTGTCGCCCGCGAACAGGAGCTGCTTGCCGCCGGTGCGCAGCACGAAGCAGCACGAGCCGGGCGTGTGGCCGGGCGTGTGCAGCGTCTCCAGGTGCTCGCCGGCGAAGTCCACGCGCGTGCCCTCCTCCAGCCAGCGGTCGATGACCGGCGTCGGCGGCACCGGCAGTCCGATCATGCGGCACTGCGTGGCCAGGTTCTCGGCCAGCCACTGGTCGCCGCGGTGCAGCCAGAGCGTGCCGCCGCAGGCCTGCTTGAGTTGCGCCGTGCCGCCGATGTGGTCCACGTGCGCGTGCGTGTGCAGCACGTGCGTCACCTTCAGCCCCTGCCGCTGCACTGCCTGCGCGATGGCCTCGGCCTCGTCGCCGGGGTCGATGACCACGGCGGTGCCGCTGCCGGCGTCGCCGAGGATCGAGCAGTTGCACTGGAAGGGGCCGACGGGGAAGGTCTGCACCTGCATGGCCCCATCGTTCCGTCCGCGCGCCCCGCTGTCCACGGCCCCATGAAGGTCGCGTTGACCGGCGCCACCGGCTTTCTCGGGCTGGCCCTGGCGGAGCGGCTGCGCGCCGAGGGCCAGGCCGTGACCGCGCTGGTGCGCCGCACCTCGGTGCCCGCCGCGCGTGCCGCGCTGCTGGGGCTGGGCGCGACGCTGGTCGAGGGCGACGTGACCGACCCCGCCAGCCTGCTCCCGCTGGTGCGCGGCGCCGACCTGGTCGTGCACGCGGCCGCCGTCATCGGCTACCGCCGCCGCCTGGCGCCGCCCATGCAGCGCGTCAACGTGGACGGCACGCGCAACCTGCTCGAGGCCGTGCGCACCGCGGGCGCCGGGCGCCTGGTCCACGTCTCCAGCATCGCGGCCGTGGGCATCAGCCCCTCGCGAACGCTGCTGGACGAGGACACGCGCTGGAACGCCGGTTTCCTGTGCGCGGCCTACTTCGACACCAAGCACGCGGCCGAGCAACTTGTCGCCGCCGCCGCGCGTGACGGCCTGGACGCCGTGATCGTCAACCCCTCCGCCATCTACGGCCCGGCGCTGGTGCCCGGCAACTCCAGCCGGCTGGTGGCGCAGATCGCGGCGGGCCGGCTGCGCGCCGCGCCCGAGGGCGGCATCAACGTCGTGCCGCTGCCCACCGTGCTCGACGGCATCCTCGCCGCGGCGCGCATCGGGCAACGCGGCCGGCGCTACATCCTGGGCGGCGAGAACCTGGAGCTGCGCGAGCTGGTCGTGCGCGTCGCGCGCGCCGCGGGGCGCGAGCTGCGGCCGTGGCCCGTGCCCAGCGCGGCGGCGCCGCTGCTGCGAGCGGCGATGGAGGCCGTCGAGCCGCTGGTGCCGGCGAGCGCGTGGTTCACTCCCGACCTGTGCGCCGCCTTCGGCTGGTGGCTCTGGTACGACACCACGCGCATGACGCGCGAGCTGGGCGTGCGGGTGACGGACCTGGACGCGTGCCTGGCGGCGGCGGTGGCGCAGTGGCGGCGGGACGGGCGCTGCTAGTTCGAGCTCAGCACCGTCAGGTCCAGCTCCTGCCCGGGCGCGAGCTGCAGCCGCTCGTCCGGCAGCTTGATGGTGTTCAGCATGTCCTGCAGGTCGGGCGTGCGGCCGAAGCAGGTCAGCACGTACTCTCCCGGCGCGACGCGCGCGAAGACGAAGCGGCCGTGGCCGTCGGTGCGGACCTCGCGCGACGGGCCGTCGATGCGCATCAGCGTGACGGACGCGCCGGGCAGCGCGCTGCCGGAGGCGTCCAGCGCGGCGCCGCGCACGGTGGCGGAGCGCGTGACGACCAGCGCGCCGGCGTCGTTGTCGGCGCCCGCCTCGACCAGCACGTCGTCGTGGCGCAGGACGGCGTGGTCGGGGTGATCGACCTCCACCTGGTAGGTGCCGGCCGAGAGGTCCTCGAGCAGGAAGACGCCGTCCTGGTCGGCGCGCGTGGACTTGAGCCGCGGGTTCTCGCGCGGGTTGGAGCGCAGGAAGTCCACCTCGGGCTCGCGGTTGAGGAACAGCGCGACCTTGGCGTTCGGGACGGGCTGGCCCAGGTCGTCGATGAGGCGCCCGGTCAGCGACGCGCCGCGCTGCAGCGTGACGAGCAGGCCGGCGAGCTCGGCGCCCTGCGACAGCTTGGTGCAGTCGGAGGCGGTCAGGGCGTAGCCCTGGGCCCACGCGTCCACGCAGGCCCAGCCGGGGTCGAAGCCGGTGAGCGTGAAGCGGCCCTCCGGGTCGCGCACGCGCTGCACGCTGCCGAAGGGCACGGCGCCGTCCATGCGCGCGCGGTGCTGCTTGGCCTGGACCTCGAAGGCCGTGACGGGCCGGCCGTCCGGGTCCACGACGTGTCCGCTCAGCGTTCCCTGCCGGGGCAGGCGCAGCTCGACGGGTTCGTCGGAGCGCGTGGCGAAGGTGCGCGTGTGGGCCGGCGAGTAGCCGGCGGCGCTGGCACGCAGGGCGTAGCTGCCGGGGGCCAGGTCGGCGATGGTGAAGCGCCCGTCGCCGCCGGAGAGGGCCTCGCCGCCGTCGTTGCCGGGGTCCAGCGCGGTGGCCACGACGCGCGCGCCCTTCAGCGGCTGGTCGTCGCGGGCGACCAGCACCACGCCGTCCAGGGGCTGCGCGGCGCGCAGCGTGATGAAGGCCTCCATGCGCACGGGCCGTTCGCCAAGCGCAGGCGCGGCGGCATGGCGCGCGCGGGCGTAGCCGGGGGCGCTGACCACCAGGTTGAAGGCGGCGGGCTCGGCGTTGGGCACGCGGAAGCGTCCGGCCTCGTCGGCCAGCACCAGCCGGCGCGGCTCGGGGCTTTCGCCCTCGGGCAGGTCCTCGACCAGGCCCTGGAACAGGCCGATGCGCGCGCCGGGCACGGGCTGGCCCGACTCGTCGCGCACCTCGCCGGCGATCTGCATGCCGGGATGCACGACCAGGTTTCCGAGGTCGCTGGTGGCGCCGGCGCTCACGTTGAAGGGGCCCAGCTCGGCGGGCGCGAACTCGCCGTCGAGTCGCAGCACGAGGTCGGCGCCCTCGGGCAGGTCGGCCAGGGTGAAGCGCGCGTCGGCGTCGGCGACGGCCTCGCGGCGCAGGCGGTGCGGCTGGAACAGCCCGGGGACGCTGGTCACGACGGCGCCCTGGAAGGCCTCGACGCGCGCGCCCGGCATGGGCACGAAGTTGGTGTCCACCACGCGCCCGCTGACGGCGCCGGTGCGCGTTGCGGTCGTCGGCTCCTCGCGCGCCGGACGGCGGTCGGCCGGGACGGGCAGTTCGCGCTCCGGACGGGACGCGTCGGACGGGCGCGTGATCAGGTCGGTGGGCGAGCTCGTGGCGGGCTCCGTCGGCTGGTCGCGCAGCAGCCACAGCGCCGCGCCGCCGGCAGCGAGCAGTCCCAGCAGCAGCAGCGCCCACGCGACGGACCTGTTGGAGTCAGACATGGATCGAGGGCGCTGTTACCGGGGCGGGCGGGCCGACGTGGGGGCGAAATTGTCTTGGCACGACGGACAGGCCCTTACCATAATCCCGGCCCCCTTCGACGGGACGCGTGGTCCCATCGTCTAGCCTGGTCCAGGACAGGTGCCTCTCACGCACCAGACACGGGTTCGAATCCCGTTGGGACTACCAACCGTCGCGGGCAGCGAGCAGCCGCCATGGCCACCGCGCCCAACGCCGCGCCGCGCACCGTCGTGCTGGTCGGCATGCGCGCCTGCGGCAAGACCACCGTCGGAAGGGAACTGGCCGCCCGGCTCGGCCGGGCCTTCGTGGACGTGGACGACCTGATCGCCGAGCTGGCCGGCCGGCCGGCCGACGCGGTGCTCGCGCAGGACGGCGAGCCGGCGTTTCGCGAGCTGGAGGCGCAGGCGCTGCGGCTGGCGGCCGCGCGGCCCGGAGCGGTGGTGGCCACGGGCGGCGGGTCGGTGCTGCTGGGCGAGGCCTTCGCCCGCCTGCGACGTGGCGCGCTGGTGGCCTTCCTCGACGCGCCGCCGGACGTCCTGCTGCAGCGTGCGTCAGCCCGGCCGCGCCCGGCCCTCACCGGCCTGCCGCCGCGCGCCGAGATCGAGCACCTGCGGGCCCGCCGCCTGGCCCTCTACCGGCAGGCCGCGGACGTCGTGATTCCGGTGGGCGTGCCGGGCGCGCCCGACCCTATACTGGCCGTGCTTTCGGCCCTGCAGGAGGACGCCCGACCGTGACCCGCCGCGTCGTGCTCCCGCTGCTGCTCCTGGCGCTCGCCGGCGCCGCGCAGGCGCGCGCGCGTCCCGACCCCTGGGCGGCGCCCTCGTGGCAGAAGGCCGCCGCGCCCGACGTGCCGCCCGAGGTGCTGGAGAAGCGCGCGGTGCTGGCCGACCCGCAGGCCGACGAGGGCGCGGTCTCCGCCGCCGCGACCATCCTCCTCGGCCACGGCGATCTGGTCGCGCTGCGCGCGGCGCTGGCCGGCGCTGCGCAAGTGCCGGCGCTGGGCGTGCTGTCCGCGCTGGGCGTGGTGGACCCGCCGCTGAGCGAGCCGCTGCTGGAGGACGTGGTTGCGCTGTCGGCGCGCACCGGCGACGACGTCCTGCGCGCGCGCGCCGAAGCCACGCTGGACAAGTTGCTGAACGGCCGGCACGCAGGCGCCGCCGCGCGCGTGGGGCGCGTGCTGGGCTGGCTGCGTGACGCCGGCTTCGACCCGGCGCGGCGCGAGGTGCTGCTGGCTGCGCTGGGCCGCTCGGGCCAGCTCGAGTTGGTCGAGGCGCTGATCGAGGCCCTGGCCGGCCCGGGCGCCGCCGGAGCGCGCGCCGCGCTGCAGGAGCTGACCGGCCACGACCTCGGTGCCGAGGCCGACGCTGCCGCCTGGCGCGCCTTCTGGGACGAGCACCGGCACCTGACGCGCGAGCGCCTGCTCGAGCGCGGCCTCGATCGGGCCCGGCAGCAGGTCGATCGGGCCGAGCAGCAGCGGGAGGACGACCGCGTCGCCTTCGTCGCCAAGCTGGGAGAGGTCGAGCAGAAAGTCGTCGCCGAGCGCATCACCTTCATGGGCAACGCGCTCGAGCGCCTGCTCAAGGGCCTGTCGGACGAGTACGCCGACGTGCGCCTGGAGGCCGCCACGCGCCTGGCTGCCAAGGGCAACGACGAGAAGGCCGCGTCTACCGCGCTGCCGGCGCTCCTGCGCCGACTGGGCCGGTCCGCCGCCAACGGCAACGGCCACCCCGGCGGCACGGGCGAGACCCCGGGCGAGCCTCCGGCCGAGTCCGACCTGCGCGTGCGCGCTGCGCTGGTGCGCGCGCTCGGCGTGCTGGGCCGGCCGCGCGAGACGCAGGCCGGCGATGCCGCGCCGGCCGTGCCGGCGGTCGAGGCCCAGCAGCGCGAGGTGCGCCGCGCGCTGGTGGCCGAGCTGACCGCACCCGACGCCAGCGTGGCCGCCGCCGCAGCCGACGTGCTGGAGCAGTTCCGCAACCAGCCCGAGGTCGTCGCGCCGCTGCTCGACTACATCGCCCGCCTGCCCGCCGACGCCGTGGACGAACGGGTCGGCGCCCTCAAGGCCGTGGCCGCCAACGGCCCGCTGGGCGTGTCCGAGCGCCTGCAGCAGTGGGCCGCGCTCGAGCAACCGACGGCCGTGCGCGCCGCCGCCGTGCGGGCGCTGATCGCCTGCGAAGACCTGGACGTCGTGCTCGAGAGTCTCGGCCAGATCTACGGCCAGGATCCGTCGCGCGAGGTGCGCTTCGGCCTGGCGGCCGCGCTGGGCGACCGGCTCGGCCGGCCTGCGCCGGACGACGAGGCGACCCGCGCGTCGGTCGTCCGCGTGCTGGGCCGGCTGCTCGACGACGAGGAGCCTTCGGTGCGCGCCGAGGTCGTCACCGCGCTGGGCCGCAGCGGCCAGGCGACCGCGATGGACGGCCTGGCGCGCCGCGCGCGCCAGGAGTCCGACGAGACGGTACAGGATCGCCTGGTGGCGGCGCTGGGCGAACTGCGCCAGGTCGAAGGCGCCGCCACCATCGGCCAGCTTCTCGCCGCGCGCCAGGAGCACCGCGCCACGCTGCGCGATGCCGCGCAGGCGGCGGTCGCGCTGATCGCCAACGGCGAGCCCGCGCGCTGGCTGGCCTGCGGCCAGGCGCTGTCCGCCGAGGGCGCGCACGACGTGGCCGCCTTCTGCGGCGGCGAGGTCGTGCGCCGCTTCAGCCAGGCGCCCGAACACCAGGAGCCCGTTGACCGGGCGCGCGGCCTGCAGGCCGTGGAGCTGGCGCTGGACGGCCGCTGGGCCGAGGCGCGCCCGCTGCTGGCCGCGCTGGCCGCCGCCGGAGCCGCCTTCCCGGCGCGCGACGAACTGCTGCTGCACCTGTCCGAGGCCTGCGAGCACCTCGAGGACTGGCCCGGCGCCGCCGACTGGCGCGTGCAGCGCCTGGCGGCCCTGCCCCCCGGCGACGCGCGCCTCGGCCCCGAGACGCTGCTGGCCGCGCGCGCCCTGGTGCGCGCCGGGCGCGCGCTCGAGGCCCAGCCGCTGCTGGCCCAGCACGTCGAGGCCCACGCCGAAGACAACCTGGCGCTGTTCGAGCTGGCCGGCGTGGAGGAGTCGCTGGACCGCCTGGAGGAGGCGCGCCGCACGCTCGAGCGCCTGGACGGCCGGCTCGCCGAGGGCGACCAGCTGCGCCCACGCGTGCTCGAGGCGCGCGAGCGCATCGCGCAGCGCCTGGCCAGCCGCGCCGCGCCCGAACCGCCGTCGGGCACGCAGCGCACGGACGAGGCACCCGAACCGGCAGGGCCGCCCGACGCGGCCGGGCCGGGACTGGCGACCGGAGCCGCCGGCGGGCCGTGAGCCCGGCCGCCGGCGACCGCACCCCAAACCGCTCGGCTTGACGCCGCCGCGCCGCGTGCCGTGAAATGACCCCCGCGCGGGCTTCCGCGCGGGCAGCCGCAAGGCGGGAGGACGTCCCTCGATGTGGGAACAGATCCAGGCCTCGACGGACCAACTGGTCTACTTCACGGTCGGGGCGGCGGCCACCACGCTGTTCCTGATCCGCATCGGCCTGATGATGGCGGGCGTCGGCGACGCCGACCACGGCGACTTCGGCACGGACGTGCCCGGCGACACGGACTTCTCCGGCCACGGCCACGCCGACCACACCACCAGCGGCCACACCTTCCAGGTCTTCAGCCTGCTGTCCATCCTGGCCTTCTTCATGGGCGCCGGCTGGGCGGGCCTGGCCGCGCGCATGTCGTGGGGCTGGAGTGCGGGCGCGTCGTCGGGAGCGGCCGCGCTCTTCGGCGGAGCGTGCATGTTCCTGGCGGCGTGGCTGATCCGTTCGATGCGGCGGCTCGAGGCCAGGCCGGTGATGGACCTGCGCGCCTGCGTCGGCACCATCGCGCAGGTTTACCTCAACATCCCGGCTCGCGGGCAGGGCCAGGGGCAGGTGCGCGTCAACGTGCAGGGACGCAGCCGCATCGTGGCCGCGTCCAGCACCGGCGCCGCGCTGGCCGCCTTCACCGCGGTGAAGGTGCTCACCGTCCAGCCCGACAACTCGCTCGTCGTCGAAGCGCAGCCTTGAAGCGCGCCCGACCCGCCGCAGCGCGCACTGCGCCCGCGGCACGCTCCCAGGGGACCCCATGACACCGTTCCTCGGCCAGTTCGACTCGTCCGCCTTCACCACGCTGACCCTCGTCGGCGTGATCGTGCTGCTGTTCCTGTTCGTGGCGGTCTTCATCGCCCGCCGCTACAAGCGCTGCCCCTCCAACCGCGTGCTGGTGGTCTACGGCTCGGGCACCGGCGACCGCGCCGCCAAGTGCATGCACGGCGGCGGCACCTTCGTGTGGCCGCTGGTGCAGGACTACGCCTACCTGTCGCTCGAGCCGCTGGCCATCGAGATCGAGCTGACCGGGGCCCTGTCCAAGAAGAACATCCGCGTCAACGTGCCCAGCACGTTCACCATCGGCATCTCGACCGAGCCCGAGATCATGAACAACGCCGCCGAGCGCCTGCTGGGCCTGAACGACCAGCAGGTCTCGGACCAGGCGCGCGACATCATCCTCGGGCAGATGCGCCTGGTGCTCGCCACCCTGGCCATCGAGGAGATCAACCAGGACCGCGAGAAGTTCCTGGACCTGGTCAACAAGAACGTGGGCTTCGAACTGAACAAGATCGGGCTCGACGTCATCAACGTCAACATCCGCGACATCACCGACGAGTCCGGGTACATCGAGGCCATTGGTCGCAAGGCCGCCGCCGAGGCCATCCAGCAGGCCAAGATCGAGGTCGCGGAGCAGGAGAAGCTGGGCGCGGTCGGCCAGGCCGGCGCCGTGCGCGAGATGGACGTCTCGGTCGCGACCCAGCACGCGCAGAGCGCCATGGGCCAGAAGCAGGCCGAGCGCGACAAGCGCGTGACGGTGGCCAAATTCGAGGCCGAGGGCGTCACCGGCGAGGCCGCCGCCCAGCGCGAGCGCGAGATCGCCATCGCCGAGCAGGCCGCCAAGGCCGTGCAGGGCCAGAAGGCCGCCATGGCCGAGCAGCGCATCCGCGTGGCCGAGCTGGAGGCCGGCGCCGCGCAGGGCGAGAAGAAGGCCCAGGCCGAGCAGCGCATCCGCGTGGCGTCCTTCGAGGCCGACGCCGTCGGCGGCGAGAACGAGGCCAAGGCCACCATCGCCGCCTCCGTCGCCCAGCTCGCGCAGGCGCAGGCCGAGGCGCGCCGCACCGGCGACGTGGCCTTGGCCAACGCCAACCGCGACGTCCTCCAGGCCCAGGCGCAGGAGGAGCAGGCGCGCCTCGAGAAGGAGCAGGTCGTGCTCCAGCAGATCGAGAAGCGCAAGGTCGAGATCGAGGCCGAGGCCCAGGCCGAGCAGACGCGGCGCATCGGCAAGGGCGAGGCCGACGCGATCCTGTTCAAGTACCAGGCGCAGGCCGAGGGCCAGCGGCGGGTGATCGAGGGCAAGGCCCTCGGCTACCAGAAGCTGCTGGAAGTCTGCGGCGAGCACCCGGAGCTGGCGCCGACGCTGCTGCTGATCGAGGCCCTGCCGGCGCTGGTGGCCGAGCAGGTGAAGGCCATCCAGAACCTGAAGATCGACAAGATCACGATCTGGGACGGGCAGGGCGGCGGGAACGGGAAGGGGAACAACGCGACGGCGGCGTGGTTGCGGGACCTGGTGGGGGCGCTGCCGCCGGTGCACGAGCTGGCACGGCAGGCGGGGGTGAAGTTGCCGGGCGTGCTGGGGACGGTGGAGGGTACGGGCGAGATGGAGAGTGGAGGCGGCGCGGCGACGGCGGTGAAGGAGGGGCCGAAGAAGGGGTGAGAAGCAAGGACGGGGTCCGATGGATGAGGTGGAGTGGCGGAGGGGTGGAACCACGCGCTACGTGGGCGGGGCTTGCAGCGTAGCGCGAAAGACTAAGGAATCGTAACGAAATAATATAGTCAAGCATTGGGGTCTTCCAGCCGATAAGGGAAGTGTGAGTGACAGCGCGGCACTTCGACGGAAGCTGCAGACGTTGCGGCCTGCGCTGGATGAGCGACG
>Ga0247727_10001708_pt1 | contig 51461 bp, 52 predicted proteins | sample WisWelCaveWW1625_FD_202498 | JGI IMG/M metagenome (GOLD analysis project Ga0247727, IMG submission 202498) | Biofilm microbial communities from Wishing Well Cave, Virginia, United States - WW16-25 | ecosystem: Environmental > Aquatic > Deep subsurface > Groundwater > Cave microbial mat | place... | reverse complement strand
ACTACAACCTACTGGTCGTGGAACTCGTTACCGCGAAGCGGTTTAGTCCAACTCGTATTTCGCTTGGTCAGCGTAAAAACCCCGCCGGTCAGCCTAAGACGCAACTCCACGCCGAGCCAAGCACTGGCCATAGCTCCTTACCTAGCAATGACTTCCACTCCTTTGGACAACCCTCCCTCCGAAGTCTGGGCGGACCGATCGGACAGCCTAAGACCCCCGCCCTCAACCCCCAGGGGTTTTCCGCAGCCGGTCCAGCGGGCTGTGAACCCCCAGCCCGCCACGGTTCAACTTGAGTGTATCATCGTGGGAATGCCCGTCCCGATCCTGAAGCTCAACGCCATCCAGGTGCTGGCCATCGCCTGCTTCGGCGTGGCGCTGGGCGAGTGGATCAAGAGGAAGCTGCCGGTCCTCGACCGGCTCAATATTCCCGGCCCGATCCTCGGCGGCCTGGTGTACGCAGTGACGGCGCTCGGACTGCGCGACCGCTACCTCAATCTCGAAATGGACATGGTGTTGCGCGACATTCTCATGGTGGCGTTCTTCACCACCATCGGGATGAGCGCCAGCCTGCGGCTGGTGCGGGTGGGCGGCGTGCAGGTGCTCTACTTCTTCGGCGTCGCCACCGTCGGCGCGGTGCTGCAAAATGTCGTGGGCATTGGCGCGGCGCGGCTGTTCTCGCTCGATCCTCTGCTCGGCGTGGTATCCGGTTCGGTCGCCTTGACCGGCGGGCCTGCCACCGCGCTCGCCTTCGGCGCCACCTTCGAGCAGCACGGCGTGGCCGGCGCCACCGCGCTGGGTCTCGCTTCGGCGACCTTCCGCCGGCGGGGTTCTCCGGCTAAGGGTAGTGGCTGAGTCGAGTACTTGACGCTCTTACGGACAGCCGCTCGTCTGATTGTTGTAGTTCTCCAGGACCTCCACTCCCGCCGCAATGAATAGCCCAGCTAAGTAATTGCCAGAGAGACAGTTGTTTTTTACCCTCACGCCGTAATGTTCCCGAAACCGGAGGGATCAATGTAGATGCCGTACCGGTGACCATTGATCGAAGTTACACCGTCAATCGTTATGTTGGCGCTCCACTGGGGAATATTGGGATGGTTGGTAATCGCGATACCATCGAACTGTGGCGGAAATTCCCTTGTGCTGTTTTCCTCCACTCTCCAGCCTTGGTTGACTCCCGTTATCGTGACGTTTTGTACCCCAATAAAGGCCAATCCCTGCCCGCTGTGGTGAAACGCCTCATTCCGTGCGAAATTGTGGTAGGATCCATAACCCTCGATCCCGGACGTCCACTTTATGCCATCGTCGCCCTTTATGTAAGCCCCGTCAAGCCAGTTGTCCGTCACCGTTATGTAACTCCCGCCTTCAAGTAGGACCAACTGCCCGCCCGACTCTCCGTATGGAAAATCCCTATGATTCCCGTAAAACGAATTCCAGGCTATGAAGGAAATCGGCGATGCGATCCCAACGGCGCCGGCACCGTTGTTCTCGAAAATGTTGCCGACAATCGTCACGTTGCTTGACGACGAGCCCCCCCAGACTGTGCCGATTCGCCCCCAAGTGCCATTGCAATACTGAATGGCTGTGTAGCTTCCTGCGACCGTCATTCCGAACCCAGGGGCGTTAACAAAGTCGGCTTGCACGACGATGTTACTCCCCCAGCCCCCAAGGTACAAGTCACGGTACCCTTCCGCCGCCTGCCCAGGGAGATCCCCTGTAAGCGCCCTATTCCCGTCGAACAGGAAATCCTGGATCGTGACGTTGTACACAGGCTGAACAGCCTCCATGATGCTGGTCAAACCAGCAACACCGCGCTTCAGGGTCGTCTCGCTCCTGGACCACGTAAAGGTCCCCCTCACCGTGATGCCCGATCTCCGAAGCTCCAGCTTTTGCGTAATCTGGTGGATGCCCGGGTCAAGCTGACACGTAGTGGGGTGCCCGCCATAATTGAAGCCTATGCAGTCCCTAAAGGCAACCATGTTCATCGCGCTCAGCGGCGAAAGAGACGGCCCACCAAATGCGATGCACGACCCTACGAAAAGCAAGAGACGCTTCTTCATCACATCCTCCAGATCCTCTCTACCCCACGCCCTGCGAAACCAATGTTACCGACCCGACCGAAGTGGGGCTCGCAACCGCTCGGCCGCCTCGGGGCCCAGGTCCTTCATCAGACGGGCAGCCAGCCGCTCTACCAGTCGGCCCCTGTCAGCAGCTAGCTCGTTCAACCGCCCCCGATCCGCGTCGGTTAGCGTCCCCCGGCTTGCCACCAACACGGATGTCGCGGCGGTCCTGATTCCGGCGAGACCGGTACGAAACTCCCCTGCCACTGCGTGAAGCGCCTGCGCCTGCACCGGGTTCAATCCGAACTGGCGAACCATCGCCTTCTCTCGGCGTTGTAAGTCAGACGCGGGATCCTCGAGGTTGCCAATAGCCATGAACACATGCCGGAAATAATCGATCTCCGACCGGACCGGAGTGCCCGGCGCTTGGCCCAACAGAGATCCAAGCAGCGTGAAACCGAGTGTAAAACCCGCCCAAGATCGTGACATTTTTTGCCTCCTGCCTTTATTGGGTTCCGTATTAACCTGGATTAGACAGACTATAATCTTCTGTAATGGACCCGTTGTCAAGCAAAAAATCCGCACGACCTATTGTGATGAAATGTACGTTCACAGAAATCCTCTCTTGACAGGTCGGTGCTGCGTTCGTAAGCTCAATTGCGCTCGCTAGGCCCACAGGGGCGGGGAAACTGTGGGCACCATGAGCGGACCGTCGTTCGCGTAGGTGACCTGTTGGCACACGTCGGAGCCATCGTCCTCCCACATTCCGGTCTGTTGAGCGCCGTGAGTCCGCCTGCAATTATGGGCGTGGCCGAGCAGCGGGTAAGGTTCGATAGTCGTTGGAGACGCTTACATGGAGGAGATTCTGGATCATCTGCCGGCCGGGGCCCGCGTCCTTGACCTTGGCTCCCGCGAGGGCAGCTTTCCAGGGGACGACTACAGCGGATTGATCATACTCCGCGTCGATATTACGAGGCCGACTGCACGCGTCCCATGGTTTGTTCAGGCGGACGCTGCCGCCCTGCCCTTCGCACCCCGAACCTTTGACGCAGTAATCTTGAATCACAGCCTCGAACACTTTCTGGACCTGGAAGGCGCTTTGCAGCAGATAGGCGGTGTGATCAGCCGAGAAGGTGCCGCTTTTGTTGCCGTTCCGGATGCGCGAACGATCGCCGACTGGGTCTATCGGAAGGTGTATCGCAACGCGGGAGGACACGTGAATCCGTTCCGTTGCCCAACGCGCCTCGCGGAGATGCTCTCTCGCTACTTCGGACTACCCCATCGCGCAACGAGGACTCTTTGTACTGGCTTCAACTTTCTGAATCGCCGCAGAACCGTCGAGCCCCGCTTGAGAGGGGAAATGTCGTTCCGCGGCATGGGAGACGGGGCCCTCACCCTACTTACCAGGGCTTTTCGGCTGCTGGACCGATGGCTTCACACGCGCACGACCGTCTACGGCTGGGCGCTGTACTTTGGCGACGTACAGGAGCCGATTGAACTGCGACCTCGTACAAACGTTTGCGTGTTTTGCGGTCAGGGCCATCCGTCAGACTGGCTCTTACGAGCGGGTCGAGTTCGCAGGAGGTGGATGTTTGTTGAGTACTACCGCTGCCCGGCTTGCGGGACACCGAACCTGTTCGCACCCGATTCGGACTTTGTGAATCTAACGTGACTCGCGTTGCCCATCAAGCGGCGGTCGCCGCGCCCCCTGCGCCCGACCGACGACGCCGCGCGAAGCGCGGCCAAGAAAAGCCCGGCGCAGCCGCACTTCGCGAACTTTTGCCTTGCCTTTAACCCGGTGGTCACTAGTTTGAGTGTATCATCGTGGGAATGCCCGTTCCGGTCCTGAAGCTCAACGCCATCCAGGTGCTGGCCATCGCCTGCTTCGGCGTGGCGCTGGGCGAGTGGATCAAGAGGAAGCTGCCGGTCCTCGACCGGCTCAATATTCCCGGCCCGATCCTCGGCGGCCTGGTGTACGCAGTGACGGCGCTCGGACTGCGCGACCGCTACCTCAATCTCGAAATGGACATGGTGTTGCGCGACATTCTCATGGTGGCGTTCTTCACCACCATCGGGATGAGCGCCAGCCTGCGGCTGGTGCGGGTGGGCGGCGTGCAGGTGCTCTACTTCTTCGGCGTCGCCACCGTCGGCGCGGTGCTGCAAAATGTCGTGGGCATTGGCGCGGCGCGGCTGTTCTCGCTCGATCCTCTGCTCGGCGTGGTATCCGGTTCGGTCGCCTTGACCGGCGGGCCTGCCACCGCGCTCGCCTTCGGCGCCACCTTCGAGCAGCACGGCGTGGCCGGCGCCACCGCGCTGGGCCTGGCTGCGGCGACCTTCGGGATCACCGCCGGCGGCATCCTCGGAGGCTACATCGGCGGCGGACTGATTCGTCGCCGCGGCTTGCGCGGAACGGCCGCTGCGCTGCTCGACCCGAGGCCCCCGGCCGGAGCCGCCGCCGGCGCCGCCCCGCTGCTCCCCAACGTCGTCGCCGTCGCTGTCGCCATGGGCCTGGGGACGCTCGTCAGCCGCGGCTTCGATCGGATGAACTTCATCCTGCCGGCCTACGTCGGCGCGATGATCGCCGCCGCCTTCATCCGCAACCTCGACGACCAATTCCGTTTCGCCCGCGTCTCGCAGGACCAGGTCGAGACCATCGGCGACGTGGCGCTCTCCATCTTCATCGTGATGGCCCTGCTGACGCTGCGGCTGTGGGAGCTGGCGGCGCTGGCCCTGCCCATGCTGGTCATGCTGCTGCTCCAGGTGGCGCTGGTGTGGCTGCTCTGCGTGACCATCGTGTACTGGGCGATGGGTAGAGACTACGAGGCTGCGGTGATGTCGGGCGGCTTCTGCGGCTTCATGCTGGGCACCACCGCCAACGCCATGGCCTGCATGGACGTGCTAAGACAGAAGTACGGCCCGGCGCCCCGCGCGTTCATGGTGGTCCCGCTGGTCGGCGCGTTTCTGATCGACTTCACCAACGCCCTGATCATCACCAGGATCCTGAACTGGTTCCGCTAAACGCCCATGGCCCGCATTCCCGTGCGCACCGCGCAATCCACCTACGACGTGGTCGTCGAGCGCGGCTGTGTCGAGAGCGCCGGCGCTCACATCCGCCGCCGGCCGCTCGTCGTCACCAGCGAGCCGGTGTGGCGTCACCAGGGCGCGCGGCTCGAGCGCGGGCTGGCCGCGACCGGGTTCGCTCGCGTCGTGATGCCCGACGGCGAAGAGCACAAGCGCCTGGCGACGGTCGAGGCTCTCGCCGCCAAGCTGGTCGCCGCCGGGGCCGACCGCTCCAGCTTGCTCGTAGCGTTCGGCGGCGGCGTAGTCAGCGATGTCGGCGGGTTTCTGGCCGCCGTCTACATGCGCGGCCTGGAGGTCGTGCACATACCTACAACGCTGCTCGCCCAGGTGGACGCCGCCATCGGCGGCAAGACCGGCGTCAATCTGGCCGCAGGGAAGAACCTGATCGGCGCTTTTCATCAGCCGAGCCTGGTGCTGGTCGACCCGGCCGCGCTCGACACCTTGCCGGAGCGCGAGTACCGCGCCGGCCTTTACGAGGTCATCAAGTGCGCCGTCATCGCCAGCCCTTCCCTTTTCGAGTTGCTGGCCGCCCGGCGCGAGGAGGTTCTGCGGCGCGCGCCCGACGCCGTCGAGGCCCTGATCACCGAGTCGATTCGCATCAAGGCCGAGGTGGTCTCCGCCGACGAGCGCGAGAGCGACTTACGCCGCGTCCTCAACTTCGGCCACACGCTGGGCCATGCTCTCGAGGCCGCCACCAGCTACCAACGGCTGCTACACGGTGAAGCGGTCGCCTTCGGCATGCGCGCCGCCGCGCTGCTCGCCGAGAAGGCGGGCCTGCTCGCGACCGCCGATCGCGCCGCGATCCACTCGCTGCTCGACGCCTACGGCCCCATCCCCGCCCTGGCCGGCGTCCACGCCGAGGATCTGCTGGCCCGCCTCGGCGCCGACAAAAAGACCGTCGCGGGCAAGGTCCACTTTGTCTTGCCCGAGCGAATCGGTAAAACCCGCGTCGTCTCCGGACTCGACCCCGCGCTAATCCGCGCCGCCGCCGAAGAAGCCCTGGCCGCCGGCCTATGACCGCGGGCCGCGCGCGACGCTCATGACTTCCGGAACCTCGCCCGCCGGCCTACCTCCGGGCGGTGAAACATCTGTCGCACGCGGCGCGCGCGACATCTTCGGCCGACTCGCCGCGGAGAGCGTATGACCTCTGGAACCATCCCCGCCGGCATCCCTCCGGGCGACGAAGCAGCGGCCGCCCGCTATGTCCGCGACCTGTTCGGCCGCGTCGCCCCTCGATACGACCTCCTCAACCACCTGCTTTCCTTCCAGGTCGACCGCTACTGGCGCCGCTTCACGGCGGAGAAAGTCCGCGCCGCTGCCAGCCGCCCCGAGGCCCGCGCTCTCGACCTCTGCTGCGGCACCGGCGACCTGCTCGCCGCCCTGCGGCGCGTCACGCCGGCTTCGCTTTTTGGCAGCGACTTCTGCCGCCCCATGCTCGCCGCCGCTGCCGCCAAGCTCGGTCCCAGCGTCCGGCTCATCGAGGCCGACGCGCTCGCCCTGCCCTTCCCGGACGCCGCCTTCGACCTGCTCACCGTCGCCTTCGGCTTGCGCAATCTCGCCAATTATCGTCAAGGTCTCGCTGAGATGCATCGCCTGCTGCGTCCCGGCGGATCGCTTGGAGTGCTCGAGTTCTCCCAGCCTCGCGGCGCGGTCATCGGCCGTCTCTATGGTTTTTACTTCCGGCGTCTGCTGCCGCGCCTCGGCGGGATGATCTCCGGGGCCGGCTCCGCTTACCGATACCTACAGCAGTCCGTCGACCGCTTCCTCTCCCCGGAGGACCTGACCGCCGCCCTGCGCAGCGCCGGCTTCCGCGAGGTGCGCTACTGGCCGCTCACCGGCGGCATCGCCGTCCTGCACGTGGCCGTGAAGTGATCGGCGTTCATCGGCGTGCATCGGCGGTTTCAAACGTCTGCTACGGGTCCGACACCTTCACAAGCTGCTTTCCGATGTTCTCCCCGCGCAGCATCCCCAAAAATGCCCGCGGCGCGTTCTCGATCCCCTCGACGATCTGCTCGCGATACTTCAGCTTCCCTTCCCGGTACCATCGCCCCACCTCGAAGAGCGCCTCCCCGAATCGCGGCATGTAGTCGGTGACCAGAAACCCCTCCACCTTGGCCCGCTTGACGATCAGCGACGTCAGCCAGCGCGGGCCCGTCTCGGGCCGCTCCAGGTTGTACTGCGAGATCTGCCCGCAGATCGAGATGCGGGCGTGGATGTTGATGCACGGGATCACCGCGTCGGTGATGGCGCCGCCCACGTTGTCGAAATACACGTCGATGCCCTTGGGACACAACTCGCGGAGCCTGGCGACATAGTTGGTCGTCGTCTTGTAGTTGAAGGCGGCGTCGAAACCCAGATCGTCCACCAAGTAGCGGATCTTCTCGTCCGATCCGGCGATCCCCACGGCCCGGCAGCCCTTGATCTTCGCGATCTGCCCCACCAGCGATCCGGTTGCTCCGGCCGCGCCCGAAACCACCACCGTCTCGCCGGCCTGCGGCTTGCAGACATCCACCAGCCCGAAATACGCCGTCAGCCCGATGTGCCCCAGCACGCTGAGCGAGGCCCCCGGCGGCGCCGCCCTGGGGTCGAGCTTCCGCAGTCCCTGGCCGTCCGACACCGCGTACTGTTGCCAGCCGAGCATTCCTACGACATAATCCCCGGCGGCGAACTGCGGGTTGTCGGACTCGATCACCCGGGCCACCGTGCCGCCGACCATCACTTCCCCCACCTGAACCGGCGCGGCGTAAGAGGGCGCGTCGCTCATGCGGCCTCGCATGTACGGATCCACCGACAAATACACAATCCGCAGCAGCATCTCGCCCGGCCCCGGCGCCGGAGCCGGCGCGTCGACCAGCTGGAAGTCCGACTCCTTCGGAAACCCCGCCGGCCGCGCCGCGAGCTGTATCTGTTTATTGACCGCCATCCGTGGCTCCTTATTTGCGCTCGTAGCGCCCCATGTACTGCGCCTCGGCCAGCACGTGCCCGCGCAGGGCCCCATCGAGCTCCGACCGGCTCGCCCCGGCCCCCAGCCCCAGCGACGCAACGTCCACCGCGAACAGCTTAAAGAAATAGCGGTGCGGCCCGTGGCCCCGCGGCGGGCAGGGGCCGCCGTATCCCGGCCGCCCGAAATCATTGTTGCCGCTCAGGCCCGCTTCCGCCGGCTTGATCCCCTCGCCCAGCGCATGCGTTGAAGCGGGCAGGTCATACAGCAGCCAGTGATTCCAAGTCCCCACCGGCGCATCCGGATCGTCGACAATCAGCGCAAAACTCTTGCTTGCGGCCGGCTCGCCGCTCCAGCTCATCGCCGGCGAAAGATCCGGCCCCTCGCAACTATGCCGCTGCGGAATGGTCGCGCCCTCGTCAAATCCAGAAACGGTAAGCTTCATAACTTCTGACTCCTGACTCCTGACTTCTGACTTCTTCTCCCGCTGTTATAATAGCCCTGACGCATGCCCGCTCGCCTCCTCCAAAAACTCGAGGACGAGATCCGCACGCTCGAATACGAGCTCCACAACGAGCTGCCGCGCGAGATCAAGAAGGCCCGCGAGCACGGCGACCTCAGCGAAAACGCCGAGTACAAGGCCGCCAAGGAGCGGCAGGGAATCGTCAGCGCGCGCCTGGGGATGCTCAAGAAACGGCTGGCCGAGCTCAGCATGCTCGATATGTCGCGCATTCCCCGCGACGCCGTCGGCCTCGGCTCCACTGTGCTACTCTATGACGTGCAAGCGGACAGCGAGATCTCTTACCGTCTGGTGACCTCCGAGGAGGCCAACGCCGCGCAGGGCGCCATCTCCACCAACTCGCCGATCGGCCGCGGCCTGCTCGGCAAACAGGTGGGCGACGTGGTCGACGTTCAGACGCCCGCCGGCGGCAAGCAATTCGAGATCCGCCGCCTGACGACCATCCACGACGAGGAGAAATAGTCCCCGATGGCGGTGACCTTCACCCGCGCGATCGGTCAAGGTTGCGGCTGGTTACTGGTGCGCCTGGTGAACGCGCTGTCCCTTTCCCGCATCCACCCCAACGCGCTCACCTTCATCGGCTTGGGCATCAACATCGTCGCCGCCTGGCAATTCGCGCGCGGCCATTTCCTGGCCGCCGGCCTGATCGTCTTCGGCGCCGGGGTCTTCGACCTGGTGGACGGACCGGTGGCCCGGCAGACCAACCGCGTGACGCGCTTCGGCGGGTTCCTCGACTCGGTGGTCGACCGCTACTCCGACCTGGCGCTCTTCATGGGCCTGCTCGTCTACTACGCCAGCATCAACCGCTTCTTCTACATCGTGCTGACGGCTATCGTGATGACCGGCGCCGTGATGGTGAGCTACACGCGGGCGCGCGCGGAAAATTCCATCCCCAGCTGCAAGGTCGGTTTCCTCGAGCGCCCCGAGCGCATCGTGCTGATCATCATCGGCGCGTTGTTCGACCGCATGGCCCCGGTGCTGTGGATCCTGGCGGTTTTTTCGAACGTCACCGTGGTGCACCGCATGATCTATACCTGGCAGCAGTCGCGGGAGCTGGAGCGCGCCCAACTGGAGCCGCGCCCCGAGAAGAAAGCGGGGCGCTCGCGCGCCGCCGTCAACCTTCCAAAATAACCTCGGCGATCGCCAGCGTCTCGGTGTGCGACAGCGACAGCGCCACCGAGCGGACCCCCAGCCGCGCCGCCACCTCCGCGGCGCGTCCGGAAAACCGCAGCGTCGGCTTGCCGGAGGGCAAGTTGGCCACCTCGAAATCCTGCCACCGCACGCCGTCCTTCCAGCCCGTCCCGATCGCCTTCATGGCCGCTTCCTTGGCCGCGAAACGGCCGGCGTAACGCTCGAAGCGGTTCCGTTTGCGCTCCACGTAGGCCCGCTCGCCGGCGGTAAAAACGCGCGCCAGGAACCGCTCGCCGTGGCGCTCGATCGCCCGGCGGATCCGCGCAACCTCCGCCAGATCCACGCCGCTGCCGACGATCATCGCCTCCTCACAGTCTCGCCCCGTCCGACGCGATCGTCAGCCGGCCGTGCTTGACCCCTGTCGTAGCGCTCGAAGCGGTCGCGTTGGTCTTGCCGCCGACGATCATCGCCTCTTCACAGCTCCGCCCCGGCCGTGGCGATCGTCAGCCGCCCGTGCTTGACGCCTTTGGTGCTGATCAGCGTGTCGGCGATGGTTTGCACTTCCGCGGCTTTGCCCTTCACCACCAGCACCTCGAGACAGTGGTCGTGATCGAGGTGCACGTGGAGCGTCGACAGAATGGCCTTGTGGTGCTCGTGCTGCAGCTCGATCAGCCGCTCCGAGAGCTGCCGCACGTGGTGGTCGTAGACCAGCGTGACGGTCCCCACCACGGGCGAGCCCGGCGATTTGCCGGACTGCTCCAGCAGCGCGTCGCGGATCAAGTCGCGAAACGCCTCGGAGCGATTGGCGTAGCCGCGCCGCGCGATCAGCCGGTCGAAGTTTTCGAGCAGCTGCGAATCGATCGCCACGCCGATGCGGCTCAAGGCGCTCATGGGGTTTTCCAGCCTTGCTCGCCCATCGCCGCCGCCAGGGTCTCGATGATCCGCTGCACGTTCTCGGCCGTCGACGAGCTGCCCATCAGCCCGATGCGGAAGATCTTGCCCGCCAGCGGCCCGAATCCTCCCGAAATCTCTATGTCGTACTTTTCGAGGAGCCTCTTGCGGACCTTGGCGTCCTCGATTCCATCGGGAACGCGCACCGTGTTCAGCGACCACAGCCGATCCGGCGCCGCGACCAGCATCCGCAAACCGAGCGCCTCGACCCCGGCGACAAACTTTTCGTGATTCCTGCGATGCCGCGTGAACCGCGCCTCCAGCCCCTCCTCCTCGACGAGCCGCAGCGCCTCGCGCAGCGCGTAAAACAAGCTGACCGGAGCGGTGTGGTGATAGCGGTGCGGCTCGAACCAGTATTCCTCGAGCAGCCGCAGATCGAGGTACCAGGCCGCCGGCTTGCGGGTCCGCGCGCGCAGCGCCTCGACGGCGCGGGCCGAGAGCGCCAGCGGCGCGAGGCCCGGCGGCGCGCCCAGGCCCTTCTGCGTGCAGCTATAACAAATGTCGATCCCGGTCGTATCCATGTCGACCGGCATCGCCCCGAGCGCGGTCACCGCGTCGGCTAGCAGCAGCGCCCCGCGCTCGCGCGCCGCCTGGGCGATCTCGCGCACGGGATTGCGCACGCCGGTCGAAGTCTCGGCCTGCACCACCGCCACGAGCTTGGGACGCAGGCCGGCGAGGACGTCCTCGATCCGCTGCGGATCGCACGCTTCGCCCCACGGCCACTCGACGCGCAGCAGACGCCCGCCCCAGCGTCCCACCATGTCCGCGATGCGCTCGCCGAAGTAGCCGTTGACGACCACGGCCACCTCGTCGCCCGGCTCGACGAAGTTGGCGACCGCCGCCTCCATCCCCGACGAGCCGGTCCCGGAAAGCGCCATGACAAACCGCGACTCGGTCCCGAACAGCGGCCGCAGCATCCCCTGGATATCAGCCATCACCTCGAAGCACGCCGGGTCGAGGTGCCCCACGATGGGCTGGGCCATCGCCCGGTAGACGCGCTCGTCCACCATGCTCGGCCCCGGACCGAGCAGCAGCCGGCGCGGCGGCTCGAACATCGCCGAAGCCTGTCCCTTCATCGGTTCGCCACCGCCGGTTTGATGATGGCCACGCCGATTCGCGCGAACTCCTTCTCGAGCGCGCCGTACATCGCCTCGTCGTGATAGGTGCCGACGATGGCGCCGCCCGATCCGGCGAAGTTCGACGTCGCCCCCAGCCGCCGCGACGTCCGGATCATCTCCAGGTTCCCGTCGCTGATCTTATAGAGGCTCGAGCGCAGGTCGAAGTTGGCGTCGATCAACTCGCCCAGCCGCGCGTAGTCGCGGCGCAGCAGGGCGTCGCGGGCCTCGGCGGCGTAGCCGGCCCACTGCCGCATGGCGTTGACGATCGTCGCATCGCCGGCTTGAAACCGCTCGCGCACGTTGCTGTGAAAAACTTCGGTGCCCTCGCTCAGCGAGGTGCGGTAGGCGACATAGACGTTGGGCAGCAGCGCCGGATCGAGCGGCTCGTAGTTGCCGTATCCCTGGCGCTCGATGATGTCGCGCGAGAAATCCATGAACACCACGCCCTCGTAGGCTTGGATGACGCGGTCCTGCAATCCCGCGGGCACGCCCAGCTCCCGCGTTTCGGTTTCGAGCACCAGGTTGGCCTGCACCGGCAGCGGAATCGAAACGTGGAAATACTGCAGCAGCGCCCGCAGCGCCGCCGTGATGATGGCGCTCGAGCCCCCCATCCCCAGCCGCTGCGGGATGGTCGATTCGTACTCGATGGTGAAATTGCGGTCCTCGAGCGCGATCCCCTGATCGCGGCAATAGTCGCTGAAGCGCACCAGCAGCGCCTGGATGATCCGCACCCCGCCGTAGTAGCCGCGCCAGCGGGTGACGCGGCGCAGCTCCTCCAGACTCTCGAACACCGGCGTGTCGGCCTTCGACAGCTTGATCTCGAGGCGCGCGCTCGGGTAGAGCAGCACGCGGGCGCGGAAATTCCGGACGATCAGGGAGATGGTCTTGCCGAAGTATCCGTCGCTCGGGTTGCCGACGAACCCGGCGCGGGCGTAGGCGAAAGTCTCGATCATGGGAGAGCGGGCCGCAATCCCGAGGCTAGCGCAGCCGCTCTCGATCGTCAATCCGATCCGGAGTATACTGGCGGCGAATGCGCGCCGTGATCCAGCGGGTGAGCCGAGCACGCGTCACGGTCGACGGCAAGACCGCCGGCGAGATTGGCCGCGGCCTGGTCGTGCTGCTGGGCATCGCCAAGACCGACACGGAGGCCGATGCGGAATACCTGGCCGAGAAGACCGCTGGACTACGCGTCTTCAACGACGCGGCCGGCAAGATGAACTGCTCGCTCGCGGAAGCCGGCGGCGAGGTGCTGGTTGTCTCGCAGTTCACGCTGTACGGCGACTGCCGCAAGGGCCGCCGGCCGAGCTTCGATCAAGCCGCACCCGCGGATCAGGCCAACCGCCTGTACATGTTCCACGTGGAACAGTTGCGCGCCCGGGACCTGACCGTACAGACCGGCGTGTTTCAGGCGATGATGGAGGTCGAGCTGGTCAACGACGGCCCGGTGACGCTGTTGCTGGACTCCGAGCGCGGCCGAGCCGCACGCGGCTCGTCCGCGCGGGGGTTGGGGGCTGGGGGGCGGGGGCTGGGGACCGAGGCGAGAGAGTGACTTGGAGAGATGGCGATGGGGCGATGCTGCACGGCTTACCTGGCCGCAAATTTGCGGCCAGGTTGACGGCTAGTCGTCGTCGGGCGGACCCGCCGCTCCCGCCAGATCTTGCGGCTTCGGCTTCTCGGTGTTGAACCGCGCGGCGCGGTCGCGCTTTGAGCCGATTGATGCCCGCACGGCTTACCTGGCCGCAAATTTGCGGCCAGGTTGAGTGGCTGAGCGCCGCACGGTGTACCTGGCTGCAAATTTGCAGCCAGGTTGACGGCTAGTCGTCGTCGGGCGGGCCCGCCGCTCCCGCCAGATCCTGCGGTTTGATCTTCTCGACGTTGAATCGCGCGGCGCGGTCGCGCATGGTTTTGAGCAACTCCTCGAGCGGCGGCGGCTCGCCCTTGATCCAGCGCAGCGGGTTGATGCGCGCCACGACGAAGGCGCGCAGGTAGGGGCTGACCAAGCCGCGCTCCTTGAGCTTTACGACCGCCGCGGCGACCCTCTCGTCGAGCTCCAGAACCAGCTCGGCTGTTTTTTGGTGCGCCTTCATGGCCGCGCGCAGCGGCTCGTCGCTGAAGGACTCCAGCCGCCGCAGGATGGAGTGATAGATGCCGCCGCCGAAGCGCGGCTTCTGCTCGTAGCAGACGCCCAGCGTCACGAGCGCGGCGTCCTCGAGGTAGAACGAGAACTTGGACTCCGAGGCCGACGGCTCGTCCTCCAGAAGCCCCTTGTAGATGCGGATCACCTCGAGCGACCGCTCCTTGAGGTTGTGGGCCTTCTCAGTGTTCAGCGCCAGGATCTGCCAGGCGACCTCACGGTCTGGCACGACGAGCACGGCGATCGACTTGGCGCCTAACCGCCGCATCGCTTCCAGGCGATGGCGTCCGTTGGGCGTCCAGAATCCGCCGGCCGGCGCGCTGACCGCGATCACCGGATCGAGGAACCGTCCGGTCTTACTGATGACGTCGGCGAGACGCTTGTGGTGCGCATCGGAAAGATCGCGCTGGAACGGCGTCGGCTCGATGCGCTCGATCGGCAGGATCGCCAGCAGCAAGGGGCGCCCGCCCAGCGGATCGCGGTAGGAGCCGATCAGCGCGCCGCCCTCGCGATCGATCGACGCGGCGAGATCCGCCGCCGCGCCTTCGATGCGATCCAGCCGGCAGTCCTGCGGCTCCAGCCCCTTCGACCGCGGCTGCGCCTTGCGAGGCCGACGTTTGGCGGGTGCGCGTTTGGGCATTTACAGTTTCTCCCATTCCTCGCGGCTGATTCCGGCCTCTCGCAGGATTCGGCTTACGAGGCCCGTGCTGATCTCACCTTGGTGGGGATCATGATCCAATCCTGCAAAACTTCTTCCAGTTCTTCGCGACAGGCTTCCAAAGTAGAAGCGTTCGCCCAGACGCCCTGCAACCCCGGAATGCTCCCGTAGTAGCTCCCGTCGTCAGCCAAGATTTCATAGCGGGCCCGGCGCATCGCCGCCTGGATGTACTTAGCAGGTATAGATGATGTTCATCCAGTGGGGGATGTCGTGGATCAGAAGTCCAACCGCAACCCCATAGTGATAATCCGGGCGCCGATCTGCGGACCCGTCGGACGTCCGAAGGCCGCGTTGCCGACGGTCCCCACTACACCGCCGAAGTTCGTCCGGTTGAACAGATTGAACGCATCGACGCGGTAAACGAGGTCGATGGTTCGGTCGCGGTGAATCGGGAACTTCATGCGCTTGGAGATCGACAGGTTGTCGATCATCAGGAGCGGCTGGCGGAAATCGTCGTAATGCGCGGCGGCGTCGCCCAGCTCGAACTGACCCGGAATGGTGAACGCGGCCGCGTTAAAAAAGCGCGTCGAGGGATTGTTCGGATCGAGCGTGGAGCGGTCGATGCCGGTACGGATGGCGCCCGTGCCTACCTTCGCCTTCTTGAACTGGGTGAACAGAACCCCCGTTCCGAGCGTATTCGGGGCACTCAACTGAAGCAGCCCGCCCGAGCGGTACTGCTGAACACTGCTAACCGTCCAGTGGCCCAGGAGCAGATTCGGCAGGAACTTGTCCGAGCTCATGAACTTCTTCCCGCGTCCAAATGGCAACTCGTAGGAGAGGAGGAGATTGAAGACGTGCGGCAGGTCGAAAGGCAAGTGGCTCTTCATCTCGGCATAGTTGTAATTATCCTGCGCGGCGACGTTGAAGTTTTGCGAGAAAATCTGGCGGTAGTGGGCCACACCCAGCGACTTCGACCAAGTGTAGGCGGCCATCATCTGCCAGCCGCCGAACCGGCGCTCCAGTTTGGCCTGGAGCGAGTCATACCAGGTGCGGCCGATGCCGGCCATGCGCTCCGAGATGTCCAGGTACTGAGGGTAGGGACGCAGCGCCTGGGCGAGCGTGGCGTTGTTGGGGAAGCTCGCGTAGGGCTTGGTGAAGCCGGCGGCCGCCACCGCCGGGCTGTCGATCCGCTGCTGCAACAGCGACCCCAGCGCCAGGCGGCTGACAGGAAGCTGGTTCAGGAGCAGCGTGGAGTTGAGGCCGCGGCCGCGGTTGGCGGCATAGGCGATATCGAACACAAACTTGTTGAACTCGTGCTGGATGGTGAAGTTCCAGCTTTGGATGCGGGGCGCGCGGCCGAAATTCTCCGAGAAGACGTCGACGTTGACGAAGTTGCCGACCGCCGGGTCGATCAACGGCGGGGGGCGGAAGCCCGGAGGGGCGGCTATGCCGCTGTCCCAGTTCAGCGCCCCGCTCACGCCGTCGGAATTGACGACGATGGGATTCGAGAAACCCAGACGGCAGCCGCAGCCTCCGTTGCCGAGTGTCTGATAGGAAATGCCGTATCCGCCGCGGATGACCGTTTTGTCCAACAGCCGGTAGCTGAAGCCCAGGCGAGGGCCGAAGTTGGAAAAGTCGGTGTCGTAGGGGCGCTTGGTCCCTGTTCGCCCGGCGCCCTGGCCGAAGAAGACGATGGCGCCCGGCAAGCCGCCAGCGGCCGCGTTCGCCACCCGGAGATCCATCCCCGAATAGTTCCCATACTTCTCATGCCAGCCGATGGGAACTTCGTAGCGCAGGCCGAGGCTGAGCGTCAGGCGGGGGTTGAGCCTCCAACTGTCCTGGAAGTAGCCGGCATGGTAGCCGTGCCGGGCCTCGCCGACGATGACCGGCAGCGCCACTCGATTGGCGTTGTCCGGCAGGCCCAGCAATAGGCTGGCGAAGGCATGACCCGTGCCGGCAAGGTTGGTCGGCAGGGCCGTCTGCGCCCGGGCGAAAGTGTATTGGCCGTTGGTTCCCGCCAGGTCGACGGGATTGGCGGTGGTTTGCAGTCGCCGGACGTCCCAGCCCATCTTGAACTCGTGCTTGCCCCGGATCCAGCTCAGGCTCTGGCTGAGGTGATAGGTCACGTTGAACTGCGTGCCGTTGTTCACTTTGCCGTCCTGGACGCCCCAGGGGGTAAGAGCGTCAGCCCCCGCGAAGGCAACTCGCGGCGTGGCGTCGGAATCGCCCGTTATGCCCGGGAAACCGAACTTGGAAGCGGCGCCGAATTGGTACGGGTTATTCCAGGCCTGCCGGTAGCGTGAGTAGCCGTAGGTGGTGTGAAGCAGCAGGGTCGGCCGGATCACCAGGTCGTGGTTGAATCGCCAGTTGTCCGGACGCTGGTAGTTCTTCAGGCCCTGCCCCAACGGGCCCGGGAATGCCGTCAAGGAATCGGATAGCTCACTCTCCTTGGTCAGTGTGAAGGCGAAGCGGTTGTTGGAGCTGAAAGCGTGGTCGAGCTTCATGCTCCAAATGTACTTGTCGTAGGCCAGGCTGTTCACGTTGTCGTAGTTGCCGGTGAGGCTTGGCCGGGTCGGATCCGGGATGGCCGCCAGCAGGTTCGACGCGATGCGACTGAACTGCGTCCGGGGAATCTGTCTGTTCTCAAAGGGCGTGCGTGTGTTCCCCGACGTGCTCCGCGGATCGTAAATGACCTGTGCGGCCGGAGTCTCGCTGAAGTCGCCTTGCTTCATGCGGGCCGTCGGCACCGTACTGAGAGCGGCGGTGGTGCCAATGGGCCTCTTGTCCTTCGAGTAGGTGAGGTAGAAGAAACTCTTGTTGCGGCCGTCGTAGACCTTGGGGATCAAGATGGGACCGCCTCCGGCGGCGCCCTGCTCATTGAAGCGAGACTTGGGCTTGACGCGGCCGGCCGCGTTGAATGCCCAGGCGTTGGCGTTCCAGATGTCGCGCTGCATGTGAAGGAACGCCGTGCCGTGAAAGTCGTTCGTGCCGGACTTGGTGACGTAGATCTCGACGCCGCCGCCGAAGCGGCCGTACTCGGCGTCGAAGGTGGAGGTGAGGAGCCGGAACTCGCCGAACATCTCGGCCGCCGGGAAGTTGAACGAGATTCCGCCGGACTCGGGATTGGTGTTGGAGGCGCCATCGATCAGCAGCTCCTGCGCCCGCCCGCCGGAGCCGGAAACCGATAACTCCGCCGAGGGATTGGCGCCCGGCATGTAGTTGACGAAGGTCCTGGCGTTGCGGATGCCCTGGGTGAATAACGGCAGGTTGTTCATAAACTGCGGGGAAAGGCTCTGGCCTCGCTGGACCGATGTCGTCTCCAGCAGCGGAAGATCTGTGGTCACTTCGACCAACTGCTGCACGTCGCCGATCTCGAGTTTCAAGTCGAGTTCCTGACGACTCGCGACGCGGATCTCGACGCCGGGGCGGCTCAGCTTCTTGAACCCGGTCTTCTCCACGGTGACCTCGTAGGTGCCGACCTGGAGGCTGGCAAACACGTACAGGCCGGAGTCGGAGGTCAAGGTTTCGGTTTTGATTTCGTTCGCCTTGTTGGTGACCGTGACGCGCGCGCCCGGGACCGACGCCGCGTTTGGATCGGTGACCGTTCCGGACATGGAACCGGCCGAGACCTGAGCCATCGCCGCGGAGGAAAACAGTAGCACCGCTGCTGCGGAGAGCAGATATCGTTTCATCATGTTGCACCCCAAAGCGAACGACTTAGAATAGCACGAATTCGCCCTGCCGGGACCTCACTTCGACGCCGGCGCGTGCAACTATCGCCCCTGGAACGCCGGGCGGCGCTTCTCGACGAACGCTTGGACGCCTTCGCGGAAGTCTTGGGACTTGATGCAGGTCGCTTGCGTCACCGCCTCGCAGTCGAGCGCTTCGGCCAGGGTGTGCGTCTCGCCGAAGAACAGCGCCTTCTTGATGCCGGCCAGGGCGAGCGTCGGTCCCTGGCTCAAGCGCGTCGCCCACTCGTCGACCACCGCGTCGAGCTGGTCGGGGGAAACAACGCGATTCACCAGGCCCATCGCCAGGGCCTGCTCGGCCTTGACGAGCTCGCCGGTGGCCATCATCTCGAACGCCCGTGCGTAGCCGATGAGGCGCGGCAGAAAGTAGGTACTGCCGCCGTCGGGTATCAGGCCGATCTTCGAGAAGACTTGTCCCAACGTGGCCGTGGTGCTGGCGATGCGGATGTCGCAAGCCAGGGCGTAGTTGCAGCCGAGGCCCACGGCCGGACCGTGGAGGCGCGCGATCACCGGCTTGGGCATCTCGCGCAGCGCCCGAATGGTCGGGTTGGTGAGCCGGCGGAGGTGCTCGGTGACGTCGAGGGATCCGAGGTCGCGGCCGAGCATGCCCTTGACGTCGGCGCCCGCGCAGAAGGCCTCTCCCGCGCCGGCGAGAACCACGACGCGGCTGGCGTCGGTCGCGGTCTCCTCGACGATCGCGAGCAGCCGCTCGATCATCTCCGGATCCACGGCGTTGCGGCGCTCCGGGGCGTTGAAGGTGATGCGCTTGACGCCGTCCTGCAAGGTGACGACCAGCTTTTCCGAATTCATCGTGAGCTCCTGTTCTGCAAAACGCGCTCCGTAAGCGAGCGGCGGCGCGGCGAAAACTGCCCGGCGGCGGCCCGCAGGTAGGGACGAAACTCGCGCGACCAATAGTCGACGAAACCGGTTTCGCGGATCTCCTTCAAGGTGACCGAGTAATGCTCGAGCAACGCGGCGTTGAGTATCTCGCCGGTGCGCCGGGCGGCGGCGCGCGTGGAGCGCGAAAGCCAGCGCAGATTCTCAGGCAGGCGGCCGATCGCCGACAGGGCCAGCAAGGCCGACAGCTCGAACACCGAGCGATTCTGCGCGGCGGCCTCTTGTTTGAGCTCGATCCATTTTTTCTCGAGCAGCTCGACCGAGGGCAGCTCGCGCGGCGGGATCGATTCGGCCTGTTTGCGGATGGCGGCCAGCTCGCTGCGCAGCGCGGCCACGTCGAGCGGCGGCGCGTTGATGGTTTCGGCGACGCGGCCGGCGGTCTTCTCGAGCCCGTCGAGCATCTGGTCGACGGTTTCGAACTTCGTGTCGCGGTCGAGGAGACCCTCCTGCTTGAGGCTGTCGGCGATCTCGCGAATCAAGTGGCGGCCGGCGCCGGAAATATCCGCCAGCGCCGCCATCACCCAAACCGGCGAGGCGCGGAAAGCGACGAGGCCAACCAGCTCGAGGCCGTTGCCGGCGGCGCGGCGCATCACGAAATCCTCGGACAGCCGTCCGGCGTCGGGATAGGCGCCCTCGACCTGGCCGACGCGCTCGATCAAAAAGCGCAGGGCGCCGTCGACGATGGTCTGGTAGAGCTTGGTGCGACGTACCGCGGCCGGTAACGCCACGTCGCCCAGCTCGCGCGCCAGGCCCCCGGCGAGGGCGGTCGCCGAGCGCAGCACGCGCTCCGGCAGCGACACCAGGTAGCGGGCGGCGTTCACCTGACCAGCGTATCACCGCAGCGCGGCCGAGCCGCAACCAAACGCGGCTCGTCCGCGCGGGGGTTGGGGGCTGGGGGGCGGGGGCCGGGGACCGAGCGAGAGAGGCGGCGAAAGGCACGGGCGGATCGGGAGTGGTCGCCGACTATGAGGGCGGGCAGCTTCAAAAACTGTGGCGCAGCGCGATGGCGGCGTGGGAGTTGCGGCGGAACTGGCCGAGGAAATCGGCGGGCGAGCCGCGAATCAGCGCGAAGGCGGCGGTGACGCGCCAGTGCTGACCGAACGCCTGGGAATATTCGATGCGCGTCCAGGAACCTTCGCCGTTCTGGCGGATGGCGGCCTCAAGGGCTAGACTGCGGTTGGGGTCGATGGTGTAGCCGGCGCGGCCGACGAAGGCTTTGGCGAAGCCTCGCTCCGGGGAGAAACCTAAAGTAGTTCTTGAGGCCGTGACGGCTTCGCCCGCGTAGCCTCCGACGAAGAACCACTCGCCGGCCTGGCGCTCGAGCTGCACGACGTAGAGCAGGTACTCATCGGCCTGGAGGGTGCGGCTCGTGAAGTAGGCCGCCTCGCCTTTCAGCGTCAACCAGCGTAACGGCCATGCCGCGTCGGCGCCGTACATCCGGAGCCGCGGGTAGAAACGTTCGACCTCGACGCGGGGCGGCGCGAACGACAACAGGCGCGCGTCGAACAGGGGCAGGTGGTTGAAACCCTCGTAGAAAGACAGAGCCCACTCGAAGCCGCTGGCGATGTGGTTCCAGCGGGCGCCAAACTGCGAACCGCCGGGGAACCGGGCGCCGGCATCGCGCAGCTCGAGGTCTGCCGGCAGATCCTGGGGCAGCGGCGCCCATCGCTGGTGGAGCAGCGGGATGCGGCTCGGCGTGAAGCGCGGCGCCCAGACGAGCTCGAGGCTGTCGGAGCGGGTTTCGTAGGCCACGCGGGCGGCGGTGATGGCGAGAAAGTCGTTGTCGACGACGGCGAGGAAGTCGCGTGGCGCGAAGCGGTCGGTCGGCGTGACGATGTCAGCTTTGCCCCAGCGGATGAACTGCTTGCCCGCTTCGGCGGTGAAGCGCCCCCGGTGGTAGGTGGCGCTGAGTCGGCGAACGGCGAAGGCGGGCCGCCGGCGGGAGCGGTCCTGCCAGGAGGGATCCCAGCGCCGCTCGACCTGCTGATGGGTATCAGTACGAGCCTCGAAGGAAGCGGCGAACTGGAGCGCGGTGGAGGCTTTGTAGGACGGCTCGTAGCGGAGCAGGGCGTCGCCGACGGCGCGGCCGCTGTCGCCGCGGGTTGTCTGCGGGTAGAGCGTGACGCGGGTTTCTAGGAAGCCGCGGTGGGAGAAATCTTGGGCCAGCAGGGGCGCGGCCAGCAAGACCGAAAGCGCGAGCCTCACGGCTCTCGCCGCAGGGCTTGCACGGTGAAGTCTGCGTCCTTCAGCGGGACGTTGTACTGGAGATTTTCGGTGCGCAGGATGGTGCGGCTGTTGCGGGCGAGGTCGGACATTTCCCAGCGGCGCGGCGTCCAGATTCCCTGGATCCGCTCGATGTCCGACAGATTCAGGCGGCGCACGAGCTGGTCCTTCTTGTAGTTTTCGTACCGCACGCCCACGTAGTTGTCCTTGCGAATCCAGAGCAGCGTGGAGGTGTACTGCGAGACTTTCTTCTCTTTGGGGCGGCCCTCGAGGCGCCAGCAGGGAGCGCCGTCGACGGCCCCCTCGCCGAGCAGCTTCCAGTCGAACTGGCCGACGTCGCGCTCCTCGAGGTCTTCGAAGGTGAAGTCGGTGCCGAAAAAGCGCGTGGCGCGGTCCTGGATGGCGATGCGGCGCTCGCGGGCGATCGCCGGCGTCCACATCCACTGGTCGGAGGAGCGGTCGGGGTGGTTGACGACCAGCAGCGCGACACCCTTGACTTCGGGCGGGGCGGTGAACCGCAGGATGGTCTTACTGTTACCGTAGGAGCCGAGCTGGTGAACCTGCCAGCGCTTCTCGGTGATCCTGCCGCGGGCGTCGATGACCTGGAGAACGCCGTCGTTGCGGCGGGAGGGGGCGCGGGAGCGGCGCTGCGTTTCCTCGATGATGGCGGGGGCGTCCTGGGCGGGGAGGAGAGGGAACCGCAGATGAACGCAGATGAACGCGGATAAAACCAAAAAACGCCTACTCATATTCGAGGGCCTCGACCAGGGAGCCGCGGACGGCGGATTCGGCGGGGGCGAGGGCGGCGAGGAGGGCGGCGCCGAGGATCGCCGGCAGCAGCAGCAAGGCCATCGCGTATGGGTACTGATAATCCAGAATGAGCCCGCCTTCGTGGCGGCCGACCTCCAGCACGTAGAGAAGATTGACGGCGCCCAGGGCCAGACCGAGGATCAGTCCTAGCAGACCGATGGCCAGGGCCTCCATCCAGACGGTCCCCCGGATCTGGCGCCGCAGGCCGCCGACGGCCTGGAGGACGCCCAGCTCGCGGCGGCGGTCGGTGATGGACACCGTTAGAGTATTGACAATTCCTAGCACGGCAATCAACAGCGCCACCGCTATCTGCACGTAGGAAAGCGCGAACCACTGGTCGGCGATGCGCATGACGTAGGCGCGCAATTCGAGGTTGGAGAGAACGAACAGGCGGCGGTGGCCGGCGAACCTCTCCAGAATCATCCGCTTGACCTGCTCGGGAGAGGCTCCCGGCTCGAGATACACGCGGAAGACGTTGACCGTGGGGTCCTTCCAGTATCGGACATAGACGGCGCGGTCCATCAGGATGGCCCCCTGCTGGTCGGAGTAGTCGCGCGTGACGCCGACGATGGGGAGGCGCAAGAGGCCCGCCGGCGCGGCGATCTCGACCGATTCGCCGAGGCGCAGGTTGTGGAGGCTGGCCAGGTTCTCCGAGACAATGAGGCCTTCGCCGAGCGCAGCCAGACGGTGCATCTCGGTCTCGTCGCCGGCGATGACGCGCGCGCGGACACGGCGCTCGAGCACCTGGATGTCGGTCGAGACGATCAGCACGGGAGTGCGGCGAAACGGAACGCGCGCGGTGCGGACCATCTGGATCTCAGCGATACCCGTAACCCGCTGCAGCTCCCCGGCCATGTCCGCCGGGAAACGGAAGGAGCGGTCGTTGAGGTTCTCGGCGGCGGTGACGAACAGGTCGGGGTTGAGGTGGGTGTCGATCCACTCGTGGAGCGACCCGACGCTGGCGCGGGCGACGCCGCCGAGACCGACGACCATGGCGAGCGAGAGCATCAGGGCGGCGACGGTGGCCGAGGTGCGCCGCGGGGCCTGGATCAGGCTGTCGGCGGCGAGCGCGCCCTCGACCGGAAGCAGCCGGCGCAGAACGGGCCGCAGGCACCGCGAAAGCCAAACGGCCAGCGCGGGCGTCAGCAGGACGGCCGATGCTACTAACAGTATATAGCCGCCGTAGAACATCCAGGCATTGCGGTTCCACAGCAGCAGAGAGGCGGAGACAACGCCGAGCGCGAGGGCGGCGAGGCGGCGGGCGCGGTTCTCCCCGGCCGAGAGCACCTGGTATTTGCCTTTTTGCAGCGCCCGCACCGGATCGACCCGGGCGGCGTTGCGCGCCGGGATGAGGGCGGCGATCATGCTGGTGACGACCCCGACGGCCAGCGCGGCGGCGGCCAGCCGCGGGTCGGTGGCGACCTCCTGGGCGCGCTCGGCGAGGCCGTACATGGCGTCGAGCATGCCGGCGATCTGGCCGGCGATGCCGCGCGCGATCAGGTTCCCCAGCGCCAGTCCGGCGGCCGAGCCGAGCAGGCCGAGGATGGCGCTTTCCCCCAGAAACAGGGTGCGGATCTGACCGCGCGTGGCGCCCAGGGCGCGCAGGATGCCGATCTCGGGGCGCCGCTCGGTGACGGCGATGGCGAAGGAGTTGTAGATGATGAACATCCCGATGAACAGCGCGAACAAACTGTTAATGCGGATGGCGAAGGCGTAGACGCGTAGAATCGACTCGAACTGCTGGCCGCGCGAGGCGGGGGTTTCCACTTGGTAGCCGGGGCCGAGCAGCTTCCGCAGCGCCGCCTGGCATTGTTCGAGCGAGACGCCGTCCCGGACGGCCAGGTCGATGCGGTCGAACATGCGGCCGCGGCCGAAGACCTTCTGCGCCGCGTAGATATCCATAATAGCCAGGTTGCCGCCGAAGGCGCTGGTGAGGCCGCCGGAGCGCATGATGCCGCGGACGGTGAACTGTTTCTCGCCCTCCATGGTGAGCAGCGGGAGGCGGCTGTTGAGGCGCAAGCCGTTTCTCCCGGCGAACTCGCCGGTGACGATGATGGAGTCGGGCTGGGCGAGAAACACCAGCGGATCGTCGACGATCGATTCGTCGGCGCTCTCGAAATCGTAGTCGCGCAGGCTGCGGTCGCCGGTCATGTCGACGCCCAGGATGAGGAGATTGCCCTGGCCCTGGCGGCCGGAGTCGGCGACGGCTTCGATGACCGGCACCGCGACGCGGACCTCCGGCGCCGCCTGCACGATCTCGAGAACTTCCTCGGGGAAGCCGATCTCGGTGGCCGCGACCTGGAGCTCGGTGGATCCGGCGATGCGGTTCACGGTGCGGTGAAAGGCGAACAGCACCGACTGGTTGGCGGTGTGCATGCCGACGAAGACGGCGACGCCGAGCATGATGCCGGCGGCGGTGAGCAGGGAGCGCAGCAGGTGCTTGCGCGTGTAGGGCCAGCTAATGAGTCGCAGCAGGATCATCGGCGGTGGTCTCCGACGACGCGCCCGTCGCGCAGGGCGATGGTGCGGGGGCAGCTTTCGGCGACCGTGGCGTCGTGCGTCACGACCAGGATGGTGGCTTGGAGCCGGCGATGCAGGTCGTGGACCAGCCGGAGGATCTCCTGGCCGTTGGCGGTGTCGAGGTTGCCGGTGGGCTCGTCGGCGAGCAGGATCGGCGGATCGAGGGCCAGGGCGCGCGCGATGGCCACGCGCTGGCGCTCGCCGCCGGAGAGCTCCTCGGGAAGATGCTCGAGGCGCGCGCCGAGCTGCACCAGCTCGAGCAATTCGCGGGAGCGGGCCTCGGCTTTCTTGCGCGGCCAGCCCTGCAAGTGCAGCGGCAGGGCGACGTTCTCGAGGCAGGAGAGCGTCGGGAGCAGGTTGAAGAACTGAAAAACGAAGCCGATCTTTTCGCGGCGGACGCGGGTGAGCTCGTCGTCGGCGAGGCCGCCGAGCGCGCGGCTGTCGATCCGGATCTCGCCGGAGGAGGGACGATCGAGGCCGCCGATCAGATTGAGCAGCGTGGATTTGCCGGAGCCGGAAGGACCGACGATGGAGACCATCTCGCCGCGTTCAATGGCCAGGTTGACGTCTTCGAGGGCAGTGACTTGGCGCTTGCCGTCGAACTGCTTCCAGACCTTGGCGAGTTCGATCATCTGCCATTGTACTCCGGTCCTGTTCGATTGGATGCGGCGTTGCGGGGGGCGACTCGGAAGAAACGAAGGGTGCGCTAATCCGGCAGGAAGCTACGGTCCATGATCTGCACTGGGGAGAAGGGGCATTCTGCCGGGAAAGCGGCCTCGGGCAGGCCGGTTTCAATGGCCGCCAGCTCCACGGCGTCCGCGTACAGCTCCGCCAGCCGTTCCGGAAAGCGCGCTCTCAAACTCGGCGACTGCTCGAAAACCCGGCCGAGTTCCACTCGTTGAGTCGCGATCGTGGACCGCCAGCTTCTGGACCGCTTCTGGAGTTGGCATTTCCACTTCAGCAGATGAACCAATAATACAGTCGAGCGGCTTTCCACTTCATGCTTGTAGCTCTTTCCCATGTCTTCGACCTCTTCGGCCAAGTGCTCGACGTCGACGTCGGCGAAACGGCGCGCGCGGAGCAGGCGCGCCATTTCCTCGGTCCAGAGGACGAAATCCTCGTCGTAGAGAGGGCTGGCCGGAGGCTGGAGAGCCTTGGTAGCCATATCTGTCATTGTACCGAGCTAATCCGGGAGGAAGTCCGGGTCCATGATTTGCTCAGGCGAGAAGGGGCACTCGCCAGGAAAGGCTTCCTTCGGCAGGCCGGTTTCAATGGCGGCCCGTCGCGCCGACCCGGCGTACACTTTGCCGATCCAGTCTGCCAGCCTGCGCCTCAGGCTTGGCGAGTCCTCGAAAACGTAGTCAATCTCCTGCCGCTGCGTTGCGATGGTCGCTTCCCAGCTCCGCGACCGCTGCTCCGGCTGGAACCTCCACTTGAGCAAGTGTTGAATGAGCACTGCTAGGCGGTTGCGCACCTCATGCTTGTGGCTCGTCCCCATATCCTCGACCTCTTCGGCCAGGTGCTCGACGTCGACGTCGGCGAAGCGGCGCGCGCGGAGCAGGCGCGCTGTCTCCTCAGTCCAGACGACGAAATCCTTGTCGTAGGGAATCGTGGCCGGAGGCCGGAGGGCCTTGGTAGCCATATCTGGCATTGTACCGCGCAGCGATAGCTAGCGCTTCTTCTTCAGGAACTCGCTGATGTAGCGGTTCACGAGCGCGGGCTGCTCGTGGATGACCCAGTGCGAGCCGTCGGGGATGCGCTGGATTTTCAGGTCGGGGACGAACTTGTCGAGGCCTTCGAGATTGCCGGTGAGCAGCGCGGTGTCTTTTTCGCCCCAGATCACCAGCGTCGGCACTTTGATCACCAGGGCGGCCAAATTCGGAGCGATGTTGCCGGCGGGCTGGTCGCCGGCGGGCGGGCCGACGCGGGCGGCTCGGTAGTAGTTCAACCCGCCGGTGAGGGCGCCGGGCTGCGACCAGGCTTCCAGGTAGGCCTTGCGGTCGTCCTGGGTGACGTGGCCCTTCTGAAGGCCTTCGCCGAGCACGACCTTTTCCAGGAACGCATAGTTGTTAGACGACAGAATCTCCTCGGCCTTCTCGCTGCGGAACATCAGCATGTACTGGCTGGCCTTCTGCTGGGCGGGGTTTTCGCGGAGCTCGCGCTGGAAGACGCCGGGGTGCGGGGCGTTGATGATGACGAGCTTCTCCAGGTATTCCGGATGCGTAGCGGCGAACGCCCAGGCGACGGCGCCGCCCCAGTCGTGGCCGACGAGCACGAACCTCTTGCGGCCCAAGCGCTCGGCGAGGGCGCGGACGTCCTCGACGAGGCGCCCCATCTGGTACTGCTCGAGCTCGGCGGGCTTCGCGGAGAGGTTGTAGCCTCGCATGTCGGGCGCGACGGCCAGGCGCTGGCGGCCGAACTCGGCGAGCTGGTTCTTCCACTCGTACCAGAATTCCGGAAAGCCGTGGAGGAACAGGATCAGCTTGCCCTTGCCGGCGGAGACATAGTGAAGCCGGACGCCGTTGACCTCGGCGTATTCGTGTTTGAGCTGGGGTTCTTTGGCAGCGGCGGGTAAGAAGGCGGCGAGCATCATGGCGGCGAACCATCGGCGGCGGATCATTGGCGCATTGTACCGCAGGCGCGTCGAACCGCAGATCCCTCGCTGTGCTCTCCAGAAAACAAAGGCGCCAGTGGTTTGTTTTCTGTCAACACTGGCGGCGCACCGGGCGCCGTAAATGCTCGGGATGACAAGCGCGGGCGACCGCTGCGCCCCACCGGGCCTTTACAACAGCGGTCGGGGCCTGTTCTAATCGACAGTTTCGGAGGAGGTTCCGAATGCGAACGATAGCCGTTCTGGTTTGTGCGGTGGCGGGAGTCGCCTGGGCGCAGTCAGGGGACGGGGCGGTTTTCTGGCCGGCGGCGAAGTTGAAGGGGTACGCGCCGGTGTTGAAGGCCAAGATGCCGACCGTGGTTGCGGGCAAGAAGCAGATGCTGGCGATCGAGGATCTCGCCAATCGCGGCAATCACACCTACCTGGTCGCGCGGCGGGACGAGAGCGGCGAGGCCGAGGTCCACGCCAACTGGGCCGACATACACATCGGGCAGGAGGGCGAGGCGGCCATGATCTACGGCGGCAAACTGGAGGGCGGGCGCGAAACCGGGCCGGGCGAAATCCGCGGCGGCAAGATCGTCGGCGGCACGACGCAGAAACTCGGCCCCGGCGACGTTATCGTGATCCCGGCCGGGGTGCCGCACCACACCACGCTGGCGCCGGGGAAATCCTGGACGGTGTTCATCGTCAAGATCGAAAAGAAGTAGTGAAGATAGTCGACATTATCCCCACCACGGTGACGGTGCCGCTGGAGGCGCCGATTCGGCACTCCAACGGCGCGCATTGGGGACGGTTCGTCCGCACGCTGGTCGAGGTCACCACCGACGAGGGCCTGAGCGGGTGGGGCGAGATGGGCGGCGGGGGCGAGCCGGCCGAGGCGGCGTTCCGCGGGCTGAAGAGCTACCTGGCCGGGCACGATCCGCTGCAACTCGAAGCCCTGCGGTGGAAGATCTCGAACCCCACAGCGTCGCTCTACAACAACCGGACGCAGTTGCACGCGGCCGTCGAGTTTGCATGCATAGATCTGATAGGCAAGAGACTCGGGGTCAGCGCCAGCGAGCTGCTCGGCGGGCGGCTGCGGGACCGCGTGCCGTTCGCGTCCTATTTGTTCTTTCGGTACCCCAATGGGAGCGCCGGCGGCGAAGAGACGCCGGACGAGATGGTGCGGCAGGCGCGCGAACTGGCGGCGCGCTACGGCTTTACGTCGCACAAACTGAAGTGCGGCGTGTTTCCGCCGGATCACGATATCGAGGTCTACCGGGCGCTGGCGGCGTCGTTCCCCGGGCAGCCGCTGCGGCTCGATCCGAACTGCGCCTGGAGCGTCGAAGAGGCCATTCGGGTCGGCCGGGCCATCGAAGATCTTCGCAATGACTACTTCGAAGATCCGACCTTCGGCCTCGAGGGCATGCGCCGCGTGCGCCGCTTCGTGCGGATCCCCACGGCCACCAACACCGTGGTTGTGAACTTCGAGCAGCTGGCCAGTTGCATCCGGACGGAGGCGGTGGACGTGATTCTGCTCGACACGACGTTCTGGGGCGGCCTGCGACAGGCGCACAAGGCCGCGCAGGTCTGCGAGACGTTTCAGTGGGGCGTGAGCGTGCACTCCAGCGGCGAGCTGGGGATTCAGCTCGCGACGATGCTTCACCTGGGCGCGGTGCTGCCGAATCTACGTTTTGCCGCCGACGCGCACTATCACCATCTGACGGATGACATCCTGGTCGGCGGGAAGATGCAGTATCGCGACGGGACGATCGCGGTTCCTAGCGGTCCCGGGCTGGGCGTGGAGGTCGACCGCGACAAGGTGGCGCGGTACGCGGAGCTGTACCGCGAGCTGGGACCCTATCCGTACGACCGGGATCCGGAGCGTCCCGGCTGGTTCAGCGTACAGCCGGAGAGCCGGTTCGCGACGCCGCGGCGCGGTAGCTCGTGAGCTCGACGCCGGCGGCGGCGAGGGCGCGGCGAGCCTCATCGGACGTAAGCGCCTGGAGCTCTGCGGCACGGCTTTCTTTGAGCCGGGTGGGAGCGTGGAGAAGCTCGTCGGTGCAGTGTCCCGGGTGGCACATCAGCTCGGTCAGGCCTTCGGGCAGGGCGCGAATCAAGGAGCAGAGCTCCTCGACGCGCAACGTGCCGGTCAGCGCGAAGCCGGCGAAATAGTCGGTGGTCCGGCGTTGGTGCCGCGCCAGGGTTCGATCGAAGCGCCGACGGACCAGGCTGAAAGCGGAATTGACGGCGCGGGTGGCCGCCGGCGCCGAGGCGGTCAGCGGCAGGTCGAACGGCCGGCGGATCCAGGGAATCGAATAGCGCTCGGCGACACGGCACAGCGTCGCGAGCACCGGCGGGGCGAGATGCGTGTGCTTGTGGGTGTCGAGATGCGACGGCTGGAGACCGGCGCGGAGCAGCTTCTCAACTTGGGCCTCGATCTCGCGTTCGATCCACTTGCGGCCGGCGCGATTCAGGAGCTGCCAGGCGAGGCGTTTCACGTTCGGCGGCAAGGGGGTCCCGGTAGCAGCCACCGCCGGCCCGCCCACCAGCACTACATGGCAGCCGACATCGAGCTGCGGCGCGCGCCGCGCCCGCTCGACGGCGTCGTCAAACGCCGGGCCGTTGGCCATCAGCGTCGTGGCGGTGAGGATGCCGCGCTGGTGCGCCTCGAGAATGCCGGCGTTCACATCCCTGGTGAAGCCGAAGTCGTCGGCGTTGACGATGAGGCGCCGCGCGGCCATTAAAACAGGCCCAGCTTGATGTGCAGGAACTTCTTGGGGTTGGCGCGGATCTCCTGGATGAGCGTCTTGGCCTCGGCGGTCATGCCGGTGGCGTTGTCGAACAGGGCGCGGTTGGACAGCAACTGGCCGAGGGTGCCCTGACCGCTGTTGACGCGGTCGAGCGTGGTATCGGCCTTGGCCAGCGCGGCCTGCATCTGTTTGAGGAGCTCCTCGTCCTTCAGGAGCTTGCCCACGGTGCCCTTGCCGGCGTTGACGTCTTCGAGGAGCTTCTTGGCCTGGGCGATGGTGGCGTTGGCGTTGTCGTGCATGGCCTGATCCTTGAGCAGCAGGCCGAGAGTGCCTTTGCCGGCTTGCACGTCGGCGACCAGCGTGTCGACGCGGCGCATGGTGGTCGAGGCCTGCTCGAACAGCGCGTCATCGGTGAGCAGCCGCCCGACGGTTCCCTTCCCAGAGTTCACCGTGTCCATCACGCTCTGGGCGCGGCTGACGACGCCGTCGATGCGGTCGTAAAGGGCGTCTTCGTAGAGCAGCTTGCCGATGGTCCCGCGGCCCTTCTCCACCTGCTCGGTTATGGAGTTCATGCGATTGGTGATGGAGCGCAGGGAGGCGATGACGTCATAACTCTGATCCACGATTTCGGCGAAGTCTCGCGTATCGAGACTCGGAATCTCGCCGCCGTCGGTGACCGGGGTGGGCGACTCCCCGCGAGAGACGTTCACCCACTTGTCCCCGAAGACGCCCTCCGGGCGGATGGCGGCCTGCGAATCGCTCGGGATGCGGGCGAGGAACTCGGGACCCACGCTCATGCGGATTTCGACGGTGCGCCGCGGATCGGCTTGGCCGGAGAGCTCGACCGACTCGACGTTGCCAATGTCGATGCCGTTGAGCCTCACCGGCACGCCCAGCTTCAGCGACGCCGCATCGTCCACATAAGTGCGAATCGTCGCGGCGCGGCGGAAGAGCGGGCGCCGTCCGGTCACCAGAAAAATCACGACCACCAGAATGACGATGGCCGACACGGCCATCAGCCCCACGCGCAACTGCGCCCAACCAAGCTGTCTTGTCTGCGGCATGACGATCTCCTTGCTTGCGTCCAGCGCGACGGCCGCGGCCGCCGCTACCGTGGTTTCATTGCAAACTTACCGACATAGCTTCCCTGCTGGCGGCTCAGCTCCTGCTGGTCGCCATCAAAAACCACTCTGCCCTTCTGGAGAACTAGAAAGCGCGTCTGGGAACGGCCGCCGTTCTGGCCGGCCGGCATCACCTCGGCGCTGGCCGGGTCATAGCGGAAGTTCGCCAGTAAGTGCCCGTTCTGAAGCCGGTGCGTGACGAGGACGGAAGCGACGTTGGCCGTGTCGCGCTCCTTCAAGACCAGGGTCATGATGGTGTGGGCCGTGATTGGATCGAGTCCGGCGGTGGGCGAGTCGTAGAGAACCAGCGGGGGCTGGCTGACGATGGCCCGCGCGATGGCCACGCGGCGCCGCATGCCGCCGGAGAGCTCGCTCGGCAGCTTGTCGATGGCCGGCTCGAGCTCGACGAAGCGCAGCGCCTCGCGGACGCACTCCTCGAGCACCTCGTCCGGGGGCGGCCCGCCGGGCTGGTTCACCAGCGGGTAGCCGACGTTCTCGGCTACGGTGAGGGAATCAAACAGCGCGCTCTCCTGAAACACCATGCCGACGCGCCGGCGGATCGCGAACAGCTCCTGCTCGCCGATCGAGGTGATCTGCTCGCCGAACAGGTAGATCTCGCCGGCGTCGGGCCGCAGCAGGCCCAGACTGAGCTTCAGCATTACCGACTTGCCGCTGCCGGCCACTCCCAGCACCACCAGGCTGTCGCCCGGATAGACGCGAAAGGAGACGTTGTCGAGCGCCACCACGTCGTCAAAGATCAGCGTGACGTTGGAAAACTCAAGAGCCGGCGGCGGCATCGCCATGGCTAGGTCCGCACGAAAATCTTGGTGATCAGCAGGTTGAGCGCCAGAATCAGGATGGAGGCGGCCACCACGGCCTGGGTGGTCGACCGGCCCACCCCCTGCGTGCCGCCCCGCGTCCGGAGTCCGTAGTAGCAGCCCACCAGCGCCACCGCAAAGGCAAAGGCAAACGGTTTGGTGAGTCCGTGAGCGACGTCTTCGAGCGCCAGGTCGCGGTAGGTCGAGGTCCAGTACTGCGTCGCCGACAGCCGCATCACGAAATACGAAATCACGAACCCGCCGCAGACGCCCACCAGGTCGGCGATGATCGTCAGCAGCGGCAGCACCACCACGGTGGCCAGCAGCCGCGGGGTGACCAGCTTCTTGAGCGGGTCGGTGCCCAGCGCCCGCATGGCGTCGATCTGCTCGGTCACGGTCATCGATCCCAGCTCGCTGGCGATGCCGGCGGAGTTGCGGCCGGCGACCATGAGCGCCGTCAGCACCGGACCCATTTGAAGCACCAGCGAGGCCGACACCATGGTGCCGGTTTTGGCGGTGGCCCCGAAGGTGGCCAGCGTGTCGTACATCTGCAAGGCCAGCACGGCCCCGCTGAAAAACCCGGTGAGCGCCACGATGGGAAACGAGCCGACGCCGATGATGTCCATCTGGGCCAGAACATCGGACCAGTAGTGAGGCCGTCGAAAAATGTTGGCGATGGCGCGGCCGGACATGACCATGAACTCCTGAACGGCCAGCACCATCCGCTTGAGCTCGAATTCCAGGGAGTACAAGCCGTTCCCGCCTCGCGCGACCTCGGCCTTGAACTCCGATGGTAACATGATCCCTGCCGCGCGCTGACGCCGTGTCGAAGGGTCTCACCGACATTCCCGGGTTGCGAGTCGGGCACGCTTCCGACTTCGCGGGCGTCACCGGCTGCACCGTGATTCTGTGCGAGCAGGGCGCCGTGGCCGGGCTGGATGTGCGCGGCTCGGCGGCCAACACGCGCGGCGCCGAGGCGTGTTACCCCGGCCATATCGTGGAGAAGATTCACGCCGTGGTTCTGGCCGGCGGCAGCGCCTTTGGGCTGGAGGCGGCGACCGGCGTGATGCGCTACCTGGAGGGCCGCGGCGTGGGTTTCGAGACGGGGGCGGCGCGGGTGCCCATCGTCGCCGGGGCAATCCTCTATGACCTGGCAATAGGATCGAGCGCGGCGCGGCCGGATGCGGCCATGGGCGAGGCTGCGGCCGCCGCCGCCGGGGACGGCGCGGTCGAGGAAGGCTCGGTCGGCGCCGGCACGGGGGCCACCGTGGGCAAGCTGTTCGGGATCGAGCGGGCCATGAAGGGCGGGGTGGGTGGCGCGACGGTCGAGATCGCCGGCGGCGTCAAGGTGGCGGCGCTGGTGGTGGTGAACGCGTTCGGTGACGTTGTCGATCCGTCGACCGGCAAGCCGCTGGCCGGGGCGCGCCTCTCGGCCGAGAGCCGCGAGCTGGCCGGCATGGCGGCCTCGATGAAACAGGGCCAGGCGCGGCGCGGGTTCACCGTCGAAGCGAACACCACGCTGGTCGTGCTGGCGACGAACGCCGCGTTGAACAAGGTGCAGGCCTCGAAGCTCGCGGCGATGGCCCAGGCGGGCTGCGCGCGCGCGCTGTCGCCGGTGCACACTATGTACGACGGCGATCTTGTGTTCGCACTGAGCCTGGGCGAGGCGCGGGCGGACCTGAACGCGCTTGGGGTGGCCGCGGCCGAGGCGGTGGCGGCGGCGATCCTGCGGGGTGCCCGGCTGGCGCGAACGCTGGGGGGCGTGCCCGGCCTGGCGTCGTGGGAGGCGTAGGGATGAGGCATCCGGCAGCAGCCCTGCGGCCGCCCAACCTGCCGTTTCCGATCCGTTCGGGTAAGGCGCAGGCCGGCTCGGATACGGTGAGGGTGGCGGCTGAAGCGGTGTCCGGTGCGATGGCCCGAACGCTCGGGGGCGTGCACGGCCTGGCGTCGTGGGAGGCACCGCAGGTATGAGGCGAATCTCCAGGCGACGGGCGGTGGCCACGCTCGCCGGCGCTCCCTTCGTTCAGGTTGCGAAGCGCTCGCGGCCGCCGAACCTCCTGTTGCTGATCGCCGACGATCACGCCGGCTACGTTTTCGGCGCCGACGGCGACCGCCGGGCGCGCACGCCCTATCTCGACCGCCTCGCCGCCGACGGCGTCCGCCTCCGGAGCAACTACTGCAACTCGCCGGTGTGCACGCCATCGCGCCAGTCGATCCTCACTGGGCAGTTGCCGCACGCCGCCGGGGTGACGCGCCTGCCGACACCGCTCTCGCCGGACAAGCCGACCCTCGCCCGGCAATTGAAGAACGCCGGGTACGCCACCGCCGTCTTTGGCAAGATGCACTGGAACCGCCCCGCCGAGCCCGGGCTGCACGGTTTCGACGTGGCTCTCGCCGATCAGGCTGGCTTCAAGCTGCACGAGAAAACGGTGAAGCCGGCGTCCGTGCCGTCCGAGATCAAGGTGAAGCCGCCCTGGCGGCCGTTTCGCGATCCGGCGCGGATCTGGCTGAACGCCGAGAAACTTCCCGCTCCCAGATATCACGACGACACGCGCGGCGCGTTCGTCGCCCGCTGGGGCCTGGACTACCTGGCCGACCACAAGAACCATCCGTTCGCCTTGTGGCTGAGCTTCAACGAGCCGCACTCGCCGTTCGATTTTCCGGTGGAGGATCGCGAGCGGTTCGAGCCCGCGCCGTTCGCGCCGCCGCGCGTCGGCCCGGAAGACCCGGCGCAGATCCCGCTCATCTTCCGCGACCTGACCGCGGCAGAGAAGAGCGGCATCGCCGCCGCCTATTATACGTCGGTACATTTCCTCGACCGCAACCTGGGCGCGGTGCTCGACGGCCTCCGGCGGCTGGGCCTCGAGGACAACACCCTGGTGGTCTACACCGCCGACCACGGCTACAACCTCGGCCACCACGGCCGGTTCGAGAAGCACTGCTGCTACGACCAGGCGCTGCGTGTGCCGCTGGTAATGCGCTGGCCGGCGCGGCTGCGGGCCGGGCGGGTGGTCGAGGCGCTTACGGAGTCGGTCGACATCCCGTCGACGACCCTCGAACTGCTGGGCGCGCCGGCGCTGCCGGTCAGCCATGGCGGCAGCCTGGTCCCGCTGCTCGAGGGCCGCGCCCGCCCTCACCGCGCCACGCTCTTCACCGAATACCTGGAAAACGAAGAGGCCGCCGTGCGCACCGCCGAGTGGAAATTTATTTTCTGCAGCGGCCGGCGCGAGCGGGGCGACGGCTACAAGACCGACAGCCCGACGCCCGGCCGCTACCGGCGCCTGTACAACCTCCGGTCCGACCCGGGCGAATTCACCGACCTGGCCGGCAAAGCTGAGCACGCGGCCACCGTCGAGCGGCTGGAGCAGGCGTTGCTGGCCCGTTTTCGCGAGACGCACCCGGAAGCGTCCGCCGTGCCCGCCGCGTTTAGCCCGGCCGAGCAGCTCGAGTGGTTTCTCCGTCCACGGGATGTCTAGACCCAGGGTTGTCGTCCCCGATGACTGTCCGCCGGTGCTGGCCGCCAGCGGCGCGTGGCCGGAGCTCGCGGCGCGGGCGACTGTGGATTATCACGACACTCTCCCGGGCTCCGAGGAGCGGCTGGTCGAGCGCATCGCGGCGGCTGAGATCGTGCTGAATATCCGGTCGTCGTCGAAGTTCACCGGCCACGTCTTCAGGCGCTGCCCGCGCCTGCGGCTGCTGTCGCTGTGGGGCACGGGCACCGACAACGTGGACCTGGCCGCCGCGGCGCGGCACGGCGTGACGGTCACCAACACTCCGGGGGTTTCCGCGGCCTCGATCGCGGAGCACGCGATGGCGCTGATGCTGGCAGTCGCCCGGCGGATCCCGCGCATCGACGCCGAGGTGCGGCAGGGGCAGTGGCCGCGCGGCTCGATGGTCCAACTGCACGGCAAGACGCTAGGCATCCTCGGCCTGGGCGCGGTCGGGCGCCAACTTGCCACGCTCGGCGGCGGCATCGGCATGCGCGTGATCGCCTGGACGGTGCACCCCAATCCGGCGCTGGGTTTCGAGCTCGCCGGAAAGGACGAACTGCTCCGCGCGAGCGACGTCATCAGCCTGCACCTGAGGCTGTCGCCCGAGACGCGCGGCTTTATCGGCAGGCGCGAGTTTGACTTGATGAAGCCGTCCGCCATCCTCGTCAACACCGCGCGCGGCGCGATCGTCGAAGAAGCGGCGCTGGTCGAGGCGCTCTCGGGCGGGCGCATCGCCGGAGCGGGGCTCGACGTTTTCGAAACCGAGCCGCTGCCGCCCGGCCATCCGCTCGCGACGCTGCCCAACGTGGTGCTGAGTCCGCATTCGGCGGGGGTCACTCCCGAGGCGCTCGAAGCGGGGCTGCGATTGGCGGTCGAGAATATCTGGAGCTTTCTCGAAGGAGCGCCGCGCAACGTGGTGCTGGCGGCCTAGTGGGGAACAAGCAGGTCCCTCGCTCCGCTCGGGATGACAGTGGCGCTCGGGATGACAGTGGCGCTCGGGGTGACAGTGGCGCTCGGGGTGACAGTGGCGCTCGGGGTGACAGGGCTCGTTGTCTAGTCGGCCCAGACTTTCAGCAATAGGTAGCCAAGCTTGGGAGTCGTGGGCCGCATGTGGTGGGCGGTGGTCCGCGGGATCACGACGATGTCGCCCGGGCCGATGTCATACTCGCGCGCACCCGAGACACCGGCGCCTCGGATTTCGCCCGGCGTGTCTTCTTTGGCGTTCTCGATTTCGCCGCCCAGGGATCCGCGCGCCGCGCCGGTATGCACGAAGTAGATGTCGACGCACCCGCGGTGCGCCTCCCAGGGGCCGCTGCGGCTGGTGTAAATCACGTAGTTGAGGGTGAAATTGCGAGCCGAGTGCAGCGGCTGGTTGGTGGCGTTGGCGGCGAAGGTCGAGTCGATCTCCGATTTCCGGACGACGTCGGCGATCCGGCCCGCGGCGAGAATCCCGGTGTGCGGCCGAAGATTCTCGCCAGTCGGGAACACTCGCACCACGACATACTCGAAGCGGCCGGTCCCCGGATCGATGCGGTGCGCCGTGTGGCGCGGGATGTGCACGACATCCCCGGCGCCGACGCGGTATTGCCGCGCGCCCTGAATGCCCGTGCCGACCCAGTCGCCGGCGGAGGCCTCCCAGGACCCCTGCAACTGCCCGCCGAGCTGGACGGTGGCGCTGCCGCGGCGGACGAGCAAAATGTCGTCGGCGCCGCGATGCAGCTCGTAGGGGCCGGGCCGCCCGCTGTGCACCTTCAGCCAGATCGCGTAGTTGGATCGCTCCTCGAGGGCGCGGTCGCCGCCGCGGGCCAGCAGCGCGTCGATCTCGGCGCTCTTGAGCACGTCGCGAATCTCGGCGCACGCCGGGTGCACCGCGCAGGAAAACAGCAGCGAAGCGAAAACAGGAAGCCTCATCTGGCGGTGTATAATATACACCATGAGGCGCACCCAAATCTACATGGAAGAAAGCGTCTGGAAGCTGCTGGAAGTCCTGGCCCGCCAGTCCAGATCCTCCGTTTCCGACCTGATCCGTCAGGCCGTGCGCGAGAAGTACGTCCACACCAACGGTAACCGTGCGGAAGTCTTTCGGTCCGTGGCCGGACTGTGGCGCGGGCGCACGGACTTGCCCGAAACCGCCACCTACGTGAGAAGACTCCGGAAGGGCCGACGATGGACGCGGATGCAGCGCTGAAGGTGATCTTAGTCGATTCCGACGTCATCATCGAGGCCCTCCGCGGGCGCAATACGGCCGTGGGGGCGCGCTGGAACGATCTGGCGAGCGGCGGCGCCCTGGTCCTGTACTCGCCCGTGACGGCCGCCGAAATCTGGCATGGGGCCCGGGAGAGCGAACGGGAGTCCATCAGCCGGCTGTTTTCGGTGATGAGCTGCGTCCCGATCGACGCCGAAATCGGCCGCCGGGCAGGCGATTACCTCCGCCTCTATCGCCCCAGTCATCAACTGGATCTCGGCGACGCCCTGATCGCAGCCACTGCTGTCCTTCACAACGTCGCGCTTTGGACCCGCAACCGGAAGCACTATCCGATGCGCGAGCTGCGTTTCTACTGAGCCCCGCCGGTTCTCTGTTACCATGCTGGCATGCCCGAGCGGGTGCTCTCGGTCATGGCGCATCCCGACGACGCCGAGTTTTTGTGCGCCGGCACGCTGATCCGCCTGCGCGAGAAAGGCTGGGAGTGTCACATCGCGTCGATGACCGCCGGGGACTGCGGGAGCCGCGAATTGCCACCCCAGCAGATCGCGCGGCTGCGGATGGAAGAGGCCCGCGCGGCGGCCGCCAAGATCGGCGGCCAGTATCATTGCCTGGATTGCCGCGACCTGCTCATCCGCTACGATCCGCCGACGATTCGCCGCGCGGTCGAGCTAATCCGCCGCGTCGATCCGGCCGTGGTGATCACACATTCGCCGCAGGACTACCTGCCGGATCACGAGTTCACCAGCCTGGTGGTTCGCAACGCCGCTTTTGGCGCGCCGGTTCCCAACTTTGAGAGCGACGACAGCGACGCGGCGCGGCCCACCTCCCGCGTCCCGCATCTGTACTACGCGTCCCCGATAGAAGGAAAGGATCTGTTCGGCCAGCCGGCGCCGTTTTCGCTGGCCATCGACATCTCCGGTGTGATCGGGCAGAAGGCAGAGATGCTGGCCTGCCACGACAGCCAGCGGGAATGGCTGCGCGCGCAGCACGGCATCGACGAATACGTGGAGTCGATGAAGCGGTGGTCGGCGGAGGCGGGGCGGCGCATCGGCGCGGACTACGCCGAGGGATTTCGCCAGCATCGCGGTCATGCCTATCCGCAAGACGATCTGCTGGGCGAGCGGCTGGGAGGCCATAGTTGCTGAGGTCGTTGCTGAAGTCGTTGGTCGTCTTGGCGGCCCTGGCCGCGGCGTCGCGCGCGGCGCCGGCCGATCCGCTGCGCGGCGTCGTGAGAAACCGCCAGGGACAGCCGGTGGCGGGCGCCCGCGTCGCCGCCAGCCCCTTCGCGGAGAATCTCGAAACGCTTTTCGCCCTCACCGGCGCGGCCGGCGAGTATTCGTTCGACTTGCCGGCCGGCGACTACGTCGTCTACGTCGACGCCGAGGGCTGCGAGATGTCGATCGAGTCGGCCCGCCCGGGCCAGGCCCGCCTCGATTTCACGCTGCTGCCGCTCGCGCTGCCGGCGCTGTCGGAGACGTCGATCGTATCCGCCCGCACCACCGAAAAGCACCTGCTCGACGAGCAGTACGCCCAAATCGAGCGCTACTACGACCGCCTGATCGCCGAGTCGGACGCCCGGCGGGCGCAAAACTGGAAGCGCGACTTCTCGTCGCTGGCCGCCTATCTCGCCTCGGTCGAGCCGCGCCGCAAACGCTTCGTCGAGATCCTGGGCGGATTCCCGGCCGGGAAGACCGCACTGAAGCCGCGCCGGCAGAGCGCCGGCGCGAACGAGCAATATCGCACGGAGCGAGTCTGGATCGAGGCCGCGCCGGGAGTGGAGGTCTACGGCGTGCTGCTGCTTCCCCGCCGTCCCGGCCGACGACCAGCCCTGATCGCGCAGCACGGCATGGGCGGCTCCCCGGCCATGACCGCCGGCCTAACCGAGCGCGACGACTACCTGCGGCGCTTCGGCGCGCGGGCGGCGGAGCGCGGCTATGTAGTATTCGCGCCCTACCTGGTCAACGACCCGGCCCAGCGCAGCCGGCTGCACCGCAAGGCCCTCTCGCTCGGGCGGACGCTGCAGGGTCTGGAGCAGTGGAAAATCGTCCGGGTCATCGACTTCCTCGAGGCGCTGCCGGAGGTCGATCCCGCGCGGATCGGCGGCTACGGCATTTCCTGGGGCGGCCGGACCATGCTCTACGCCGCCGCCATCGACCCGCGGCTCGCCGCGGTGGTCGTCTCCGGCTACTTCAACCAGAACACCAAGAAGCTGTTCCGCTACTCGCCGTACTCGACCGCTTACATCGACACGCCCGAGGAATACGCCTTCTTCCCGGATTTCATCGATGAATTCTCGGACGCCGACCTGGCGTCGCTGGTGGCTCCGCGGCCGCTGTTCATCGAAGCCGGGACGCTCGACACCGCTGCCTACTTCAAAGACAGTTTCATGGAGTTCGCCGGCGCGCGCGAGTTCTACCGCCGGCTCGGCTCAGGCGAGCGGATCGAGTTCGGCCTGTTCCGCGGCTTGCACCTGGTCCACGGCATCCAGGCGTTCGGGTTTCTGGACCGCTGGCTCCGGCCCTAGGCTTTTTTCGCCTTGGCCTTCCGCCTGGCCTCCCAGAACCTCTTCATCCGTTCCGAGGTCGCCTTTCTGGCCGCGGCCGACATGCTGGACCGCCGTCGACGGCGAGTCGGAATCGCCCCGCCGAGAGCGGCGGCCTTGGGAGGCCTTCCGGGACCCCGGCGCGGAGGCCCCAGGGCGTCAATGGCCCGCTGTAGCCGGTCGCGTTCGGCGATGAGCAATGTGAGGATGTGGTCGGTTGCCATAAGGTGCCATCCTATCACGCCGTCCCGCTCGCCGCTTCAATAATTCGCACAGTTTTTGCGGCCAGTAGCGGCCCGGCGGGCCGAAGCCGCCAGGCGGCGCGGCGCGGCGCGGCTAGGGAGCGCCGCGACGCCCGAGCAGGCGCGTGACAAACGCCGCCAAATCCGCGATGTGGCGCGGGCCGGGTGTTGCGCCGGCGTCGCCCAGGATGGCGCAGAATCCATCCGGCCGATGGTTGCCGCCGCGGCCGGTCGCGCGGCGGGCTTCGATCCGGCCGAGCACCTCGGAGTCAATCTCGCCGGCTGGGGGCGCCGGGGTCCACCGGACGATTAGGTCCGGCAGGCGGCCCGCGCGGCGGCCGGAGAAAGCCTCGCCGGCGAGCGTGATTTCCTGAACCAGGGGCCCGCCGGAACCGGCGGCGCGCAAACCCCGCAAGCAGGCCGTCAGCCGCTCCAGGTATCGCCGATAGGTTTCGCCCCCAGCCTCCAGCACGCCGAGCCTCTCCCGCCCGCGCAAGTTGAACCGGATGTAACCGTTGAGATCCGCCAGCAACGGAAACGCCGGGGTGCGAGACCAGTCGTAGCCGCTCGAGATCTGCCGTTCGACCACCCAGTCGCGCACGCCGACGGGCACGGCCTGGGCGATCGCGTTTTGCAAGGGCGCCGGCACGGTCTCTCGCAGCCGCCGCCAGAAACTTCGCTGTGGTCGCGAGGCTCCGCCCGGATCGACCCAGCCGGCGTTGACGCGATCCATGATCCGCGGCACGAAATGTTCCTGCGACGTGTTCGGCCCCATGCCGTGCAAGGCGAACAGAACGACAGCCGTCTGCTCGAGCGGCAGCGCCTCCAGCAGGCGGCCGATCGCCGCGTCCACGGCGCGGTAGACGTCCCGCAGCGCGCCGGCCGGAACCGGCGATTTCCCATCGTCCTCGTCGGGCCAGAGCAGATGGCCTCCGCGATGCGTCTCTCCGAACACGGTAAGAAAACAGTCCCAGTCCCGCAGTCCGAGCAGCCAGCGGGAAAGCTCCGCCTTGCGCTGCGCTCCGGCGATGAGGTTCAGCCGAATCTGCTGCATCTGGCGACGGCCCTTGTCGACCGGAATCTCCGCGCCCATAGGATGCTCGCCGAAACGGCGGCGGACCTCCCGCGCTATGTCCGGTGAGTTGGCAGTGAACCGTCCGAGCTGGTCGTGCGACCCCCAGTTGATGACCTCAAGGCCGCGCTCCAGGCGCGGTCCCATCGTCATGGGCACGTCGAGAACCGTCACGCGCAGGTCCCGGCGCTCGAGCTGACGCCAGAAGGGCTCACAATCGAGCCAGTCCCGGCTGACGCGCCGCAGCCGCATCGACTCGGGGTCCCATTGCAGGTGGTGGTAAATGCCGTGCTCGCCAGGCCCGGCGCCGGTGTAAAAAGTCGGCCACACTGAGCCGGTCAGCAGCCCAGCCGTAGACTCGAGGCGGTGAACCGTCCCGTCCTCGACAAACCGACGGAAATGGGGCAGCGACGGCAGCCAGGACTTCACCAGGTCCAGATCCACGGCGTCGACGCCGATCATGGCGACACGCCGGCTCATTGCGCCGCCGGCCTTCCAGCCGGCTCCAACGTAAACATCCGTCCCGTTTCGAGCGACCGGCGCGCCGCCTCGAGACACCGCGCCACGCGGAGCGCCTCTTCCAGGCCGGGCCAGAACGGCTCGCCGGTCCGGACGGAACGCACAAACGCCTCGATGGCGCGCCGCACCGTGTAGCGAAGCATCGAACGATCCCGCGCGATCGCCCGCGCGCCCAGCAGAAAAGTTCCCGCCACCCAATGCGCCAGACGCTCGGCCGCCGAAACTCCGGTGTCGAGCAGCAGCATGCGGTTCGGATCCTCGATCCGCAACACCCCGAGACTGCCGCGCACGCTCACCCGCTCGCGATTATACTGCTCGTAGGCGAGGTGGCAGCGCGCTTCGATCCCGTTCGCGAACCGCAAGCGAAGACGGACATGATCCTGGGGCCAGCGCTTGCTGTCAGCCTCCGCGCCGACGGCGATGGGCTCCTCGTCCGCCAGCGCCAGCGCCAAATCGACCATCTGGCTCCCGACGTCATAGAGCGCGCCTCCTTCGGCGGGCGATAGGCGATGCTGCGTTACCGAGCACCAGCGCAAGATGTCGGTGTGCAGCGCGAACTCGGCTTGCTCCGGCTTCCCGATTCTCCCGCTGCGGGCCAGCCCTGCCAACTTCTGATATGCAGGCCAGAACCGCCGGTTGAAGTTCACCATCAGCAGGCGCCCGGCGTCGCTGGCGGGCTGGAAGGCGGCCAGTTGGCCGGGCAAGAACAGCGGTTTTTCGACGAACGCCGGCAGGCCCCGCGCCGCGGCCCGCCGCCAGATCTCCAGATGCGTGGAAGGCGGCGACGCCACCAGCAAGGCGTCGGCCGCTCCTCGCTCGATGATTTCGTCGCCGCTTTCGCCGACGACGACACCCGGGAAGCGGCGCTCCGCTTCGCGGCGAGAGGCCGGCAGCGGATCTGCCACCGCGGTCACTCGCGCGTCCCGAAGATGACGGAGGGCCGGAACGTAATACTCGCGCGCGAGTTTCCCGAAGCCGATGATCCCCAGCCGAACCGATTGCCGCAGCGGGATCACCGTCCCCTGGGGGGCGTGTCTTCCTTGGCCGTGGCCGCCGCGGACTCGCCCGTTCGCCGCCGCACCAGATAGGCGCGGATGAACGGATCGAGGCCGCCGTCGAGCACCCGGTCGACGTCGCCGATCTCGAACTTGGTGCGATGGTCCTTCACCAGCTGATAGGGCGCCAGCACGTAGCTGCGGATCTGGCTGCCGAAATTGATGTCGAGCTTGGAGGCCTCGATCTTCCGCGTCTCCTCGCGCTTCTTTTCGAGCTCCAACTCGTAGATCCGCGAGCGGAGAATCTTCATGGCCACGGCGCGGTTCTTGATCTGCGACCGCTCGTTCTGGCACTGCGCGACGATGTTGGTCGGCAGGTGCGTGATGCGCACCGCCGAGTAGGTGGTGTTGACACCCTGGCCGCCCGGCCCCGAGGAGCAGAAGGTGTCGACGCGCAGGTCCTCGTCCTTGACGTCGACCTTGATCTCGTCGTCGATCTCGGGATACACAAAGACCGAGGCGAACGAAGTGTGCCGCCGGGAGGCGGAGTCGAACGGCGAGATGCGCACCAGCCGGTGGACGCCGACCTCGGACTGCAAAAGGCCGTAGGCGTTGGGCCCGGCGATGTTGACCGTGGCCGACTTGATGCCCGCCTCCTCGGCCTGCTGCAAGTCGGCGATCGACGCGGTGAACCCCTGGCGCTCAGCCCATCGCAAATACATACGCAGGAGCATCTGCGCCCAATCCTGCGACTCGACGCCGCCGGCGCCGGGGTGAAAGGTGACAATGGCGTTGCGCCCGTCGTTCTCGCCGCCGAGCAGGGTGGCGGTCTCGAGCTTTTCGGCGCGCCCGGCCAGCGACTCGATCTCGCGGCGGATGTCGGGCTCCACCGGCTCGCCTTCGCGCGCCAGCTCGAACAAGGCCTCGAGGTCCGAGACGCTCCGCGCCAGCTCGCCGTCCTGGTCGACGGACGCCTCCAGGCGCTTGCGCTCTTGCATCACCTTCTGACTTTTTTCGGGGTCCGACCAGAAGCCGGGCTGGGCGATCTGCTTCTCTAGCTCGGCGAGCTGCGCCTGTTTACGGGGCGTGTCAAAGATAGCTCCGAATGTCGTGGGCCTTCTGGCGAAGACTCGAAAACTCGCGTTCCAGCTCGTCCATCATGGTGATATCCTCTCCCCGATCTTGGCGGCCCCGGCGGCCGCTAACGTCAGCCACCAGAACCAGTCCCCCGCGCGCGTGTACGCCGTGCGCCGCTCGGAGTAATCGAACCGCGCGGCCAGTACGCCGGGCCGGTCCGGCGGCAGCGCGGCGGTCACTCGCCCGGCCGGGTCGATCACCGCCGTCAGGCCGGTGTTGGTGGCGCGCAGCAGCCAGCGGCCATTCTCCATCGCGCGCAGGCGCGCGATGAGCAGGTGCTGATCGCGCGCCGCCGACCGGCCGAACCAGCCGTCGTTCGAAACATTCACCAGCAGCTCGGCGCCGTCCGCCGCGAACTTCCGCACCGCGCGGCCGAACGCCGATTCGTAACAGATGAAGGTTCCGAGCTTTCGCTCGCCGGCCCGCATCACCACCACGCGGTCTCCCGGGACAAAATCGCCCGCCTCCCGCGTGATTTTTTCCACCAGCGAGCCGAACGGCCACAGCACGAACTCGCCGAACGGCACCAAGTGTATTTTATCATAGCGCGCGACTTCGGTCCCGTCGGGCGCGACCAGCACGGCCGAATTCAGCGGCTGGCGGCCTGCCTCGTCCCGATAGGCAACGGTCCCCACCAACAAGTGCGCCCGCGCCCGGCGCGCGATGGTCTCGACGTGCGTCCGGAACAGGGGATCGTGATAGAAGTAGAGCGGCGCCGGATTCTCGGGCCAGACGATGAGCTCCGGGCTGCCGGCAGTCGACAGCGCGCCCATCTCTTCGAGCAGCTTCGCGGTGCGCGCCGGCGTCCACGGCGCGGCCTGAATCTCTTCGTCGAGGAGGCGGGTTTGCACCAGGTTCGCGGCGTGGGCGCCGGGCGCCGGCCCGGGCAGCCCCGGCAGCAGGAACAGCAGCAGCAGCGCGGCGATCCACGCCAGGTGCGTCTTGGGACGCCGCAGCAGAGCCAGGGTCACCGCGACGTTCATGGCGGCGAGCGCGAACGACAGTCCCGCCACGCCGGTGATCGGGGCCAATCGCGCGACCGCCGCCATGCTGGTCGCCGCGTTGCCCAGCACGAGCCAGGTGAATCCCAGGTAGGGGTGCGTGCCTTCCACTGCTACCCACAGGGCCGCGACCGCCGGAATCGCCCAGGAGCGCCGCAGCAGGGGCGCCGCCAGCCACGCGAATACGCCAAGGTGCAGGCCCTTCACCAGAAAAAAACCGGCGAACAAGACGCCGGCCCCCGCGGCCGGCATGCGGCCGTGCACGCGCAGCACCTCGTAGATCCAGTAGCAGGAGCCCGCCCAGAACAGGCAGCCCGAAACCCAGCCGAGCAAAAACCGCCGGCGCGGGCGCGGCTCGGCCGCCAGCGCCGTCAGCAGGGGAACCAGCGCGACCGGGGCCAGAACCGCTACGCCTGCCGCTGGGAAGATGATGACGAGCAGGACGCCGCTAAGGCCAGCCAGAAGGATAGACGCAGCGCCGCCCGGCCAGCGGTGTTCAATCACCCAAATCACCAAATCACTAAATCACCAAATCACCCAACTGGTCGGCCATGTAGGAGCTGCGCACCAACGGGCCGCTAAAGACGGAGCGAAACCCGAGCTGCAATCCGTAGTCACGGTACTCGTCGAAGGCCCCCGGCTGCACGTACTGCTCGACTGGCAAGTGCCGCCGCGTGGGCTGGAGATATTGCCCGATCGTCACCACGTCCACCGCCGCTTCCCGCAGGTCGCGCAGAAGCTCCCCGACTTCGCCGCGCGTTTCCCCCAGCCCGACCATCAAGCCGGACTTGGTGATCGCCGCCGGCGCCTGCCGCCGCGCGAACGACAGCACCGCGAGCGACTGCCGGTAGTCGGCCTGCGGTCGCACTCTCCGGTACAGCCGCTCGACGGTCTCCATGTTGTGGTTGAACACGTGCGGGCCGGCTTCGAGCACGCGCGCCACGGCGTCGAGGTCCCCACGGAAATCCGGTGTCAGCACTTCGACCTGCGCGGACGGAAGCGCGCGCTTCACCTCCCGCACGGTCGCCGCGAAATGCGCGGAGCCTCCGTCGGGCAGCTCGTCACGATTGACGCTGGTGATCACGACGTAGCGCAGGTTGAGCCGCGCCGCCATTCTCGCGACATTCGCCGGCTCGGCCGTATCCAGCGCCTCCGGCCGTCCCCGGGGCACGGCGCAAAACCCGCAGCTCCGCGTGCAGAGGTTGCCCAGGATCATGAAGGTCGCCGCGCCGCGGTGGAAGCACTCGTGGAGATTCGGGCAGCGCGCCGACTCGCAGACGGTGTGCAGCCGCAGCCGCCGCAGCTCGGCCTTCAGCTCGTGCACCGCCTCGTGATGCGGCGCGGGACGCCGCAGCCACTCCGGCAGCCGCGGCCGGGGCGGCTCCAGTGGAACCAGCATTCAGGGCTTTCTCAGGATGGACTTGTAGCCGTCCTTCTCGAGCTGCGAGCGCATTTCCTGCGCCGCCCGCTCGGTGACGAACGGTCCAACTAATACCCGGTGCCAGCCGTCGGCGGTCTCCGAGTGCAGAACCACCGGGTAGCCCTTCTTCTTCAGGGCCTCGACCAGGGCTTCCGCGTCCGCCTGCACGCGAACCGCCGCCAATTGCAAATGAAGCTGGCGGGCTACCAGCGCGGCGTTCTCTTGGGCCTCCGGAGCGGCGGGCTTCGCGGGCGGGGCCGGCTCGGCCGCCTCGCGAGCGGCCGGCTCGACGCGCGCCGGCTGCGTCTCGGTCACCGGCGGCGGGGGCGCCGCCTCGCCGCCCGAGGCCTGCTGCGCGGGACGGTCGGGCAGCACGGCCGGCCCCGGCGACGTTCCCGCAGGCTGCGCCGCCTGCGTCGTTGGCGGCGCCACGCTCCGGCCCACCATGTATCCCAGCGAGAAGAATACCGCGAACAGCACCACCACCAGGAAAAACAAGCTCAGCAGCTGTTTGTTCCCCAGCACCAGCTCGAACTCGCCCTCCGTGTTTCGCGACATGCGCCGCTCGTCCTCCTATCCGGTCTTCTTCTGGGTATCGACCCATCCCCTCAGCGTCGTCAGCAGGTCGATAGGAATTGGGAATACAATCGTGGTGTTCTTTTCGACGCCGATCTCGGTGAGCGTCTGCAGATACCGCAGAGTGACCGACACCGGCTGCTGGGCCATTATCTCCGCGGCCTGGCTGAGCTGGAGCGAGGCCTGCAGCTCGCCGGCGGCGTGAATGATCTTGGCGCGCTTCTCGCGCTCCGCCTCGGCCTGTTTGGCGATGGCGCGAATCATCTCCGGCGGCAGCTCCACGCCTTTCACCTCGACCATGGTCACCTTGATGCCCCACGGATCGGTGGCTTCGTCGAGGATCTCCTGCAAGTGCTTGTTCAGTTTCTCCCGCTCCCCGAGCAGGGAGTCGAGGTCCACCTGGCCCAGCACCGACCGCAGCGTGGTCTGGGCCTTTTGGGAAGTCGCAAACAGGAAATTGCTGACCTCGATGATGGCGCGAGTCGGATCGATGACGCGGAAAAAGACCACCGCGTTCACCTTGACCGTGACGTTGTCGTGCGTGACGATCTCCTGCGGCGGCACGTCCAGCGTCTCGATCCGCAGCGAGATGCGCACGATGCGGTCGATGGGCGCGAAGACCAGGATCAGCCCCGGGCCCTTCGGTTTGGACAGCACGCGGCCGAGCCGGAAGATCACGCCGCGCTCGTACTCGGCCAGGATCTTGACGCTGCTCAGCAGGTAGATCCCGATGATCAGGAAAACGATGTAACTCAGGTTCAGCTCGGGCATATCGGCTCCTCCGTCCTCAAACGGGCGGCTCCTGGCGCGCCGGCGCGACGCGCAGCTTGATCCCCTCGAGACCCGTCACCTTCACTTTCTCCCCCTCGCGCACCGGCGCCGCCGACACCGCGCTCCACCACTCGCCGTGCACGAAAACCTGGCCCTCCGGGTTCAGGTCCGTCTTGGCGATGCCTATCTGGTCGACCATGCCGTCGGCGCCCGTGGTCACCTTCAACGCCCGCGCCTTCCACACCAGCCGCAGCAGCAACATGGTGATCAGCGCGAACGGCAGCGTCACCGCCACCGCCGTCCCGAGGCGAATGCGCAGCTCCGGCGCCGGCGTGTCGACCAGGATCAGCGCGCCCAGCACCATGGCCAGCGCCCCGCCGATCCCCAGAACGCCGTGCGAGGCGATCTTCGCCTCCAGCACGAACAGCGCCAGCGCCAGCAGGATCAGCGCCGCGCCCGCCCAGTTGATCGGCAGCAGCGTCAGCGCCATCATCGCCAGAATGACGAGAATCCCGCCCGCCACGCCCGGCACGATCAGCCCCGGGTGGCTGAATTCCACGTAGACCCCAAGAATACCCAAGATCAGCAGCACGAACGCGACGTTGGGATCGATCAGCGGCACGAGCAGCCGCTGCCGCGTGTTCAGGTTGTAACGGCTCACCACCGCCCCGGCCAGCGCGAGCTTCTCGCGGCGCCCGTCGAAGCGCGTGATCTCGCGGCCGTCGAGCGCCGCCAGCAGCGCTCGCTCGTCGTGCGCCACCAGGTCGATCAGGCGCTGCTCGAGCGCCTCCTTTTCCGTGAAGGCTTTGCTTTCGAGCACCGCCTTCTCGGCCAGCGCCGCGTTGCGGCCGCGCCTCTGCGCCATCGCCCGCAGCGACGCCGCCGCGTCGTTCTCCAGCTTCTGCTTCATGATGGGGTCGAGCTGCGTCCCGCTCAGCAACACCGGATGCGACGCGCCGGTGTTGGTGGCCGGCGCCATGGCCGCCACGTCGCCCGCCTGGAGAATCAGAAAGCCCGCCGAGGCCGCCCGCCCGCCGCTCGGTCCCACGAACGTGATCACCGGAACCGCCGAGGCCACGATCTTCTGGTTGATCTCGAGCGTCGCCGTCATCAGCCCGCCCGGCGTGTTCAGCCGGATCACGACCGCAGCGGCGCCCTGCCGCGCGGCCTGCTCGAGGCCGTTCGCGATGATCTCCGCCGTCAGCGGATGGATGGCCTGCTCGATATCGATCTGCAAAACACGCGGAGTCGCGGCGCCGAGCCAGGACGCCGCCACGGCGGCCAGCAGACCGCCCACAACCTTCAGCGAAGGGCGCGCAACCGCTCGCACAGTATTGTTTCCTATGGCCTTATCGTAACACGACGTCAAAGGCTTTGGAACCGCCTGCACGCCGATCAACGCCGATAACCCCTGGCGCGCCTCCTACTGCCAGCGCCCTGATGGCCGAGGGCCCTGGCATCGGCGTTTATCGGCGTTCATCGGCGGTTCCATTGGTTTTGGGTTTTGGCTTGTATCCGTGCGACAATGGAGCCATGCAAGACCCGGCCGCGACCCCCGACGGCATCCTCACCACCTCCCTGGACAAGGTAATCAACTGGGCGCGCCAGTCGTCTCTCTGGCCCATGTCGTTCGGGCTGGCCTGCTGCGCCATCGAGATGATGTCGATGAGCGCCTCGCGTTTCGACATCGCCCGCTTCGGCGCCGAGGTTTTCCGCGGCTCGCCGCGCCAGTCCGACCTGATGATCATCGCCGGACGCGTCTCGCAGAAGATCGCGCCGGTCATCCGCCAGCTCTACGATCAGATGCCCGAGCCCAAGTGGGTGATCTCGATGGGCGCCTGCGCCACTTCCCGCGGCGTCTTCGAGAACTACGCGCTGGTGCCGGTCAACCAGATCATCCCCGTCGACGTCTACGTCCCCGGCTGCCCGCCGCGCCCCGAGCAGTTGATCTACGCCATCATGCTGCTGCAACAGAAGATTGGCCGGGACCGAGGCGTCTTTAAGCAGGTCCTCAACCTGGGCAAATAAGCCGCGCCGCCCTCGCTTCCGGCACCGCTGCCGGTCGGATCGAGCACCCTTCCGCAAACCGGGCCGGCCACCTGCACCGGACAGTCGCGCGGCCGCGCCAAAGACGCGAAGGAAAGCAAAAGAGTTCCCCCCACCCTGTCCCTGCCCCCGGTTCTACTGATGACAACCACCCCGACGGGTTGTCGTCATTCAGCACGCCTTGGCCAGCAGGCCTTGGCGGCCGTGGCTCAGAAATGTGTAAGACAAATGACGAAACAACAAATAACAGTTGACATCACACAACACCGGGCGTATTCTTTCTAGCGAGTCGACGTATGTCGATGTATATTGTTGCAATGCGCACGAGATATTCAGCCGCGGTTCCTTTCTGGCCGGTCGCTAATACTCTGTGTGAAAGGAAGAAAGTATGATACGTTTTTCGCGCGCCCTCTGGGCCTCCTGCCTTTTATGTGTAGTTTCTTATGCTCAGCCAGCAGCCCCCTCTTTAACAGCTGACGAGATCAGCTTCTTCAATGGCCTACTTCAAAAGCTCGGAGGTGTTGACTTGAGCCTGGCAATCCGGCAGCGCGAGGAACGCGCGCTCGCAGAACTCCTACGTCTAAACGCAGCTGAGTCGGCCGTCCTCCACGCTGCCGCGCTGAGTTTTAATGCTTCTCTGGGGCAACTTCGCCAATCAGAGCTTGCGATCATGTCTGGAAGCCGCGATCTCACTGATTCTGACCGTTCTCAGATCGCAGTGCTCGTTGGAAAAAGAGATCTGGCCGTGAGCACGATTGCAAGCACCCTTCTCGGTTCAGTGCGCCCGGAAACTGCACTCCAGTTGCGGAAGAACGCGCAAATGATCGCGCACCTGATAGCGAGGAAAGGAGCGCAATAAGATGCGCCGCAAATCACTGCATTTCATTTCTCTCTTCGCGTTCTTGAGTTCAGGAACAGCTCAGGCATTGACTTTCGATCAGTGGAAGACTTGCATCACCGTAGCCGGCAACGACTGCCCGCTCGATATCGGCTATCATGAGGTCAACGGGGACCCGCTCCGGCCCGCCACAAACGTTACCATGAGGGGCACCGGGGTCAGCCCGTACGATACTCAGCTGATACGCCCGAACAATACGCCAGGTCCCCTCGTAGATGTTCAGTCCGGAAAAAGCGTGACTATCAGGAATCTCACGTTCGAGGGGAATCGCTACAGCTTTCCCAATTCCCAGACCGGCTGCGGCCCAAACTCCAACCTTCCGTGTGGTCCCGAGGGTGGCTACGGCCGGCGCGTGTCAAGCACTTTGAGACACCCAGCATAAGAATTTACTAACTTTCTTCCTGTGTCTTTTGGCCGGGTGGAACCGGCTTGTTGATCCAAACCTCTGAGGGTAACGGTAGCGGCTTTGGTGG
>Ga0247727_10001707_pt1 | contig 51474 bp, 38 predicted proteins | sample WisWelCaveWW1625_FD_202498 | JGI IMG/M metagenome (GOLD analysis project Ga0247727, IMG submission 202498) | Biofilm microbial communities from Wishing Well Cave, Virginia, United States - WW16-25 | ecosystem: Environmental > Aquatic > Deep subsurface > Groundwater > Cave microbial mat | place... | reverse complement strand
GCGGCCGATACAAGATCCGTGAACGGATCGGTCAGGGCGGCATGGGCTCGATTTATTTAGCCGATGACACCCGCCTCAAGGGCCGCGAATGCGCGTTGAAGGAAGTTGAATACGACCGCGCACTCCCGGAAAATATTCGAGACGAAGCCCGCGAACAATTCCTGCGCGAGGCGACTGTCCTTGCGCGTCTCGATCATCCCAACCTGCCGAAAGTATCCGACATCTTTTCCAACGGGCCGCGCGATTATCTCGTGATGGATTATGTCCCGGGCAATGATCTGCGCACCATCATGTTGGAAGCGCGCCGCAAAAAGACTTTCCTCAGTGAAAAAGAAGTGCTTGCCTGGGCAGACCAAATCGCCAACGCGTTGATCTTCCTGCATAGCCAGGAGCCGCCCATCGTACACCGCGATATCAAGCCCAGCAACCTGAAACTCATGCCGCATGGCTTGATCAAACTTGTTGATTTTGGTCTCGTAAAAATTCTTGCGCCCGAGGAAGTGACCATCACGATCATTCAGGGACAAGGCACCGCGCTATACACCCCTCTTGAGCAATACGGCGGCAGTGATGTTCACACAGACATCCGCTCGGATATTCATGCTTTCGGCGCGACGCTCTATCACCTGCTCAGCGGCGAATCACCTGCGGATGCGCGCAAACGCTTCCTTCAACCCGAAAGCCTGATCCCGTTACGACAAATTTACCCCGCAATTTCACAGCGAACCGAGAGAGCCGTGCTGTGGGCAATGTCGCTTCATCCGGACGAACGGCCGCAATCCATTGACGAGTTCCGCAAGGCTCTGCTTGGCTATCGTGAATCCCCCACCCTGCAACTCTCCATGCGGCGTATGCGCCCGGAGCCGGTTTCAGATTATCTCTCAAACCCACCCGAAGCGACCCTGGTGTGGAGTATGGCAGTCTTATTGTTAATTAGTTTGCTCGCGACTCTGGCTCGCTGACCAATCGCATCCAAACCCACGCGGCGAGAATTCCCAGCGCCTCCCCCCCAAAAGTTAGAAGCAAGATACCAAACGCGCCCCCATCCGACGCGATCCACTCTGCCGCGCCGGGGAATCCAAGCGCCAGATAGTTGTAGGCGAGAAGACCGCCAACCAATACACACAAGGCAAACCTTAATCCCCAGCGTGTTGCAACAAGACTGCTCACTGCCCAATAGGTCAACACCGCGCCGCCCGTCAATGCCAGCAGAACAAGCATCCACACACCGATGCGTGGATACCCTTCCGGCGACACCAGATCGTTTTCGATCACAACGGTTGGAGTCGGCAAAATAATCTCCGCTGTAGCGCTGATCACAGGCACAACAATCGTCACCGCAACGCCTGCATCGGAGGCGTCGAACTGAAGCATTTCTGAAATTGTCGCGGGTTCACTGACCACCCCGATCTCAACCTGCCCGGGCTTATCAATAACAAATTCAGCGCGCGCAACGCCCCCCGAAGTTGTTGCTTCCACTTGCCGCAATATATCGCCGCTCGCATCGCGCGTGGACATGGTAAACAACGCAATCGTCCCGTCGGGAACAATGTGGTTGTTGTGATCCAGAATCGGTCCCGCGCGGACTGAAATCGTATCGCCGATGTGAAATAGAGGACTTTCAGTCGGTTCGGCTGTCAGAGTTTCGACAGCGGGCGTGAGAGTTGATTCGGCTTGATCCAAAGCAAGCGGAATGACCTGCAATTCATCCGGCGACGTTGCAGTGATCAGGTCATACCCGACCGCGGGGATGGATACGGGCGACGCGCCCTGCACAGATATTTGCTGGAACAACAATCGCGCCGCGACATCCACGAAGACCGGTTGTTTGCCATACAGCGCGTAATATGCCGTGAGTTTTGAAATGTCTGTCGCATCCAGATAATAGGGCGCAGTGAACGAGAACAGGATCACGTTCTTGTTGCGGATCATATTCGGGCGTTCGGCAAAGAAGCGGCGGAGCAGGGAAACCTGTCCATCCATTACATCAGTAAGAGAAATGACGACCCAGGTCGCGCTGCCCAGTGACGCTTCGATATTCGTATCGGTTTCTCCGTTCAACATCAATTCGACATCATTCAGCGAGAATGAACTCAGGCGGCTGGCGAAAATCTGCGCGCTTCCGCTTTGCCCATACAAGCGCACGACAACTTTTTGAAGCGCGTCTGCGGCGAAGGCATCCTGCACTAGGCAGGTACTGCACTGCTGAGAAGTTGATGTATCGGTAAGAAACACAATTCGGTCGCTTTGGATGGGCGACGCGGGCAACAGTGTGCTCAACTCCTGCGGGTCCGGGCTGACGAGGGTGGCGGCGCTGCTCGCCACCTCAAACATCACTTGTTGCGATGAGCCGATATTGACCAGATTAAAATCCGGAGCCAGCACATTGGAGATCGTGAACAAATCATACATGCGGAACTTTTGCTCTAGCACGCGCGCCGCCGCCGCGTCCACCAGTTGCGCGAAGACAGGGTCGTTGCGATATTCCTGCGCAAAAAAAACAAGAATGTCCAGCGTGGATGAATAGGTGCCGCTATTCTCTTCATCAGAACTGATATTTCCGAGATACAGCAAATCATTCCCCGCGCGGAAGGCATCGCGCGCCACCACACGCGGCAAATAATTCACGCCGCCCTGTGAATAAAATTCACGCACGGCGTCGCTCCCCAACGAATCACTCACGATCAAACCGCCATTCGCCCGCCACGCTGCAAACTCAGGCAGTGCGATAATCGCGGACAGCGCGGAGGCATCAAAACTGACCGGTCGCGTCGTCGCGCGGATGTTGCCTTGAAATCCTTGATATCGAATATGAGAAACAAGCAAACCATCCACGAGATTTGCAGGCTCGGCAGAATTCGTCACAGCGAAAAACGGCGGGAGTTCAATTTGCTTGAGTTGCTCCAACGATTTCCGAACTGTGGCAACTTCCTCTTCGGGCAGCCGGTCTGAACTGCCGCGCCCGGGGAAATGTTTTGCAATCACCATCAATTGACTTTCGCTCCCACTATGCAAGCCTGCCACAAAGGCGCGTCCCATTTCGCCAACCCAAAACGGGTCACCCCCAAATACGCGCGCGCCCAAATCACTACGCGCTGATGGGTTCGGCGACTCCACCACGTCGAGCGATGGTCCGAGATACAAATTGAAACCCAGCGCAGAGAGTTCACTTCCCAATACATCGCCAACTTGTTGAGCCAGTTCTGTTTTCCATGTTGCGCCGATTGCCATTGCATTAGGCAGCGGTGTCAGCCCGCTTAATATTTCATCGTGCGGCGCGCCATCGCCATCCTGCGAAATGCCAACAAACAATGGCACATACGTGTTGCGATCCGATGTGGGCGACAGGGAAGCAGTCGCCTCCCATTCCAGGGATTGCAACCTGCCGATCAACTGATGCGTGGCGGCAATCGTATCCGGCTCACCAGGAAAATTATCATTCTCTGCAAGTAACGCAACGCCGCCCACGTGATAATTGACAATCAGATCATAAATCTGCGACTCAGCGCTGATGTCTGTTCCGCGAAACGTGACGAGAAACAACTGCCCCACTCGTTCCTCCGGAGTCATCGAAGCCAACACTGCCTGGACCTTCGTCGGCGAGGTTTGCGTTTGCGCGCGCGCGCCAGGAACAGGTCCGAGAAAGGACGCGGTAAATGTCAACAGGATCAATATATGGAAGAGATGTCTTGATTTCATGACGAACATCCGCTTCGTCTCCCAGCCGGTAATTGATCCTGCGCAAATAAATCTTTCTTCCTCTTCATTTTGATTCCCCGCGCACGCGCACAGCCAACTGCGGATCGTCCGTAATGATTCCATCCACGCCCCAACCGAACAAGCGACGCATATCCTCCTCCGCGTTCACCGTCCACACATGAACGCGCCTGTTTAAGCGATGCGCCCGTTGCGCCTGTTGATGCGTGGCATTTTTGACGTTCGGATGCAACGCCTGATAATTGCCAAACGCGAATCCAAACGAACGCGCCCACGCGCCGAGCAAACCGGGGAGGGCAAGCAAGCCTCGTGGAACTTCAGGCAATAAACCGCGCGCTTTCGAAAGATTCGATGCAAAGTAGGATGAAAATAAAACGCGTTTCTGCAATCCAAATCTTTTCACCAACATGCAGACTGTTTCAACAAGGTGATCGTTCGGCGCGTTGTAATTCGTCAATTCAACATTGGTGAACGCGCGTTTGCCAACCGCTTCAAAGACTTCCTCCAATGTTGGGATTTTCTCGCCCCGAAATTTTGCAGAAAAAAAACCGCCCGCCCCCAACGAGCGCAGGTCTGATAACAGCAAATCTTTTACGCGACCATGAGCGCCGGTTGTGCGGTCTACGGTCATATCATGGATGACGACGGCATGGCCATCCGCAGACAACTTGGCATCCAGTTCGATTGCATCCGCGCCCTCGGCAAGAGCGAGTTCAAACGCGGCAAGTGTGTTCTCCGGGGCATGAGCCGATGCCCCGCGATGCGCAATGATGATGGGTCGGGAGAGGGATTCCAACATGGTAAAAAAATAATCGTCATTGCGAGCAATCTCCCACCTGACAGGGATATCAACATGATTACAGGAGATTGGGTCGTCGGGAGGAACACCCTCCTCGCAATGACATAAGATCAAATATCAACGAAATACGCGCTCGCGGCACGTTCAAGCATATCGCGGTTCATCACCGGCGGCACGCCCAGATAACTTGAAATATCTATGATCTGGTCGCACAGATCGCGCGGATGGGAAGCGCGAAGTTTGCGGTTGCGTTTGATGTACCATTCCTGAAGCAGGAACGCCAGCCCCTGGTCGCTGTACTCCACTTTTTTATCGGAAGCAACGCGCTTGAAGATTTCGCGGTACTCTTCGTACGTGGGGTCGCCGATTTCGACCTTGTGCCTGAGGCGGCGAAGGAAGGCTTCGTCCACGAGGTCTTTTGGCGGGAGATTCGTCGAGAACACGATCAAAACGTCGAAGGGCACTTCAACTTTACGCCCGTTATGAAGCGTGAGGAAATCCACCCTGTTTTCGAGCGGCACGATCCAGCGGTTGAGCAAATCGCGCGGGCGCACTTGTTGCCGTCCGAAGTCGTCAATCAAAAGAATCCCGCCATTGGCTTTCACCTGGAAGGGCGCTTCATAGAATTTATGCACATCGTCGTACACCAGATCCAAGCCTTCGAGAGTCAACTCACCGCCAACCACGATGAAGGGTCTGCGCACCTTCACCCAGCGCGGGTCGCGCCGCTGGCTCGTTCTTAGATTTCCTGTGCTGCCGGTGCCTGTTGAAGCGCCGCCTTCGCCCTCCGGCACAATCCTATGACTCACCTGGTCGTATACTTTGATCACCTGACCGTCGAGATACAACGCATACGGAATGTGCATATTCTGGCTCATCGCCAGGTTCCCGAACGCGCGCGCAACGCTGGTCTTACCGTTGCCGGGAGGTCCATACATGAATATGGAAGAGCCGGAATTCAGCGCGGGACCCAGCCGCTGAAATGTTTTTTCGGAAATGACAAGTTGTGAAAGGATTTGACGCATCGTGCGCGTGGTCACGGTGAGGCGGCCCGATCGCTGGCGGCGGATGGCTTCGTTGTAGACTTCAAACGGAACCGGCGCGGGTCCCGCGTATTGACTCCGTTCCAGCGCCTCACGCGCGCGCGTGACGCCTGCTCCGGTGATGCCATAGGTGTAAGCCCCTTCACCCAACCCGCCCTGCGAAGATTTGACTTCAATCAGTTTTTCCCGTTTCAACGATTCGAGGATACCGTCCGTTACACCGGCGAAGGGCAAGGCGATCAACTCTGCGATTTTGAACCCGCCCATGTAACCCTGCGAATAGAGGATTTTAAGAGCCAGGTCCTGTAACCAAAGCGCGGAGAGACCCGTATCTTCAACGGAATTGATCGGCGGCGGAGAGAATACCCCGGTACCGACTGATGATTTTCCAAGGGGATTAGTCATAACACCTCCCAAACTGGGATGCTTTCTGAGGTCATCGTTCTACGTGCGCCTAGATTATACTTCGTCTTGCCTTAATCCCTACCGTTACTTAATTGCATCTGCGTTAAAGAAGATTTCAAAACAATTAGTTCGTTGGCGAATTGGTTCTCGAATATAATCTGGAACATGATAAACCTTTCTGTTGTCATCCCTGTTTACAATGAAGTGAACAACATTCGCGAAATCTTGAAGCGCGTGCAAGCCACAAAACTGGCTAAGGAAATCATCGTCGTTGACGATGATTCGAGAGATGGAACACGCGACGTCTTGAAAAAACTGGACGGGAAGGGAAAAATCCGCGTCATCCTGCACGAGAGGAATCAGGGCAAGGGTGCGGCAGTTATCACAGGGTTGAACGCGGCGAAAGGCGAGATTTTACTAATCCAGGACGCGGATCTGGAATACGATCCACGCGATTACCCCGCCCTGCTACAACCCATCACGGAGGGGATTGCCGACGTGGTATACGGCTCACGCTTCCTCGGCGGACCTCACCGCGTCACCATGTTCTGGCACCTGGTTGCCAACCAATTGCTGACCCTGATGACAAATGTCCTCTACAATACGATCCTGACCGACATGGAAACAGGCTACAAGGTGTTTCGCCGAAAAGTGATCGAGAATATGAAACTGCGAGCCAGGCGATTTGACTTTGAGCCAGAGTTCACCGCAAAGGTGCTCAAACAAAAATATCGCATCTTTGAAGTGCCCATTTCCTTCAACCCGCGCGATTATTCGCAAGGTAAGAAGATAAAATTGAAAGACGCCTTTGAAGCGGTGTGGACTTTGTTAAAATACAGGTTTATGGATTAGACCTCTTGCGAAAGTCATTTTCGCCACAGAGATCACAGAGAAAATGAGGTTTTCTCAAAGGTCTCAGTGAACTCTGTGGCTAAACAACGGTCACTTATGCAAGAGGTCTATTAAACAAATTTTCGGGAAAGAGTCAAGTCGTTGCGAGGGCGCTCTTGTTCCGCATTTTTTCGCGGCCCGAAGCAATCTGCAACACGAGGATGAGATTGCTCACCTGCACTTGCGCCAGGTGCAAGTGTCGTCGGAAAGAGCAACTGCCCTCCTCGCAACGACATATATTCCTTCACACGCTACGGTTTTACAAACACAGCATACTCCAGCACGTAATCACCCGCCGCGTAATCGGAGGTTCCATCGTTGATCGGGGCGGTGAATGTGGCAGTGGCGCTTAAGTGATGCTCGCCTGCGGGCCATTTGCTGAGGGCGGTGTAATATAGCCGGCATTGCTGTCCGCTATTTTCAAGATCCTCTTTTCTCAAGTCATCAAGGGGAATTTCTGCTCCATCCAGTACGAATTTTAATTCGATGTTTTCAAAATTCTGGTTGAGGATTTCTGTCGTCGTTGCACACCAGGCATATAACCAGATCAGGGTATCCGGTTTGGTGAGGGCGACGGTGAAAGTCAAAGTCCCGGGTTGTGCATAATCAGCGGATTCGTATTGTTCACGCGCCAGGTCCTCGAGGAAACTCTTGCCCGATTGAAATGCGGACGAAGCGGCAGACGCGCCAGCCACCTCCGGAGGTCCCGAGGGAGTCACCCCGGCTCCGGCTGGGAAAAGAACCGCTTGTATCCCGGCTTGCAGTACAACGTCTTCTTCAGAAAATACGGTCGTTTCATCCACCGGCACTTTTTGAGTCGGCGGAACACCCTGCCCTTCGATGAACAGGTTTCCATCCGGCAAAGTGAAGCGCGTGGTTGGAATCTGTAACGAGAATCCCTCTGGCAACGCGAATTGACCTTTTGCCACGTCCGCGAAAATGCCGCTGGTGGGGTATTGACCGACGACGATCATGCCGGGCACCTGGCTGAATGAATAAGCCTCCTGATCGCACGCGCTTGCGCACGCGGGACCGACCAACAAAACCATCTTTTCAAAACTGTATTGATTCACATTCGGAAACACTTTGTCGCGGAGTCCCTCGGGTTCGAATTTTCCAGTCGTCTCGCTGAACGACTCGCCCTGCCCCAACGGGATTTCCTGATCGTACAGGAATCCAGCCAAGCCAAGCGGATTCCCGCCGCCGTTGTAGCGCATATCAATAATGATCCCGCTTACGCCGATCTGGCTGAATTGTTTGAGGGCGCGCTCGAACAAACGGATGATCAGATTCAGGTCATCGTAATAACTATTGATGGCAACATAACCCACCGCCGCGTTGCCCTGTTCGATGACTCGGTATTCGACAGGCAGGAGAAAATCGGTTTCGACGCCATAATAAATGGAGGTGCGCGCAAAACTATCGCGCTCGCCCGTCGCAGTCAAGGTTGCTGTCTGCGATGGTTTGCCGGGGTTGGTAAACGTGACAGCCGCTTCTGTTCCGGGTTGGGTCCGCAGTAAATATCGTGTCTGCTGATAGCGAATGGCAAAATCGGACGATTGAATGGCGTAAGGCAGAACGCCTGCAAGCGCTTCATCAATCGGTGTACCATTGAATTCGGTCACCTCCGCGCCGACTTCCATGCCTGCTTCCGCGGCGGGACCACCCTCCAAAACAAAGATGGAAATGACGCGGCCATCATCGAGTTCGCGTATTGCGAATCCATAACCGCCGGAAACAAAACTCGCAAAATCCTGATCGCCGATGTCGCCGCCGCCGAGTCCAACGTGCCCATCTTTGAAGGCAAGGGTGTAATCGCGCAACGCCGCGAAATACGCGCTGGCATCCTTCTTCTTTTCAGCAGATTCCACGCGCGGTTTCAACTCAGCGTATAACGCGTCCCAATCGGGTTCCTTCCCTTCGATGCCGTTGAACGCGTAATTCGTTTTGATAAACTCGAACATATTGTCGAAGGCTTCAGTGTAGGATTGACTCGAAAAATCCTTGAGTTCGAATTCCTTTGGCTCGAGGAGAGTCATTTCGAACGTGGCAGTTTGGGAAATCCCGAACGGAACCTTTTCCAGATCCACGAGCGAGTACCCCGCAGGGACCGCGCCAACGGGGTCATCATCTGTGAAGAGCAGGCCGTCTGCGCCAAAACCTGAGGGGAATTGCTGGGCGGTATCGGGAGCCCACACGATCATCTTGCCGCCGATCACTTCGTCATCGTTCTCTGAATCTGTTTGAACGGATGCCAGATAAGAGGGCCAGCCAAACGAACGGTCATCGCCTTCTGAGAACGGTCCGCCTGCAATATTCGGCGAATAACTTGCCGCAAAGATTTGCACGCCCTTGTCCTCTGCGCCGTCATGGTTCACATCATTGAACTCGCCTTCGGGCGTCACAGGCAAATTCAAATCGAACGTGCCTGAAAGCGTCGCGGGGTCAAAGGTCATAAAGCCGATCACCTGCGAATCAATCGGCAATTCCCACTCGTGGTCACGGATCACAAATCCGTGGATGTCAACCAGGGCAACGGCATTTTCAACAATATAGGTTTCGAGAACAAAACCATTGGTCACGCTGTATGTGCCGATCACCTGATAGGGATGCTCTGCATCCGGCAATTCAACCGCATCAGTCTCAACAGGTGTCGCAGTCCCCTGCCTGGGCGCGCACGCCGAAAGCAGGATGCTCATGGCAAGAATAAAAAGAATTACTTTATATAGTCGTGTCTTCATAACAGCCTCCATTTGGATGAAGCCAATTATAAGCCAAAGGTATAATCGAATCATGGATTTCCATTCAGAGATGAATGCCGAATTTGAAAAAGCGGAACAAGCCCGCGCCCTCGGCAATGAAGGTCAGGCGCGCGTCTGCGCGCGGCGCGCGGCGGGAATTGCGATTCGGGAATATCTGACTCGAAAAGGGATCCGCCCCCCAAGCGCCAGCGCAGTGGATTTGCTGAACCTGATCAAAGACGACACGCTTCTTCCCCCACGCCTGAAGCTGATCGCTGACCATCTGACCTTGCGCGTCACTGAGGAGTTTAAACTGCCAGTGGATGCAGATTTGATCGCAGAAGCGCGAGTCTTGTGTAAAGAGTTGTTGAAATGATTTTGGAGTCAGCCAGCTGATTGCACTCGCAGGGTGTGCTGGCGTGTTTGCAGGAGCTTGCTCCTGCAGTCCAGAATAAATTAGACCCCAAAGGTGTTTTCTTTGGGGTCTAAAATTTTTGCGAACAATTTGCATATACTTTCTACACCTGCTCGAGCCGCCGTCCCCGGCGGCGAGGCTCGTCCTGAGCTTGTCGAAGGGACGCCACCGAGAGCACAGTTTTGAATCACATATGCTTCCGCCCCACCAAATGGAAGAAAGCGCGCGCGATGGTGATGATCAACAACAACGCCGACATGACTCCACCGAAGACCAGGAACATCTTACGCCAGTCCTGAAAGCGTAACACGATCTCCTCACGCGCGGGGAAGTTGATCCGCGCGCGCAGGCGTTGGACCAGGTCCCTCGGAGGCGTGACAGGCTTGAGCGTCCCCGCGAGATGCGCTTCCAGGGCGTCGAGTTCGTCGTCAGGATTCGTCGTCATACTGCTTGCCATTCCAACTCACATCGTTAGTCTGCGGGAATTATGATCAACCCGACGGTTCCTGGACCCAGATTCGCGGCGATGGAAATTCCAAGTTCGCCGAGGATCGCCTCTTTGTGATTAAAGTGTTTCTTCGCCTCTTCGAGCAATCCTTCGCCTGATTTGGGGTCGCGCGCGTGCACAACGGCAAGGTAGACGAGCATGTCGCCATACTCATTCTTTGCCATCTCAACCACGCGTTCGAGCGCGGCTTTGCGTGTGCGAACCCTTTCCTCCATTTTGAGATCGCCGTCGCGCAGGACGGCAATCGGCTTGACGTTGAGCACCGAAGCCAGCGCGGCTTGAAGTGTCTTTACCCTGCCAGACATCTTTGCATACTCGAGCGTATCCAGCGTGAGGATGACGCGCGAGCGTTTCTTGACATCTTCGATGTACTTTACGATATCATCCACGCTCTTGCCTGCGCGTTCCATCTTGCGCGCTTCGCGGCACAATATGCCGATACCCAGCGAGCCCAGCTCCGAATCAATGGGGATTACCTTGAATTCTCCCTTCAATTCCTCCGCCGCCGCGACTGCCGACGTGTACGTGCCGGAGAGTTTTGCGGTGACATGAATCGAAAGGATGGTATCGCCCTTCTGGGCGATCTTTTTATAGAACTCAACAAATTGGTGCGGCGAAGGCTGGGAGGTCTTCGGTATTTTTTTGCTTTCCTCCACCAGTTTATAAAAGCCCTCGTTATCCAGCTCCACGCCTTGCAGGTAGGATTTTTCGCCAAACAAGATATTCACGGGGATTACGTCAATGCCGAATTCCCTCCCCCAGGATGGGATGATATCCCCGGCACCATCAGTCACAATTCGTAACATGGTTTTATTCTCCTTCCAGATTTATGTTTTGATCGCCTAACTGGTCGCGTAGCGCCAGGAGGGTCCGATGATACAAACTTTTCACTGCGCCTTCACTGCGTCCCATGATCTCACCGATCTCTGCATTCGACATATTCTCCACAAATTTGAGGATGAGGAGGTTCTGTCGTTCCGGTGGCAGGCGTCGGATGAGTTTGAGAAGCGCGCCCTGCTCCTGTGAACGGACAAGGTTTTTTTCGGGATGATCGCCTTTGGTCGGCAGAACAGGCAGGTCATCCAGTGGAATTTCCTGCTTTCGGCTTCGGTCGCGATGCCAGTTGGCAACCAAATTGTGCGCAATCCGATACAACCAGGCAGAAAATGGAACGCCGCGATCTGTGTAATTTTGAATGTGGTTCATTGCCCGCTGAAACACGCGGGCAGTGAGATCCTCCGCGTCATGGAGGTTGCCCGTCCGGTAGTACACATAGTTGAAGATGCGGTCTACATATCGCTCGTAGAGTTGACCAAAGGCATCGCGGTCGCCCTGTGAAGCGCGAGTCAATACTTCATCTTCATTGAATTCGAGTTCCGTCAAGTAGGGTCCCTACCGGCGGGGCTGATTAAGATAACCCCGACGGGTTTTAGAAGTTGCAGGGAGTATAACATGCAACATTTTAATTCCATTGTGGCGTCAGACTTGGAAGTTTCTTTAAGCGGTTGGTATAATCAAAACCTTACACGAACGGTTTTCGTAATGGCGACTTTAGTCGCTTTTGCCCGAACGACTAAAGTCGTTACTACTTCAAAAGATAATTGAAACAAATGTGCTATAATTGATTTTCGAGGAGATTTATGTCATCCAATGTCATTCGCGTGGTTGGCGCACGCGTTCATAATCTGAAGAACATTACGGTCGAGATCCCGCGCGATAAGTTCGTAGTTATCACAGGGCTATCTGGTTCCGGCAAATCGTCGCTGGCTTTCGATACGATATTTGCTGAGGGGCAAAGGCGTTACGTTGAATCGCTTTCGGCGTACGCGCGTCAATTCATCGGGCAAATGGACAAACCGGATGTGGACCACATCGAGGGACTCTCCCCCGCCGTTTCCATTGACCAGAAAAGCACCTCGCATAATCCCCGCTCGACGGTTGGTACAGTTACCGAAATTTATGACTACATGAGGCTTCTCTTCGCGCGCGCGGGCATTCCGCACTGTCCCATTTGCGGGCGCGAAGTGGTCAAACAATCCGCGCAGGAAATCGTGGACAAGATCGAGAAACTCGCCAATGGCACTCGCGTCTTGATTCTCTCTCCGCTGGTGCGCGCGCGCAAAGGAACGTATCAGGCAGTCTTTGAAGAAATTCGCAAGGCAGGCTTCACGCGCGCCCGTGTGGATGGAACTGTTCATTCGCTCGATGATGAAATCGAACTGGATCGCTACAAACAACATACAATCGAATCAGTGGTTGACCGGCTTGTGATTTCAAACAATGGCGACAAGGAAGAAAAAAAATCTGCGCGCACACGATTAACTGATTCGATTGAAACCGCGCTTAAATTCGGGGAGGGATTTGCGACAGTCAACCTTGTTGATAAAAAAGAAGACATTCAATTTTCCGAGCATCTTGCCTGCCCGGAGCATGGCGTCAGCATCACGGAAGTAGAGCCGCGCACCTTTTCATTCAACACACCTCAAGGCGCCTGCCCGGATTGCCAGGGACTCGGCTCAAAACTGGAGATTGACCCGGACCGCATCATCCCGGACCGCGACCTGTCTCTGAACGAAGGAGCGATCATTAGCATGGAGTGGAGCGGACCCAAAGTGGAGGGCGGCTACTACTGGCAAAGTTTAATCAACGCGGCAAAAGCCTACAAAATAGATTTGGATAAACCTGTAAGAGAGTTGTCCAAAGAGAATTTGAAAATTGTCTTGTATGGCACGGGCGATAAACAAATCCAGATGACGTATCAGGGCGCGAACGGAAACGAGTTCAAGTTTACGCGCGCATTTGAAGGCGTGATCACAAACATGGAACGACGCTATCGCGAGACAAACTCGGAATGGATCCGGGAAAAAATTTCCGAGTTCATGTCTGACCGTCCCTGCCCCACCTGCAAAGGCAAACGCCTCAACCCTGCCGCGCTGGCAGTGACCGTGGATGACGTCAACATCGTGGAAGCCAACTCGTGGCCCGTCCTGAAAACTTTGGATTGGGTGAAGAAAATCGCAGGTAAGAATTCTCCGCTTACATCAAAACAAAAGACCATTGCCGAACGTGTCATCAAAGAGATCAGTGAACGCCTCTCTTTTTTAGTGAACGTGGGCCTGGATTATTTAACCTTGAATCGTTCGGCAGTAACTTTATCGGGCGGTGAGGCGCAACGTATTCGACTCGCAACGCAGGTCGGCTCTCGACTCGTTGGCGTGTTGTATGTGCTGGACGAGCCTTCGATCGGTTTGCATCCGCGCGACAATGCAAGATTGCTGAAAACGCTCAAAGGATTACGCGATTTGGGCAATACGGTTTTAGTCGTCGAACATGACGACGAAACCATCCGCGAAGCAGACTGGGTCATTGACCTCGGTCCAGCCGCAGGCGAGCATGGCGGCGAAGTGATCGCGAGCGGCACGCCGAAGCAGATTTTGGCGCACCCAAAGTCCTTGACCGGGCAATATCTATCGGGGAGGAAGCAGATCGAAGTCCCGAAGAAGAGGCGGGATGGGAATGGCAAATCGCTCAACATCCTCAAGGCATCCGCAAATAATTTGAAGGGCATTGACGTCTCGATCCCGCTTGGAAAATTGGTTTGCATCACCGGGGTCAGCGGATCGGGCAAGTCCACCTTGATGAGCGAAATTTTATACAACGCGCTTGCCGCGAAGTTAATGGGCGCGCGGACTTCGCCGGGCGAGCACGAAAAGATCGAGGGCATCCAACATCTCGATAAGATCATCAATATTGACCAGTCACCGATTGGGCGCACGCCGCGCTCGAACCCAGGAACGTACACCGGCTTGTTCGATGAAATTAGAAAGTTATATGCGGAACTTCCCGAGAGCAAAGTGCGCGGATACAAGCCCGGGCGATTTTCTTTCAATGTGCATGGCGGACGCTGTGAAGCCTGCCAGGGACAGGGTGAACTGCGAATCGAAATGCAATTTTTGCCCGATGTGTACGTGCCATGCGATGTGTGTCACGGCAAGCGATTCAACCGCGAGACCTTGCAGGTTTTATTCCACGATCAATATTCCATTTCAGACGTGTTGGATATGACCGTTAACCACGCGCTCGAAGAATTCAAAAATTACCCACAGATGTTGAATAAGTTAAAGTTGTTACAGGAAGTGGGCTTGGGCTATGTGCGAGTCGGTCAGCCTGCCACGACTCTTTCAGGCGGCGAAGCGCAACGCGTGAAACTATCGAAAGAATTATCGCGCCGCGCAACAGGACGCACATTGTACGTTTTGGATGAACCGTCTGTTGGCTTGCACGCGGCAGACGTTCACAAGTTAATTGAAGTGTTGCAAAGGCTTGTGGATACAGGCAATTCGGTTGTGATCATCGAACACAATCTCGACATCATCAAGGTCGCAGACTGGGTTATTGATCTCGGTCCCGAAGGCGGCGACAGGGGCGGCGAATTGATGGCTGAGGGAACGCCTGAGCAGGTGAAGAAAGTTAAGAAGTCATATACTGGTCAATTCTTGAAAGATCATATGAAGTAGGCGGGATCAGGTACACACGTATACACGTAGACAGGTAAACAGGTAGCAAAACTTGTTTACTTGTTTCCTTGTACACCTGTTTACCGATGAAAGGCACCAACAACCCGCACACGACTCACATTTTTCAGGTAGAATTATTTCACTGCGTCAGGTGGGATGCTCATCTGCACGCGCATTCAAAGGAAATGATATGCTAAACCGAAACCCATCCAAGAATACATCCAATGTGATCAACTCCTTTCGCAAGCGGCGGCAACAACGAGGACCCTTTCTCGTCTACGGAGCCATCGCGCTGGCTGTCATTGGATTGATCCTGCTTATCGTCTGGCTGACTGGCGGATCGAACGCACCCCTCGGCGGACTCTTCGCAACCGATACGCCAACTCCCACATTGATATTTACTCCCACGAACACATTGCCTCCCACCGAAACTGCAACCATCACTCTTACCCCAACGGAAACGCCAACCGCCACACCCTCGGGACCCTTCCCCTACACAGTGGTGCAAGACGATTCACTGGATGCGATTGCTCAAAAGTTTAATTTGGGCGAAGACGGTATCTTGCTTATTCTCGACCAGAATCCTTCAATCATCAGTGATTTCAATGGCATCATTTTTCCCGGGCAAACGCTCCTCATCCCTCCACCCGGAACAATACGAGCTACCTCCACGCCGATCCCAGCCAACCTTGCGAGAGGAACATTAATTGAATACCGCGTTTTACCCGGCGACACCCTTGCCGGCATTGCCGCCAAGTTCAACAGTCTGGAACAAAACATCATTGATGAAAATAATATTGAAAACGCAAACGCCCTCTCCATTGGTCAGGTATTGCAAATTCCTGTAAATCTTGTCACGCCAACCGCGACGCTTCCACCCACAAGCACACCGATCACACCCACCATACCGGGGCAACCCACGGCAACGACGACACCAACATCCGCAGGCGTTTCGGTGACAGGTACGCCCATCACAACCGGTCAATGCACCTATATCGAGAGTCCCAGTTTCATCAGCGAATTGCAAAATCTCATTAATGGCGAGAGAACTGCCAATGGCTTGACTGCATTGAGCGTGAACCAAAAACTGGTCTCTGCGGCAAAGGCGCACGCGATAGACATGATCTGCAACAACTATTTTAGTCACATCGGTTTGAACGGCTCCACGCCGCAGACGCGCGTCCAGGCGAAGGGATACAACGCAACGCTGTTGTTTGAAAATCTCTTTGCTCGAAGCCCCGCGAATGGCGGCACTCCGCTCGCGGCATTTAACTATTGGATGAACGATCCCGCACAGCGCGCAGAAATTTTGAACTCAGGCACCACTGACCTGGGCATTGCTTATGTTTCATCAGAAGACAGCCTGTTCGGCGGATACTTCGCGCTCATCACCGCCAAGCCTTAGCGCTTCAAGATTTTTGGACGAACAAACCTTCAGCCACAGAGCGCGCAGAGAAAAATGAGATTCTTAATTTATTTTCTCTAAAAACTCTGTGATCTCTGTGGCAAAGAAATTTGGATTAGCATATCACCCCTCTCTGGTTTTTCTGGACAAATCAAACACACTCATGTAAAATACCGCTCTTGTGTCGGCGTCACCAGCCGTCAATCAAACAGGAAAGGCAAGAAATTTTTTGGAGGAAGACCTTGGCTAACATCAAGTCACAAATCAAACGAAACCGTCAGAACGAGAAACGCCGTTTACGCAATCGCAATGCGCGCGGCTCCGCCCGCGCTACAGTCGCGCAGGCTCGCACCGCATTGGAAACCAAATCGCCCGAAACCCGCGAAGCAGTGATGAAAGCGATCAGCGCGCTCGATAAAGCCGCCGGTCAGGGCGTGATTCATTTGAACGCCGCCGCCCGCCGCAAAAGCCGGCTGATGAAGAAACTCGCTGGCATGGGTGAAATGCCCACCGAGTCAGGGGAAAAAGCAGAGCCGAAGAAGAAAGCCCCTGTAAAGAAAGCCGCTACATCGTCCCCGAAGGGGAAAAAGACCGCGGCTTAATCTTCACTTTTTTCAGCATCCATCGGCGGGAGCGTTTGCTCCCGCTTTTGTTACCCCCACCCAGCCCTCCCCCAAACTGGGGGAGGGAGTCTATAATGAGCCAATATGTTTGAAAAAGTCCAGCAACTCATCGAAGAAAAAATCAAAGTCTACTGCACGGCGAACGACATCGCGCTCGCTCCGCTGAAATGGACAGCCATTCCGTTTTCAGGCGAATGGGGAATCGCAACGTCATTCTTTCAGACCGCGGCGGATGAAGCGCGCGCGGGCAGGGGGAAAAAACTTCCAGTGCCGCAACGCGCCCAGGAAATTGCCGAGCAGGTTCGGGCTGTCCTTCGACTAGCCGCTCAGGACGGAAGCGTGCCAGGGATCAGTCGCATGGAAGCAGTCAAGGGATATCTCAATCTGTATTTTGTGACATCCGATTACGCGCGTCAGGTGGTGGATGAAGTTCTCGCCTCCCGCGCGGACTTTGGGCGGGGCGCGCCAAAAAACGAACGCGTCATGGTCGAATATGCACAGCCGAATACGCATCACTCCTTCCATATTGGACATGCGCGCAACACTGTTTTAGGTGAGGCGCTCGCGCGGCTGGTGGAGTTCGCAGGCTTTGAAACCACTCGCGCGTCGTACCCAGGCGACTTGGGATTAAGTGTTATTACGGTACTATGGATTTACGACAAATTCTACAGGGGACAGGAACCACAGGGTGTGCATGAGCGCGGTCAATGGATGTTGAAATTATATGTGGAAGCAAGTGCGCTGCTCGAAAAGAAGGAAAACGAAACGCCTGAACAAGCCGCGCAACGTGAAGCCTATGACGCGGAACGCCGCGAGATGTATCGCAAATGGGATGCGGGTGACGCGTATATGCGCGAGTTGTGGAAGACGACGCGCGAATGGAGTTTGGAGGAATTACGCGACATCCTCCAAATGCTCGATGTGAAAATGGATGTCTGGTTCTATGAATCGGAAGCGGACGAACCAGCGAAAGAAATCGTTGAAGAATTGATCGCGCGCGGCATCGCGGATGACGAACGCCCTCAGGGCGGCGCAGTAATCGTGAAAATAGACGAGAAATTAGGCTTGACCAAAGAGAAGTATCGAACGAATATCATTCTACGCTCGGATGGCACAACCCTCTATCTCACGAAAGACCTTGCCCTGGCAAAACAGAAATTTGAAAAATATCACGTGGATCGTTCGATTTACGTTGTGGATGTGCGCCAATCACTTCACATGCAGCAGGCATTTGCGATCTTGAAATTATGGGGCTTCCCGCAAGCCGAGAAATGTTATCACCTGGGTTATGGCTTCGTGAGTCTACCCGAAGGCGCGATGTCATCGCGGCGCGGCAATGTAGCATTATTCAAGGAAGTCTATGACGAAGCCATCAAGCGCGCGCTTGCTGTTGAGTCTGAAAAAAGCGGAAATATCCCCGAGGTTGAACGCGAGCAGATCGCGAAGCAGATCGGGTTGGGCGCGCTGGTCTATTCCATGCTTTCGGTGGACAACAACAAAGATATCGTCTTCGACATCAACGAGGCGTTGTCATTCGACGGGCGCACGGGTCCGTACATTCAGAATGCGCATGTGAGAGCGAATTCGATTTTGAAAAAAGCTGGGTGGGAAGGTACACAAGTAGACAAGTACACAAGTAAACAAGTAGACACGGCTTTCGATTATGTGTTAGATAAACACGAGATTGAATTGATCGAACAGATCTCGCGCTTCCCCAACGCTGTGCAACAAGCCGCAAATGAGTATCGTCCGCTGGTGATGGCGGCATACGCGTATGAACTGGCAAACGCCTTTCATTCGTTTTATCACGCCGTGCCGGTCATGCAAACTGAAGACGACAAGATTCGGAATGCGCGCTTAAGTCTGGTCGCCGCGGCAAAGCAGACGATTGCGAACGCCTTGCGTTTGCTCGATATCCAGGCACCGGATGTGATGTGATGAAAGTACACAAGTAAACATGTAAACAAGTAGGGGCGACCCTTCAAGATTGATCGGACTCCTTGATTAATCCGAGCGGGTCGCCCCTACGATTCCTTCTTCCTCCCAAACCCCACGATCCCCGCGACCAGCACCGAGAAACTGATAATCAACGCGACAATGACGAGTTTGTTCTGCCCAAATGACTGTGTAAGCACATCAACATCATTTGGTGATGTGATGGTTGGAGTCATCGTGATCGTCGGTGTTGGGAGATAAGCCTGAGTTTGACTGGATGGAGAAAGCACAAAAGTTGGTGAGAGCGACGGGGGTAGTGTGGCGCTTTTTTGGATGAGCAAAGTCCAACCGGGAACGATCACATCCAGTTGCAGGTTGTTCAAGCGTTTGATCTGCTCAATCGTCGTCCCGTAGATAATGGCAATGCCCCACAACGTCTGTCCACATCGCACTTCATGGATCACGTCACCATCGGGGCGCGCAGTGCTGATATATACAGGGACAATATTTTGAGGGAGCGAAAGATTCGCCGCCCACTGAGCCGCGGCAGTTTGAGTCATGGGGACGCCAGTTAACATTCCGATGGCAACACTTTGAGGGAGTCCACTACGGGTTTGCAGCGCGGTATCAATGACGTAATAGATCATACCTTCCTCATCAACCGCAATGCCCGCGCCGATGTCACTGCGATTGGGGGAAAGCATCGTATTTGTGTGCGGGTCATCCCCCAGCCAGGATTGAATCGCCTCCTGCACTGTCATTCCAGGTCCATACACAAAATTTTCGGAACGATACCCGCCCAAAGAGAGATCGCCTGAAAGTGGATAGCCAAGCAGGATCAAATATTCGGTGAGGCTGATCCCGCTTGGGCGTTCATGCCCAGCCGCGCCTTCGGAATCCGATAGAACGTACGCCTGATCCTGCGCGACTTGCATCAGGATCGGATGCGTGTTGAGAGACGGGAGTCCGTAGGAGAGGCGCAGGGCGTTGACCGCCTCGATCATCTCATCGGGCGAAGGAGGCGTAACAGGAGTCGCTTCCTGCCCAGAAACGGATTCGCGTGAATCCGCGAAGACAACCATGGAAGGAATCATTCCAGCAAGGAGAAGCAGGCAGAAAGCCAGCAGGCAAAATCGTTTTTTCATTGGACAAGATTATAGCCTGAACCCCCACCGCCCTGTGGGGAAAGGGTCGTTTATAATGTAATTCACCAGGAGCGATTCACATGACTACATTAGCGCCAACATTATCCACTCGCTACTTTCCAAACGTCTCTTCGCACGTGCGAGATGTTCTGCTTGTGATCGCGGGCAGTCTGCTCATTGCCGCGCTCGCGCAGATCGAAATCCCGCTGCTGTTCACTCCGGTTCCCATCACAGGGCAGACGTTCGGAGTTCTGTTCATCGGCGCGGCGCTCGGGTCCAAACGCGGCGCGGCGGCGTTGATTCTTTACCTGGTTGAGGGAGGGCTGGGTCTCCCGTTTTTCGCGGGAGGCGCGCGTGGACTCGGAATCCTCACCGGCGCGACAGCCGGCTATCTCGTTGGCTTTGTCGGTGCCGCGTATGTCATTGGTCTGCTGGCAGAACGAGGCTTGGAAAGAAGCGTGCGCACGTCCATCATCCCGTTCCTCGCTGGCACCTTCATCATTTATCTTTTCGGAGTCGCGTGGCTGGGGATCGTCTTGAAAAGTTTTAGCCAGGCAATCGCGTTGGGTTTGGTTCCATTTTTAATCGGCGATGCGATCAAATTGATTCTTGCATCGCTGGCATTGCCCGCGGCGTGGAAGTTAGTCAAATAATGTTCATAGATCACGTAGAAATTCACGTCAAGTCTGGCAGGGGCGGCGACGGCATGATGCACTTTCGCCGCGAAAAATTTATTCCGATGGGAGGACCCGATGGCGGCGATGGCGGCAAGGGCGGCGATGTCATCTTTGAAGTCAAGTCCACGCTCAACACGCTCTCGTCATTTCGCCGGAATCAAAAATTCAAAGCGGAGGAAGGCGTCAAAGGCGGACCTTCACAACGATCGGGGCACGCGGGTAAAGACCTTGTCATTTACGTGCCGCCAGGGACGGTGATCTTTGATATCACAGAATCTTTGGGCGGAAACACCCCGCTTCAGGGCGGGAATACCCCGCCCCTACTGGCTGACTTGACTCAACCCGGGCAACAATTGATCCTGTGTAAAGGCGGGCGCGGCGGACGCGGGAATCAACACTTTGCGACGTCTCGGAATCAAGCGCCGCGCACTGCCGAAAAAGGCGCGCCTGCGGAAGAGAAACGCCTCAAACTGGAATTGAAGCTGATCGCCGACATCGGGCTGATCGGCGTCCCGAACGCGGGCAAATCCACCCTGCTGTCTGCGCTGACAAAAGCCAGACCAAAGATCGCGTCGTATCCATTCACGACTCTTGAACCGAATCTCGGCGTGGCGAACATTGACGATGACACAACCGTCGTGCTGGCAGACATCCCCGGACTCATCGAAGGCGCGTCACACGGCGCGGGACTCGGTCACGATTTCTTGCGTCACATCCAGCGGACGCGTGTGCTCGTTCATTTATTGGATGGCTTGTCTGATGACCCTGTCGCCGATTTCAGCCAGATCAATTCAGAGTTATCGTTGTTCGACCCCAACCTTGCAAAGAAGCCGCAACTCGTCGCGCTCAATAAAATTGACCAGCCCGAAGTGCAGGAAAAACTCCCCGACATCCAAAAGAAATTCAAAAAGTTAAAAGTGGAGTTGATGACCATCTCCGGCTTGGCGCGCACAAATACACGTGACTTGCTGGTCAAGGCATACCAGGAACTGCAAGAGACTCCCCCGCTCGAGATCTTCGAACCGCCCATGCCTGTTTACAAACCAAAGGAAGACCCGCGCGAATTTGTAATCACGCGCGAAGGCGCGCACGAATGGCGCGTCACAGGCGCAGGGATCGAGCGCGCCGCCAAGATGACCTACTGGGAACACGACGGTTCCCTGCGAAGATTTCAAAAGATCATGGAGACGCTCGGTGTGGACGAAGCCCTGCGTCAGGCAGGCGTGCAGGAAGGCGACACGGTGGCAATCGGTGAGTTTGAGTTGGAGTGGCACGAATAACTTGCAGGAGAGTATGGTCCAGTCACTATACTTTTGGAACGCGAATCACAGCGCGGCAGAGGCGAGGGCTAAAAATTTCGCGATTCGTGGTTCAGGGTCCAGGCTGGCAGGATCAACTTCCATAACAATTTGTCCAGATGATGAGGGCATTATACTATTCCATGTCAGTTTTCATCTCGCAAACAAATTGAAGTAGAATCAATAAAGTAGGACAAGATGTCATCTTGTCCTACTTTATATCCAACGCAGAGGTTATCAGTGATCACATCACCAGACTGGGTACAGGACGCAATCTTCTATCAAATCTTTCCCGACCGCTTTGCACGAAGCGCGCACAACCCAAACGACAGGCTGACATTTGAATCATGGGATTCGCCCCCCACCCTGCATGGATTCAAAGGCGGCGACTTGTACGGAGTGGCTGAACGACTCGACTATCTCAAGGACTTGGGGATCACGGCTCTTTACCTCAACCCGATCTTTGCTTCCGCCTCGAATCACCGTTACCACGCCTTCGACTATTACAACGTGGACGAATTGCTCGGCGGTAATAAAGCCTTCAGTTATTTGCTCGATAAGGCGCACAAGAGAAATATCCGTGTGATTCTTGATGGCGTATTCAACCACGCCTCACGCGGCTTCTGGCAATTCCATCACGTGCTCGAAAACGGCAACAGCTCGCCTTACAAGGACTGGTTCTTCTTCGACGAAGAGCGACTGAGCGGAAAAAAACATTGGGGCGCATACCCCAGCCCACACGAACAAAAACTCCTGCATCACGAAGACAGCCTCACTGCCATCGGCTATCGCGGCTGGTGGAATCTTCCTGCCCTGCCAAAGTTCAACACAAACTCACCTGCCGCGCGCGAGTTCCTCTTTGACGTTGCCGAACATTGGATCAAATTCGGCGCGGACGGCTGGCGGTTGGATGTGGCAGAAGAAATTGACGACGACTCATTCTGGCAGGAGTTCCGCGAGCGCGTACGAAAGATCAACCCCGAAGCGTACATCGTCGCGGAGATCTGGCATGAGTCAAAACGCTGGCTGCAAGGCGACCAGTTCGATGCAATTATGAATTACGATGTCACCAATCCTGTTATTGCGTTCTTTGGCGGCAAACATCTCGACCTGAAGGTTTTGCACCAGCAAGCCAACTACAAACGCATTCAACATGCGATTGACGCGCATGAGTTTGCCAACCGCATTGATCACAACCTGGGATTGTATAAACGCGACATCACCTACTCGCAATTGAATTTACTCGATAGCCACGATACGCCGCGTTTTCTCTCCTCTGTAGGCGGGAATAAAGAGTCTCTCAAACTGGCATGGCTCTTCATGTTCTCGTACCCTGGCGCGCCGTGCATCTACTACGGTGACGAAATCGGTTTGGATGGCGAACACGACCCCTTTTGCCGCAAGTCCTTTCCTTGGGATGAACACAAATGGGACAAGGGTTTGCTGAGTTATGCAAAAGAGATGATCGCGTTGCGAACGAAGAATCCCGCGTTGCGACGAGGTGATTTCAAACGCCTTTGGTCGGCAAACGGAGTCTATGCCTTCTCGCGTTCGTTCGAGGGAAAGATGTTAATCGTGGCGTTGAACGTGTCAGAATCGCCTCAGCAGGTTGAAGTCACGGTTGAAGCGAAGAAGAGGCCGAAGCCGGTATTCGGGGATGCGTCTGAAATATCCACAGATGGGCGATTAAAGTTCACAGTCCCGGCACGAAGCGGGGTGGTGTTGAAATAAGTAAGTAGCGCAAGATGGCATCTTGCGCTACTTTTTAAACCTGGCGATTTTGGCAGTCTTGTATCTGGCTTTGGCAGTTCGGTTCCGGCAAGATGGGGAAAATTCCCATAACGATAATCACCCGCGCGGGTTTGATTATTTGAGGGAAAGGAGAATTCCATGCCAGACAAAATAGTGCAGGAAGTATTAGACAGTATTCTGGGCGACTTGCAGAGCAAGGTTGAGGCGCGTCAAATTGCCGCGCTCAATGAACTCAGAGAGATAACTTACTCCAGTGAAGCTATTCTCAACCGACTCGAGGAATTGGCGCTCAACGCCCAGGGCGCGGTGAAACAAATGGCTCTTTCCGCGCTAAACCTGAAAACCAGCCAGTTCGTGGCATCGAAACTCTCTTCCATTCCCAAAGGTGATCGGCAACTGATTTTGCGGGAGATCGAGGAGTGGCTTGAAGACGGGTTGATCGAAAAGCATCAAGTGGAGGTCTTACGGCGGCGTTACGATTTCGACATCAAGCCTGGCATCCCAGCCCGACCTGTTCCTCAAGAGGCGGATAAAGGGCAACTCATTGCAGAGGCTCAACCCCGCGAACCTGTTGCGCCTGTAACCCCCAAACCTGAAACACCGAAACCAATCAGCCAACCGCGCCTTGCAGAACCGCGTCCCAGCCTCATGCAAACTTTGTTGAGCGAATTCAGCATTCGCATTTATTTATATCTCGGCGCGTTCTTCGTCATCGCCTCGGCGGCGATCCTCGCCGCGCTCGTGGAAGCCGCGCGCCTTCCCACTTTACTCATCGCCACCCTTGCCTTTGGAGCGGGCGCGGTGATCTTCAAAAAACGGTTGCCGCAACCCAGTTTCGCGTTCGCCGTCATATTTTCCTTCCTGCTCCCCATTGATGCAGTCGTCATTGCAGATACGATCAACCTGAGGGCGCAACTCACGAATTGGTATTGGTTTGCCGTCTACATGGTCATGGCGATCATTTGGGCGGGCGGCACGCGGTTCTATGAATCAAGGTTATTCAGTATTGCCTCATTCGCTGCCTTCACAACCAGCATCCTTTGGTTCGGTAATGCACTCGAATCATCCTTCGATGGAATCGTCCTCTCGATGGGCATTGCAAATTTGATCGGGTTGCTTGCCGTATACATTCTCAAAAAATGGAGAGACCAAAAGTTCGCGCTCCCTCTTTTCTTCCTCATTCATGGATTGCAAGGCTTGACCCTGCTTGGCTCTGTATACGGGATAACCACGAATCTTTTTGAATCAGCCACAACGGGACAATGGATCGCACAAACCCTGACGTGGCTATTCGCCGCTTCTTTCTACGCCGCAAGCGACCTCCTCATCCCCTTCCTCTTCTTCCCGTGGACGGCTGTCGCGTCGCTCTTCCTCGTCCCCTGGTTGTTCCTCTCCGCTTTCAAAGCGGAGGCGCCTGCCATGATCGCGGGCTTCGGTTTCTGGGGCGCGCTGATTGGAATTTTGAGTGAACTTGCCCAACAAATAAAATATGAAGTAGCGAAAAAATATCATTTCCCGTTACTCGCGCTTTCGCTCCCCTTATTCTTCGTTTCCATCCTCTGGGGCTTTATAGAAAACAACTATTTCGGCTTTGGCGCGTTGCTTGGAACTGGCATCATTTACACGATGGTTCACATCATACGCCCGCGCTGGTACGTGTGGACGACAGCCCTCTTCGCCGGGCTTTGCGCGTATTTTACGTTCTTTACCCTCCCCTTCCTGCAAGGGACAACTGTGTACTTTGGCTTTCAGTTGTTGATCGCCAGCCTGCTTCTCCTCGTTCCAGAATTATTCTTCAAACAACCGCTGACATTCGCGCGTTCCTGGAACTGGGTCCTCGTTGCATACGGAGCATTGGTCACAAGTTTCAACCTGTTTTTCCTTCCTCTTCTTGAAACGCAGAGTTCTGTCACCGGCGAAAAGGCGATCATCCTGGGCGTGTATGCTTTGTTGTTCGCGGCATACGCATTGAGATTCAAACAGCCGCTCATCGGTTATCTCGCAACTGCATCCACAACGCTATGTGTTGTATTTGCACTCACAACGTTTAAACTCGACCTCTGGATGCCAGCGCTCACCATGCTTGCCATTCTTTTTTACATTGCGGGTTACTTCCTTACCCCGCTCGTCTCACTGAAAGATTCCAAAGAAACGAGCGGGGTTGCCCGCAGAGATCAAACCAAACCCTGGGGCGCGATGTTCATCATCAGCGGGCTTGGGCTTGGCGCGCTGATTTCAGTCATCGCGTTCTTCGCGCTGGAACCCAGCGGCGGCTGGTATGCTCTCGTCATCGCCGCGTTGTTCGTGATCGAAATGTTCACACGCCGCAACGGATATTTGGAATTGTTCCCTGAATCCCTCGTCAGCATTGGGCTGATTCTCGTCTTGAACGATTTCAAAGTGCGCGAGATTGCTTTTTATGTGTTCGGCATAAGCCTTGTGTGGCTGGTGAGCGACTCGATCCTCAGGCTGGCGTTCAAAGAAAGGAAACTACATTACGTCACCTGGCTGGCTTGTGGCGCGTTGACTGTTGCCGCGGTCGGGGCGATCCTCGTCACAGGAATCGCTTCCCTCCCAGCCGCGATCTGTTTCGCCATCTACGCGGCTTTCTTCGCCGCCTACGCGTGGATTTACAAAATGCCCATGCTTGGGTATCTCTCCACCGCCAGCGCCGCGGTGACCATGTTCTACGCGCTCGATCATTTCAACATCGAAACGTGGTTGCCCATCTTCACGGGCATGGCATTAGTTTATTACTTTGCTGGCTTCCTCATTCGCAAACGTACTGACGCATGGTCCGAGATGTTCCGCTTTAGCGGGCTTGGGTTGGGGAGTTTGGTGTCACTGATCGCGTTACTCTTCCTCGAGCCAACAGGCGGCTGGTACGCGTTAATTGTCGGCTCGGTATTCCTCCTCGAAACAGTATCAACCCGTAATGGATGGTTTGAAGCGGCTGTCCACATCCTGTTCAGCATCGCGGCGTTCCTCATCCTGTCTGACTACAAAGTTTATGAATTGTCATACATCCTGCTTGCGTTGAGCCTGGTGTGGCTGGGCGGTGATTTGATCTTTGAGAAAACATTCAACTGGCGCAAACTGGCATTGCTTGTGCGCCTGGTTGGCGGAGGGATCGCCGCACTGAATCTATTCGTATTGTTGATAAGTCCATCCATCGAAGCGGCGATTTGTTTCGGAGTGTACGCGCCGTTCTTTGCAGTGTACGCATGGTTCTATAAAAAGCCGATTGTAGGATACGCCTCCACAGTTGCATTGCCGCTGGCTGTTTATTTTGCATTGCAAAATGCGAACCAACAGTGGTGGATTTTCCCGATCATGGGGATTGCCATGCTGTATTACGCGGCTGGCTATTTCATGCGAGCGTTGAATAGAGCAAAAGAATGGGATGCGATGTTGCTTTTCAGCGGGCTTGGGTTAGGGACGATTGTCGGTTTGCTTTCGCCGTTCCAATTCGGTCATGCAGAGAAGGCAATCCCCATTGCCCTCGCGGCAACATTATTTGCGGTGGAAGCGTACGCGCGCCGCAACGTCTGGCTGGCATTCCCTGCGAACGGTTTGTATTTGATCTCCTATTTCACCCTATTGAATGAATTGAATGTTGACGAGCCGCAATACTTCAGCATCGGCGCGGCATTGCTGGGTATGCTGATGCACTATCTGCTCGTACGCGCAAAAAGCAAAACGGGCGCGTTCATCATGGGCATGGTCTCACAATTGACATTGCTCGGCACGACCTACATTCAAATGACATCCACCGAGAAATTAAGTTTCTTCTTCGTGCTGTTCATACAATCCATGATCATCCTTGCGTACGGAATCGTCATGCGCTCGCGCAGTCTCGTCATTGCGCCGATTGGGTTTGCCGTGCTTGGCACTGTGACGGTGTTATACAGCGCATTGAAAGACCTGTCCACTGTTTTCATCATCGGTGTGACCGGTATCTTTTTGCTCGCCTTCGGCATTCTCGCGGTGCTGATGAGGGAACGGATCACCACCCTGGCAGAGCAGTTCAGCGATTGGGATGCGTAAATAACGTCAGCTCGGGTTAAGCACAACCTCTTAATTTTGGACGCTGACCGCGAAGCGCGCAGAAAACGCAGATTTATTTCTTTTTTTATCAGCGAAATCAGCGTTTTTCAGCGTCCCGATTCTCTAACCCGAATTCGCGTTAAATTAAGAAAAAGGTCACAGTCACCCGCTGCGAGAAAGTGACTGTCACCTGCTCCATGCCTCCTTCACCAGCTCTGGCAATATTTCACCTGATTTCCCTTTCAAAAAATAATTCACTTTCGGCGTAAGCGGAGTCGGCTCGGCGTTGATCTCAACGAGAATCGCGCCTTTATTTTTTGCGGCATGAGCCAAAGACGCAGCAGGCCGGACGACACCGGATGTGCCAATCGAGAAGAAGACGTCGCACGACCGCGCCGCTTCGACCGCCGCCTCAAGTTGATCGCGCGGAAGAGCCTCTCCAAACCAGACGACATCCGGGCGAAGCAAGCCGTCACACTCTTTGCATCGCGGAACCGATTCTGAATCGTCTCCCCATGTTTCGGTAAACGTCGAACACGTTGAGCATCTTACACGTTGAATGTTGCCGTGTAATTCAAGCACGGATTGATTCCCTGCCATGCGATGCAAGCCATCCACGTTTTGTGTGATGAGGGTGAATTGAGGGATTCGTTTTTCGATTTCAACCAGCGCATAATGCCCCGCGTTGGGTCTCACGCCTTTGACGGCTTCGCGGCGCCACGCGTACCAATCCCAGATCAGTTTGGGATCGCGTTCAAAGGCTTGAGGGGAGGCTAAATCTTCCGGCTTGTATTGCGCCCATAAACCCACCTGCGCGTCGCGGAAGGTGCGGAGTCCGCTTTCTTGTGAGACTCCGGCTCCTGTAAGGGCAACCAGCTTCAAGGTCCCGCGAAGAAGCGAGCGAAGATCAGCAGGAAATTTCACGGGGCAACCCCGCTCGTCTCACTGAAAGATTTATAAAGAAACGAGCGGGGGGCAAATCTATGGTCCACACAAGATCAGGGACATCGTTCGGTCATAGATTTGCGTGCGCGCGAGCTCCACCAGGTTTTCGTCGAAGGAAACAAGTTGATATTCAATCCATGCATTCCTGAAATAATAATACTTCCTGATATTCTCCGGGCTGACGGTGTAATTGAACGATCCGTTGTCGCCCTGGATCATCTCACCCGCGCTCCAATCCCCCAATAGCATGGTGTCCGATTTTTCACGCGGACGCATAAACAAATATACTTTATCGGTGTGAATCAAATCCTCAACAAACGCAGTGACTGTTAAACTGCGCGGCATGCAAGGACCTGTGTTCCAATAAATAACACCGCTGGAGATCAGCACAGTCAAAAATCCTTTGTTAACGGGTGTAAAAAATGTTAGGCCCTGGGATGTTGAGGGCGGACGTAATGTTACCACCTGGGAAGGAGTACTCGTTGCAGGTTGATCAGGGACGAATGGTGTCGGTGTCGGGGTAAATGTGATGGGCGTAGGCGATACCGTGGCAAAAAGATCCCGTGTGGGAATACGCGTGACAGTTGGTTGTGGAGTAAGGGTTTCGGTGAGCGGCGCAGACGTTGGGGAAATGACAAGGTCGAGGAGAGGAGACAAACCCGAACACCCGCTCAGGAGGAAAATAATAAGAAGGATTGGCAGGGTTTTTTTCATGAAGATTCCTTTGGGATGATAAATGAAAGTCTAGATCTTATTGAGTGAGCTTATGCAGACAATCACTTTTCGGCATGTCTCCCTGAGCGATAGCGAAGGGTCTCTAGGACCATCGTAGAGATTCTTCGCCGCTTCGCGGCTCAGAATGACATTGAGCAAGGTGGGTTAATGACTAAACACGGCGCAATGGGTCAAAGACACTTCGCTTCGAGAAACCACGGAACGCCCCAGGACGGTCAGCCCGACGGTGGAACCAACAAATTGATATTGCAACCAGGCATCTTCAAACCATTTGTAATCCGCGATCTGGTCGAGATAAATCGTATAAAAATATACACCCCGGTCGTTATCGTTCATGATCGCTCCGGCGCCCCAGTCTGTATTACGACCGCTGTATTTGTCCTGCAGGCGCACAAAGAGGAGCACATACTTCAGCCTCTTCGGTTTATTTATTGTAACGATAAATTTGATCGAGCGGGCGCCGTCGCAGTTATACCCCCACACAAGCTGGTCTGTGGATCGTTGCACAGCAACGAAAATATTCGGAGAGGGCGTGAATAAATTGACATCCAATGGCTCGAGGGTGATCGTCGGGCGGTTCGTCTGCGTAAAAGTAGGGAAGGGTGTGTTCGTAACATTTGGTGTGCCGGTCGGCGGAGTCGTCGTCGGTTGCGCGGTGTTGATCACGAACAGGTCTGGTGTAAAGGTGGCGGGCAAACCAAATGGTGTTGCTGTGAGGGCAGGCGAACTCGTGGAGGTTGGTGTTCCAAGAAATGGAATCGAAACCGGCAACACGGTGCAACCCGCGAGGAGGGAAATGATGATGACAATGACGACCGGTTTTTTCATGAAACACCTATATTTTGTTTATCGGCATCCTCGCCGCCGGAGACGGCGGCTTGAGCGATCTAATTACGGCTCCCATTGTGGTTGCCAGTCGGGTTCGGGGTTATCCGTCACCTGGCGCATGCTCGATCCATCCGCGCGCATGATAAATATATCAGCCTGATCGTTATTCCGCAACGAGTTGAACGCGATCCACTGACCATCGGGGGAATAAGACGAAGCGGCGTTATTGCCGCCATCGGTGAGTTGCGCGGCGGTCTGCGATTCCACATCAATGCGGAAAATATCTTTGTCGCCTTGCGGACCCGCATGGATGAGCAGATATTTTCCATCGGGCGACCAGTCTAGGCTACCACCGATTCCTCCCAAGCCGCGTGTTAATTGCCGCACATTCGAGGCATCCGCCCCCATGAGGAAGACCTCATACGTTCCGGGCTGGTCAACTGTCATCGCGAACGCGATCGTCGTTCCATCCGGCGACCAATCCGCGGCGACGATTGTGTTCGGTCCGGCATAGAGCAAATCAGCATTCTCGCCTGTATTTTCCACTGTCCACAAGGATGTTGGTCCCTCACCAGCGCGGTTTGCAAAAAGGATTCTTGTCCCGTCAGGCGAGAAACTTGGAGAGACGACGTTGCCGATGAAATTTGTCAACCGAATCAAGCGCGAGCCTTCAAAGACAAATAGGAAGAGATCAAACGCCCCCCCATTTTGATTGGAGGCATAGACGATGGAACCTGCCTTTGGCGAGTACACCGGGTAATAATTATGCGCCTCCACATCTGTGATCTGCTGATAGCCCGTCCCATCCGCATTGGTCAGACACAACTGGTTAAAGTCGCCGCGCGTGCAGGTGAAGATGATTCGTCCGATATTCTGTTTGGTCGGCGGCGGAGGGAGTGTAAATGTGGCGGGCGGAGGCGGCAATGTGTTATCGGAGAAAGTGATCGTCGAAAGATTGATCTGGTTCACGGGAATTAATATGCACAGCCCAATGGCGACGACCACAAGAATCAAACCAATCGGCAGGCGAAAACCGCGCGGGTTACTTCGACGAGTGAAGATGCGTCGCCTGGACATGCCATAAATTTTACAACGGTTTGAAGACAAGAATAAAAGTCATCCCCCATCACAAAACAATTCTCAATTCACAAGTACATCGAATTTACGCGTAGGGGCGAGTCTCCCATCTGAGCAGGAAAGACTTGCCCGCAACGCGTCCCGTCAGATGAGGGCGCCTTGCCCACCAACACGACTCGCCCCTACTTACCCTCCACCACCTTGACCTCTTCCTCCGTCAACCCATACAACGCATAGACTCTTCGATCAATCTCGCTATCCACCTGCGCAATGGACTTATCCAGCGCACGCGCCCGATCCAGATCCTCTACATCTTCGGCAACGAGAGTGGCAATTTTCTTTCCTTGTAAGCGCATCGTGTTATCCTTTCGTATATTATAAAAACTTAGGGAAAATCCACATATTGGTAATACCAAATCAAAGCAATGACAAGTATCATCGAGTTTAGCGCCCACCAAACTGTGTCATAAGCGATTTCCCTGGGTTTGTCGATTCTCAGCAATATGAACAACTCATCTTCCGCTTCCTTCACACTGATCTGCAAAAGACTTGGACGGGTAAAGAAAAGGGAATTATTATATTGAAAAGAGGAGTGGATGAATATCCCAAAGAATAACAGCACGAAATAAGTCACTATCAGCGGCGGGATAACTAGATTTACGGATTGATCCCTGGATATGCTATTGAGGAAAGCCAGTGTACGCGGGAGAATCTCCAGTATATTGTTCAAACCGAGGAAAACCACCACCACTGACGCCGCTACCCCCAGTACACTGCCGACCAATTTCCCAAGGCTTTCCCAGGATAGCAACAACCCTTCGAACTTCTCCAATTTGGAACCTGTTTCCATGAACCACTTGGCATGTTCCTCCATTAAATTGTCCTTTGAATCGACGGTAAGGGCTTGCTGGGAATAGATCAGGCGCAGTTTCCTGAATATTGTTCTGATGCGAGTCTCAGCGAATAGACGGACAAGCGGCTCTAAAGTGAAAACGATCAGAGGTATTTTGATAAGCCTGAGCATCCCGCTTAAAATTCGCTGCCAGAGTCTTTGTTTTTCATCTTGAGCATCATTCAGAATAAGTTTCATGTATACGAAGAAAGGCAGGTTCGTGATCTCAGTGAGGATTCGCTGGTACGCGTACATCAATTGCTTGTGAGAATACTCCAATTGCTCGAACTTGACAAAGTTCTCCACGTCATGTTTCAACTTCTGCCGTTGATAGCCTTTATTAAGCAATTCAGCAATCCTTCTCTCATCAGCAACCTGCCTTTTAGACTTCGCTTTCTTTGCCATGACTTACTCCTTCCCTTCGACGATCTTAATTTCCTCTTCCGTCAACTCATGCAACGCATAAACCCTCTTATCAATCTCCGCATCCACCCCCGCAATGGACTTGTCCAGCGCACGCGCCCGATCCAGATCATCCTCGCGCCGCACGGACTGACGCTCTTTCTGCAATGCCAGCATCTTCTCGACCAATTTCACAATCTCATCGTGCGCGGACTTTTCGGCGGGATTCGCAAAGTCTATACGGCGGATGGGAAGACGCCTGCCAGTGTCAGGATTTATTTCAATTGCCATGCCAAGTATATTTTTCAAGTACCAAGTGACCAATTTTGAATTTATTACTCCAAGCAAGTAATTCAGATTGTACGCTTGCGCGTTTATTGCTTCTTCTTCACTTATCTTAAAACCACGAGTCTTTGCATTTATCAATTTATCTTTGCGAACTGCTAAATCAATGGTGTGATCAGTGTAAATGTTGTCGTAATCCAAAGTCGCCTTAACTTCAGTCGCGATACGTGCAATCATAATCTTTTCATTCTCAAAAAGTTCTGGAAATTTAGGGCGATGCATTTCTTCTGATCTGCTGTAATCTAAGAATCGCGTACTCACGGGCGGCAAATAACGGTCAATTTCTTTTGCTTCAATGTATGGTTTAAAGCCTTTCTTAGGTTTTGTGCTAATAAGTCGTTCTTTTGATGCGCCAGTTGTTGAATCATGTAATACAGCACCAGTTATCAAATAACATATATCGCCAAAATGTGAACTCAGCAAATCAATCTTTCCTATTAATTTCAAAATATCGTTATTCAGATTTAGACGAAAGGTGTTGTTTGGTGTGTCTGTAAAAACACTTTGTATTAGTGAGTGTCCAGATTCAAATATTCCTTCATCGTATGTTGATTGCTGAATAATAGCGGTTGCGTTTTGAAGCCGCTTTTCTGAATTCGATTCTTTTCGCAATACCAAAACACAAGTTGCTATACTGGCTTCCGCGAAGACTTTGTATTCAGAAAAATCTACAATAGATTCAATGATACAAGTATTCAAAATAAATTTGCGTAACAACAAGCCGTAATTTTGAGTCAACCCCGCATAAGGAATAATAAAACCAAGCCGCCCTCCTTCTTTGAGCAATTTTATTGCACGCTCAAGGAAAAGGATGAAAATATCGAATTTTCCATAAGAAACTTCAAAATCTGGATTATTGATATAGTAATCACGATCTTCACGCGGCATATTTTCAGCGCGAATATACGGCGGGTTACCAACGATTACATCAAATAATCCATCTGAGACTTCCGAAGTCTTGAAGACTTCGGAAGTCTGCATACGCAGACTATCCCCATGATGAATATTTTCCAGCATCGGCAACTTCTCGCGCGAGTGCAAGCCGCGCAATAGCAAATTCAAGCGCGCCACTTCCACAGCTTGTTTGTCCTTGTCCACGCCGAAGATGCAGTTTTGTAGAACTTCCAATTGCCTTGCGCGGTCGAAGACTTCCGAAGTCTGTGAGACTTCGGAAGTCTGATGGCGCAGATTCATCACGAATCGATCAATCACATCAAAGGCTTCGATGAGGAACGAACCAGAGCCACAAGCCATGTCCAGCACACGCAAGGGCTTGGACGGGTTGTAGCCATGCTCGTCGAGATATTTCCCAACCGTCTGTTGAACGATATATTTTGTTACGAATGTAGGTGTGTAATAAATTCCCTGAGACTTGCGCTTCGTTCTCTTTTCTTCCACATGCACACTGAGCGTAGTCGAAGTGTCAGTCGCGCCTTCTGCAACCACATGACCCAAATATTGTTCATACGCTGTGCCAAGTACATCCGCATCCAACGCGTTGAAGTTGTAGCGCGTAAAATTCTTTTCGTACAACCCTTCGATCACTGCCTCCAAATCCGTTGGCGGGATTTGTAGTTCCTCCGGGAAATGCCTTGCAAACAATTCCGAGTTATATACGCTATCCAACTCGTGAAAGAGCGCGGCGAGTTCACGGTCAAGGTGCGCGATCTGCTTCTTATCCTTCAACACGCGCACCAGCGTCCGCAAGCGGTTATCTTCCACTTCGCGGTCTTCGGCAGTGCGGATGAAGATCAAACGGTTCAACAAACGCAAAACGGCTTCGTCAATTTGCGCGGCGGAGTATCCGAGATTGAAGGCTTTGTAATTCTTGAATAAATTTGTGCGCCACGACTTCAAGTCATCGAACAGATTCTGGCTGACGGGTTGACGCTTGACCTTCTTGCCGACTTTCTCCGCCTCCGCATCCAACCGACGTGAAACTGTTTCGGCTTTCGAGAGCCACCACAAACGCTCAAACTCGCTCAGGTAATTATCTACATTCAATTCAAAGAACTGCGCGCTGAATGGGTTGCTTTCCTTCCATTCGGCGTTGAACACGCGCAGACCTTCAAAGTCCGAGAGCAAAGCCCATGTGACCGATTTTGTCCACGCGTAATCAATGGCTTGCTTCACCCAGCGCGGGTCATTCAAGTCTTCATTTACTTTTTTGGTTTCAAGAAAAAAGCGCGGCACATTTCCAATACGAAATGAAAAATCCACCCAGCCGCGTGATACCTTTTCTTCGGGGCTGACTTCGTTGATGTTGCTTGTGTCCCAGCCGAGGGCTTTGAATAAAGGCAGAATATAACCAAGCCGCGTCTGCATTTCATTCAGCCCTTTGCGTTGCGCGGCAGGAATGTCCTTGAAACTCGTTATTAGTCTTTCGATCTCGGTGTAGGCTTGTTCCTGTGTGGTCATAAATGAATATCCCTGAGGGAGGCTATCCTATTTTACCCCCTCCGTCCTTCGGACACCTCCCCCAAATCCGCAGGCAACACGAATCGCGGTCATAAAACTAGTGCGGATTTGGGGGAGGCTCGGGTGGGTAGACCAATTAGACCAATTCGCCTTGTTCGACTAAAATTATCAAAAAGGAGTCAAGTATGCCTACGATTGAATCCATCGTCCGAGAGATCAACAAGGATTTGGTGCCGCGCTTTGAGGGGAATCTACGCGCATTCCTGGCGAATCAGGATAAAGAATGGCTGATCGAGCAGATCGTCCGCCTGACTTTGGACGCGCACAGCCTTGAAGAAATGGATCGCAAGCATTTCAAGGATGAAGAAACTCTCCGGCGCGCGGAACGGGCGAAGCGGGTGAGATCACTAAAACTGGACCGCGCAAAACTCAACAAATTCCTGCGCCAATACAAGGGTCACGACCGATTCCGATTGGTCCGCGATGGATATTTGAAAAAGAATGCCCCTCCAAAAGGCAGGGGCTTGATCACCGATAAATTCCGCAGTGAACAGGGCAATGATTTACTCGGTCAGGCAAAGGATATGTTGTACGGTTTACTTTTCGGAGATGAAAGCACAAACACCTCCTTTGATCGAATCCAAAGAGAATTACTCACCCTCACCGTTCCACGCTTAAAATCCGATGCGCTGGATTTTATGAAGGCAACCACAGAACTCAGCGCGGCGGGGACATGGCAAGACCCAAAAGGAGCCGCAAACGACATGCGCGCAGACAACGTCATCCTTGAGATCGAATACGGCGAGGTCGAAGGTGAGATCATCGGAGACGGAGTCATCCTTGCGCTGAGTCTGATCAATAGTTTGGAGATCAACGAAGAAATCCTGTACGGGCGCATGGAAAACATCGAGCAGAGTACGTTGATTACATAACGAAAGGACAAAGAGAACATCATGCCCGCATCCTTCCCCATTGCGCCCAAAAGGCCGCACAAAATTACCCAACACGGCGAAACGCGCGTGGACGATTATTTCTGGCTTCGCTATCGTGAAGACCCGGAGGTGATGAACTATCTCACCGCGCAAATGGACTATCTCGACGAAGTGATGGGTCACACCAAAACACTTCAGGAGGACCTGTTCTCCGAGATGAAGAGGAGGATTCAGGAAACCGATTCAACCGTCCCTGAGAAAAGAGGCGGGTATTGGTACTACATCCGCACGGAAGAGGGAAAACAATATCCCGTCTTTTGTCGTAAAAAAGATTCGCTCGATAGTCCCGAACAAATTTTGCTTGATCAAAATTTATTAGCCGAAGGAAAAGCCTTTTGCAGTGTCAGCGGTTTTACCGTCAGCCCGGATGGAAACAAACTCGCGTATGCAGTGGATTTCGACGGCAATGAAGCGTACTCGGTACGCATCAAGGATTTAGCGAACGATTCGCATTACCCTGAAGAGATCCCGAACACGCTGGGTAGTGTGTATGCCCATACCGGGCTGGAGTGGGCTAACGACAGTGAAAATATTTTTTATGTGACGCTCGACGCGGCGCAACGACCCTATAAACTGTACCGACACAAAATCGGCGCGGACATCTCGCAAGACAAATTGATCTTTCACGAGGAAGACGACAGTTTTTATTTATATTTCCATAAATCCCGCGATGATGCCTTTATTTTTACAGACCATCACAGCACGCTCACGACTGAAGTACGGTTTTTACCCGCAGACCAGCCCGACGGCGAGATGAATATTATTTCGCGGCGCGCGCAGGGCATTGAATATTTCGCAACGCATCACAACGGAACCTTTTTCATCGCAACGAATGAAGGCGCAAAAAATTTCAGGTTGATGAAGACATCAGTTGCAAATTCGAATAAAGATCTATGGCAGGAGGTTATTGCTCATCGAGAAGATGTGATGATCGAGGGCGTGGACGCCTTTCAAAATCACCTTGTGTTGTATGAACGCAGGGACGGCTTGAAACAGATCCGCATCAGCGCGGCGGATGGGGTGAGCGATGTCAACCATGTCGCGTTCCCTGAGCCGGCGTATTACTTTGAACTGGAAGATAATTCTGTGTTCGATACAAACATCCTGCGTTTCAAATACTCCTCCTTCATCACGCCGTTCTCCATCGTTGACTATCACATGGACACCGGCACATGGGAATTACGAAAAGAGGATAAGCCCGGCGAATACGACAAATCGGATTTCGTCATTGAACGCGTCTTCGCCAGCGCTCCGGACGGAACGCAAATACCGATCTCGATTGCCTACAAAAAGAATCTCAAACTGGACGGAAGGAATCCGACTCTCCTGCATGGCTATGGGGCATACGGAGCAAACCTGGATGCAGAGTTTACGCCCTACCGCCTCAGCCTTCTGGACCGTGGGTTTGTGTTCGCCGTCGGACACGTTCGCGGCGGCTCCGACCTGGGGCGCGATTGGTATGATAACGGCAGGCTCCTCAACAAGAAAAACTCTTTCACCGACTTTATCGCCTGCGCAGAGCGCCTCATCCAACTCGGTTTTACATCGCAGGAAAAACTTGCGATTTATGGCGTTTCGGCTGGCGGATTGCTTGTCACTGCCTGCATGACCATGCGACCTGATCTCTTTAAAGCGGTGATCGCCAAAGTCCCTTTTGTGGATGCGATCAGCTCGATCAGCGATCCCACCATCCCACTGACCACGCTCGAATACAATGAATGGGGCAACCCCGTTGAGTTCAAAGAGCATTACGACTATATGCTGTCCTACTCCCCATACGATAACATCCGCGAAACGGAATACCCAAACCTGCTTCTCACCGGCGGACTCAATGATCCGCGTGTGCCATATTGGGAGCCAGCCAAGTTTGCGGCAAAACTGCGCCAACTCAAAGCAGACGACAACCTGCTTTTACTGAAGACCAATTTCCATGCCGGTCACGCCGGTTCATCCGGGCGTTACGACTATATGAAGGAAGTTGTGTTTGAATACACATTCCTCATCGAATCGCTGGGTGTAACCCAAACCTAGCTTGGAAGCAGTTGATCGAAGGGTATATAATAGACATTATTGGAAATTAAATCGGGACGCTGATTCACGCAGACGAACGCAGATTTTTCTTTCTTAATCAGCGAAAATCGGCGCGCTTCGCGATCTGCGTCCAAGAATGCACTTTTGTCTTATTACCGATAAAGTCTAATAACGAAAACTACTCGGTGTTTGCAAGGAGATACAACATGGACCGTTATCTTGTCGAATCATCACACGATGCTGGCGATTGTGACGCCATCATCAAGGAGATCCACGCGGCGGGATACCTGCATCATTTTGAATGGGGCTGTCACGATGGCGTGCACTGCGGTTGGGCGATCATAGAGACAGACAACAAGGAACACGCAAAGCAAATCGTCCCGTGGAATATTCGCGGCAAAGCGCGGATCGTGAAACTCGAGAAATTTGGTCCTGCTAACAAACACACGCAAATAAATGACCTTACTTAATTCACCTTCGTAGAAAGCCATGATTTAGGCATGTCACCCTGAGCGCCAGCGAAGGGTCTCTGAGACAACCGTAGAGATTCTTCGCTTCGCTCAGAATGACAATGGGTAAGGTACTTACTTAATCAAAAAAGCGACGCACAGAAAGCGTCGCTTTTTTGATTCATAAAGACTATGCGGGTTGCGCCGGCTTTGCCGCGAATTCTTCGAGCATCTTCGTCGTGAGGGATTTCGGTCTTTCAATCGGTTGTCCCAGCGCGCGCGCCCACACATAACTGGCTGTCACGCCGAGCGCGCGTCCTACGCCAAACAAGACGGTGTAAATATCAAATTCTCGGACGCCATAGTAATACTGCAAGGTGCCGCTGATCGCATCCACATTCGGCGCGGGGCTTTTGGCTTTACCCTGTTCTTTCAAAACGGTCGGCACTACATCCAGGGTCAACTCTGCAAGACGCAACAGTTCATCGTCGGGGAAGTTTTTCTTCGCAAACTCCAACTGAGTCACAAAACGCGGATCAATAACACGCAATACGCCGTGTCCATACCCCGGAATGACATGACCGGTATTGAGCGTATCCCAGGCAAACTTATACATTTCGTCGCGAGGCGGAACGCCATTGAACTTCTTGCGAACATCCAGCAGCCAGGCAAGGCTTTCCTGATTCGCAAGCCCGTGCAACGGACCCGCCAGCGCATTCAACGAAGCGGAAAAGGCGTAGAAGGCGTCTGATAGTGTTGAACCAGCCAAATGCATGGCATGAGCCGAGGCATTCCCGGATTCGTGATCGGAGTGGATGATAAAGTAGAGTCGGGCGAGTTCGGCATATCCCTTTTTATCCGAAACTTTCATCATGCGCGCAAAGTTCGCGCCGTAATCCTGATTTGGATTGTATTTCGGCTTCCTGGTCTCGCCAAAAAATTTCAGGCGATAAATATAAGCGGCGATGAGAGGCAGTTTCGCGGTCAGGCTGAGGCTGTCTTCCAGCGCGGCTTCCCAATACGCGTCTTTCTTCATTTCATGGTATCTCTTCATGAACACAGAGCCATTTTGCAAAGCCAGCACAGCCTGTGAAAGGAGAGTCATTGGATGAGTTTCTTTCGGCATGGCTCTCAGCATTTTGCAAACGTAATCAGGCAGGTCAGCCCGCTTTGCCCATTCTGCTTCCACTTCCAATGCCTGTTCTTTTGTCGGAACGTCGCCCACCATCAACAGGTAATACAACCCGCCCACCATCGGCATCTTTCCGCCGCGGGCTTTAGGCAAAGCCTTTAACGTTTCAGCGACAGACAAGCCGCGGAATCGAATCCCTTCGCCAGGATCGACGGATGAAATATCCGTCCACAGTCCTTTGATATCGCGCATCCCGCCGACCACTTCGCCAATCGTTACCGTGTCCACGACAACATCGGCATGTTCCTTTGCAAGTGTGCGGACACGTTCACGCCATCCCGGCAGTTGCGTTTCTATTTTTTCGTGCAGGATCATTGTTCCTCCAGAATTCCCTCACCCTGCCCTCTACCCTGCGGGCACAATGTCCCAAAGGGAGAGGAGTTACGGTGACGGTTCATAAATTTACCAATTTTTTCAGCGCATCGTGAGTTTCCTTCACAGCCGCGGCGGATTTATCAAACATCGCTTTTTCGCCAGCGTCCAACTTATATTCGATGATTCTTTCCAACCCGTTTCGTCCCAACTGAACCGGCACGCCAAAATACATATCTTTCAACCCATATTCGCCGTTCATGTACGCCGCGCAAGGGACGATCAAATTCTTGTTTTTGAGGATGGCTTCCGCCATTTGCGCGCACGCCGCGGAAGGAGCATAGTACGCGGAGCCGGTCTTCAACAAATTGATGACCTCAGCGCCGCCCTTGCGCGTGCGTTCGACGATGGCGTTCAATTTGTCAGCTGGGAGATATTCATTTAACGGGATCCCGGCAATGTTCGAATGACGCGTGAGCGGCACCATGTCATCGCCGTGCCCGCCCAATACATAGCAATTAATATTTTCCACGCTCACACCGGTTTCCATCGCGATGAACGCGCGCATGCGGGCGGAGTCCAGAACCCCGGCTTGCCCGATCACGCGCTCGCGCGGCAAACCCGTTTTCTTCATCGCGAGATACGCCATCGTATCGAGCGGGTTCGTTAAAATAATAAAAATTGCATCCGGTGAATGTCTGAGTGTTTCGGTCGCGGCAGCGCCAACAATTTCAGAATTCGTTTTCAGCAAATCATCGCGGCTCATGCCGGGTTTGCGCGCAATACCCGCTGTGATAATTACAATGTCAGATTTTTTTGTCGCGGCATAATCATTCGCGCCAACGATAGAAACATCCCTGCCGATGATCGGCATGGCTTCGAGCATGTCCAGCCCCTTGCCCTGCGGCATCCCTTCCACAACATCCACCAGCACAACATCAACAAACTCGCGCTCGGCAAGCCAGTGCGCCGTCGTCGCGCCGGTCATACCCGCGCCGATGATCGAAACTTTATCCATGGTTCCTCCAAAGTATTGATAAAACTATTTTATCCGAAAATTTCATTTCCAACAGCCGTCAGAAATCTTATTAATAAATTTGACAAAAAAAACAGGACTTCCAAAAAACGGAAGTCCTGTTCGCTTCTTTCCAAGCCTCAACCTGATTCAGCTTCGAGGAAACGCGTCGCCTGAATTGCCGCCGCCGCGCCCATCCCCGCGGACGTGACCACCTGCCTGAAGTGCGGGTCCGCCGCCTCCCCCGCGGCAAAGACACCCGGCACATTTGTTTCCATCTTATTGTTGACTTTGATGTAACCCAGGTCACTCATTTCCAACTGACCTTTGAACAACTCAGTGTTTGGCGTATGACCAATGAAAATGAACAAGCCAGCGGCTTCATAGATCGTCTCATCGCCGGTTTTGACGTTCTTGAGCTTCAACGCTTCCATTTTATCTGTGCCGATAACGTCGGTCACTACCGTATTAAAAATGAAGTTGACCTTCGGATGTTCCCTGGCGCGATGTTGCAAAATGGGGCTTGCCCGAAATTCTTCGCGGCGATGGATAACCGTCACGGACGACGCGTAGCGCGTGATGAACAAACCTTCCTCGAGCGCGCTATCTCCGCCGCCCACGATGACAACTTTTTTATCTTTGAAGAACCAGCCGTCACAAGTCGCACAATACGAGACGCCGCGTCCGGTCAATTCCACTTCGCCGGGGATATTGAGATGGTTCGGGCTTGCGCCTGTGCCGACGATGACGACATCCGCAAGGTAATCCCCGCTGTCCGATTCCACTTTGAAGGGGCGTTGGGATAAATCCACGGCATTCGCAGATGCAAACTCGGTCACCGCGCCGAAGTGTTCCGCCTGCTTCTGGAACAACTCGCCCAACTGCGCGCCGCCGACTCCCTCGGGGAAGCCGGGATAATTTTCGATGGTGTACGTCAACGCGGCTTGCCCGCCCAACTGCATCCCGGTCAGCACCACAGGTTGAAGTTCCGCGCGCGCGGCATACAACGCGGCGGAATACCCCGTCGGTCCCGACCCCAGCACCAATACTTTTACGTGTTTCGCATTTCCATTTGAAGACATGCTGTATCTGAATTCCTCACTTGAGATTTCTTTCCATTATCAAGACGATGTATTTTACCTTTATTTTACTGAGATTGACTCTGTGTTTTTGATGGTCCATGAGAATTACCGTGACACGCCCTCAAACGTAAGTCACGTTTGAAACGTGACCTACAGGGCTTTAAAATAACCGAGACCGTAATATCCTACGGTCTCGGCATCGTATATTTTCCTACTCGATCAGATTTTACTTCGCGGGCCTGTCAGAAATACTTGATGTGGTTCCATTACGAAATGTCACATAGGGCCAGGCACCATTAGGGGCGGTGAAAAAGTCGTATATTTCACCTGTACCACAGTTATCCCATGAGACATAAACACTCCCGTCCAGATAACTAGGTTGCCACCAGATTTCATCGTCAATATCGCCGGCAATATTATTAGGACCATCGGTATCACAACTACCAAAAGTTTCGGTGAAGCCGATGATTACGCCTCCGCGCCACACACGGAAGGCTACGTATCCCGATGCCAACAAACCTGATCCATAATCGGTGAGCACGAAGTCGTAGTAATCACCCAGGCTGTTGCTATAGTAGGGGTAGACGCCGACAGATTTAATGCTGACCGATTCCAGCCCCAGGAAATCACCAAAGCCGCCGTCGCGGTTCCAGCGCATAAAGGGAAGGTCCGCGAGATCGCCTTCATCGAAAAAGATGCCTGCGCCGCCTGGATCATAGGGGCCAGCCACATACCCCGGAACTGGCGGAGTCCATGTGAACAAGTCCAGGTCCTCGTCGCAACATTCCCAATTTGCCACACCCGTAATGCGACCCACCGGCGGAATACCAACATCGAACCACGGACCCCACTGGTAATAGCCAGGATCAACAGCGTCCCAATTGATGAATTGATCTCCACTCGTGTAACCAGACTTGTTCACCTTCAAACCCACATACAGCGGCGCAAAGGCTGGGGCGGGACCCGTGGCTGGGATGTTCAACAAATCCGCCCAGTCCTGCCAATCGTATTCGAGCTTGGAAGTATCGCGCAGGGTGGTGAATGTAGATGGGGTTATGCTGGCGCTTGTAAACGCCTTCACCGTTGCGCCTTTCAATGGCACGCCCGTCACTGCGTCATACACATAGATGAAGGTGGCGCCGCGATCCATGGCGGCGGCGACATTGAGATAGACCGCCCCGGAGGTGTCATAGAAGGTTCCGTATGTACTATCGGGCCAGCAGAAGGGCACTTCACCATTGTAGGTGCCATCGTACCCTTCCCAGACATCAGTTAAGGTTGGATCTGCGGCAAACGACATCTGGAATGTATCGCCTGTGCCAAGTAATTGAGTGGCTATGCCGGCATTGGTGAAGGTCGTGAATACACTCCAGGCACGCGCGGCGCCTGCCGCAACATGCGGGGTCGCCATGGAGGTTCCATTGAACCAATCATACCCGTCATTATCCGGGTCCACATCATAATAATACTCATCATAGAATGGATAGGAGACGGGAACCGAGGAGAGGATATCCTCGCCCGGAGCAACGATCTCAACCCAGGCGCCATAGTTGGAGAACCACGTTGCGCATGAATCTGATGGGAAATCTTCACCGGGGTCATTGACGGTATCGCCATTCACATCCACCCAAAGGTATCCATCTGTATCTGTATCAAAAGGATGCGGGTCTAGATAATCATGATACCTTCCCGCAGCGCCCACCGATAACAAACCGGCATGGATGGTGTTTGAACCGCAAGCGGCGGGGAAGGTATGTGAACCATCATCACAAACAAAAGACGCCGCCCAAGCCGCCGGGTAGGAGAAGTCACTCGTAGTGTCATTGCCAGCCGCGGCTACAACAAGTTTCCCCTTTGTGTTAATGGCGTAATCAAGCATGAAGAATTCGAATGCACCGGCAGAACTTCCACCGAGGCTCATGTTGATTACTTTTACGTCGGTTCGGTCAGCGCAGTATCCAATACCGATGCCAATATCCCAGGAAGTTCCCCAACCTTGCGCTGAGAGCACCTTCACCGCAATCACCTTGCCATTCGAAATACCGGCAAAGCCCACCTTGTTGTTCAGCACAGCCGCAATCGTACCCGCCACATGCGTACCATGGCCGTTATCGTCGTTGGGGATTGTATCATCGTTAACAAAATCCAAGCCTTTGATCACTTTGTATTTCAGGTCTGGGTGCTTGTCATCCACACCTGTATCGAGGACACAAACGCCCGGGCTGGCTGTTGTGCTGGGCCAGATGATGTTCGCATCCACTGCCCACCATCCCCATTGAGCGTAAGGATCCACAGGATAGGAAGGAACTTTTTGCACAACCCCATTCACTTTTCGCATGGAACGCAATTGACTTAACTGTTGATAAGAAACATCGCGCGTTCTTCCATCCTTGGCATACAACCGAACGCTGGTCAAGGTGTGGGGATTCCCTTGCGGAGCCGCCTCAGGCACCCAATAAATATAGTTGGGTTGAACGCTGACCACACCGGGCTTGGCTGCGATTTCCCGTGCCAACGCCTCAACATCCGCATTTTCATCGAAGCTCAACAGGTTGGTGGTTCCCGAATTTCTAGCGACGGAACCGCCCAGATTTTTTGCTACACTCGTGGCTGATTCAAATGCGCTCGCGCGCGAAAATCCGCCGCCATAGCGGACGATCAACTCACCCGGCACAAAGAGCGCATCGCGGTCGAAATCCGGCGCATCCCCTTGCGCAACAGCGGGTGTGTAAGTGAATCCGACAGTCGCGATCAACATGGATGCAATTGTTAATACATTAATCAAACGGGATAGTTTCATTGCTTTCTCCTTATTTAGATGCAATATATGAAAACAATATTCAGTTGGTTGCAAAACACATTAAGATGGCCGCTTTCCGCCACCTCCTTTCTGCCATCAATAAAGGAGTTTTCAACGCGGCGCAATAACTCACACCAGTCCTTTTATCAAACTCTATCGCAAGTATAATGATTTTGTTCAAAGAATCAACCCCCAGGGGCAGAACTGTAACTTTTCCTTATGCTTTGGAAATCACTCCTCCACCCGCTCAACCTTCGCTCCCAACGCGCGCAGCTTACCATCCACGTTCTCGTACCCCCGCTCGATCTGGCTGATATTCCGAATCGTGGACTGCCCCTTTGCGGCGAGCGCCGCCAGCAACATGGACATGCCAGCGCGAATATCGGGGCTATCCAGATTTTCGCCGTAGAGCTGGTTCGGTCCTTGAATGAGGCAGCGATACGGGTCGCACAAGATGACCTTCGCGCCCATGCCCACCAGTTTATCTGTGAAATACATCCTGCCTGAAAACATCCAATCGTGGATCATGATCGAACCTGTCGCCTGTGTTGCAACCATGATCGCGATACTGATCAAATCGGTTGGGAAGGCGGGCCACACGTTCGTTTTAATTTCGGGGATCGCGCCATCCAAATCCGGGGTGATCGTCAATTCCTGGTTCTCTGGCACGATCAAATCGTCCCCTTCCACCTGCCACCTCACCCCCATTCGTTCAAAGACATGCGCGACCATCTTCAAATTCTTCACACCTGCATTTTTGATTCGCACACTGCCGCGCGTCACTGCCGCGGCGCCGACGAAACTGATCACCTCGAGATAGTCCGGTCCAATCGCGTATTCGCCGCCATGCAGTTTCGGCACGCCATGAATATGAAGTGTGTTCGACCCGATCTCCTCAATTTGCGCGCCGAGTGTATTCAGGAAATGACACAATTCCTGCGCATGCGGTTCTGAGGCGGCGTTGTGGATAATAGAATCGCCTTTCGCCGTCACAGCCGCCATGATCGCGTTTTCCGTCGCGGTCACGCTGGCTTCATCCATCAAAATATTCGCGCCGCGTAAACCGTTTGACTTGAAGGTAAAACCGCGGTCGTACACAACGTCCGCGCCCAGCGCGCGCAACGCCAGGATGTGTGTATCGAGTCTGCGGCGGCCGATCACATCTCCGCCCGGCGGTGGTAGTTTAAACTCACCAGCCCGCGCCGCCATGGGACCAGCCACCAGAATGGAGGCGCGAATGCGGCGGCAAAGGTCTGGGTTCAGGTTCCCAGGCCGCAGGTCCCGCGTGACGATGCGCCACGAAGTGGAATCCAGATCTTCGACCACGGCTCCCAGGCTCTCGATCAATTTCCGCATCACGAGCACATCCTGAATCCGGGGAATGTTGCGCAAAATCACAGGCTCGTTAGTTAGCAGGCACGCGGCAGCCAAAGGCAACGCGGCATTTTTGTTTCCCGCAGGAATCACTTCTCCTTTAATTGGAACCCCGCCTTCAATGACAAATTTTTCCATTTTCATCTCCAGGGAATTTCGCCGGGATTGTAAGGCAGATCGCGCCCTTCGGCAAGCACATTACAATACACTTACACGCTGTTACAGGCGATTTTCCTCATTTTATTTGGACTATAATACCAGCAATGGATTTTACTTTTCTCATTCCCATTGTACTTGGCTGGGCGGCTGGCTTATTCATCAATTACGCGTCGGATGTTTTGCCTCACACTCGTCGCTTCAGTCAACCCACATGCCCCCACTGTCAGAATCGTTTTTCGTGGGCAGATTATTTGACCCTGCGCGCGTGCCGTTCGTGTGGAACCAAGCGAAACCTGCGGACCTGGCTTGTTCAGATTTTGACAACCGCCGTTTTCGCGTACTTTTGGCTGGTCCCGTCCAAAGCGCTTGGGATTCCCCTCAGCCTGGTCGTGCTAACTTACTTCGGCGTGATCACCGTGATTGACCTTGAGCATCGCCTGATCCTGCACCCCACAAGTTTGTTCGGCGCAGTGTTGGGGTTGATCGTCGGCACAGTCATCCACAGCAGAGCCGATGGGCTTCTCCTAGGCATCAGCAACTCCCTGCTCGGAGGTTTAATCGGCTTCGGCGTCATGTTCTTTCTCTACCAACTCGGAACGCTCGTCGCCCGTTTCCGGGCAAGGAAAATGCAAGCCGCAGGGCAGGCAGACGATGAGGAAGAAGCCCTCGGCGGCGGGGATGTCTACCTCACTGGCGTACTAGGGCTCATGCTCGGCTTGCCTTACATTATGTATGCGCTGGTCTACGGTGTGTTACTTGGCGGCTTGGTGAGCGTCTTGTTTATTGCAGCGTTGATCGTGCGCCGCCGCTATTCAAGTGAAGCACTCATGACCTTCATCCCATACGGACCCTTTTTCATTATTGGCGCGTTTTACGTGCTCTTTTTGTAGGTTACAAAGTTGTCGGCTGGTTTTAGTACGAATGTCGCATTGGACTATACAATACACCCATTAAACTAAGCAGTATGATCATTAGAAACAGGAATCTTTAATTATGAAATCAAGCAATTTCCGAAACAAAAAAAGTTCTGCGCAGGCGATGGTTGAATTTGCCATCGCACTACCAATTTTGCTGGCGTTGCTCTACGGGATTTTGGAAACCGGCAGGTTTTTGTTCCTTTATTCCACCGTTGTAACGGCCAGCCGGCAGGCAGTGAGATACGGGGCAGCCACTGGAACCGGAACTGGAAGCGTTCCCCGCTATCAAGATTGTGATGGAATACGTCAAGCCGCAAACAAGGCTGGCTATCTTGGAGCGTTTGACACGATTACTTTACAACATGACGAGGGTGTCACGAATGCCAATCCTCCGGTTCCCATTAATCAGCTAACATATTGCGCCGGCCCAACAGATACCTGGGTACCTAGTTCTAACAATAATGAACGCCTTGTCGTGACTGTCACAGAACGATTCACGCCTCTCGTGCCAAATTTTGTTCCCTTCATTACTCGTGATATTACAGCGACCAGCGCGCGTACGATTCTTGTTAGTGTTGCCATTGTTGTAACAGCGCCGCCGAGCGGCGGGGGTGAAAATACAACAACATCTATTGATTTTGATACACCCGACCCGTCTGAACCAAACCAGACCGTTACCGTGACAGTAACAGTAACCGGAGCGACCACCACCCCAACAGGCACAGTATCTATTTCAGGCGCAGACACCAATTGCACCATTACACTCGTCGGTGGAACCGGAAGTTGCAATGTAATTTTTACTTCAACAGGTAATAAAGTCCTTACTGCGAATTACAACGGGGATGCCGATCATCAAACTAGCTTTGACATCGAAAGCCACACAGTCGAATTGGCTGAAACATTTACAACAATTACGTCAGATTCACCCGACCCATCCATCAGAAATCAGATCATCACTGTCGTCGTGACTGTCACCGGCGGTGTAAATACGCCGACCGGCACTGTGGACATTGACGCGGGCGGCGGTGTTAATTGCCAGGTCACGCTGGCAGGTGGCACAGGCAGTTGTACGGTGGACTTCAACACCCTTGGATTAAAAACGTTCACGGCAACGTACAATGGCGACAGCGAACATGATGTCAGCAGTGACACAGAATCTCACGAAGTGCTGGATGGCACCGCAACGCCGAGCCTGACTCCTTTGCCTACCAACTCGCCCACAATCACTCCAACGGCGTCTGTCACCTTTACACCGAGCAACACACCTACGCCGTCGAATACACCAACGCCATCATTTACACCAACAGCATCCTCCACGCCCATTTCCGGATGTAACCTCGTCACACATGGTCCGATTACCTACTCCGGTTCGACCATGAGCATGACGATCAACAATCCAACCGGCTTGCCGCTCGAAATCTCCAGCGTAGAAGTCCATTGGAATCACGATCGCGGTCACCAAACCGGGTCCGACAAGACATTGCGCTTGCAAAGCGTGACCCTGAGCGGGTCGCTCTGGACTGGCAACATCTACGCCTCCAGTTACACGATTTCGCCTTCCAACAAATTTGTCCCCTCCGGCGCATCCACAGTTACATTTACCTTCCAGCAATCCTATGATAACGCCGAAGGCACAGACCGCATCATTGTTTATCTTGAAACAAATGGATGCCAGGCGTATCCCATTGATTCAGACTCCTAAAGGAAAGTAAATGCCATGAAGTTTATCAAGAACGAACGCGGACAAAGCCTTGTAGAACTGGCGATCAGTATTCTCATCCTCGTGTATTTACTATCAGGAGCGGTGGAGTTCGGGATCGCTTTCTTCCAGTTTGTGCAACTGCGCGATGCCGCACAGGAAGGCGCGTTGTATGGGTCATTGCATCCCGATGACACAGCAGGAATTATCGCTCGCGTGCAGGGGCAATCAGATACTCCCATTGATCTGACGACTATCACCCCGGTTATTACGTATACCGACGCGAATCCCCAATGCGAAGGGAAAGGCATCGTTGTTACTTTAACATTCAATCACGACGTTTTCATGCCGTTCCTCGAAGTGATTACAGGCGGCACGATTCCATTAACAGCCACAGTTATCGATACGATTTTGACTCCGGTCTGCCCATAAGAAACTTAACCAAGGAAGAGTGAAATATGATCAAAAATAAAATTACAAGAGAAAGCGGACAAGCCCTTGTCCTCATCGCCCTCGCCGCTGTAGGTTTATTTGCCTTCGCGGCGCTCGCCATTGACGGGAGCATGGTATTTTCAGATCGCCGCCATGCCCAAAACGCCGCCGACACAGCCGTCCTGGATGCCGCGCTCAAATATGTGCGCAATGAAGACTGGGTGAAAGGGGGCGAGGATCGAGCGAAAAGCAATGGTTACGAATCTGACGCAGACAGTTTAGTTTATGTGGAAAGGTGCGATTTTACCCCAACCCCATGCGATGGCTTGCCACCAGGAGCGCTCCCTGAAGAATACATCCAGGTGCAGATCACTTCTCAGGTATCCACCTTTTTTGCGCGGGTGATCGGCATCAACCAGGTGACAAATGCGGTGGAAGCAGTCGCGAAGGTTGTTCCATCCGTGTACGATGAAATGTTCTATGGAAACGCTGTGGTAGGGCTTGCTCCAACCGACTGCCATGCCGTAACCTATCAAGGTAATGCAGATACGACAATTGTAGGAGGCGGAATATTTGTGATGTCCAGTTGTGACGATTCCGCTTTCTTCAACAACAGCAGCGCGGCCGAGTTATCCGCTCCATCGCTTTGTGCGGTCGGGGGCATTACATATAACCCCGGCGCGATCAACATACCTTCCATTGAAGAGGGTTGCAGTCCGCCGCCTGCCATTGTTGAGCCAAATCCCACTTGCTCCGGGAACGCTGTTCAATCTGGCAATACAATGAGCCCGGGAACCTGGGTGGGACAATTTCCGCCCGCCGGTGTGGACACCCTGCAATCGGGAATCTATTGTGTGGATGGTGATTTCCGCGTGAATGGCGGTGACAGCCTGACTGGCGTCGGGGTTGTAATTCGTATGGATGAAGGCGATATCGTTTGGAATGGCGGCGCATCCGTCCATTTGGAGGCTCCCACCAATGGCACGTACGGTGGATTATTGATTTACATGCCAAGTTCCACAAACTGCGAATCAATTACGCTTAACGGGAATTCCGGCTCGATTGTCGTTGGCACAATTCTCGCTCCTTGCGCCAACGTAAATATTCTTGGAACCGGTGACAGCGGAATTCAGGGACAGGTTATTGGCTACACAGTGGACTTGAGCGGCACATCCTACGTCGAACTTACTTATAATGATGCTCAAAATTACGATGGGCTAACTCAACCTTCGATAGAATTAACCGATTAGTTGGGAAAAAAGTTATCAAAGAGGCTTGAAGTCGTTCCGACTCAAGCCTCTTTTTGATTGGCGCTTATCGTGTATAATCCCAGTCCTTAGAGAGTGTTTCTTAAGTAGTCGGGTAAGATTGGCGAATGACCAAATTCAGCCAAACCTACTCGACTGACCTCAAGTATACCGAATGGATGCTGATTGTGGATTTCTTTCCAAGCCATCACA
>Ga0247727_10001706_pt1 | contig 51476 bp, 49 predicted proteins | sample WisWelCaveWW1625_FD_202498 | JGI IMG/M metagenome (GOLD analysis project Ga0247727, IMG submission 202498) | Biofilm microbial communities from Wishing Well Cave, Virginia, United States - WW16-25 | ecosystem: Environmental > Aquatic > Deep subsurface > Groundwater > Cave microbial mat | place... | reverse complement strand
ATGAAAGAAGGCCGGCTGTTGCCCTGGCTCGAATTGGACAAGGCGAATATGGCCGGAACGGTTCTCGAGATCCCAGGAAGGGCGGATATTCCCATCGAGGCCAACGAGAACCTCGTGGTTGAATTGTACTCGAAGTAATGAATCCCAGTTGACGGGATTTAACAAATATCGGAGATGCTTGCTATGACTTGGCCTAATTTACAAATGCCGGAAAATGTTGAGCTGGAGGAATCGAGCTACTCAAGCACATTCGGCAGATTTATCGTGCAGCCGTTGGAGCGCGGTTTCGGCACGACGATTGGTAACGCGTTGCGCCGCGTTCTGTTGTCTTCGCTGCCGGGGGCGGCCATTACCATGATACGAATCGATGGCGTTCATCATGAATTTTCGACGATTCCCAGCGTCGTCGAAGACGTGTCGGAAATTATTTTGAACCTGAAAGAAGTTCGCTTCAAGCTCATCAACAAGAAGCCGGATCGCGTGCTGCTGGAACTCAAGGGGCCGCATGAGTTCAAAGCCGGCGACATCCAAAACGGCACCACGGATTTTGAGATTCTCAATCCCGATCATCACCTGGCGACGCTGAACAAAGGCGCGGATTTCAAGATCGAGCTGCGCATCGGCCGCGGGCACGGTTACGTGCCCGCGGAAGAAAACAAATTGCCGGACATGCCGATTGGCTCGATTCCGATTGACGCCATTTACACGCCGATTAAAAACGTCAGCTATCGCGTCGAGAACATGCGCGTGCAGCAGCGCATCGACTATGAGAAGCTGGTGATGGAGATTACGACCGACGGCAGCATCACTCCCGACGATGCGCTCACCTATGCCGGCAAAATTCTTCGCGACCACGTCAACCTCTTTATCAATTTCGACATCAAACCCGAAGTTGACGAAGAGCCGGTCGAGGTCGACGAAGAGGCGCTGCGCGTTCGCAAGCTGCTGAAAATGTCGGTGGACGAGCTTGAATTGTCGGTGCGTTCGTACAACTGCTTGATGGCGGCGAATATCAAAACCATCGGCGACCTCGTGCGCCGCGACGAGCAGGAGATGCTGAAGTTCCGCAACTTTGGCCGGAAGTCTCTGCAAGAGTTGACTCAGATTCTCGAAGAGAAGGGCCTGCGCTTCGGCATGGAGGTGGAAAAATATTTGAGCAACGGCCACGACTAACTTGTGGGACAGGCGGCCTCGCCTGTCCGCTTTAGCCCAAGAAATACGCTAAACAAACGCAATAAAATTATTTTGCCCAAAATCATTTTGCCTATCATCCAATGCGACACCTGAAAGACGTCAAAAAATTAAACCGCACCGCAAGTCATCGTCACGCGACGCTGGCCAATCTGGCCGTGGCGGTTATCGAGCATAAGCATATTCGGACCACGACGCTGAAAGCCAAAGAAACGCGGCGATTTGTCGAACGCTTGATTACGCACGCCAAGAAAAACACCGTGGCGGCGCGCCGTTTGGTGTTTAGCAAATTGCGCCAGCGCAATGCAGTCACGGAGCTTTTTAATGAGATCGCGCCAAAGTTTGCAACGCGCCACGGCGGCTACACCCGCGTGGTCAAGCTGGGCCGCCGGCAGGGTGATGGGGCGGAGATTGCGATCGTCGAATTAGTCGGCTACGAAACCGTTCAAGTTGAGAAGCAACAAAAGGCCTTTGAAAAACGCGCCGAGCGCAAGAAGCGCGAAAAACAAACCGCTTCCGAACGCGAGAAAGAAAAAGAAAAGCAGGAAGAGGAAAAATAATCTATCCGCGTTCGTGCCGAAAAAATTTAAAGCCAGAGCGAAGTCCGGCGGTTCTCTCAAACTCAACCAATAGGGAATGAGAAGTCGGAAGCCGCGCTGGCTTTTTGTTTATTTATTGCTATATTTACTATCGTAGCACCGACTGCCAGTCTGTTGGATTAATGAGCCCTGTTGACAGTGGGAATCAAAACGCCAAATGGATTTGAATTTTGAATGGGATGATGAAAAGGCGAAAAAGAATCTCAGAAACCATCAAATTAGTTTTGAAGAAGCAAAATCGGTTTTCAAAGATTCTGATTATGAAGAAGGCAATTTCTAAACAGATAGATATCGAAAATGATGACGATATGCTCCCTGAATATGATTTTAAAAATATGAAAGGCGGCGTTCGTGGCAAGTATTATAAAACGTATCGTGCAGGGCACACAGCTAAAATTGATAAAGCAGGTGGAACAGCTGAATTGCATTACTTCAAATTGGAAGATGGTGCGATGATGTTGGAGTCTGACGTACGCGAGTATTTTCCAGATTCGGAAACTGTCAATAATGCCCTGCGCTGTTTGATTCCGATTATGACCAAGCAAAATGATGCCAAGCAAAAGAAGAATTTGACGGCACGGCGTAAACAAATGGCTTAAAAAGACATGAAAATTCCGAATGCAGATCGTGCTGTCATTGATATTCGTAAATTACGAGATTGCGGATGGATTATCGAGCATGATTCACAGACGCCAAGATTGACCACTTGTTATTTATTATAAATTCGCGAGGTTTAACAATGAACAATATTAAATTACTTGACGTTGTTGCGCTCACGGATGATCTGCCGGAATACAATTTATGGCGCGGGCAAGTCGGTACTGTGGTAGAAATTCTCGCTGGTGGGAATGTTTTTGAAGTCGAGTTTTGTGACCGTGAAGGGCGTACATTTGAATCGTTGGGTTTGCGTCCGGATCAAATTATGGTTTTGCATTACGAGCCATTCGCTAAACAGCAAACTCACGAAGCCGTACCAGCATAAACACTTGCCGTAATAATTTTGTATTTATTTTGCGAAAAAGATTGACATGTCCTCAACCGAGCCTCGCCAAATTCGCGCGCCGCGCGGCAGCACGCTCACCTGCAAAGGCTGGGTGCAGGAAGCTGCGATGCGCATGTTGATGAACAATCTCGATCCGGAAGTTGGAGAAAATCCGGCAGCGCTTGTGGTGTATGGCGGTCGCGGCAAAGCCGCGCGCAATTGGGCGTGCTACGACGCGATTGTTCGCAGCTTGCGCGAGTTGGAAAATGACGAAACGTTGCTGGTGCAATCTGGCAAACCAGTCGGAATTTTTCGCACGCACACCGAGGCGCCGCGCGTTTTGATTGCCAACTCATTACTTGTGCCGGCGTGGGCCAATGCCGCTTATTTCCGCGAGCTTGAAGATCGCGGCCTCATTATGTACGGCCAAATGACCGCCGGCAGTTGGATCTACATCGGCACGCAAGGCATTTTGCAAGGAACATATGAAACCTTTGCTGCAGCAGCAAAAAAACATTTTGGCGGCTCGCTCAAAAACAAGCTGATAGTTACAGGTGGAATGGGCGGCATGGGCGGCGCGCAACCGCTGGCCGCCACGATGAACGGCGCCGCTTGTCTCGTCATCGAAGTGGATCGCCAACGCATCGAGCGCCGTGTACAACAACGCTATTGTGATCGTCTCGCGGAAAATTTTGACGAAGCATTAAAACTGGTTTTATCCGCAAAACAGAAAGGCGAAGCGCTCTCGATTGGTTTGGTCGGAAATTGTGCTGATGTTTTGCCCGAACTGATTCGCCGCGATATTATTCCCGATATTTTGACGGATCAAACTTCCGCGCACGATGAATTGAATGGCTACGTGCCGCATGGCATGACGTATGAAAAAGCGCTGGAATTGCGCCAGTCAAATCCGCAGAAATATATCAAACGCGCGTACGGATCAATGGCCGCGCATGTGCAAGCGATGCTTGATCTGCAAAAACTTGGCGCCGTGACCTTTGACTACGGCAACAACATTCGCGCGCAGGCCCAAAAAGCCGGCGTCGAAAATGCATTCGATTTTCCCGGCTTCGTTCCGGCTTACATTCGCCCGCTGTTTTGCGAAGGCAAAGGCCCATTCCGTTGGGCCGCGCTTTCCGGCGATCCCGAGGATATTCACGTCACCGATAAACTCGCGCTGGATTTGTTTCCGGAAAATGAATCGCTGCGGCGCTGGATACAATTGGCGAGTGAGCGCGTGAAATTTCAGGGCCTGCCCGCGCGCATTTGCTGGCTCGGTTACGGTGAGCGCGCGAAATTCGGCCTCGCTTTAAATGAGTTGGTCGCGAGCGGCAAAATCAAAGCGCCGGTGGTGATTGGCCGCGATCATCTCGACACCGGTTCCGTGGCTTCGCCGAATCGCGAAACCGAGAGCATGCTCGACGGCTCCGATGCCATTGCCGACTGGCCGATTCTTAACGCATTGCTCAACACCGCGTCCGGCGCCTCATGGGTTTCCGTGCATCACGGCGGCGGCGTCGGCATCGGCTACTCGATTCACGCCGGACAAGTGATCGTCGCCGACGGCACGAAAGAAGCCTCGGCCCGTCTCGAACGCGTGCTAACGAATGATCCTGGTATCGGTGTCGCACGTCATGTGGATGCGGGTTATGATCTCGCGCGGAAAGTTGCGAAGGAGAAGGACGTGAAGATTCCGATGATGGGGTGTGATCATTTCGTATAATCCATGTTAGCCGCGCCCTTTGGAAGAAAATAACCCATCGATTTGGTTGCCTATAAACAATAAATAAAAGGAATAGGGAAATGACCAATTCGTCTGCAGTAAATAAAAATATGGATACGTTACCGAAGTCTATCACACGAAGAGCTCTGATATGGCGATTATTACGGTATGGTTGGACAACTGCACATTATGTTGTTGGGTTGACAGGTACGGTTGCATCTACAATTGTCGCTTTGAATATTGAATCTACATCTACCCTTGCTAGTTGGAAATCAATCCTGGCTTTCTATGCCCCTATTAGTCTCGCAATTATTACTTTTCTTCAACCGGCAAAACGAGCAAGGGCATATGCAACAGCATGGCGCAGTCTTTCGAGTGCCGTATTACGGTTCCAACATGACGATGATTTCCAAATTAAAAAAGTTATCGATGCACTCCAAGAAGGAGAGGCTGCAATTGCTGCGGCAGAATAAGTTTGTTAGGGTTGTATCCAAATTCTGAGGTCATTGCAAGAGATATAAATAAAAGAGCCACAAGTTTGATGAGCCAGCTACGAAGTATAGAAGGTCGTAATGTGCAAAAAATTTGATGAACTCACTGGCATTCAAAGAAGTAAAAGTAGATCGACCGAAAGTAGCAGAAGTGATAGTAATGAAGTAAGGCGCCTAACAATTGATGGAGCCGGACGCCACCAGCGCGGCATAAAATTGAAAGACCGTGCTCGTTTGAACGTTTGGTGTAGCACGAACGTTCTCGGCTTCGATGGTTGCGCCGCTCGTCATAGCGTTAGGTGTATAAATTTGGAGACTATATACCATGTCCGAAGAAACAAGTGTCACTATATTTCAAAAGGATACGGAAGACGTTTTAAAGATTACTTTATCAGATTTACTCGAAGGTATAACGGGTATCGCAGTTTCTGAAAAAAGAGATTATATCCTTTCCGTTGGACGCATTCTACAAGCAATTCGAAAGGGTAAATTTTTATCTCAACTAATAAACGAATGGAATCACTTTCGCGAAAAAGGACGTATTAAAGAAGATTATCAAAGAACAGAACAACATTATACGTGCCTACAAGAAATGCTAGACTTTTTGGATAAGGATTCCCCGGATGAGATTAGATTCAATACTTTAAAAAAGATCTTAATGAATGCTGCTATGGAAACTATTTCAAATCGTGATAACATCTTGCCCCAACAGTACATGAAGCTATGTCGAACTCTATCTTCTGGAGAAATCCTAGTATTAAGTACTGCATACAAAATTTCTAAAAGAAAACCTGCCACGTCTAATGCAGCAAATGATTGGTTGAATTCAATTGCGAAGGAATCAGGCTTAGTTCACGCAGCTTTGGTGGAAATTCACGAAGATGGGTTGATGAAGAAGTATTTAATTACTCCAAGGGAATATCCTGATCTGAGTGGCATCGAGATGGGAGCGAGCTATCGTCTAACAAGTTTAGGATACGATCTCTGCAGATTTATTGAAGAATATGATAAGATTGAATCCTCCCAGGATACGAGTAAGAGTTAAAGTTTAAATTAGCGCCTAATATAATCGTAGAGGACGGTTCGTGGTATGGCAGTTATAAAACGTTTTGCTATCTGCATAACAGATTCCGCGCCGGAATTGGAATGGCGGAAAGTCTATCAAGACTTGCCGGATGTTACGGCTGCTAAAGACAATTATATTCGAGTTATCGATGAATCCGGTGAAGATTATTTGTATCCGGCGAATTATTTTGTGTTTGTCGAAATGCCGCAACCTGCTGAGCTTGCCTTAAAGGCTGCTTAGAAATAGGAACTAAATGGATAGATTAGTGCAAACAAAAGCCGACGTAAGGCAAGAAAGCCTTTAAGAACTTTATGCAATTTTCATTTTTGTTGGAAGATATTCTTAATCGTCAAATTGAACTTGTCACTACGGAATCACTCAGTCCTTATATTCGTCCTTTTATTATTAAGGAAGTGGAATATGTCACTTTCATCTCTTGAATACTTGCAGCGCATGCTTTATTAAGAGATTGAACAAAATTCTTCGAATAAAAAAGCAAATGAGGTGAGTTATGAACACAACAAGAATTGCTATTACATTGGAACAAGGCACGGTAAGGAAACTCGATCGCCTGGTGAAAACGCGCGTGTTTCCCAGCCGCAGTAAAGCAATACAAATAGCGATTGCCGAGAAGTTGGGTCGTTCTAACGGACATCGGCTTGCTGAGGAGTGTTCTAAGCTTGATCCAAAGTTTGAACAAGCCTTGGCAGAAGAAGGTCTAGCAGGAGGGCTTGACGAATGGCCCGAATATTAAGAGGCGATATCGTTTGGGCGGATTTGAATCCGGTTGTAGGCCACGAACAGGCTGGGCCACGCCCGATACTTGTTTTGAGTCGTGATGTTTTTAATGTGCGTTCTGGAACAGTCATTGCGATGGCCATAACGAGCCAACCTCAACGCGCAGGATTCCCTCTTACCTTCAAGCTTTCGAAGGTTGGGCCTCAACCGCAAGCGTGGGTGAAAATAAGCCAAATTCGCACTCTTTCTATTGAGCGCTTGGGTAAAAAAATTGGAAAGGTTTCATCGACCGAGTTAGATGAGATCATCAGCGGCTTAAATGAGATAATCGGGTGAGGAGACATTCGACAAACATGAAATATTTGCCGTCAATAGACTTCGGAAACGACTTTGCCGTGAATGAATAACATGTCTCAGCTCCTCATCCATAACGCCCGACTCGCCACACCCGTTGCTTCCACCAACGGCGCGCCGAATTGGCAGCTCCGCGAAATATTTCCAGCGGCGCTGTATTGCGAGAACGGGCGCATCGTTCGCGTTGGCAATGAGCGGGAAGTCGTCGAAGGACTTCCGGCTTGCGAGCAGTTGGATGTGGAAAAAAAATTGATAACGCCCGGTTTGGTCGATTGCCATACGCATCCGGTGTTTTTCAATCTGCGCAGCCACGAGTTTGTCCAGCGCGTGCAGGGCAAAACTTATAAAGAAATTGCCGCTGCCGGCGGCGGCATTCGTTATAGCGTGCGCGATCTGCGGCAAGCTGACGCCGAGGCGTTGTTGCAGCGAGTATTAAATCGGTTCGATAATTTTTTGCAACACGGCACGACGACGATCGAAGCAAAAAGCGGATACGGACTTTCTCTTGAACACGAATTGAAATCGCTGGAGATTTTGCAGCAAGCGGCGGGTCAGCATCCGCTCGAAATTGTGCCGACATTTCTCGGCGCCCATGAAGTGCCGGATGAATTTCGCGAGCGTCGAGAAAATTACATCGAGCTGATTATTAGTGAAATGATTCCGGCGGTAGCGCAACGCGGTTTGGCAAAGTTTGCCGATGTGTTTTGCGAAGATCACGTTTTCAAGGCCGATGAATCGCGGCGAATTTTACACGCGGCGAAAGCCGCCGGGTTGCGGCCAAAAATTCATGCCGATCAACTAACGGCGAGCGGCGGCGCGGAAGTGGCCATCGAAGTGAGCGCAGTCTCGGCAGATCATCTCGAAAATACTTCACCGGCGCTTTTTGAAAGTTTGCGCCGCGGCGGCGTCGTGCCGGTTCTTTTGCCCGGCGCCGATTTTTTCATTCGCGCTGCGAAATACGCCGAGGCGCGCGCGATGATCGCCGCCGAATTGCCGGTAGCGATCTCGACGGATTTCAATCCCGGCACGTGCATGACGGAAAATTTGCCGATGATCATGACGCTGGCTTGCTTGCATCTGCGCATGACGCCGGCGGAAACGCTCGTCGCCGCCACTTTGCACGCGGCGCAAGCGCTGGCAATGGGGAACCGGATCGGCTCGCTCGAAGTTGGCAAACAAGCTGACATGGTGATTTGGAATGCGGAACGCGTTGAAGAAATCCCCTATCATTTCGCGGTGAACCTCGTTCAGCAAGTCATCAAGAAAGGCCGTGTGATTTGGCCGCTTAATTATGTGGGTACGCAATGAACCATCTTACGGAGTTTTTATTTTGCTCATGAGAATCACGAAAAAATTTGCGGCGCCGCTTTATGGTGTAGTATATTCTTGCATGATGTTTTTAATGGCTTGCAATGACAATAAAACCATTCCACTCAGCTCGGATCTCGTTGACCGCGGCGAGCTTGGACAGGTGCTGCGGGCGACAAAAACAATCGGCATCGATTCAACGGCCGGCAAAACGGTCAATACTTTTGGCAGCGCCAATTTGCTGCTGGGAAAATTTGATAATATTGAAAGCCAATTTCTCATTCGTTTCGCCAAGCTGAGTTTGCCGGATACGGTTAGTGTGGTGGCGGGCAATTTAAAATTATACGGGAGTCTGGCCAAAGGCGACGGGGCGAATTTTGATGCGATGATTCACGAAGTCATCGCATCGTGGGATTCGGCAAAGATTACTTGGGATGATCAAATCGTTCCAGGAACTTTTTTTAAAAACACACCGATGGATACGCAGCCGGTGGGCAAACAGATTGCGGATTCCGTCGTGTTTAAACTCGATCCGGCCGTGGTTTCTTCTTGGCGCACGATAGACGGGCGCGAAAAAGGCGTTTTGGTTCGATCGTCGAACGCCACTTTCATGAAAGTGTTTAATTCCCACTTCAGCGTCACCAGACTGCCGGCACTCGAGCTAATCACCCTCAAACGAGGCAATACGAAGAATGACACCACGCGCCAGGCGCCGGCGGTTTCCGTTTTTATTTTTCGGCGCGTCGCCGAGCTGCGCAAAGGGCCGATTTATCTCGGCCTCGGCGAGCAGTATCAAAGTACTTTGTTTTTTGACGTCGCCGCAATTCCTCAAAATGCCACCATCAGCCGCGCTTTGCTGACGCTCGAGGTCGATACCTTGAATTCCGTTTTTTACGCGAATCGGCTCGATCTGCAGCTCGTGCAGCCGACGGTGGAATTTAATTTGAATCCCTTGCGATTCGAGCCGTTCAGATCATACGCGGACACGTTGCGATCCGCCGACGTGGATTCCATCAATGCCTCGACGACGACGATTAGCTTGACGGTGACGAGCGCGGTGCAGCGGTGGGTATTAGAGCCAAAAAACAATTTTGGCTTGACGTTGTTTCCCATTTCTTTTGCCGGACGTGATTTGACGCGCGCAACTTTTTATTCGCGCGAAACCAGCGCCGCGCGCGCGCCGAAATTGCAAATCGAATATACGCTGCCGCCGCAATGAGCGCGCGCGAATTTTCAGTTGACCAGTGAAACGAATCATAATGCTACCAGCACTTTTTTTTGCTAAAAATATGAATCGAAAAACTTTTTTGCTTTTGAGCCGCTACCTATTTCTGGTTAGTCTTTTGTTGGTCGAATCAGCCTTTGCCGGCTCGATTTTTTCACGGCGCGGCATCGGCTTGTTGCGTTATCGCGACAACGTGAGAGCCATCGGCATGGGCGGCGTCGGCATGGCGATGTCCGACAGCATTTCGTTTTATTTTCTCAATCCCGCCAGCTTGACGCGAATCAATCTGAGCCGCATTCAGGGCGATTTTCGTTACGAGCGCGCCAGCGTCGATCTCTCGCGCCATGTCACCGGTTTGTTCAGCGACGCGAGCGTGAACAGTCTCGGTTTGGCCATTCCCATCAAAGCCGGCCATGTCATGACGTTTGGCGTCCGGCCTTACAGTTTCAGCGATTTCGAGTTTGCCCAAAATCAAACGGACAGCTCTTATTCGGAAAGCTTGCGCGGCACGGGCGGATTGAGCGAGCTTTATCTCGGCTTTGCCGCGGATTTGGGCGCGGTGCGCGCCGGCGTGACGGCGGATTTTTATTTTGGCCGGCTCAATCGTATTTGGCGGCTCAATTATGTTTCGGGAGAATTGCGCAACAGTGAAGATGTGAGGAACCGTCATTTTACCGGCGTGGGCCTGCATCTGGGATTGCAAGCGCAGCACGGAAAATGGCAGCTCGGAACGGCGGCGGGGTTGCCGGCGCGACTCAATGTCAAAACCGAGCTGACCACGTTGGGAGGATTCAGCGGCGTCATTGACAAAAGCAAATTACGGTTGCCGTTTTGGTTTGGCGCGGGCCTGGGTTATGCGCCGAATCGGCATTGGTTGTTCGGCGCGGATTATCGCACGCAGCGATGGAGCGCGGTCGATCCGGATGAATTTTTCGGCGATCGCGGCGTCGATAGCCACGATATTAACTTCGGCAGCGAAGTTATTCCCAGTCTCGACGCGCTCGATGGTTATTTCAAGCGCATCAGTTATCGCTTGGGTGGCGCATACCGGCAATTGCCGTATGAAGAACCGGCCGGAAAAAAAGTCCGCGAGTTGACGGTGAATTTGGGATTGGGTTTGCCGTTTGGCCGCGGCTACAATCGCATTGATCTGGCGCTGGAAATCGGCAAGCGCGGCAGCTTGTCGAGCAATTTGGTCAAAGAAAATATCGTGATGATTCACGCCGCGATTGTCGGCAGCGAACGTTGGTTTCAACGTTCGAAGCGAAGATAGTTTGGTCTGCCTGATTTTAAATTGAAAATTTTCAATTTAAAATTTACAACAAAGGAGGAGTGTCATGAGTCGTTTGGCGCAATTTGATCCGGAAGTGCATCGCGCGATCATGAGCGAGATCGAGCGGCAGAACGACAAGCTCGAATTGATTGCCTCGGAAAATCACGTGAGCCGCGCCGTCTTGGAAGCGATGGGGCAGCCGATGACCAACAAATATGCCGAGGGCTATCCCGGCAAACGCTACTACGGCGGCTGCGAGTATGTCGATCAAGTCGAGGATTTGGCGCGCCAACGGGCCTGCGAGCTTTTTGACGCGGAACACGCCAACGTGCAGCCGCATTCCGGCAGCCAGGCGAACATCGCAGCGTATTTTGCGTTTGTCAAACCGGGCGACACGGTGCTCGGCATGAACCTCGCGCACGGCGGCCATTTGACGCACGGCAGTCCGGTGAATTTTTCCGGACGCCTGTTTCGCGTCGTCTCTTATGGCGTCACTCCGAAAACCGGTCGCGTTGATATGGATAATGTTCGCGAGGTAGCGCAGCGCGAGAAACCGAAGATGATCATCGTCGGCGCCAGCGCCTATTCGCGGCAGTTTGATTACAAAACTTTTCGTGAAATTGCCGATCAAGTCGGCGCGAAACTCGTTGCGGATATCGCGCATCCGGCGGGATTGATGGCGGCCAAATTGCTTGATAATCCGTTGCCGCATTGCCACGTAGTGACCACGACGACGCACAAAACGTTGCGCGGCCCGCGCGGCGGCATGATTCTCGTCGGCAAAGACGAAGAAAACGATCTCGGTATCACCACGCCGAAAGGCCGCAGAAAAAAATGGTCGGAGATTGTCGACTCGAATGTGTTCCCCGGCTTTCAAGGCGGCCCGCTCATGCACGTGATTGCGGCGAAAGCGGTGGCGTTCAAAGAAGCCCTGCAGCCCGACTTTGTCGAATACTCGCGCCAAGTGATTCGCAACGCGCAAGCGTTGGCGCAAAAACTCATCGACTTGGGATACGACATCGTTTCCGGCGGCACCGACAACCATCTCATGTTGATCGATCTGCGCCATCGCCAGCTCACCGGCAAAGATTCTGAAGTCGCTCTCGAAGCCGCGGGCATTACCGTGAATAAAAACATGGTGCCGAACGATCCGCAGCCGCCGACGGTCACCAGCGGCATTCGCATCGGCACGCCGGCGTTGACCACGCGCGGCATGAAAGAGAATGAAATGCGCGAGGTCGCTTTCTTAATGGACAAAATTCTTTCAGACATCAACAACGAATCAACTTTGGAACGGGTGCGCGCGCAGGTTCTTGATCTCTGCAAAAGATTTCCACTCTATCATGATCTGGTGAATTAGGGAGTTTCTGAGCATGCGTTGTCCGTACTGTGAGTTTGAGGACAGCAAAGTTATCGATTCGCGTTCCAGCAACGAAGGCCGCGTCGTGCGGCGCCGGCGCGAGTGTTTGGCCTGCGGACGGCGTTTTACCACCAAAGAATACGTGGAAGAAACGCCGCTGATGGTCGTCAAAAACGATGGCCGCCGCGAAACTTTTGATCGCGACAAAATTCTGCGCGGCGTGCAAATGGCCTGCAGCAAACGGCCGGTGTCGATGGAAGCCATCAACCGGCTCGTCGAAAAAGTCGAAAGCGGTCTGCGCGACAACAACCGCGAGGAAGTCAGCTCGCGCCAAGTCGGCCAGGCGATCATGGCGCATTTGCGCGAAGTCGACGAAGTCGCTTACGTGCGCTTCGCCTCGGTGTATCGTAAATTTCAGGCCAAAGAAGAATTTCTCGAGGAACTCAAAGGACTTGAAGAAAAGCGCTAATGAATTCGGAGCAGAGCAAATCGGAGCAGCCCTCTCACCAAAGTGAAGAAAAAGAGATGCCGTTTCTCGAGCATCTCGAAGAATTGCGGTCGCGCCTCATCAAGTCGCTTGTGACCGTGGCTTTTTGCGCGGCGGTGAGCTGGTTTTTTATTGACCCAATTTTCAATTTTCTCGTGGCGCCGTATCGCCAGGCCGTCGATCTGGCTAAAGCCCAAATTCAAAACCCCGCGACGCTGGAAGGCGTGCGTTTGATTTTCACGAACCCAACCGGCGGCTTCATGATCTATTTGAAATTGGCGATCACCGTTGGCATTTTGTTTTCAATTCCCGTGCTGGTTTACCAGCTTTGGCAGTTCATCGCGCCGGGTTTGTTGATGCGCGAGCGGCGCGTCGCCGTGTGGGTGGTTTTCTTTACGACGCTCTGCTTTCTGGCGGGCGCCTTGTTTTGTTATTACGTCGTCTTGAAATACGGCTTGAGTTTTTTGTTGTCTTTTCAATCTGACCTGTTGTTGCCGCTGGTTTCGATTGACGAGTACTTTGGCTTTGTCACCATTCTGCTGGTCGTCTTCGGCCTTGTCTTTGAAATGCCCGTGATCGCTTATTTTCTGACCAAAATCGGCTTGCTGACGCCGGAATTTATGCGCCAAAAGCGGCGTTACGGCATTGTCTCTATTTTTGTTGCTGCCGCCGTGTTGACGCCATCGACCGACGCCTTCACCCAAATGCTGCTGGCCGTGCCATTGCTGGTATTATATGAAATCAGCATCTGGGTGTCGAAAATCGCTTTGCCGAAGGAAATGAAAGAGGCATTGGGAGAAATGGTGACGAATTGAATGCTGGATGCTATTCGTTCACTCAGGCACAAGCAGCAAGCAACTAACAACCGGTTGAGGAATTCTCATGAGTATAAAAGCCGATCGCTGGATTAAAAAAATGTCGCTCGAACAGGGAATGATTGCGCCGTTCGAGGATAAACAAGTTCGGCAAGGCGTGATTTCGTTTGGATTGTCTTCCTACGGCTATGACGTGCGCATTGCGGATGAATTCAAAATTTTTACGAATGTTTTTGGCGCCGTCGTCGATCCGAAAAATTTTGATCCGAAATCGTTTGTCGATCTCAAAGGCGAGATTTGCATCATTCCACCGAACAGCTTTGCGCTCGGCCGCACCGTCGAATATTTTCGCATTCCGCGCAATGCAATGACGATCTGCGTCGGCAAATCGACTTATGCGCGTTGCGGCATCATCACCAACGTTACTCCGCTCGAGCCGGGATGGGAAGGCCACGTCACGCTCGAAATTTCCAACACCACGCCGCTGCCGGCGAAAATTTATGCCAACGAAGGCATCGCCCAAATTCTCTTTTTTGAAAGCGACGAGCCGTGTATGATTTCCTATGCCGATAAAAAAGGAAAGTATCAGTCGCAGCAAGGCGTGACCTTGCCGAAAGTTTAAAAATAGGACAGGCGGCCAAGCCGGTTTTTTTTGTTTGAAAAAATTATTTATAGAATTTTTAAAATTCAGGTTGGCAGGCCGTACCTCTGCCTTTTGCAAAAAGGATAATTCTATATGACCGCCAACGGCATGGTTGATCTGCATACGCATACCAATCGCTCCGATGGCTTGCTGCCGCCGGAGAAAGTGGTGCAATTGGCTGCCCAAGCGGGATTGCGTGCCGTGGCGATTACCGATCACGACGAAATCGGCGCGCTCGAAGTTGCCGTTGCGGTTGGAAATCAATTCGGGATTGAAGTTATTTCGGGAGTGGAATTGAGCGTTTCACATAATGGCTACGATATTCACATTCTCGGCTATCTCGTCGATTTTCATCATCCGCGCCTTTTGGAATTTCTCAACTATTTTCAAAGCGAGCGCGTGCGGCGGGTTCATCGCATTCTTGAAAAACTAAATGCGCTGGGTTATCCGGTGCCATTGGAAACGGTGATGCGCAAAGCCGGCGCCGGCAGTATCGGGCGGCCGCATATCGCCGACGCTTTGGTTGAAGAAGGGCGCGTGCTGTCCTATCAGGATGCCTTTAATCGTTTCATCGCCGACGGCAAACCGGCCTTCGTTCCGAAAGTTCGAATCTCGGCGGCCGAGGCGGTGACGATCATTCACGAGGCGGATGGGCTTGCCTGTTTGGCGCATCCCGGACAAAATTTGACCGCGCCGATCATTCTCGACGTCATCAATGCCGGTGTCGATGGCATCGAAGTGATTCATCCGAAACACAATTTTTCTCAACGCGAATTTTATCGCCAGCTCGCGAAAACTTACAATCTTCTTGAAACCGGCGGTTCGGATTTTCACGGCGGCCGCAAAGGCGGCGAAGAAAAGTTCGGCGATTTTGTGATCGAGTACGAAAAAGTTGAAAAATTAAAAGCGCGGCAGCAGCAATTGAAGAACGGGTTTTAGTTTTGAAAAAATTCTGAAAACTTTATATGGCCAACCGATGAAAAGTTGCCAGCGGATTTGAAATTAAAATCCGTTAGTCGTTTTATTCCGTTAGGAAAATTTTTATCATGTCTTTTAAATATGTCTCTGGAGTATAAAACCCTGCCCGTCGGCCCGTTTGCGATGAACGCCCACATTCTCTGGTGTAGTCGCACGCAAGCCGGCATTCTCATCGATCCCGGCGACGAAGTCGATCTTATTTTGCAAACAATTATGGCGCTGAAAGTCAAACCTGCGCGCATCGTGTTGACGCATGCGCATCTTGATCACGTGTTCTATGCAAAAGAAGTGCAAAAACGTTTAATGCTTCCTTTGTTCATGCATCGCGATGACGAGCCTTTGTTGGAGCGGTTGCCTTATCAAGCGCAAATGTTTGGATTGCCAACACCCGAGCCGCCGCGCGTCGATGGTTATCTCGCTGAAGGCGACGAAGTAAGTTTCGGCGAAGTGACGCTGAAAATTTTGCATGTGCCGGGCCATTCGCCGGGCAGCATCATGCTTTACGGCGAAGACACCGCAGTTGTCGGTGATGTGCTGTTTCAAGGTTCCATCGGTCGCACGGATTTGCCCTTTGGCTCATACGAAACGCTGATGAATTCGATTCGTCAGAAACTCATGACACTTCCCGATCGCGTGCGCGTTTTGCCTGGACACGGCAGTGAAACCACGATTGGATTTGAGCGGCGAAGCAATCCGTTTTTGCAAATTTAAGCTAACGACAGTTTCTGTTTAATATGGTCCGCCGGAGGCGGAACCCAACTTGGACGCTTCAACATTGAAAGGTAAGGACGCATGATTACACTCGAAGACGTTAAGAAAAATTCTCTCGTCGACGCATACATCGCGCGGGCTGATCAATATTTGGAAGTCATCGGTTACACCGAACATGGCCGGCGCCATTGCGGCATCGTCGCCAAGTCGGCGCGCGGCATTTTGCTCGATCTCGGTTTGCCGGAGCGCGAAGCCGAGCTGACGGCGATTGCGGGCTATTTGCATGATATTGGCAATGTCTTTAATCGCGTTAATCATTCGTTCACCGGCGCGGTGCTGGCGCACACGTTATTGCTCGGCATGGGCATGGAGCCGGATGAAATCACGCAAATCGTCGCGGCCATCGGCAGCCACGACGAAGTGAGCTGCGAGCCGGTGAGCAACATCTCTTCGGGCTTGATTATCGCCGACAAATCCGACGTCCATCGCTCGCGCGTGCGCAATCCCGCGATGATCAAATTCGACATTCACGACCGCGTCAATTATGCCGTGGAAAACAGCAAGCTGCAAGTGGATCGCGAGAAACGCGTCATTGCGCTTGATTTGACGCTCGACACCAAAATTTCGCCGGTCGCGGAGTATTTTGAAATTTTCCTTTCGCGCATGCTCTACTGCCGCCGCGCCGCGAATTTTTTGAGTTGCGAGTTCAGCCTGGTGGCGAATGGCAATCGGCTGTTGTAGAAATACCCTCGCGATTTTTCTATTTGATGGCGCGGAGATCATCGCGGGATCGCGCGAAATGGTTCATTTTACCATTCGCCGCGCCGAGAAAAGACTTGCAATTTTATTAAAAGATTCTTATATTGATGTGCTTAAAGTGGGCCTAAAAAACCCACTTTTTTATTGTTATGGATATTTTGCACGACAAACTGCTCGCGCTCGTCGTGCCGGTTTTGCGCCAATTCGACGTTGATTTGATCGCGCTCGAGTTGAAGGGGAGCAAGCACAACCTGATCGTCAGGGTGGTGGCGGATCAAGACGGCGGCATCTCGCTGCCAACTTGTGCGGCCACCAGTCGGGCGCTTTCCGCGGCATTGGATGTTGCGGATATCATTCCCGGACGCTATCGTTTGGAAGTGTCTTCGCCCGGCGTCGATTGGCCGCTCAAAACGCAGCGGGACTTTGCGCGCAATCTCGGCCGGCAGGTGAACCTGCAATATCAGCAGGGCGAGACCACCGCCTCCATCGAAGGAACGATTCAAACGGTTTCCGATGAGGAAGTCACGATTGTGTCCGGAAGCCGGAGCGTGGCCGTGCCGCTCACGAGCGTAAATGCCGGCAAGCTCAAATTAAAATGGTAGTTTCATAGGAAGATTGTCATGAAAAGCGAAATCGCCGAGGCCTTCTCGCAAATTGCCAAAGAGAAGAACATCGACAAGGCTCAACTCTCGGAAATTCTTCACTCCATCGTGATCGGGATGATCAAAAAGAAATACGGCGCCGCCGACAATTTTGACATCTACGTCAACATGGAAAAGGGTGAAATCGAAATTCATCAAAACAAAAAAATTGTCGAGCACGTCGTCGATCCCAATCACGAAATCGATTTGGAGACGGCGCGCAAAACCGAGCCCGATCTCGAAGTCGGCGACGATTTTTTGGAAATTCTCAGCCCGGAGGCGTTTGGCCGGCGGCTGATTATTTCCGCCAAGCAAAATCTCAACCAGCGCATCCGCGACGAGGAGAAGCGGATCGTTTTTGACGAGTTTCAAAATCGCGTCGGCGAAATCGTGATGGGCGATATTCGCCAGATCAATCGCGGCGACGTTTATATGAACATCGACCGCACCGAAGTGGTGTTGCCGCGCAAAGAGCAGATCGAGTCGGAAAAATATCGCCGCGGCGAAAATTTGCGCGCCATGATCAAAGAGGTGCGCCAAACCACGCGCGGTCCCGAGGTGGTGGTTTCGCGCAGCGATCCGCAATTTCTCGTCAGATTGTTTGAATTGGAAGTGCCGGAGATTTACGACGGCATCATCGAGATCAAAGCGGTGACGCGCCAGCCCGGCGAGCGCTCCAAAATCGCCGTGACCTCGAGCGACAAGCGCATCGATCCGGTCGGCGCTTGCGTCGGCATGAAAGGCATTCGCATTCAAGCCGTCAGCAAGGAATTGAATAACGAGAAGATCGACGTCATTCCCTGGAACGCCGAGCCGGAAATTTTTATTGCGCGCGCGTTGAGTCCGGCCAAGCCCGTGCGCGTGCTCGTCGATGAGCCGAACAAGCGCGCCATTGCCGTGTCGCCGGATGATCAGGTTGCGTTGGCCATCGGTCGCGGCGGCCAAAACCGCCGCTTGACGAGCCGGCTCACTGGGTACGAAGTGGAGATCATTAAAGAATCCGAATACCGCAAGATGGTGGAGGAGCAGCGCGGCAAAGAAATGCCGATTGAGTTGGTCGAAGGCTTGAGCGAAACCATGATCTCCAAGCTGCATGCCGCCGGCTTGAAGACGGTTCAGGACGTGCTGCAACAGGGTGAAGAAGGCTTGTTGCAAATCAAAGGCATCGGCGAGAAGACGGCGAAGCGAATTTGGGCGCTGGTTCAGCAACGCGAGGCGGAAGCCTCTGATGACGAAACGGCTGATGGTGACGAAGCGGCTGAAGAATCGGCTGCGGCGACGGACGACAGTGAATCGCCGGCAGTTGACGGCGCGTCGGTCGCAGTTTCTCGCGCTGACGATGAAAGCGCATCGGATGATGAGCCGGCGCAGTCGGAAATTCCGGCGGGGTTGGAAGCGGTTGTAAATTCTGAAGTGAGTCAAAATTAACTCAGTAGGGATTAAAGTTTGGTAAGCAAACGTAGAATCCATCAGGTTGCCAAGGAATTCAACATCTCGAACGAGGCGTTGATCGCTTATCTGGCCAAGGTGAATAAAGATTACGATATTCGCGGTCCGATGTCGGCGCTGAATGATGAGATGTATGAAGAGGTGTCGAAGAAGTACCGGAAAGAGCCGGAACCGCAGCATGACGCCAATTATGAATTCCGCAAGCGGCTGCGAGACAAAAAAGTCGAAGAAGAGAAAGAGCGCGTGCGCGTGCGGGAAAATCTTGAGAAGCGCCTGCACGTCACCTCGAAGCTCGCCGACCGGCGCAAGCTTCAGTCGCAGGAAACGGTCGAGGCGGAGGTCGTTGAGGCGAAGAGTGCCGTCGTGGGTGCGGAGACGGCGCGCAAGCGCGGCGGACGGGACCGGGCGAAAGTTGCGGGGCGCGTTGAGGTGGTTGCCCGCCACGAGCCGGAGAAGCCGGTTGAAGCCAGGTCGGTGCCCTCGATTCATGATACGATTGTCGCGCTGATCTCAAAAAGTAAAAAAGAAGATCTGCGTCCTGTTGCACCACCCATCGCTGAAGCGGCCCCGGCCTCTCCAGCGCCGCCGGCGAAGAAAGCTACTCAGGTTGCGGCAGAAGAGGGAACGAAAAAGAGAAGAAAAAGAAAACGCCGGAGGAAGAAGAAAGCCGCCGTCGATTTGGAGCCGGAAGAACAGATAGCCGCGCGTTTAGTTAAAGAGAAAGAAAAGCCCGGCAGAAAGGCGAAGCGGCATAAAAAACGCAAGATCAGCGAAGAAGAAATCGAAGAGTCTATTCGCCAAACCCTGGCGACCATGGCGGGCGCCGGCAGGCCCAAGTCTCCGCGTCGTCGTCGTGTTGCCGATGAAAACGGCGCTGAAGTTCCGGTCGACGAAGCCAACAAGTTGAAAGTGCCGGAGTTCGTTTCCGCCGCGGATTTGGCGCGTCTCATGGAGGTCGAGCCGAGCGAAGTTATTCGCAAGTGTCTCGATCTCGGCATGGTCGTTTCGATCAATCAGCGTTTGGATGCGGATGTGATCGTTGCCGTAGCCGACGAATTTGGTTTTCAGGCCGAAATTGTTCAGGAGTACGGCGCGGACATCATCGAGCAGACGGATGAATCCGATCCAGCCGAGAGTTTGCGGTCGCGTTCGCCGGTGGTGACGATCATGGGACACGTCGATCATGGCAAAACTTCGCTGCTGGATTATATTCGCGCGAGCAAGATCGCTGCCGGCGAGCACGGCGGGATCACGCAACATATCGGCGCTTATGTGGTTGAATTTAAAAACCGGCGTATTACTTTTCTTGATACGCCCGGCCACGAAGCCTTCACCGCCATGCGGGCGCGCGGCGCGCAAGTCACCGACATCGTGGTCCTCGTCGTTGCCGCGGATGACGGCGTGCAAATGCAAACCATCGAAGCGATTAACCACGCGCGCGCCGCCAACGTGCCGATGGTGGTGGCGATCAACAAAATCGACAAACCCTCAGCCAACCCGGATCAGATCAAGCAACAACTCGCGCAGCATGGAATTTTGTTGGAGAGCTGGGGCGGCAAATACCAAAGCGCCGAAATCTCCGCCAAGACCGGCAAGGGCATCGAGAATCTTTTGGAGTTGGTGCTGCTGGAAGCTGATCTGAAAGATCTCAAAGCCAACCCGAATCGTCGCGCCAAAGGCGTCATTATCGAAGCCGAGCTGGATAAAGGCAAGGGCCCGGTGGCGACGGTGTTGGTGCAAACCGGCACGTTGAATATCGGCGATCCGTTTATTGCCGGACAATATGCGGGCCGGGTCCGCGCGATGTATGACGAGCGTGGCCGCCGCGTGCATTCGGTGCCGCCGTCAACGCCGGCGCGGGTCGTCGGTTTTGCCGGGGTGCCGACGGCCGGCGATCCTTTGCTCGTAATGGCTTCAGAGCGCGAAGCCAAAGACATCAGTTTGAAGCGCCAACAAATCAAACGCGAGCAAGAATTCCGCAAGGCGCGCCATATCACGCTGGATCAAATCTCGAAGCAAATTAAAGAAGGCGCCGTCAAAGAGCTGCGCCTCATCGTCAAGGGCGACTTCGATGGTTCGGTGGAGGCGTTGAGTGATTCGTTGTTGAAACTTTCCAATGATGAAGTGACGATTCGCGTCATTCACAAAGCGGTTGGCAGTATTTCGGAATCGGATGTGTTGCTGGCCGCCGCCTCGGATGCGATCATCATCGGTTTTCACATTCGGGTCTCGCCGCAGGCGCGCGCCATTGCCGAACGCGAAAACGTCGATATTCGCAGTTACAAAATCATTTACGACGCCGTTAACGACGTGAAGGCCGCGCTCGAAGGCTTGTTGGAGCCGGAAATTTCCGAGCAGGTCACCGCCACTGCCGAAGTGCGCAAAATCTTTCGTGTTCCCAAAGCCGGAACGGTGGCGGGCTGCTACGTGCAATCCGGCAAGATTACGCGCAACGATCATATTCGTCTTTATCGCGATGACAAGCTGGTTTTCGACGGCAAGATCGCCTCGTTGCGACGCATGAAAGATGACGTGCGCGAAGTCGCCTCCGGTTTCGAATGCGGCATTGGCCTCGAAAATTATGACGACATTCACGAAGGCGACGTGATTGAGACGTATCAAATCGTTAAAACTAAGCGCACGCTGTAATTTTTGGTTTTTTCTTTGCAGTTGCTTTTTTAATGATAGTGAGTTGCATTGCCCATGTTCGTCGGCGTTTGTCAGGTTGAAATTTTTTTGCCGGAAAGCGATTCTTTGAAGGCCAAGCGTTTTGTGCTGAGCAGCGTCAAAACCAAGATTCAGAACAAATTCAATGTCTCGATAGCGGAAGTCGATCAAAACGATTTGTGGCAGCGGTCGACGCTGGGTTTGGCGCTGGTGACCAACGAGCGCAAGTTTGTCGATCAGGCGTTTACGAAAATTTTGCAGTTTCTCGAGGAAGACGGGCGTCTCGAGGTGCTCGATCAGCGATTGGAAATTTATTGAGCATGGACTATAAACGTTCAACCCGGGTGGCGGAGTTGCTGCGGGAGGTGATCAGCGAAATCATCACGACCCAATTGAAAGATCCTGCCGTCGGGAGAATAACCATTACCCGGGTCAAACTCTCCGATGATTTGAAAAATGCGCGCGTTTTTTTCAGCATGCTCGGCGGCGCGTCGCAGCGCCAACATGCCATCGAAGGCTTGAGGCGCGCGGCGCGTTTTATTCGCGCCGAAACTGCCCATAAGATCAATCTCCGCCACGCTCCCGAACTGCAATTCGTTTATGACGACACACTCGATTATGTTGAGAATATCGAGAATTTGTTGAAGAAGATTCACAAAGACGAGCCGCCGGCCAATGGATAAATAGCGCCGCGTTCTTTGTTTGAATTGACAGCAGAGCGAAAGTTTTGTGATCGAATCCAATAATACGATTCGCCGCGCCGATTTAACCAACGGCAAAATCGTCGCCATCGACAAGCCCGAAGGTTGGACTTCCTTCGACGTGGTCAACAAGCTGCGGCGATTGACCAAAGTAAAAAAAGTCGGGCACGCGGGAACTCTCGATCCGTTTGCCACCGGTGTATTGTTGGTCTGTTTTGCCGGCGCAACCAAGCAGGTCAACAAACTGATGGAGCTTGAAAAAGAATATCAAGGCGCGTTCGAGTTGGGCGCGGAAACCGATTCGCATGACGTCACCGGAAAGATTGTCGCGCAACGCCCGGTGCCGGATTTATCGCGTGAACAAATCGAGTCGGCGGCGCAACGCCACCTCGGCGCGATCATGCAAACGCCGCCGATGTTTTCGGCGTTGAAACGAGAGGGAAAAAGGCTCTATGAATTGGCCCGCAAGGGCGAGCAGATCGATCTCGAACCGCGGCCGGTGAAAATTTATGCTTTTGATATTCTCGAAGTGAAGTTGCCGCAAATTTATTTTCGCCTCACTTGCTCGCGCGGCACCTATGTTCGGGCGCTGGCGCGCGACCTCGGCAAGGATTTGGGATGCGGCGCTTTTCTCAAAACGCTGCGGCGGACGCGCATCGGTCAATACGCCGTCGATTCGGCTTTGAGCATTCAGCAATTCGCGGAGCGGTTGACAGACTGATTATGGCCAGCCAGATTTTTCGCAGTCTTGAAGAAGTTCGATTTGATCCCAACGGCGTTATCACCGTTGGAACTTTTGACGGCCTGCATCGTGGCCATCAAGCTATTCTCGACGAATTAAAGCAAGAAGCCGCCGCTCGAAAAGGCCGTGCGACCGTCGTCACGTTTGATCCGCATCCGCAAATAGTTTTGCAGCGCCCGGATAAACCGCCGGCGCAAATTCTGACGACGACGGAAGAGAAGCTGGCGTTGTTGCAGCAAAAAGAAGTTGATCGGATCTTTGTCATTCCCTTTACGGTGGAATTTTCCCGGACGCCATCGGAAGCATTCGTGCGCGAGATTCTGCATCGCCGCGTCGGCATGCAAGCGATGGTGATCGGCCACGATCACGGCTTCGGCAAAAACCGCGAAGGCGATTTCGCGACGCTCGAACGAATGGGAAAAGAATTGCGCTTTGCCGTCAAAGAAGTATCGCCTTTCGAGACGAACGGCGTGACGCTCAGCAGCACGAAAGTCCGCGAAGCCTTGTTAAACGGTGAAATCGAAAAGGCGTCTCAATATCTTGGCCGTCCGTATGCTTTGGCCGGCCTCGTCGAGCGCGGCGAAGAACGCGGCAGAATGTTGGGATTCCCGACGGCGAACCTGCGGCCCGCTGACGACAAAAAACTGATGCCGGCGAACGGCGTGTACGCGGTGCGCGTCGAGATTGAAAATCTGAAAACTACCGAGGCAAAAGAATATTCCGGCATGATGAATATCGGCGTGCGTCCGACGTTTGGGAAAATGACGCGCACCATCGAGGCGCATCTGCTTGATTTCTCCGGCGATTTGTACGGCGCGACGTTAAACGTTCATTTTATCGCGCGGTTGCGCAATGAACAGAAATTCGATTCGCCGCAGGCGCTGATGGAACAATTGCAGCGCGATAAGTTTGCCAGCCGGCGGATTTTAGAGAATGATGAGTAAAACTTTTTTAAATATCCCAACGTCTCAATCCAATTGAAGGGTTGCTTTTTACAGCGAATAAAAAAAGAAAATCAATTATCCGGAGTTATGTTATGCCTTTAACCACCGCAGCAAAAGCCGAATGGGTCGCAAAATACGGCGTCAGCGCAAAAGATACCGGCAAAGCCGAAGTGCAAATCGCTTTGCTGACGGCGCAGATCAACGGTCTCACCGGACATTTCGAGAAAAACCCGAAAGACCACAACTCGCGCCGCGGCCTGCTGAAAATGGTCGGCGCGCGCCGCCGCCTGTTGGATTATCTCGTGAAAAAAGACGTCAAGCGTTATCGCGCGATCATTGCGGAATTGAGCATACGGCGATAAGACGTAAAACGTAAAATGTGGATGGTTGTTTACGCATTACATATTTATCAACGTTATAACGGAGGAAAATCAACGTGATTCAGGTTCAAGATCTTACCCGTTATTATGGACGAACACCGGCCATTCAGGATGTCTCCTTTGAAGTTGAGAAAGGAGAAATCCTCGGATTCCTCGGGCCGAATGCGGCGGGCAAGACGACCACGATGCGGATTTTGACCTGCTACATGCCGGCCTCGAGCGGCAGCGCGAAAGTCGCCGGCTTCGATGTGTTCAACCAATCCATGGAAGTGCGCCGGCGCATCGGCTACTTGCCGGAGCAGCCGCCGCTTTACATGGATATGACGGTGCAGGCCTATTTGAATTTTGTCGCCAAAATTAAAGGCGTCGACAGCCGCGACCGGAAAAATCGCGTCAACGAGGTGATGGATAAAACCGCGATTGCCGACGTGCAAGACGACGTCATTCGCAAGCTGTCGAAAGGTTACAAACAGCGTGTCGGTCTGGCGCAGGCGATGGTGCATAATCCCGACGTGCTTGTGCTCGATGAGCCGACGGTCGGCCTCGATCCGAACCAGATTAAAGAAGTGCGGCGACTCATCAAAAGTCTTGCGGGAAACCATACGATCATTCTCAGCACGCACATTCTGACGGAAGTCGAATTGACCTGCGAGCGCGCCGTCATCATCGATCATGGCAAAGTCATCGCGCAAGACACGATTGCGAACATGACGCAGCGCAAGCGCGGCGCTTCTCGTCTCGTCGTTCAAGTCGATGGCCCGACCTCGCAGGTGCGTGACAAGCTCGCTCGCGTGCACGGCGTCAAGAAGGTGGGCGCCGACGGCGCGATGCGCTACGATATTGAATGCGAATCCGGCCGCGACGTTCGTCGTGAATTGGCGCAAGCCGTCGTGCAAAACGGCTGGGGCCTTCTGGAACTCCGCGCCAAAGATTTCACGCTTGAAGAAGTGTTCCTCAATTTGACCACGGAAGACGGAGGTGCGAAAGCATGAGAAACTTTTTGGCAATTCTCGAACGCGAACTTAAAAGTTATTTTCTCTCGCCGGTGGCGTATGTGTTTCTCGGTTTTTTTCTCATCGTCACGGGTTTGTTCTATTATAATATCGTCAACTGGTTCGACCGCATGAGCATGCAGTCGATGATGATGGCGCAGCAGTATCGCCAGATGCCGCAGCCGATCAACGTCAATCAATTAGCCATCCGCCCACTGCTTCAAAATATGGCTATTATCGGTCTGTTTCTCGTGCCCGGCATCACGATGCGGTTGTTTGCGGAAGAAAAACGTCAGGGCACGATGGAACTGCTCGCCACTTCGCCGCTCACGAACTGGCAAATCACGCTGGGCAAATTCGCCTCGGCGCTGGTGTTCTATCTCGTGATGCTGCTGGCGACCGGCGTGTTCGTCGGCCTGCTGTTTATCTTCGGCAACCCGGAAGTCATGCCGATTCTCACCGGTTATCTCGGCCTGCTGCTCGTCGGCGGCTGCTTCATTTCAATCGGGTTGCTGTTCAGCGCCTTCACGGAAAATCAAATTATCGCCTTTGTCGGCGCATTCGCCGCCAATCTTGTGATTCTGTCGCTCGGTTGGCTCGCCAGTTTCGTCGGCCCCAATCTCGGGGCGTTTTTCTCGAGCCTGTCGCCGATCGAGCATCTTGATGATTTCGCCAAAGGGATTGTAGACACCAAGCATTTGATCTACTACCTGAGCTTCATGTTTGGAGGGATTTTTTTGACTTACGTGGCCGTTGAATCCAGCCGATGGAGAGGAGCGCGATGAAAAAATATAGTTCTATTGCCGGCACGCTCGGATTGGTTTTTATTGCCGCCGGCCTGTTGATTTATTACGTTCAAACAGTTTGGCAATGGCAGAATATCGTGCCGCTCAGCATCGGCAGCGCGTTGCTGGCGTTTTATCTCGTATTTAATTTGAAAGAAGTGCTGGCCTTCATCACCAGTCGCGGCGCGTTGCAAACCGCCAATGCGCTGGTGATGTGCGTGCTCGTGCTCGGCTTGTTGGGTTTCGTCAATTATTTGGCGGGCAAGCACACCTGGCGCAAAGACACGACGGCGGCGCGGCAATTCAGCCTTTCAGATCAGACCAAAAAAGTTTTGGCCAATCTCAAAGAAGACTTGCGCATTACCGCGTTTTATTTAGCGCAAGAACAGGGCCGCGTTACCGATCAATTCAAAGAATATGCTTCGATAACGCCGAAATTCAAATATGAATTTGTCGATCCCGATAAAAAGCCGGACGTGGCGAAGCGTTACGGCGTGACGGCTTATAATACGACCGTCATTTCTTATCGCGGCCAGGATGAGAAAATCACGACGGCGACCGAAGAAGATTTGACCAATGCGATCATCAAAGTCACGCGCGACAAGAAAAAGAAAATCTATTTCACCACTAATCACGGCGAGAAGGCGATTGACAGCGATGAGCGTCTCGGCATGAGCGCGGCGCAGAAATCCATTAAAGACAAAAACTATGAAATCGGTTCGATTTCGCTCATTGACACCGCCGGCGTTCCGGCAGATTGCTCGGTGTTGGTGATTGCCGGCGCGCAAACGCCGTTTCTGCCGCCGGAAATCGAGAAGGTGAAAAATTATCTCAACAAAGGCGGCGCCGCGTCGTTTCTGCTGGAACCTGAACCGGCGCCGGCGTTCAACGAGATTCTCGCGGATTACGGCATTCAGCCGGATAACGATTTCATTCTCGATTTCTCCGGCATCGGCCAGCTTTTCGGCGCCGGGCCGGATATGCCGGTGGTCACGGGTTATTCCAAACATGCGATCACCGAGAAGTTTGGCAGTTTCATGACGGCATATCCGAGCGCGCGCTCGTTGACGCTGATGGGCGACAAACCCTCCGGCGTCACGGTCGATGCGTTTGCCAACACCAGCGGAAATAGTTGGGGCGAAATGAGCATGGAAGAACTGCGCAGCGGTCGCGTCAAACCCGATCCGACCGATCGCCGCGGCCCGCTTCCGCTTGCTGTTGCCGCGACGAAAAGCGCCGCTGTTGATGGCAGCGCCAACGGCTCTAGCGGCAGCCGCCTCGTCGTGTTTGGCGATTCCGATTTTGCGGCAAATTATCTGTTCGGCTTTCAAAAGAACGGCGATCTGTTTATGAACGTCATCGGTTGGCTGGCCGAAGAGGAAGATTTGATCGCGATTCCGCCGAAGAATCCGGAGGACCGGCGCATCAGTCTCACGGCTTCGAGTTCGAAGATCATCATGCTCGTGAGCCTCTTTTTGTTGCCGCTCGCGGCGTTTGGAACGGCGATCGCGGTGTATGTGAAAAGAAGGTAATTCGTGATGAAGTCGTGTAACGTGTAACGATCTTTCATTGTCATTCTGAATTTAGACCGTTCCACGTTACACGCGACATAAAGGAGTGGAGAGTCGAAGCAATGAAATTTCGCAATACTTTGCTGCTGTTGTTGATCACGGCGGCAGTCGGCGCGTATGTTTATTTTTATGAAATCAAGGGCGGCGAAGAGCGTGAAAAGGAAAAAACCGCCGCCGGCAAATTAATCGATATTAAAAAAGACTCTGTCACGGCGATTACGATTCGGCCCGACGGCGTCGAGCTGAAGAAAGTCGGCGCGACGTGGGAATTGACGGCGCCGGTGCAATATCAGGCGGACGACGGCACGGTGAGTTCGCTGTTATCTTCGTTGGAATCGGCGCAGCGCGATCAGAAAGACATTGCGCAGGCGCGTTCCGAGCACGCCGGCTTTGGCCTTGATCCGGCGCGCGCGGAGTTGATCGTGCGCCATGAAAAAGGCCGGCAGGATACGCTTTATCTCGGCGACAGCAACGTCACTTCGACGATGGTGTATGCCCGCGTCAATCATGATCCCCAAGTGATGTTGACGAGCAGCAGCTTGTCGAACAATGCAAAAAAAGCGTTGCTGGATTGGCGCAATAAAGATCTGCTCGTTTTCGATAATAACGCCGCGAATCGACTGCTGCTCACGACGCCGAAAAATCATTTTGAGCTGAAGAAGGAAAACGGCAAATGGCAAATGCTTGCGCCGATCAAAGCCTCAGCGGACGAGTCGAAAATCTCCAGCCTTCTCAGCCGCGTGCGCTACGGGCGCATCAACGAATTTACGACCGAGCAAGTGAGCGACGCGAAGCCATTCGGCCTCGATAAACCGGCGTATGAATTCGCCGTTTTTTTCGGCGCCAATGATGCGCAGAAAGCCGTGAGTTTTGGCAAAAAAGACGGCGCGAATTTTTATGCGCGCGATCCGGCGCGGCCGCAGGTGTTCAAAGTCGACACCAGCCTCGTGAAAGATCTCGACGTCGGCGTGATGGATTTGCGCAACAAGAAAATCGCCGAGTTTGAGAACTGGAATGCCGATTTCGTCGAATTGAATTATGTCGACACGCTAAAGATCGTCTGCGAAAAAGACACCGCAGATACTTGGCAGATCAAATCACCGGAGTCGAAGAAAGCCAAAAGCTGGGAAATTTCGAATATCACCGGCGGCCTTTCCGGAATGGAAGCCACGGCGTTTGTCGAGGAAAATGCGACGGATTTGAAAAAATACGGCCTCGATAAACCGCGCTTGATGGTCACCATTAAACAAAAGGGTAATGAAGTTGCCAGAGCTTTAATTGGCAAAGAAAAAGGCGATCGCGTTTATGCAAAAGCGGCGAATAATGCGATTGTGGTTGAGGTGAAAAAAGAAGATGCCGACAAATTGTTTAAGAAGCTAACTGATTTGGCGGAATAAATATGCGATGCCGCGCGGATTAAAAAACCCACACGGATTTATCACATGGTTTTTTAATCCGGGTGGAATTTCTCTTTTTTTTTGACAAAGATTGTACTGTTAATAGACTAAGCTGGCCGCGAGTCCGTTGTTGCCGGTTGCTTTAGGATCTGCGTAAAAGCAACTTTGTAGTCCCGCCCCCCTTGTGGGGCGCTGTGGTAATCGAATTTATCGTTTGCAAAAGCCGCCCACAAGGGGCGGGGACTACGGGAGGTTGTTTTTGTGCGGACCCTCGAGATAAAAAATCGGCGACACTCCGGCAAGCATGCACTTTATTTTATTTTTAGGAGTGTTTCACATGACCTGTTTTAAGGAAATCGAATTAAACGGAAAGAAATTCAGCATCGAGACCGGTCGCGTCGCGAGACAAGCGCACGGTTCATGCTGGGTGCGGCTGGGCGATACGATCATCATGGCCACCGTCGTCGGCGCGAAGGAAGTGGCGGAAGAAGCGGATTTTTTTCCGCTCACCGTCGACTATCGCGAGAAAGCGTATGCTGCCGGAAAAATTCCAGGCGGTTATTTTAAACGCGAAGGCAGACCGAGTGAGAATGAAATTTTAGTGAGCCGTCTGATCGACCGTTCCCTCCGGCCTTTGTTTGCGGATGAATTTTTCAACGAAGTGCAGGTGATGGTGTCGGCATTGTCGGCGGACAAAGAGAACGATCCGGACGTGCATGGCATCACCGGCGCGTCGATGGCGTTGCTGCTGTCAGATATTCCATGGGCCGGCCCGGTCGCCGGCGTGCGCATTGGACGGATCAAAGGAAATTTTATCGCCAACCCCACGCATGAAGAGATCGCGCAAAGCGATCTTGACATCGTGCTGGCGGCCTCGGAAGATTCCATCGTGATGGTCGAAGGCGAGGCGCAGGAAATCGGCGAGACCGATATGGTCGCGGCGCTGCGCTTCGGTCATGAAGTCGCGCGCCAATTGATTGGCGTGCAAAAAGCCGTCGCTGCCGAAATGGCGAAACCGAAACGCGCGATGACTCCGGTTGTGATGCCGGCGGGTTTGGAAGCGCGCGTCACGGCGATGGTCACGAATAACCTGCGGCAATTTTTGCAAGAGCCGGAAAAGCAAAAACGCAACGAGTCGCTCAAACAATTGCGCGACACGACGATTGAATCGTTGCAGACGGAATTTCCCGAAAGCGAAACGTTTATAAAAGGGCTTTTTTATAAAATAGAAAAGCAACTCGTTCGCGCGATGATCATCAGCGAGGGCCGCCGTTTGGATGGCCGCCGTCCGCAAGATATTCGCGACATTGCCTGCGAAGTCGCGGTGCTGCCGCGCGTTCACGGCTCGTGTTTGTTCACGCGCGGCCAAACGCAGGCGTTGGGCGTGACGACGCTCGGGACAAAAATCGACGAGCAGAAGATGGACGAGCTTGAAGGCGAGTTTTATAAGAGCTACATGCTGCATTATAATTTTCCACCGTTCAGCGTCGGCGAAATTCGGCCGTTTCGCGGCCCCGGCCGCCGCGAGATCGGCCACGGCAATCTCGCCGAACGCGCCTTGAAAGCGATAATTCCGAACGACGGCGTTTTTCCGTATACCGTGCGGGTCGTGTCGGATATTTTAGAGTCCAACGGCTCGTCGTCGATGGCCTCGGTTTGCGCCGGCTCGCTCGCGCTGATGGACGCCGGCGTGCCGGTGAAAGATGCGGTGGCCGGCATTGCGATGGGCTTGATTAAAGAGAGCAACAAAACCGTCGTGCTCACCGACATTCTCGGCGATGAAGATCATCTTGGCGATATGGATTTCAAAGTTGCGGGAACGGCGAAGGGCGTCACGGCTTTGCAGATGGATATCAAAATCGAAGGTCTGTCGCAAGAGATTTTGGCCGAAGCGTTGGAGCGCGCCCGCGTCGCCCGCTTGCATATTTTGAATATCATGAATCAAACCCTTGCCAAACCGCGTGCGGAGATTTCGAAATATGCGCCGCGCATCGTCTCGATCAAGATTCCCGTCGATAGCATCGGCTTGGTTATCGGGCCGGGCGGCAAATCGATTCGCGATATTATTGAGCGCACCGGCGCGACGATCGACATCGATGACGACGGCACCGTGACGATGGCTTCGGTTGATCCGGAAGCCGTGAGCATGGCGAAGGATATTATCGAAGGCATGGTCGCCGAGCCGGAAGTCGGCAAAGTTTACAAGGGCGTTGTCAAAGGCATCAAAGAATTTGGCGCTTTCGTTGAAATCATGCCGGGTCGCGAAGGTTTGCTGCACATTTCGGAAATCGAGCATCGTCGCCTCAACCGCGTCGAAGACGTGTTGCACATGGGTGATCAAGTCGAGGTCAAGCTGCTCGAAATCGCCGAAGGCGGCAAGCTGAAATTGAGCCGGAAAGTTTTATTACCGCAATCGGGCGGAAGCGGCGCACCACCTCGACGGTATAACTAATGCAAAATTCTATCGACAACTCGGCGCATCAAAAGACCGTCCTGCCGGGCGGATTGCGCGTCGTTTCCGAATACATTCCACACGTGCGTTCGATTGCGCTCGGCATTTGGGTTCAAAACGGCACGCGCGACGAACGCTCGGAAGAGAACGGCATCTCGCATTTCATCGAGCATATGATGTTCAAAGGCACGCAGCGCCGTAAAGCCAGCGACATCGCCGAAAGTCTCGAAGCCGTCGGCGGCCATTTGAATGCGTTCACCGGCAAAGAGCTCACCTGTTATTATGCGCACGTTCTCGACGAGCATCTGTCGCTCGCCGTCGATGTCATTGCCGATATGTTGACCGCTTCGGTTTATGACGCCGGCGAAATGACCAAGGAAAAATCCGTCATCATCGAAGAGATCAATTCGGTGGAAGACGCGCCGGAAGATCTGGTGCAGGATTTTTTCATGCGCGATCTTTTTCCGAATCACGCGCTGGGATTTTCGACGCTCGGCACGCGAGAGATCGTTGCGGCGTTTCAACGCGATCAACTTTTTGACTATACGCATCGACATTATACCCAAAATCGGTTGCTCATCGCGGCGGCCGGAAATATCAAACATACCGATTTAGTGGCGCAAGTCGGCGAACGGTTCAATATACTGCCGGTGAACGGCGCGCGCGTTTTAACGCGGCCCTCGGCTAAATCGATTCCTGGTTCGGTAACTGAAGACGATTGCAGCCAGACGCACGTTTGCATGGGCACGCTGGCGTTGCGCTTCGACGATCCGCGCAAGTTCGTCATGCTCGTGCTCAACACCTTGTTGGGCGGCGGCATGAGCTCGCGACTGTTTCAAACGATTCGCGAGCAGCATGGCTTGGCCTACTCGGTTTTCTCGTTTCATGATTTTTTGCTGGATACCGGTTTGTTCGGCGTTTATTTGGGCGCCGATCCCGAACGCGCCGAGCAAGCCATCGCGTTGTCGCGCCGCGAATTGCAGCGGCTGCAAGACGAGCGCGTTGCCGCCGCCGAGTTGAATCGCACCATCAACCAGCTCAAAGGCAGTTTGATGCTTGGCCTCGAAAGCACGAGCAGCCGCATGTCGCGGTTGGCCAAAATGGAAATTTACCTCGGCGAATACGTGACTTTGGATGAAGTTTGCGCCGGCATCGAAAGCGTGACCACCGAGCAAATTCAACGGCTCGCGCAAGAATTATTTAACGAAGAGCGGATAACCTCGACGATCATTCGATCGGCCAATCACAGCGGCGTTTGAATCGACGGTAAACGATGCGTGGAAATCTACAGGCCCCAAGCCGGCTTAACCACCAGAGCGCAAAGGAACGAAGAGTGATGGGTTATACGCACACTTTTGAAGGCAAGATGATTATATGGCAGAATCGTTTTAAAAAGTCGGTTTGCCATAAAATTATTTTGCTTTTATTTTTTGCCTTTAGCCTTTAGGCTTCTAACCCGTAACGAGGGAGGATGGAGATGAAGATCGGTGTCCCCAAAGAGATCAAGACCAACGAGAATCGCGTCGCCCTCATTCCGGTCGGCGCGGAGTTGCTGAAGGAGCACGGCCACGAGGTTTTAGTGGAAAAAAGCGCCGGCGTGGGGAGCGGTTTTCAAGACGGGGATTATGCTCTGGCCGGCGCGAAACTCGTCAATAACCCTGCAGAAATTTTCGGCGCGGCGGATATGATTTTGAAAGTCAAAGAGCCGCTGCCCGCCGAATATCCGCTGCTGCGCGAAGGCCAGATCGTTTTCACCTATTTCCATTTTGCCGCGGCGCGCGAGCTGACCGAGGCTGTGATCGAATCCAAGTGCATCGCCGTCGCGTATGAAACCGTGCAAACGCCGGATCGCGCGCTGCCCCTGCTCGTGCCGATGAGCGAAGTCGCCGGCCGCATGTCGATTCAAGTCGGCGCGCGCTGTTTGGAAAAACTTTTTGGCGGCAAAGGGATTTTGCTCGGCGGCGTTCCCGGCGTCGAGCCGGCGCGCGTGGTGATTCTCGGCGGCGGCGTCGTCGGAACGAATGCAGCGAAAATCGCTGCCGGCCTCGGCGCGCATGTGCAGATCATGGACATCAGTCTCGAGCGCTTGCGTTATCTCGACGACGTGATGCCGAAAAACGTCACGACCATCATGTCCAACCCGTCCAACATCCGCCAAGCCATCTCGGAAGCGGATCTGGTGGTCGGCGGCGTGTTGATCCCCGGCGCCAAAGCCCCGCGGCTCATCACGCGTGAAATGTTGCGGCTGATGAAAAAAGGCTCGGTCATCGTTGATGTGGCGGTCGATCAAGGCGGCTGCGTCGAAACGATTCGACCGACCACACACGAGAATCCGACCTTTGAAATCGATGGCGTGGTGCATTACGGCGTCGCCAATATGCCCGGCGCGGTGCCGATGACCTCCACCGTCGCCTTGACTAACGCGACGTTGCCGTATGCGATTCAGATTGCCAACAACGGTTTTCCCAAATGCGTGCAGGAATCCAGCGCGATCGCCATGGGCGTCAATATCGTGCGCGGCCAGGTGACGTACAAAGGCGTGGCCGAAGCGTTTAATTTGCCTTACGCGCCCTTGGAAGAAATTCTCTAAATTTGGATTTATGGAGTGACGGATTTTTGGATTACTGGACTTGGGGATGCTGACAATATTCCAAAGCTCCAATAATCCCATCAATCCATTACTCCATTTTTATGCCTCCGGTTCTCGCTTACCATCTCGTCGATCGGCGCCTGGATGCCGGCATTGCCTGGATCACACCCAAGCGTTTTGAAAAACAAATCGCCTGGCTCGCGGCAGCCGGTTATCGCTCGCTTTCACTATCTGGATTTCTTCAACACCATCATTCCGCCAACGAGAAGTGTGTTGTCATCACCTTTGACGATGGTTATTCTTCTCTCCATCAATATGCCCTGCCGATTTTGGCGCGTTATCATTTTCGCGCCACTGTATTTGTGGTCACGGGTTATGTTGGCCGGCCCAATCTGTGGGATGTGAAATTTTTTCTGCCGCGTTTTCATCATCTCGATTGGGGCGAGCTGCGCGAGCTGATGGCCGCCGGCTGGGAAATCGGCAGCCATTCTTTGAACCACGATTATCTTCCTTCTCTTGCCGATGACGAATTACGCCACGATCTCGCGGCTTCCCGAAAAATTTTGGAAGATCATTTGCAGGCGCCGGTGCGACATTTGTCGCTGCCATTCGGTCGCGGCAATCAGCGGGTGTATCGCGCCGCCAAAGAAACCGGCTATCAATCCGTCGCCGTTTTAGGCAGCGAGAAATCGGCAATCAAAAATCATCATTCCAATACCATCATTATTCCGCGCCGCGGCGTTTATCTGTTCGACTCAATGCGCAGCTTTCGACAACGCGTGGAAGCCTCGCCGGATTCGAAGTGGCAGTATTGGCGGCAACGCACGATTAGCGCGTTTTCGCTCGGCACAGTCATGGTCAAAAGCGCTAAAAGAATGTTGGCCGGTTGACCCGTTGCCCCGTTGGCTTTTAAATGGTTAACTGGTCAACCGGCAAACCCGAAGAAATGTCTTGATCTTTGTCAATTGATAATTTAAATTAATGCAAAAATAAAAAAGGCGAACCGGCAAACTGCAAAACCGGCCAACCGATGAAAGACCAAAAAATCAAAAAACTCTATTATGCCATCAGCGAAGCTGGCCAGATTACCTCGCTCAAGGCTTATGTGTTGCGCTATTGGGAAACCGAATTTGCCGAATTGCGCCCGAAAAAAAACCGCGCCGGCAACCGCACCTACAGTCTCGAGGACATCAAGCTCATCTTTCTTATCAAACGCCTGCTCTACGAAGACAAGTACACCATTGAGGGGGCCCGGCAACGCCTGCAACAACTCCGCCGCGTCGGCGAGCAGATGGATCTTTCCTTCGACCAATTACGCCGCGATGATTTGATCTCCGAGCTCAAAAGAGAGTTGCATGAATTGCTTGACATGCTGAATCATAAAACGGATCGGAAAACGTCGTGAAGACGCGGATTTTTTGCTCATTATTTGCAGCCCTTTAGTTTTAGCCTCGAAACTCTCTGTTTGCCCATCTGTTTGTTTCCTCTCTCACACTATCTTCCAAATAGAATTTGTAGAAATCGCGCGAATGTCTTATATTTTATTGATGAATGAGTGAATCAGTTTAGAACCAATACTTAAGGAGAATTCATGCCCGAGCCGAAAAAACGCGATTCGCAAGCGCCGCCGAATTTGATCGTCGAAATCAAAGATGGCAACGGCAGGATTTGGGGCGCGATTACGGCGGCAGCAAAACTGTTTTCTTCCGGCTCCGTCGGATTTTACGCCAACGGCAAAATCGAAAACCCCGACTCGCACGAGCGCTATCAAGTCGGCGGGAATATCATTTTGATCGGCAGCAAGCCGGAATAATGATTGACGGGTTCTATTTATTGCTGACAGCCGCTTTGAGTGGCTGGCCTGTGATTGCAGGCGGAACATTTCGTCTTCTCACTCTGTTTCATTTTTATAGTCATTTCGACGGAGGCATTTTGCGCGACTTTTTGCGGCGGACGATTCATTACTTCATTTATGTCGGAGTTTGTCTTTTCGGCATCTCGTATGAGTTGGCAAAAAGTGAAGCCATTTGTTGGCCGCTCATCGGCGGATATCTGGCCGTCATGGGCGCTGCGGTTTATGGCATCCGAAGGCGCTCGCAGCGTGACGCCGAAGAGGAGAGCGAGGTTGATTGATCGACAATGCATTCGACAAAATCGTAATCTTCGTTTATGACGTTTTACAGATCAATAAAATTTTCACAAGTTTGTTTTTTCAGCGTCGTCATTTTTGCCGCCACATTCGTTGCGGCGTCGGAACGCGACGCGCAGGTAGTGCAAACGAGCAACCGGCAGGTGACGATTGCTTTTCATCTCGTTGATTTCAAGCTCGACACGTTCCAAATAAATGGCAAGCTATCGAACCGGCCTTATTTCGAACGGGCGATTTTTTTAAGCAACGCTGGCGCGCCGGAGTTGCCAACGCGGGTCTTTGTTGTCGGCATTCCGGCCGGCGCGCAGGCTGAAGTTTCAGCCGTTTCCGGAACTATCGAGGAGTTGTCGGAAATACATATTCCATCCGTGCCCGACAAAGAGCCCGCTGATGATTTGGCGCGGTGGCGTTATCAACCCGATTCGCAAATTTATGCGCGTGACGCGTTTTATCCGAGTGAGTTGGTGCGCGTCGATCCACCGGCCCAGTTTCGCCAGCAAACCATCGCCCGCGTGCAAGTAATGCCGGTGCAATACAACCCGGCGCAAAAACGATTGCGCGTTTATCACGACTTGCAAATCGTCGTGCGATTTGTTAACGGCAAACAATCTGTTTCAACCGCGGCAATCGCCCCCGCCTCCCAAGTTGAAGAAGAATTTTATCGGGGGCTGTTGATCAATTACGAACAGGCGAAAGCGTTTCGCGCCTCTCGACCGCAACCGCTTCTTCGTAAGGCGCATCCACAAATCGAAGGCCCGCTTTATAAATTTTCGCTGCGGCAGGAGGGAATTTACAAGCTTGATGGCAAAACTTTGGGGAGCGCCGGCGTCGATCTCACAAACGTGAAGCCGAATACCATTCATCTTTACAATAATGGCGGTCGCGAGCTGCCGCGCCGCTTGAACGCGCCGCGACCGCAAGGCCTGATTGAAAATGCGATTTATGTTTCCGACGGCGGCGACGGCCGTTTTGACAACGATGATTACATTTTGTTTTACGGCCGCGGCGTCGAAGGTTTTGCTGTCGACTCGACGACTGGCGCGGCCAGCCGCTACATGAATCATTTCGGGCACGATAATTTCTACTGGCTAAGTTTTGGCGGCAACAACGGCAAGCGCATGGCAGAGCGCGCCACTCAACCGGTATCGGGCTTGACGCCGGCCGCGAGTTTTACCGAGTATCTGTTTGTCGAAGAGGAATTGCAGCCGCTTTTTGAATCCGATCAACTTTGGTTCGGCTGGCTTTTTACCAACGAGGGCACGTCGCAATCACGGCGTTATCGCGTCAAGCTGAACGATCCGGTGAATGAAAGCGTCGCGCATTTGAAGTTTGCTTTTTACGCGCCGCCCAGTGGAACTCGTCGCCAACTGACCGTGAGTTTTGAAAAACAAGAGCTGGGAATTTTTGAATCTTTCGGCGATGATGAAGTGGAGTTTCGTGAAACGAATAAAGTTGGCGGATTGGTAAATGGCGACAACGAAATTCTGCTCTCGTATCAGGGCAGCGGTGAGGCGGCGCAATTGTATATCGACTACTTTGAATTGCGCTACGAGCGACAATTGAAGCTGAATAGCGACATGCTCATTTTTAATGGCCGGGCCGGCGCCGGCCCTTTTGCTTACACGCTCAATAATGTCGAGGCGAATTCACTTTGGCTTTTTGAGGTTTCGAATTTCAACGAGGTCGCTCGTTTGTCGTCGCAGAATTGGCAGACGAATGACGGGCAAATGACTTTTGCCGACGTCGGTGCTTCCGGTAAAACGCCGCGACGTTATATCGCCGCAACGCCAACGGCTTTTAAAAACGTCGATCCCAAAACAATTGTGCGCGCTGAAATCTCGAACTTGCGCTCGCCCACTCAGGGCGCGGATATGGTCGTCATCACGCACGAAGATTTTTTGAGCCTCAATCCGATTACCGGCAAAGACGAAGGCCCGTTGGCGCGTTTCGCGAGTTTGCGGCAAAACGCGAATGTCAGTGATACGTTGAAAGTCGAAGTCGTGAAGATTCACGAGGTGTTTGACGAGTTCTCGTGCGGCCTGTACGATCCGGTGGCGATTCGGGATTTTCTCCGATATGCCTACGAGAGTTGGCCGCGCCGCCCGGTTTTTGTGATGCTGGTTGGCGACGGCGACTACGATCCCAAAAATATTCTCAATAAAACCGCGCCAAACTGGATTCCGACTTATCACACCGCCGAATTTGATTACGGCAATTATGTGCCTAATCGCGTTACCGACAGTTGGTACACGTACGTTGCCGGCGATGACGAGGCGATGGATATGGCCATAGGCCGAATACCGGGCCGCAGTCTCGCGGACGTCGAAGCCTATATCGACAAAGTCATTCGTTATGAAACAACGCCGGTTTTCGGCGCGTGGCGAAATACGGTGGTGATGGTCGCTGATGATGAATATGCCCAGGGCGGCGTGCCTTCATTCGACGAAACGTTTCATATTAATGACACTGAAACTCTGGTCTCACTCACGCCGGCATTTTTTGACCTCAAGAAAATTTATTTGACCGAGTTTGCCGCGGTGCAGAGCGCTTCGATTTCCGGCATTCGCAAGCCGGCGGCGACCGACGCTTTTTTGCGTCTCGTCAACAACGGCGCGGTGTTGGTGAATTACGCCGGCCATGGCAATCCCGACGTGTGGTCGCACGAACGAGTGCTGAATCTGTCAACGGATTTCGAGCGGATTCAAAACGGCGACCGGCAGGCGTTGTGGATCGCCGCCACTTGCACTTTCGGCAAGTATGACATGCCGGATCGGCAGAGTTTTGCCGAGCAGCTGATTTTGGCGCCTCGTCGTGGCGCGATTGCCGCTCTCGCTACCTCGCGCGACGTTTACGCCATTGACAATGCCAGATTGAATCAAAAATTGTATGGATTTCTTTTTGAGGACGGAAAACAAATTTCGTCCCGTATCGGTGCGGCGATGATATTGGCGCGACTGCAAACTTTTAACACGCAAAATGACGAGAAATTTCACGTTTTGGGCGACCCCTCGCTGCGGCTGGCGACGCCGCGTTACAACGCGACTATTACTTCTATCAAGCCCGACACCCTCAAAGCGCTCACCGTGATGACGGTGCAGGGCAAAATTCAACGTGATGGCGTTGATTGGCCCGGTTTCGACGGCGCCGCGCGAATCGAGGCGTTGGATGCGCAGCGTGAAGTGCGATATCAATCGCCGGGACAATTTTCGATTGATTACGCGATGCCGGGCAACTCGCTGTTTCGCGGCGAAGTCCCGGTGAAAAACGGCGTTTTCTCCGCGCAGTTTTTCGTGCCGAAGGATATTACTTACGGCGGCCAAACCGGGAGATTCAATCTTTATTTTTGGAATAACACCGCCGACGGCAGCGGCTATCGCGAGCGTTTGCCCGTTGGCGGCTCGGCGACTAATCTCGTTGACAAGGTCGGGCCGAACATCGATATTAGCTTCGTCGCGGCGGAAAATTTTCAGCCTGGCGGCGTGATTGGCGCGAACCCGGTTCTGCGCGCCGTGATCAGCGACAGCGTTTCCGGCATCAATATCACCGGCGAGATCGGCCACAAAATTACTTTGACCATCGATGGCCGGAATGATGACAAAATCGATCTCACCGATTTGTTCGATTATGACGCCGGCAGCTACACGCGCGGCGCGGTGATTTATCCGCTCGGCAATCTTTCCGAAGGCCGGCACGCGGTGGAGATCAAAGCCTGGGACAATCTCAATAACTCGAATGTGCGTGAGGTTGATTTTACCGTTCAATCGCAGGATCGTTTGGTTTTAAGTCAGGTGATGAATTATCCCAATCCCTTTCGCCGGCGCACGACGTTCACCTTCGAGTTGAATTTGGCGGCGGAGGCTCGCATAAAAATTTTCACGCTTTCCGGCCGATTGATTCGCACGCTTGAAATGTTTGGCGCGCAACCTGGCTTCAATATGATGGAATGGGACGGCCAGGACGAAGACGGCGATGAATTGGCGAATGGCGTTTATCTTTACAAAATCATCGCGACGCAAAAACAGAATGACGCGATGTGGCGCGCTGAGGAGATTGGAAAATTAGTCGTCCAACGATGACGGATTATCAAAATATTTTTTCACTCATCGGCTTGATTCTGACCGGAAGCGGTCTCGTTTATGCCGGCATTCAACTGCGCGCTTCAAAAAAAATCGCCCGCGGCGAATTTCTTCTGCGTCTCGATGAAATGTTTCAACAGCACAACGAAACTCACACGCGTTTGCGGCCCGGCGGCATCTGGGCAAGCGCAGGAAAAGGCCCGGCGACGAATGAAGACTGGATTGCCGTGGAAAAATACATGGGGTTGTTTGAGCGAATTAAAGTTCTCATGGACGACGGCATCGTTGATCTTGCGACGATTGATCGCTTGTACGGTTATCGCGTTTTCAATCTCGTTGCAAACGACATAATAAGAACGGTCAAGCTGGAAGGGAAAGTGAGGGAATATTGGCAGGATTTTATCGAGCTGCACCGGGCGTTGGAAAAAAGTCGGCAAAAGCATCCAGTTAAACGAAGACTATAAATTGATTTCGAATATCGTATTTTTAACCAACCGGCAAAAATTTTTATGCAACTTCATTCTTGTTTTCTAAAGCTCTCGTGTCATTTCGTTTTTATTGGCGGTTTGATAGGAATTAACTCTCTCGTCGCCGCCGAAGGTGACGCCCAATTGTCGCAAAGCGGCGCGCAACAGGTGACGATTGTCTATCGCCCGGCAGATTTTCAACTGCGCAAATTGCGAGTCAACGGCGAGACCACGGAGCGCCCGGATTTTGAAAATTCGATTGCGCTCAACGCGCCCGGCGTGCCGGAATTGCCGACGCGCGTCTTCGTCGTCGGCGTGCCGCCCGGCGCGCGCGCCGAAGTTTCGGTCATTCCCGGCGCGAGCGAGGAGTTTTCCGCAATCGATGTCGCGCCGGTGCCGATCAAAGAAAAGAGTGACGATTTAACGCGGCTCCGCTACGTGCGTGACACGCAAGTTTATGAACGCGATGCGTATTATCCCGGTGACTTGTTCCGCGTCGAAGCGCCGGCGCAATTTCGCCGGCAAACCATCGTGCGCGTGCGGGTCATGCCGGTGCAATACAATCCAGCCGCCAAGCGCTTGCGCGTTTATCACGAGATGCAAATCGTCGTGCGTTTCGTTGGAGCAGGGCAAACGCCGTCAACGGCTCTCGCGGCGATTTCGGATCGCTCATCTTCCCATGCCGAAGAACAGTTGTATCAAGATTTGCTCGTCAATTATGAGCAGGCAAAAACATTTCGCGTATCGAGAGAACCGCGGTTATTTCGCGTGACTGATTCACAGATCGTCGGCCCGCTTTATAAATTTCCCATTCGGCAAGAGGGAATTTATAAAATCGACGGCAGCACTTTGGCAAGCGCCGGCATTACCAACATCAATCCGAGCACGATTCATCTTTATAATAACGGCGGCCGTGAGCTGCCGCGCGACATTCGCCGCTCTCGACCGCAAGGCCTGGTTGAAAATGCGATTTACGTTTCCGACGGCGGCGACGGCCGATTTGATAATAACGACTTCATTTTATTCTGCGCCCGCGGCGTCGAAGGGTTTGCCTTCGATTCAACCAGCGGGCAAGCGCGCCACTATCTCAATCGGTTTGTTTTCGATAATTATTACTGGCTGAGTTTTGGCGGCAGCGCGGGAACGCGCATGGCCGAGCGCGCGCCCTTGCCGGTCGCCAACTTGACTCCCGCCACAAATTTCAAAGAATATCTTTTTAGTGAAGAAGAAATCAACCCGTTGTATGAATCAGACCAAACCTGGTTCGGTTGGCTTTTCACCAACAGCGACGTCAACCGCACACGGCGTTATCGCGTCAAACTCACCGATCCGGTTTCCGAGGGAAAGGCCGCGATGACGTTTGCTTTTTATGCTTCTTTCTTTGGCGGTTTCAGTTTTCACAATTTGCAGGTGAAGTATGATCAACAGGAATTGGCGACCTTCCAAATTCCGGGCAACAGCCGGCTCGATTTTTATCAAGTGGATAAATTGGGCGGACTGGCGAATGGCGACAATGAAATTTTGCTGACCTATCAAGGCGGCAGCGACGCGGCGCAATTGTACATCGATTACTTTGAATTGAATTATGATCGCCAGCTCAAATTGAGCGACGGCGCGCTCATTTTCAACGGCCGCGCCGGGGCCGGGCCGTTCGCTTATGCGCTCAACAATGCCGACGCCAATTCGCTGTGGCTTTTCGACGTGTCGGATTTCAGCAAGGCCGCGCGGTTGTCGTCGCAAAACTGGCAAATTACCGGCACGCAAGTGACGTTCGCCGATGTCGGCGGCTCGTTGAGAGTGCCGCGCCGTTACATCGCAACATTGCCTGCGGCATTCAAAAGCGTCGATGCAAAAACGATCGTGCGCGACGAGGCTTCGGATTGGCGCTCGCGGAATCATGGCGCGGATCTGGTTATCATCACGCACGAAGATTTTCTCAATATTAATTCGGCGACGGGCAAAGACTCCGGGCCGCTTTCCAAACTGGTAAGTTTGCGCCAAAGCCCGCCGAATTTGCAGGATAGTTTGCGCGTCGAAGTCGTCAAAATTCAGGATGTGTTCGACGAATTTTCCTGCGGCCTGTACGATCCGGTCGCGGTTCGCGATTTTCTCAAATATGCTTACGACAATTGGCCGCGCCGGCCGCTGTTCGTGCTGCTCGTTGGCGACGGCGATTACGATCCGAAAAATCTCATCAACAAAACCGACAAGAATTGGATTCCAACCTATCATACGACGGAGCTCGATGAGATTTTGAATCGCGTCACTGATAGTTGGTTTACCTACGTTGCCGGCAACGACGAGGTGATGGACATGGCTATCGGCCGCATTCCGGCGCGCAGCATGGCCGACGTGCAGGCGTATGTTGACAAGCTCGTGCAATATGAAACGAAGCCGGCGTTCGGGTCGTGGCGCAACACCGCGGTGATGGTGGCGGACGATGAATTCGGGCAGGGCGCCATTCCCTCTTCAATTGAAAGCGTTCATATTCTCGATACCGAAACTCTGGTTTCAATTTATACGCCGAAATATTTGGATCTCAAGAAACTTTATTTGACCGAGTTTTCGGCAGTGCAAAGCGCCTCGATTTCCGGCATCCGCAAGCCGACCGCGACGGAGGCATTTTTGCGGCTCGTCAATAACGGCGCGTTGTTGGTCAATTACGCCGGACATGGCAATTCCGAAGTTTGGGCGCACGAGCGCGTGCTGAATTTGCCGACGGATTTCGACCGCATTCAAAACGGCGATCGGCAGGCATTGTGGGTTGCGGCAACGTGCACGTTTGGCAAATTCGATATTCCTGATAAGCAGAGTTTCTCCGAGCAATTGGTGTTGGCGCCGGGTCGCGGGGCCATCGCGTCGTTGGCGACCGTGCGCGATGTCTACGCCAGCCAAAATGCGACGCTGAATCAGCAGTATTACCGCTATTTTTTTGAGACTCCCAATCACATTTCAGCGCGAATCGGCATGGCGATGGTTCTCGCGCGCATCCAAACCGGCGCGACGCTGAATGACGAGAAGTTCCATGTGCTCGGCGATCCCTCGCTGCGCGTCGGCATACCGCGTTACACGGCAAGCCTGACTTCCATCCAACCCGACACCATCAAAGCGCTATCGGTGATGCGGGTGAGCGGCAAAGTGAAACGCGACAACGGCGCGGATTGGTCCGATTTCAACGGCACGGTGCGGCTCGAAGCGCTCGACTCGCAACGCCAGGTGAATTATCAATCGCCAGGACAATTTTCGATTGGTTATGGTTTGCCGGGCAATTCAATCTTTCGCGGCGAAGCGCCGGTGAAGAACGGCAATTTTTCCGTGCAATTTTTTGTGCCGAAAGATATCACTTACGGCGGCGCCTCCGGCCGGATCAATTTGTATTTTTGGAACAACGCCACCGACGGCAACGGCTATCGCGATCTGCTGCGCGTCGGCGGCACGGCTGGAAATGTCGCTGATCGCATCGGCCCGAACATTGTGGTCGGTTTCCTCGACGTCGATAATTTTAATTCCGGCGACGTCGTCGGCGATAATCCGGTGTTGCGCGCGACGATTAGCGACAGCGTTTCCGGCGTCAATATCACCGGCGAGATCGGCCACAAAATCACGCTGGCGCTGGATGGGCGCGTTGACGATAAAATCGATCTCACGGATTTGTTCAATTACGACTCCGGCAGTTACACGGCCGGCACGGCGCTTTATCCGCTCGGCGAGTTGGCTGAAGGCCGCCACACGGCGGAGATCAAAGCGTGGGACAATCTGAACAACTCGAGCAGCACAACAGTGGAGTTTGTGGTTCGGCCCACGAGCCGGTTGGAGTTGACCGAGGTGATGAACTATCCGAATCCGTTTCGCAACCGCACGGCGTTTACGTTTGAATTGAATTTTGACAACACCGAGGTGCGCGTGAAAATTTTTACGCTATCCGGCCGGCTGATTCGCACATTGGAGGGCGTGGGCAATAGCCGTTTCAACCAAATCGATTGGGATGGCCGCGACGAAGACGGCGATCAATTGGCCAACGGCGTTTACCTATACAAAATCATCGCGACACAAAGACTCGTTGGCGAGATCTTGCGCGACGAGGAAATCGGCAAATTAGTTGTGCAGAGATAATCGTAACACGGACTGCCGGTCCGTTGTTTATGGCAAAAACTGCATTTGAGGAAATTATGAAAATTAAAAATCGTATGGTGCTCGGCGTTTTGTTGCCGGTGTTTTTTCTTGCCGGCGCTCTAACGCCGCGATCAGAGGGGCCCAAGAAAAATGAAGTGACCTGGCTTTCGTTCGAGCAGGGCCTCGCCGCTTCAAAAAAAGAAAAGAAAATGATGGTGGTGGATTTTTATACCGATTGGTGCGGCTGGTGCAAAGTGATGGATCAAAAAACTTACGGCGATACGAGCGTTGTCAAATTTGCCAAGGCGAAACTCGTGCTCGTGAAAGTCAACGCCGAATCGAACGAGAAGACGCGCTTCCGCGATCAGGATTATACCTATCGCGAGCTGGCAGCGGCGTTCGGGGTTAATGGCTATCCGGCGACGGCGTTCATCGACGCGAACGGCGAGGTGCTCACTTTGGTTTCGGGCTACATTCCGGCGGATAAGTTTTTGCCGGTTCTCGAGTTTCTCGACGGCGGCCACCACAAAATGATGAAATTCGAAGAGTATTTAGCGAAACGAAATAAGCCACAACCGAATGAAGATAAATCTCTTCAATAAACTACGACGACGTTTTCGGCCCGCAACCAACAGCGCCGAAAGCGTTCTCGTGGAAATTTACAGCAAACCGGATTGCCATTTGTGCGAGGAGGCCAAAGCCACTCTGCTGAAAATGCGGCGGCGATACGGCTTTCAATTGCGCGAAGTCAATGTCGCCAACGAGGCGGCGCTGCTGGATGAATATGGAACGCGCATTCCGCTAATCTTTGTCGATGGCCGTCTTGTCTGCAAGTATGTTGTTGATGAAGCGGCGTTGGTGAAAAGCGTGAGTTTTGCCGAAGCAATTTAGCAGGACGCTGAAAAGCCCGTTTTAAAAATCGGAATGAGCGAAGAAGCCAAAAATTTTAACGTCGGGCGATTGCAGCGCGAGCGTATTTCTCCAGGCACGGACGCGCTCGTCGTCGAAGAGCCGTTAGAGATTCGTCTCAACAATACCCCGCTCGCAGTCGTGATGCGCACCCCCGGCCGCGATTTTGAGCTCGCGCGCGGTTTTCTCCTCACCGAGGGGATTTTTCAAAGGCAAACCGCAACTGAAAATATTTGGCGGAAAATTGAGATTGATCATGCCCGCGATGAATTAGGCCTCGAAATCCCCAACGTGGTTGATTGCCGGTCGCCGTCGATTCCCGCAGCGGAAATTTCCGGTTGGCAGCGGCACATTTTTGCCAGCTCGAGCTGCGGCATTTGCGGTCGCGCTTCCATCGATCGCGTGCGGGTGCAGGTTGTTCCTCCTCACGGCCATTGGCAGATTTCTTTCTCCATTTTAAAAATTTTGCCGGAAAAACTGCGCCAACATCAAACCACGTTTTCACGCACCGGCGGCTTGCATGCCGCCGCGCTTTTTTCGGCGAAAGGCGACGTCGTCGTGCTGCGTGAAGATGTCGGACGGCATAATGCCGTGGACAAAATTCTTGGCTGGGCCATGCGCCAGAATAGGCTTCCGCTTGATGAGTGCGGCCTTTTGGTAAGCGGCAGATTGAGTTTTGAATTGGTGCAGAAAGCCCTGGTTGGCGGCATTCCAGTAATGGCCGGCATCAGCGCCGCTTCATCGCTGGCGGTTGAGCTGGCGGAAGAAACCGGCATGACGCTCGTCGGTTTTTTGCGCGGCGAAACCGCCGTCGTCTATTCGGGAACGAACCGGATTCGTCTTTAAAAATAGGAGGCGCGTTCATGAACATCATCTTTGTCGAATCTTTTTACGGCGGCTCGCACAAAAGTTTTCTCGATGGTCTGATCAAATACAGCCATCACGATATCACGCCGATTACGCTGCCATCGCGGTTTTGGAAATGGCGCTTGCGCAGCGCCGCTTTGTACATCGCCGAGGTGTATGGCGAAGCGTTGCGCCGGTGCGATTTGATCATCGCCACCGATCTCATCAATTTATCCGATCTCAAAGCGCTGGGGCGGTTCACCTGCCCGGCCATTCTTTTTTTGCATGAAAATCAATTGACCTATCCGACCCCGGAGGGCGAGAAGCCCGAACTGAATTTTGGTTTCGTCAATCTCGTTTCGGCGCTGGCGGCGGATCGCTGTTTGTTCAACTCGCAATATCATTTGCAGGAATTTGACTACGCGCTGAAACAATTCATCAACGACATTCCCGAATTCGTGCCGGAGGCGGCGCATCAAAAAATCATGGCGCAATCGCAAGTCATTCACATGGGCATCGACTTCGCCGAATTTCGCCGCCGTCCGGTTTTGGATAATCCCCAACCAATCATCTTGTGGAATCACCGCTGGGAGTTTGACAAACAGCCCGAGGTTTTCTTCAAGCAACTTTACAAGCTCGACGCCGAAGGCCTCGACTTCGAGCTGATCATCCTCGGCGAAAATTTTCAAATGCATCCCAGAGAATTTATCGAAGCGCGCGAAAAACTCGGCCCCCGCATCCGGCAATATGGTTATGTCGAGAGCATTTACGACTATGCGCGTTTTCTCGCGATGTCGGACATTGTGGTTTCGACGGCCATTCAGGAAAACTTTGGCTTTGCCGTCATCGAGGCGATGTATTGCCACACGCTGCCGCTGCTGCCCAATCGGTTGAGTTATCCGGAATTTCTGCCGAAAAAATTTCATCAACAATTTCTTTACAACGGCGAAGAGGAATTGGAAAAGAAATTGCGCGGGCTGTTGCGCGAGTATCGGAGCTTGAATGAAACGCGCGCGGAAATCGCCCAATCCATGGCGGCGTTTAATTGGAAAACGCGCATCGCTGAATTCGAAACACTTTTCGAGGAAATGCTCAAAAACGGCGGGAAGGCATGACGATTTTTTGCTTGCTTTTATGCGGCGATTTGAATAGTTTTTTAAATCGTGGGCGTTAATTGTGAGTTACAGTAAACGATTTTTCCTTTGACTTCAGCATGAAGAAACTTGTTGCGATTGGCGGGCCAGCCGCTGCGGTGGCGGCCTATTTTATTTTTGGACAACCGCTTTGGGCCATTGCGAGCCTCGGCATATTCACACTGATTGGCTTCGTCCTGCCGGATTGGCGCGCGGCTATGGGACTCGCGCGCGTCGTGTTTGTTTTTTGTCTGCTGATGTTCATTATCAACCAGCTTGGCATCGCTTATCCCTATTCCAATATTTTCGTCTTGACCGGTTTAATCGGATTGTTTTTTTTAAGCGGACAGAGTTGGAAAGGGCTTTATTTCGGCCCCGGCCAAACGCGCCAATGGGGCGGCCGCGCCTTCATCATCGGGTTGGGGTTTGCCTTTGTGGTTTTGGCGCTGTTTGCGTTGTTGCCGGAAAATTTGCAAGAACTCGGCGCCAATCCGGTTCCCCTTGGCTGGCCTCTTGATGTGCTCGTCGTCGTCGCCATCGGTTACGCCGCGTTCAGCACGGTGATGGAAGAAACCATTTTTCGCAGCGTGATGGTGGCCTTCTCGCGTTCGCATCTCACGCCGCCGGTGGCCGTGATGGCGCAAGGCGTTGTTTTCGGCGCCATGCATTATCGCGTCGGATTTCCCTCGAATATCGGCGGCGCTGTCTTGGCCTTTATTTGGGGATTATTAGCCGGATGGCTGGTGTTGAAATCGGATTCGATTTATCCGGCTTATGTGATGCACTTTGTCGTTGTGCTCACGCTGTTCGTCGGCTTGATCTTTCTGCATAAATAAAAACGAAGTTCTTCCAATCGATATGAACAACTCCGCATTTGAAATAACCGCCGGGTTGTTTCTATCCGTTGGCGTCTTATAATTTTTTGGATGATACAAATCCGGTATGGGAGTTCCGAAATCGCCGTCGCCAGCCGCATTATTCATGGCCGTGTTATTTACGCCAACTGTTTCGTATGAAGAAGTGCGCGCGGTGATTGCGCGGGAATTTGGCGATGTCATGATGGAAAGCCCGATTTTTCCTTTCAATCATAGCGACTACTATGCTGAAGAAATGGGCGGGAATTTACAAAAAGTTTTTTTCCTGCTTGGCCGGTTGCTTGATCCGAGCGCTTTGGTAGATTGGAAACTGCATGCGCAAGAAGTTGAATTGAAATACCAGGAAAACGGCAAACGCAGGGTAAATTTCGATCCCGGTTATCTCGACGCCTCGAAGCTCGTTTTGGCCACGACGAAAAACTACGATCATCGCCTCTATCTTGACCGTGGTATTTATGGCGACGTGCAGTTGCGGTTTCGCTTTCAGCAGTTTCATTTCAATGATTGGACGTATCCGGATTATCGCCAGCCGGAACATCTCGCGTTCTTTGAAAAAGCCCGCCTGAAATATTTTGATCTGCTTAAAGCCGAATTCGGCGCGCCGGAATTGCCCGTTAAATTGGATTACAAGTCTGCCGGCGTCGATCGTGAAAAAGGTGAAGGCGTCAAAAAAAAGATCGGCGCGCTGGCGCGGCAAACGTTTAATGAAAATGTCCTGGCTGCGATCGGTTTGTTTGGCGGCTTCTTTCGTTTTCCTCAAGAAAATTATCGCGAGCCGGTTTTGGTCGCGAGCGTCGACGGCATCGGCACGAAAATCAAGCTCGCCTGCCAACTCCATCAATATCGCGGCCTCGGCGCCGACATCGTTTATCATTGCTTGAACGACATCATGGTCGGCGGCGCGCAGCCGCTGTTCTTTCTCGATTATCTTGCATTCGGCAAATTAGAATCGAGCGTCGTTTTGGATTTGATCGAAAGCATGTCCGCCGCGTGTCGCGATGCCGGTTGCGCGTTGATCGGCGGCGAGACCGCTGAGATGCCGGATATTTATCACTCCGGCGAATTTGATCTCGCTGGCACGATTGTCGGCGTCGTTGAAAAAGAAAAAATTTTGGATGGCCGCCGAATTCAGCGCGGTGATGTGTTGGTTGGGATTGCTTCCAACGGCTTGCACACTAACGGTTATTCATTAGCAAGAAAAATTATTGCAGCGCATCATCTACAATTAGATCAATATCAGCACGATCTTGCAGCAACACTCGGCGAAGCTTTGTTGAAACCGCATCGCAGCTATCAACGGCCGATTCAATTGGCAATTGAATTTTTTGAGCTGCACGGCATTTCGCACATCACCGGCGGCGGCATCGAAGGCAACACTGCCCGGCTTTTGCGCCATGGCGTGCAATTGAAAATCGATTGGCAGGCGTGGGAATGGCCGCCGTTGTTTCGGCTTTTGCAAAAGTGTGGCCAAGTTGAAGTGGCGGAAATGCGACACGTTTTCAATTTAGGTATTGGATTGATCTTTGTAATGGCGCCAACAACTGTCGATGAATTGCGGCAACGCCTGCAAGAGATTGGCGAGAAGAGTTGGGTGATTGGTGAAATTGTTTGAAAGTAGAAAGTGGAGTCTGACGCGTGGCACGAATCGGAGTGATCGGCGCGGGAAGCTGGGGTCTGGCCCTTGCCAAAATCGTATGTGAAAATGGACATCACGTCACGGTTTGGGCAAGACGCCCTGAGCTCGTGGCGGAACTTTCCGCGCGGCGACAAAGCGCTGATTATCTGCCCGGTGTCATCTTGCCAGTGAGTTTGCAATTTACTTCGAATCTTGATGAAGCCACGCGCGAGGCTGTGTTTGTTTTGCTGGCGATGCCTTCACACGGCTTGCGCGCCGTCATGCAACAAATCGGTTCTTTATCATCGGGTGCGATTATTATCAGCGCTGTTAAAGGAATTGAGACCGACACGCTATTGCGCATGAGTCAGGTGATCGCAACGTTTTTAGACGAATCGGCGCCGGTAGCGGTTTTATCCGGCCCCAATTTAGCCGTTGAAGTGGCGAATCAAATTCCAACGGCCACCGTGGTCGCAAGTGATGATCTTGCGGCGGCGAAAGCGGCGCAAGAGATTTTCATGAATCCGTATTTTCGCATTTACACGCATCATGACGTGGTTGGCGTCGAACTCGGCGGCGCGCTGAAAAATATTATCGCGTTGGCAGCGGGAATCGTTGACGGCGCCGGCTTTGGCGACAATACCAAAGCGGCTCTGATGACGCGCGGGCTGGTCGAAATCACGCGACTCGGCGCAAAGCTCGGTGCCGATCCGATGACGTTTGCTGGCCTTTCCGGCATGGGCGATCTGTTTGTGACTTGCATGAGTCGCAAAAGCCGCAATCGTTATGTCGGCGAGGAAATCGGCAAAGGCCGCAAGCTGCAAAAAATTTTAAACGACATGATGATGGTCGCCGAGGGCGTCCGCACCACGCAAGCGGCGTCTCAACTCGCGCAGCAACACGGCGTCGACATGCCCATCACTTCGGAGGTTTATCACGTTTTGTTTGAAAATAAAAATGCGAAACAAGCTGTGAATGCGCTGATGACGCGGGAAGCGAAGCGGGAGCAGTTTGGATGAGAAGGGCAACTTAAAAAACGAATAAAACTCGGATGACACGGAGTTTTATGAAATTTTGATCCGTGAAAATTCGTGTCATCTGCGTCATCCGCGTTCAAAGATTTTGGTAGTGTCAAAAGTTCTATGAAAACCAGGGGGAATTTCTGAAAAGTCTGGAGAGTTGTTGTGGCTCAGAGTGTGTTTGCGTTTTCTTAGGCATGGAACAATGATTGAACAAAAAGAAAAGCGGGAAGACGACAATTCGCCTTCCCGCCGCGATG
>Ga0247727_10001705_pt1 | contig 51495 bp, 55 predicted proteins | sample WisWelCaveWW1625_FD_202498 | JGI IMG/M metagenome (GOLD analysis project Ga0247727, IMG submission 202498) | Biofilm microbial communities from Wishing Well Cave, Virginia, United States - WW16-25 | ecosystem: Environmental > Aquatic > Deep subsurface > Groundwater > Cave microbial mat | place... | reverse complement strand
CTGCGCTTCGCTTGGCGAGAATGACGACACACGCGGTAGGGATGAGTCGGCGTCCAGGGGTGAGCCATGGTGTCGGACCCGGAGGGTCCGACACCGCCGTGCGCGTTAACCGCAATCGCGTCAATCCCCGCCTTCCTGGGTTGTGATATACTCCGTGCTGCCTCGGGTCACGAAGCGGCGCATCCTGCGGAGCGCCGTCTCAGCCTAACGAACCGGGGGTCGCAGTCCGACCGCCTCGCCCGGCAGGCCGCCAGACCAGCGGAGCGCCGAATGTGGGGCCCGGATGCGGCGAGCATGGGCGTTCGGAGCTCATACGCGAATGCAGGTCGAACGGGCTCTGGACGCCCAATTATTCTACTGACACTCGCGGAGACGTGGGTGGGCAGGCAACTGGCGTTTCCGCCAGCTGATGGCCGGCGACACGCGTCGCCGAAGGTATGCCGCCCGGTTGGTACGTGTCCACTCATCCACCATTCCCAAGCCAGGTTGGCGTCCCTCCCCCTGCGTCGAAGGCGCGCCTTCGACGCGAATGACGGGGGAGGGCGGTGCGTCCGCGGCTTGGATCGGCGCATGGGTACCGTCCAGCACGCGCCGGCGCCGAGCCAAGTCGCTGGACGCACTGGGTGGGGGCGACGGGCCGTTCGGACACCATGTCGGCGCGGGTCGGCTCAGGCCTTCTTGGCTGCGCGGGCCCGGCCAGAGAGCTTTTTCAGGCGCCGGCGCACGGCCAGGGTATTGCCCTGATTGCGGGTGACCTTCGCGCGCGGGGCGGCGCGGCGGGCCTTCTTCTTCTGCTTCTCGACGTTGCGGGCGGAGCGGACGGCCATGCTGGGTTCCTCGGCTGGAAGTTCGGTTGGCGTCCATGTAGCGCGCGGCGCGCTTTGCCGCAATCTAATCGCGCAACCACACTTTCAGCGGCATGCCGCCCTTGGGCCGCAGGGTCACGCGGCTGATCGGCTCGGGCGCGTGCACGCCGTCCCACTCGAAGCGCGCGCGCTGCACCAGCGTCGCCAGGATGGCCAGCGCCTCCATCATCGCAAACGACATGCCGATGCAGGTGCGGGGCCCGAAGCCGAACGGCATGAACTGCGTGCGCGGGTACTTGGCCTCCCGCTCTGGCGTGAAGCGCTCGGGATCGAAGCGGTCGGGGTCGTCCCACAGGGCCCTGTGCCGGTGCACCGCGAACACGGGAATGATGATCAGCGTGCCGGCCTTCACGGCCACGTCGCCGAGCTGCATGTCCTGGGCGGCGAGCCGCGTCATGATGGGCGCGGGCGGATAGAGGCGCATCGCCTCCTTGAGCACCATGCGGGTGGCGGCCAGGCGATCGAGCTGCTGGGCCGTGATTGCTCCCTGCCCCGCAACCGCGCGCACCTCGGCAAACACGCGCTCCTGCCACTCGGGCGCGCGGGCGAGCAGGTACAGCGTCCACGTCAAAGCCTTGGCGGTGGTCTCGTGGCCCGCCGCGAGGAAGGTCAGCAGATTGTCGATCAGCTGCTTTTCCGACATCGGCGCGCCAGTCTCGGGATCCTGCGCCAGCGCCAGCCGGGCCAGCAGGTCATCGCCGTCGAGGCCGGCCGCGCGGCGGCGCGCCAGGATGGTCGCAACCGCGCTGCGCAGCGCCCGGGCGGCCCGGCGGCGGCGGAATTTGCCCGGGTACCACACCCAGTCGGGAAGCCGCAGCATGGCGGCTGCGACCTCCCAGGAGATGGTGGCGAGCGCGGCGTCGGCGGCGCGCAGGATCTCGGCCGCCTCCCGATCCGCGCTGCCGGCAAACATGGTCGCCGAGATCACGTGGAAGGTGGTCTGGGTCATGTCCTTGTCGACGGCCCGTACCGACCCGGGCGTGCCGGCGCGCCAGCGCGCGACCTGCTGCTCGGCCGCCGCCGTCATGGCCGGCACCAGGCCCGCCAGGTCGGCGGGGCGGAACAGCGGCGCCGTCGTGCGCCGCTGCCAGCGCCAGCTCGCGCCCTCCGAGGTGAGGATGCCTTCACCGAGTGTCGGCCCGAACACCCGCTTCTCGAGCGGCGTCTTGGGAAACTGCGCGTTGGCGTGCAGCAGCACCTGCTCCACCAGCGCCGGCTCGGTGACCCACGCCACCACGTAGCGACCGTTGTCGTGCGTGACGATCGGCTGCTCGTAGACGGGGCGCGGCAGGTTCGAGAGCGGATTGCGCACGAACTGGAACAGGAACCGGCGCAGCGGAAGCGGTCGTGGCGGCGCCTCCACGGTCGGCGGATACAGCGCTGTCGCATGCGCCTGCGCAGAATCGACGGTCGTCATTGGGCGCTACCCTAGAGGTCGCAGATGCGCCGAATAGTGGGCGCCGAGTCGGGCTCGATCAAGGCAGCAGGACCGCGAGCGGGCGCGTCTGCTAGAGGTCTGCTAGAGCAAGTATTCCTTCCACCACTGCATGGCGAACGAGCCCGGCGAGAGCAGCACGAAGGCCCACAGGAACGCCGAGCCCCAGTTGGCGATCTGAAACTTGAGCCACGGCATCTCGATGATGCCGGCGACGATGGGCACGCTCGCGCGCAAGGGCCCAGAGAAGCGGCCGATCACCACGGCCCATACGCCCCATCGCCTGAAGAATTCGTGGCCTTTCTCGATGAGCTTGGGATGGTCTCTCAGCGGCCACATCTGTTGGATCTGCGCGTGGTAGTGGTAGCCGAGCCAATACGAGAGCCAGTCGCCGAGCGCCGCCCCGACCGCCGCGGCCGCCACGATGGTCCAGAAGATGAGCGGATTGGCGGCCCCGATGATCGTGCCGATACCGACCAGCATGGCCCAAAACGGCAATATCAGCGACACGAACGCCAGCGATTCCCCGAACGCCAATACGAAAACGATCAAGGCTGCCCAATTGGGGTGCTGGCGCACGAAATCCAGCACCATGTTGGTGTATTCGGCAAATCCCATCGTTTTCCCTCCGCACCCCCGGCGCGCGGCCGGAAGCAAGGCCCAACCGCACCATGATTGTCAACGCACGTCCAGGCCTTTCCCTGGCACCGACGGCCATGCGTCGGCCGCGGGCCCGCCCGACAAGTTTGCTCCACGAGCATGACAGGCCGGCGGCATGTTTCCTGCAGTTCTCGGGTTGTGCTTATGGTTTCCGTTCGGTAAATGGCCCGCATTGGGAAGCATGGTGGGGGACGTCGTGGCCGTCGCATGCCCGGTCGGTGAACGCGCCGTTGCGGGTCGATGGCTGGCGGTGTTCCTGTTGGCAACGGTCAATCTGGCCCTGATTGCCATCGTTGCCGGCGGCTTCACGTCGCTGACGGACGTCATCGCGCCCCTCACCGGTCACCTCATTGGCGTGGGTCTGGCCGCGACCTTCGCCCTGCTGGTGCGGCGCCGAATGCTGACGATCCTGGCCGCCGGTGTCGCGGTAACGATCGGCCTGCACGTGTGGCTGGGGCTGGCGCGGTGCTGCCAGGCACCCGGTCCCGACCCGCCTGCCGGCGTCACGAGGATCGCCACGAGCGGGGCAGGCCATGCCTTCACCGTGCTCACGCTCAATGCCTGGCATCAGCATGGCGACCTGAAACGGCTCGAGGACTACCTCGCCGCGGCCCCGGCGGACGTCGTGGCGCTCTCGGAGTTCGGACCAGACAAGCGGCCACTGCTCGGCAGGCTCGAGCGGGTCTATCCGTTCCAGGTCGACTGCGCCGACGCGTGGCCCTGCTCGCTCGCGCTGCTGTCGCGCCAGCCCTTCGAGGCGTCCGGCGCGGCACGCATCGCCGCCGACATGCCAGCCTTTGTGTGGGCCCGGTTCAGCGGACCGCTGACCATCATCGGCACGCATTTGCACCGGCCGAGCCGGGATCCCTGGCTGCACGAGCGACAGATGTCGGCGCTCGCCCAGTTCATCCGCCGCATCGACGGGCCGCTCGTGCTGACGGGCGACCTCAACACCTCGCCGTGGTCGAGCTCGTTTCGCAAGCTGCGGAGCGCAACGTGGCTGGTGCCCGCCAGCGTCCTGATGCCGACCTGGCCGGCCTGGCCGCTCGCGGTGCCCCAGGTGGCGCTCGATCACGTGTTCGTCTCGCCGGAGCTCGCCGTTACGGCCACCGGCACCGGACCCGCCGTCGGCTCGGATCACCTGCCCGTGTGGGCCCGGATCGAGCGCCGGCCGAACCCGGACCGCGGTCACACGCCGGCGCGCAGGCTCGCCTCACGCCTTGCAACGGCGGGTGCGCATCTCGGCGGCGAGCTCCTTGCTGACCTCGGCCGCGAACATGGAGGCGCGCGAGATCTGGGCCGGTGAAAGGCTCTTGCCCTCGGGGCCGCGCAGCGACTTGGCCGCGCCCTCCGCCTCGCGCCGCCCGTGCGCCAATTCCTCGCAGCTCAGGTCCTTCTTGCGGCTGCGGAAGGCGAACAGCCGCACGCCCGATGCATGCGCCTGCGGCGAGGTCGGCTCCTTGACCCACTTGCGATCGTTGTCGGCGAGGTAGGATTTGAGCGTCACCTGGCGCTGGTCCACGCATTCCTTGCTGTCGTCGACGCAGGATAGGCCCGCGCGCGGATCCTCGGGACCCAGTCCGGAGCACGCGGACGCGATGAGGCAGGCGCCGCTGAAGGCAGCCGCGACCGCACGTTTCGGCATCCGCCGCAGGCTGTCGAGCATCGTTTCCTCTTGAGGTTCCCGCGGGGAGCCCATAGAACGCAGACATGGCCGGGCTGTGGCAAGGGCGATCGCCACACGAGCTGTCGAGATCAGTTCTTTACGGGATCTGGCGCGCACGTCAAAGGCACGCCGTGTGAAATCTTGGCGTTTTACAACCGGGAGTAACATCATGCCCCACGCGACCCGCATCCACCAGCACGGCGGCCCCGAGGTGATGCAGTGGGAAAGCGTCGAGGTTGCCGCGCCTGGGGCCGGGCAGGTGCGGCTCAAGCAGCACGCCGTCGGGGTCAATTATATCGACGTCTATCAGAGGTCGGGGCTCTACAAGATGCCGCTGCCGTTCGTGCCCGGATCGGAGGGCGCGGGCGAGGTGGTGGCGGTCGGCGCCGGGGTGACCGACTTCAAGGTCGGCGACCGCGGCGCCTACGCCGGGGCCATGGGCGGCTACGCGCAGGAGCGCATCATGCCCGCCGATCGTCTCGTCAAGCTGCCCGACAAGATCGACTACAAGACCGGCGCGGCGATGATGCTGCAGGGCATGACCGTGCGCTACCTGCTGCGCCAGACCTACAAGGTCGGCCCCGGCACGACGCTGCTGTTGCATGCCGCGGCCGGCGGCGTCGGCCTGATCGCCTGCCAGTGGGCGCGCCACCTCGGCGCCACCGTCATCGGCACGGTCAGCACGCCCGAGAAGGCCGAGCTCGCCAAAGCGCACGGCGCCACCCACGTCATCAATTACAAGACCGAAGACTTCGTGAAGCGCGTCAAGGAGATCACCGGCGGACAGGGTGTCGATGTCGTGTACGACGCCGTCGGCAAGGACACCTATCCGGGCTCGCTCGACTGCCTCAAGCCCCTCGGGCTGTGGGTCAGCTTCGGCAACGCGTCGGGCGCGATCACCAATTTCGACATCCTGGCGCTGTCCGCCAAGGGCTCGCTCTATGCCACGCGGCCGACCCTCGGCACCTACGTCGCCAAACGCGCCGATCTGCTGGCCAATGCCGGTGAGCTGTTCGACCTGGTCGGCAAGGGCACCGTCAAGATCAACGTCAATCACACCTACCCGCTGAAGGACGCCGTGCAGGCCCACCGCGATCTGGAGGCCCGCAAGACCACCGGCTCGATCGTGCTGCTGCCCTGACGTCACCCGCTCGTCATGCCCGCCAAGCGAAGCGCTGAGCGGGCATCCACCCGCAGATGCCGCGCAGAGATCCGAGCTGGATTCCCGCCGACGCGCTTCGCGCTCGCGGGAATGACGAGCAGCGCAATCGCCTCCCAGAGGAGCCCCACATGCCGCAGAAGCCGATCGAAATCCACTACTGGCCGACACCCAACGGCCACAAGATCACGATCATGTGCGAGGAGACGGGACTGCCCTACGAGATCAAGCCCGTGAACATCGGCAAGGGCGACCAGTTCAAGCCGGAGTTCCTCGCGATTGCCCCCAACAACCGCATGCCGGCGATCATCGATCCCGACGGCCCCGGCGGGACGCCGATCTCGATGTTCGAGTCGGGCGCGATCCTGCAGTATCTGGGCCGCAAGACCGGCAAGTTCTATCCCAGCGAGGAGCGCGCGCGCGTGGAGGTGGAGCAGTGGCTCTACTGGCAGATGGCCAACCTCGGCCCCAACTGCGGCCAGGCGCACCACTTCCGCAACTATGCGCAGGAGAAGATCGCCTACGCCATCGACCGCTATACCAACGAGGTGAACCGGCTGTACGGCGTCATGAACACGCGCCTGAAGGACCGCGATTTCCTCGCCGGCGACTATTCTATCGCCGACATGGCGAGCTATCCCTGGGTGCGGCCCTACAAGAATCAGGGCCAGGACCTCGCCGAGTTCCCGAACCTGGAGAAGTGGTTCCAGCGCATGCACGACCGCCCGGCCGTCGCCAAGGCTGTCAAGATCGGCGAGGAGCTGCGATCGAACTACAATCTCGCCACCGACAAGGATGCGCAGAAGGTGCTGTTCGGGCAGCGCGCTCGGCGCGGTTGACGACGGCAGGCGTCAGTTCAGCTCGTTGAAGCGGGCGGGATCGGGCTTGCGTCCGGTCACGCGCTCCAGCGCGAGCGCCGTCAGCACCTTGGACGCCATCGTCTTCTTGGCGGGATCGCGATGGGCCTCGGCTGCCTGAGCCGGCCCGGCGAAGCCGGTCGACAGCGGCTGGCTGTTGGTGCAGCCCGCAAGCAGCGCGCCAGCGAGGACGATGATTGCAGCCCGCACTTCCATGCCCCCTCCGTAGACGGTATCGGCCGCAGCCCCCCGCGGCCATAGTCAAAGCTTACCCGGCCCAGGCCATGTGGCAAGCCGAAACTGCCCGCTGTTCCCAACACCCACATGACACGGCGCGCACGCGCGGCGGCGAGCCGAGGCGGGCAGCGAATTGCCGCCACGGTTAGCGGCCGGTGCACGAGACGATAAGCGCGCCCTAAGCCGCAAACCGGATTGGGAGAATTGCGTCACACCGAGACTGCAAGATGCGCATTCTTAAGGCTGGCCCGCAGGTCCGAGGCCTGCATTTGCCTCCAAATTTACGAGATTTAATCCGCGCCTTGAGATGCTTTGTCGCAACTCGGCGGAGCCGTGCTAGCGACGCACGCAAGTGATCGAGACAGCGATCTTCAACGCCGCCTGCAGCCGGGAGCTGCCGGCGGGAGCAGGAAAAAGGGGCAAGGTGTCATGGCACGATTGGAATCGAGCGCGTATCAGTCCATCGAGATGGCGGCAGCGGGCGGCACGCCGGATGCGCTGTTCGAGCTGGGGCTGATGTATTGCGCAGGGCGCGATGTCGAACTCGACCTCGTGAGCGCCCACAAGTGGTTCAATCTCGCTGCCATGCGCGGCAACGCGGACGCCAAGCGCTACCGGATGGAAATCGCGCACGAGATGTCCGCGCGCGAGATCGCCGAAGCCCAGCGCCTCGCCCGCCAATGGCTGCGCCAGCACTGAGTCCCGGAGCGCATTACCGTCATTCCCACGAGCGCGGCGAACGCGGGAATGACTGCCCAAAGGGCGATAGATCTCAGCAGCGGGTGAAGAAGGAGATCATGCAATCCCAGGTCTTCTTGGTCGCCGTGCCGATCTTGTCGCCGACGGACTTCGCACCCTCCTTCATGTTCTCGCCGGCCTTCTTCATCTGCTCGGCGGTCTGCTCGTTGGCGCGCTTGGCCATCTCGACCACGGTCTGCGGCGGGCCTTCCGGCTGCGGCTTGGGAGCGGCCGCCGGCTCGGATTTCGGGGGCGGCGCCGCAGCAGGTGGCGGCTGAGCGGCCTGGGGCTGCGGCGTGTTCCGGGCAGCCCAGGGCACGCGCTTCACCGCGCCGTCACAGTCAAACACCGTCCCTCGCTTGATGCCGCAGGTCGCATGCCCGCCCGCCTTCGCCATGGCCGTGATGCAGACCATCTGCAGCGGCTGGCCGCCATGGGGCTGCGCGCCATCGATGATGCAGCGGTATTGGGCGCTGGGCTCGGTGCACGCGACGCAGAACTCCTGCGCTGCGGCCTCGCCGCGGAACGCCCAGATCGGTGCGCAGGCCAGGATCGCCGCCAACAGGCCGACCGAACCGTTGCTGCGTTCCATGCCGGTTCCACCTTTCGCCACGCTTGCTTGCCGCGCCGGCAACGCCTCAGGGCGTACCGTTGCGGCCGTGCGCCTTGTAGCCGGGGCGCTCGGCCAGCCGATCATAGTACGCCGACACGGCCCTGAACTGCGGCTTCTCGAAGGCAATCGAGAACCAGCGGTTGACCACCAGGCCCACCGGGATGTCGCCGATCGTGAAGCTCTTGCCCATGACGTAGGGACCGCCCGCGGCCAAATGGTCCTCCAGCACCTGCATCTGACCCGCCCATTCCTTGGCGCCGGATTGCACCTGGTTGGCGTAGGCCGGGTTCTTGACGACGAGGCCGTGGAATACGGGGCGCATGCCGCCGGCAAAGTCGGTCGAGGACCAGTCCATCCAGGCTTCGACCCTCGCCCGCGTCTGGAGATCCTTGGGATAGAGGTCCGCGCGCCCGTGCTTCTCGGCCAGATAGCGCACGATCGAGTTGCTCTCGCGCAGCCTGAAATCGCCGTCGTCGATGACGGGCACGACGCCGACGGGGTTGATCTTGCGGAACACCGGATCGTCCGTCGGCCGGAAGCCGCGGCCCCAGTCCTCGCGCTCGTATTTCTCGCCGATCTCGTCCAGCATCCACAAGACCCTGCGGACATTGATGGAATTGGCGCGCCCGTAGACCTTGAGCATGGCTGTTCTCCCTCGTGCCGGGTTTGCCGCCATCCTAGAGCAAGATCGTTTCTGATCGAAGCGCTTTGCTTCGATCATGGAACGTGAATCTTGCTCTCAACTCTATGATTGGAGCAGGATTCACGCTTCGGCCGCCACGTCTCGATCGAGGCAAGGTTGAGTCAATCCGAAGCGATCCTGCTCTAGACGCTGGCAGCTGCCGGCGCACCCCCGTAAACGAAAAATGGCGACGGTCCCGAGGCATCCCTGGTACCGGCGCCACGACTCCGCGCGGGAGCTCAGTTGCCGTTGTACAGGTAGCAATAGCGCTCGACGTTCATCGGCAGGAAGGTCGCGTAGTTGCCCCAGCTCTCGTACTTGGGCAGCTTGACCTCCTTCATGGCGGTGTCGATGCACTTGCCCTCAGCGGCCACCTTCTTCACCTCCGCCGCCAGGTCCTGCATGTAGCCGATGAGGTCGGTGACGTCCTGCTTGGTGCCGAGCCGGCCGCCGGCGTAGGGATGGCCGGGGATCATGCGCTCCCAGTCGAGCGCGACGACGCGCTTCAGTGAGGCCTCCCACTCGGGCGGCGAGGCGGTGTCGGGCAGGTTGCGGAACAGCAGCGACTGGATTGGGACGAAGTCGACCGTGAAAATCAGCTTTTCCTTGGGCAACCGCATGACGAGACTGTTGTCGGAGTGGTTGCGCCCCACGTAGATCAGCTCCAGCGTGGTGCCGCCGAGGTTGATCGTGCGCCTGTTGTCGACCACCTCGTCGGGCATGACGACGTCGGCAGACGGAAACCGCTGCAGCTGAGCCCGCGCGTTCTTGTGGGCGATGAACGTGGCGCCCAGGCCCTTGAACGGCTTGCCGCCGGCGATGTGGTCGTAGTGGCTGTGGCTGTAGATCACGTACTTGATCGGCTGGCTGGTGACCTTCTTGATCTCCTCGATGTAGGTGGTGACAGCTTGCGGCCGCCGCAGCCCGATCGGGTCGGTGGCGATCACGCCGGCCTTGGTGACGACGAACATCGATTGATGGTTCTGATAGCGGAAGAGGTAGACGTTGTCGGTCCCTTCCACCTTGGTCGTTGCGAACGTCGGCCGGGCCGGCGGCGCGGGCTGCGCCGGCGGAGTCTGGGCGAGAGACGGCGTGATCGCGAGCAGAGCAAAAGCGGCAGCGGACGCTACCGCGCAGGTGGTTCGTAACGGCATCGGACGTTTCCCCATCTTGTCGTGCGACGAAAGTCTACAGCGCATAGACGACGGCAACCGCGCGTGCTTCCGCGCTCGCGCAGAAGTGATCGGCGATGAGTCAGGCTCACTGAGCATGTGTAATAGTTCGGTTGACACCGTAGCGTAACATAGTATGTTACAGCATGATCAAGAACTTCAGGAACAAGGCTCTCGCGCAGCTCTGGGAAAAGGGATTCACACGCAAGATCGACGCCAGGATGCATCGCCGTGTCCTTAGGCGTCTCGACGCCCTGAATGGAGCGGGGCGATCAGAGGACATGAACGCGCCAGGATTCGACTTTCACGCCCTGCAAGGTCATCGGCCCACGAGATACACAGTCCACGTCAATGGGCCGTGGTGCATCACTTTCGAGTTCAGGGATGGCGACGCGCATCGCGTCGACTTCGAGCAATACCACTAGGAGAACGAGCCATGGCCGAGTACATCGCCAAGCGCGACGCCGATCGGTGCCCCACCCATCCGGGCGAGATTCTGCGGCACGACGTGTTGCCTTCGCTCGGCATGAGCGTGAGCGACGTCGCCAATGCCCTGGGCGTGACCAGGCAGACTCTTCACCGCATTCTTGCGGGAACGACGGCGGTGACCCCTGAGATGGCCCTGCGGCTCGGCAAGTTCTGCGGCAACGGGCCCGATCTGTGGATCAGGATGCAGGAGGCGCACGATCTGTGGCACGCCGAGCGGCGTATCGCCGACGAGCTCGCGTCGATCAAGACCGCTAAGGTCGCCTAAGCCCGCCGCGTGCTCGTGCAGACGTGATCGCCTGCGCGGGCGCCCGCTCAGACTCCCGCGAGAACCTCGGCCACGCCGTTGGGCGTCGCGCACACCGTTACGCCGGCCGCCTCGAGCGCGGCCTTCTTGCCGGCGTAGCTGCCCTTGTCGCCCATGACGATGGCACCGGCGTGCCCCATGCGCTTGCCGGGCGGCGAGGCGGCACCGGCGATGAACGCCGCCACCGGCTTCCTCATGGTCCGGGCATAGTCGGCCGCCTCCTCCTCCATGGAGCCGCCGATCTCGCCGACCAGCGCCACGGCCTTGGTGTCGGGGTGCTGGTCCAGCGCCATCAGCGCATCCTTGGTGGTGGTGCCGATGATCGGGTCGCCGCCGATGCCGACGAAGGCCGAGATGCCGAGACCAGCCTGCACCAAGTTGAGGCAGAGCAGCGTGCCGAGCGAGCCCGAACGCGAGACGACGCCGACGCTGCCAGGCTGGAACACGCGCGGGTTGAAGGCCGGCATGAAGCCCGCAAAGCACTTGCCGACCGTGACGATGCCGGAGGTGTTGGGGCCGATCACCTGCGCGCCCCGCTCGCGCGCGGCGGCGAGCAGATACATGGTATCGTGCACCGGCACGTGCTCGGTCAGGCACACGATCTGGCCGATGCCGGCCTGAAGCGCGTCCAGCGCGGCCTCCTTGACGCCGAACGGCGGGATGAACATGACGGCGACGTCGATCCTGGTGTCGCGCGCGGCATCGCCCGCCGTCGCCCACACCGGCAAGTTCAGATGCGTCTCGCCGGCGCGCTTGGGATTGACGCCGCCGACGATGCGGGTGCCGTAGTCGCGCATGCGTTCCGACCAGAACGTGCCCTGCTTGCCGGTGATGCCCTGCACCAGCACCGTCTCGTCGCCACTGAGGATCACGCCCGGCCTCCCGCATACGCGACCGCGCTGCGCGCTCTTCCCCTCCCCTTGACGGGGAGGGGATAGGGGTGGGGTGAAAACACGGGGGGGACGTCTAGAGAACACCCCCACCCCCGACCCCTCCCCGCAAGGGGGAGGGGAGACCGCACCGTTGTCGCCCCGAGCCTCATCGCGCCGCCGCCACAGCCGCTTTCACAGCGTCGTCCATCAGGTCGAACGGCGCCATGCCGAGCCGGTGCTTCACCATCGCAATTGCCTCGTCCTCGCCGGTGCCGTGAATGGTGAAGTAGATCGGGATCTCGGGCTTCAGGTCGAGCCACGCATCGATGACACCTTCGGCCATCACGTCGGTGCGCGCAAAGGCGCCGCAGAAGTTGACCAGCAGGCATTTCACGTGTGGGTTGGACAGCACCAGCTCCAGCGCCGGCTTGGCCTTGGTGTAGCTCTCGCCGCCGATCTCCATGAAGTTGGCCGGGCTGCCGCCGTAATGGCGCACGGCGTCCATGGTGGTCATGGTGAGGCCGGCGCCGTTGGCCAGCACGCCCACGTTGCCGCCGAGCTCGATGAACTTGAGGCCGAGCGCCTTGCCGCGCGCTTCCAGGTCGGTGAGCGGGTCGGGCGTGCCTGCCTTGGCGACCTCGGCGCGCCGCGGGATGCCGCTGTCATCCATCGCCAACTTGCAGTCGAGCGCGACGAGGCGGCCATCCCTGGTCACGACCAGGGGATTGATCTCCAGCAGCTCGGCATCGTTCGCCGCGTAGACCGCGTAGAGCTGGCCCAGCAGCGCGATCAGCGCATCCCGATCACAGGGCAACTTGGGCAACGCCTTGTCGACGGCCCGCAGGTCGAGCCCCGTGCGGATGTCGATGGGCAGCCGCACCAGCGCGCCCGGGCGCGTGGCCGCCAGCTCCTCGATGTCCATGCCGCCCTCGGCCGAGAACAGCAGCAGCGGGCCCTTGGAGGCGGGATCGTTCAGCACGGCCGCGTACATCTCACGCGCGATCGGCACCTGCTCCTCGACCAGCAGCTTTTCCACGCGATGCTCGCCGATGGTCATGCCCAGGATGCCGGCTGCGGCGGCCCGGGCCTCGTCGGCGGTCCTGGCGAGCTTGATGCCGCCGGCCTTGCCGCGCTTGCCGGTCGCGACCTGCGCCTTCACCACGCACGGCCCCAGCTGTGCCGCTGCCCGCGCGGCCTCGTCAGCGTTGCGCGCCAATACGCCCTTGGGGGTAGCGATACCGGCGCCGCGCAGGAGGGGCTTGGCGGCGTGCTCCTCGAAGTTCATGGGGTGTGCCCATCTCCCGGTGGTGCCGCATCTGCCAGCCATGCGACCGCTGCGGTCGCCGCTGCCAATGCCGCCTCACGGCTCGCAAAGCTCAGGCCGGAGGCGAATCGCACCGGCGTCCAGGCGCCCCGGTCCTCGGGGTCGCGCCGGAACTCCTCGTAGCCGAAGGTGCCGTCGGGCCGGCGGAACAGGTCGACGCAGCGCAACCCATTCTCCCCCTCCAGGCTCGCGAGCACCGTCCAGGACTTGTCGATGCGCCGCGACATGCTCGAGGGCTCGCTTGGGCGGCTCACTTGCCGTACTTCGCCCAATAGGCGCCGAACAGCGCCTCCTCGCTGGGCTTGTCCTCGGGGATAGTGGCAACCAGATGCGTGATGTTGACGAAACAGCGCCAGTTCAAATTGTCGGAGAGGGCATTGCCCTGCCAGGTGCCGCAGCCCATGGAGAGCGTGAACGGCAGGCCGTTGTCGAAGCCGCCGCCGTTGCCGAAGGTGTGGGCCTGGTTGACCAGCACGCGCACCACATCGATGTCGCGCGCCAGCTCGCGGGCGTGCTCGACGTCCCTGGTGTGGATGCCGCAGGAGTGCCCCTTGCCCTGGTAGTCCAGGATGTTGCGCACGATGCGCTTGGCATCGGCGAAATCCTTGGCGCGATAGACGGTCAGCACCAGCGACAGCTTCTCCCCCGACAGCGGGTAGTCCTTGCCGGTGCCGGTCTCGGGCACCATCACGAACTTGCAGCCCTTGGATTTCGGCGCCAGATCGAACACGTCGATCAGGGCCGCGGGGCCTTGTGCGATCACCGCCCGGTTGAGCTTGCCGTCCTGCCAGAGCCGATCGACGATGCGCGTCCGCTCGGCCGCGCTCGCCAGATAGCCGCCCTCCTTCTCCAACGCGGCAATGGCCGCGTCGTAGACCTGGTCGAGGACCACCAGCGCGTTCTCGGAGGAGCAGGAGGTGGCGTGGTCGAAGGTCTTGGACAGCATGATCTTGTGCGCCGCGTCGGCCAGATCGGCGGTCGCATCGATGATCACCGGCGCGTTGCCGAGCCCGACGCCGATCGCAGGCTTGCCGGACTTGTAGGCGCCGCGGACGTTGACCTGGCTGCCGGTGACGACCACCAGATCGCACAGCTCCATCAGCCGGGTGGTGGCCTCGCGCGTGACGGGGTTCGCCAGCAGCTGCACGAGGTCGGCCGGCAAGCCGATCTTCTCCAGCTCCCGCCGCATGCCGTCGACCGCCGGCTTGGTCGCGGCCCAGGCCGCCGGCGGCGGCGCGATGATGATGGCGTTGCCGCCCTTCAGCGCCATCATGGCCTTGTTGACGGGGGTCGCCGAGGGGTTGGTCGACGGCGTGACGGCGCCCACCACGCCGACCGGTTTGGCGTACTTGACGATGCCCTTCTCCGGCACCTCCTCGATGATGCCGGTCGACTTCGCGCGCAGCAGGTCGCGCAGCGTGCCGAACGTCTTCCTCTGGTTCTTGATGACCTTGCTCTCGACCTCGCCGATGCCCGTCACCTCGACGGCAAGCTCGGCGAGGCGGCGCGCGTTCTCGGGCTTGTAGATCGACCACGCGAGCGCGGTGATGGCCTCGTCGATGCGCGCCTGGCCGTGCCGGCCGATCTCATCGGCATAGGTGGCCATCGCGGCCCGTGCGCGCTCGATCAGCTTGGCGACGGCATCATGCTCTGTGCTGCTCTTGCTGACCCGCGGCGCTGGCGCGACCAATCGGCCTTCGGACATGGTGACCCATCGAAAAATGAGACCTACCGTCCCATTGACGGATCGGCCGAGGAAATGTCAACTCACGCCTGCGAGGGTGCGAAAGTATGGCCGACGAAGCACTTGGCTATTCGCACTCGACATCAGTATGCTGGCGCTCCAGCGACGTCTTTTACGCAAATCATGGTTCAGCAACAAATACTATTGCCATCTATGCCACACAATCATCGGTTGTCCGCGCTCGAGAAGGCCCTCGCTGTTCTGGAGGCGGTAGCCGATCAACCCCAGGCGGTCGGCCTGCCCGATCTGGCAGCGCGGCTCAATCTTCCGCGTCAGACGGTGCATCGCGTGCTCGGCCAGCTGGAGGACGCCGGATTGGTCCTGCGCGACCTCTCCCGGGAGCGCTACGCGATCGGCGCCCGGCAGACGCGGCTGGCGCTCTCCACCCTGTGCTCCAAGAACCAGCCGGCGCTGGTGAAGGCTCTGCTGCAAGGCCTCGTCGATGAGCTGAAAGAGACCTGCAACATCGGCGTGCTCGATGGGCTGGACTACGTCTACCTCGCCCGCATCGAATGCAAGTGGCCGCTGCGCGCGCATCTGGAGGCCGGCAGCCGGATCGGCGCGCACATGGTCTCGGGCGGAAAGATGCTGCTGTCGCAGCTCGAGCCCGGCAAATGTCGGAATCTGCTGAGGGCGCGCAAGCTCGAGGCCGGCACGTCCAGGACGATCACGCGGCCAGCCGAGCTGGATGCCGAGCTGGCGAAGATACGCGCGCGCGGCTTTGCCATGAACAACGAGGAATTCCTGGACGGTATCGTCGGCGTGGCGGTGCCGATCCGCGACGCCTCCGGGCGGGCGCTGGCAGCGCTCGCGGTGCACGGCCCCGTGGCGCGGCTTTCACTCAAAACCTGCGAGGCGCATGTGCCGCGGCTGCTGCGGGCCGCCGAGCCCTCGCCAAGACGTGGGTTTCGCATTGACCGCACATCCCGATGGTGGCATCGCCAAGGTCTCGGAGCCGGCCCGGCTCGTGGGGCCGCATTTGACACCGTCACGAAGCGCATGTGAAAAAACGAGACGGTACGTACTATTTTTCTCAGGCAAGCAGGGCGTATGCATTGCTCAGAATGGCCCCGGCGTGACCAACTTGATCGCCTTCGGGCTGGTTTCTAGATGGCGAGATGCGGGCGGCCCCCATCGGCGGCACCATGGCGCTCGAATGGTGCGGTCTGAACGATGCCATGTAGGAAGAGGTCGGATACCATGCGGATGACGACGGAAGAAGCCTTCGTGAAGGTCCTGCAGATGCACGGCATCGAGCATGCCTTCGGCATCATCGGTTCGGCCTTCATGCCGATCTCGGACCTGTTCCCGAAGGCCGGAATCACATTCTGGGACGTCGCGCACGAGACCAACGGCGGCCTGATCTGCGACGGCTACACCCGCTCGACCGGCAAGATGGCAATGGCCATCGCCCAGAACGGACCGGGCGTCACGGGCTTTGTCACGGCCGTCAAGACCGCCTACTGGAACCACACGCCCATGCTGCTGGTGACGCCGCAGGCGGCCAACCGCACGATCGGCCAGGGCGGCTTCCAAGAAGTCGAACAGATGGCCCTCTTCCGCGACATGGTCTGCTATCAGGAGGAGGTGCGCGACCCGGTCCGCGTCGCCGAAGTTCTCAATCGCGTCATCGCCAAGGCCAAGCGACTGTCGGCGCCTGCGCAGATCAACATTCCGCGGGATTACTGGACGCAGGTGATCGACATATCGCTACCGGCCATCGTCGCCTTCGAGCGGCCGGCCGGCGGTGCCAAGGCGATCGCTGAGGCGGCCAAGCTGCTCTCGGAAGCCAAATACCCGGTGATTCTGTCGGGCGCCGGCGTCGTCATCGGCAATGCGATCCCGGAGTGCGCCGCGTTGGCCGAGAAGCTCGACGCGCCGGTCTGCTCGAACTACCAGCACAACGACAGCTTCCCCGGCAGCCATCGTCTCGCCTGCGGTCCGCTCGGCTATAACGGCTCCAAGGCTGCCATGGAACTGGTAGCCAAGGCCGACGTGGTGCTGGCGCTCGGCACGCGCCTCAATCCGTTCTCGACGCTGCCGGGCTACGGCATCGACTACTGGCCGAAGACGGCGAAGATCATCCAGGTGGACATCAATGCGGACCGCATCGGCCTGACCAAGCCGGTCACGGTCGGCATTTGCGGCGATGCCAAGCTGGTGGCCAAGCAGATTCTGGCGCAACTGGCGCCATCGGCCGGCAATGCCGGGCGCGAAGAGCGCAAGGCGCTCATCCACACCACCAAGTCGGCCTGGCTGCAGCAGCTTTCCAGCATGGATCACGAGGACGACGATCCGGGCACGAGTTGGAACGCGGACGCGCGCAAGCGCGACACCGACCGCATGTCACCGCGGCAGGCGTGGCGCGCGATCCAGGCCGGCTTGCCGAAGGACGCCATCATTTCCAGCGATATCGGCAACAACTGCGCGATCGGCAATGCCTATCCCACCTTCGAGCAGGGCCGGAAATATCTGGCGCCCGGCCTATTCGGACCGTGCGGCTACGGCTTCCCGGCCATCATCGGCGCCAAGATCGGCAACCCGAAGACACCCGTAGTGGGGTTTGCGGGGGATGGCGCGTTCGGCATCTCCATGAGCGAAATGAGCTCGATCGGCCGCAAGGAGTGGCCGGCGATCACTATGGTGATCTTCCGCAACTACCAGTGGGGCGCCGAGAAGCGTAACTCGATCCTGTGGTACGACAACAACTTCGTGGGCACCGAGCTCGACCCTCACTTGAGCTTCGCGAACGTGGCCGAGGGCTGCGGCTTGAAGGGCGTGACGGTGAAGACGCAGGCGACGCTGACGGCGGTGCTGAAGGAGGCGTGCGAGGCGCAGAGCAAGGGCGTCACCACCTTCATCGAGGTTATTCTCAACCAGGAGCTGGGCGAGCCCTTCCGGCGCGATGCCATGAAGAAGCCAGTGACGGTGGCCGGTATCAACCGCGAGGACATGCGGCCGCAAACGGTCGAGTAGCCGGCGGTCCGCGTCGAGGTGAAGAACCTCGGCGACGTCGGCGAGGCGCTGCTGAAGGCGTGCGACGCGCAGAAGAGGGGCAAGACCACCATCCTCGACGTGCACGTGACCAAGGAGCTGGGCGACCCCTTCCGCCGCGACGCGCTGAAGAAGCCCAAGCGCCTGCTCGACAAGTACAAGCACACCAACGTGGCTTGAGATTCACCCGGCGCCAAAAGCAAAAGGGCCCGGCGACCCTGTGCGCCGAGCCCCCTTGGATCACGCCGGGGAAGATAGAGTACCAGGGTGAAATAACCCTAGGGCCCGCTCGTTGAACTCGTTCTGAACGACGTGTTCACTTCCGGTTCATCCTTTGCGTTCGCGCCAACACATTGATCGCAGGTGCATTTTTCCCTCGCGCTCCCCTGGCGCTGCAGCTTGCGCCGCCGCGGCACGCCGGTTAGGCCGGCCTTAACCCGCGCGTGTTTCACTCATCCCAGCCGTGTGCCAGTCGTGTGTTGGTGATGGGCGTTGCGCATGTGTCGGTTGCGTCGCGGATCGGTGCGGTCCTTGAGCATGGTACTGGCGTGCCTGGCCCCGCTCGGGCTCGCGGGCTGTGCCACATCGGGCGCGGATCAGGCTAGCGCCGCGCGGGCCGTCGCGCAGGCCGGGCGTGTCGATACGGAGGCCGATGGCCTTCCCGCCCAGGTGCCGCCGCCCGCCCGCATCCGGCAACTCCCCGACGATCCAGCCGAGCCCTTCAGCCCCAACTACGGGTTGCCGCCTGCGCCCGTACGCATGACGAGCGCGCAGGCAGACGCCATCGTCGTCCGCGCCATGCTCGCCCACGAGATGCGCCGGCCTTGAGTTGTCCGGCCCTGAGTGTGGCAGCCTGCAGCGGCCGTGCTATAATCGGGCCATGAATGAGCGGGTCAAAAAGCTCTCCGAGGAAATCCGCAAGCTCTCGCCCGAGGAGCAGGCGGACCTCATGGATGAACTGCTGGTCCTGACCTACGGCAAGCCCCTGCCCGAGAGCGACAAGGCATGGGCTGAGGAGATCGACCGCCGCATCGATGCCGTCGAGTGCGGCGAGGCGACCACGCTTGATGCCCGCGAGGCACTGCGCAAATACAAGAAGCCGTGACCTTGCGGGTGCTGCTGGAAGCGCAGCAAGAGATCGACTCTGATCGAGGCCTATCCGAGGGCGTGGCCGCGCACCAGGCGCAATGCTCGCTGGTATGTGCTCAACAAGTTCCCCTATGGGATCATCTACTTGGAGCGGCAGCGCGAAATCGTCGTCGTTGCAGTCTCGCACGTCAGCCGGCGTCGCGGCTACTGGACGCATCGTCTGCGCGGGGAGCTCTGACCCGTCTCGAACGGCTCAGAAAAACGCCTGTAGCCCGGTCTGGGCGCGGCCCAGGATGAGCGCGTGCACGTCGTGCGTACCCTCATATGTGTTGACGGTCTCCAGATTCGCCGCGTGGCGCATCACGTGATACTCGATCTGGATGCCGTTGCCGCCGTGCATGTCGCGCGCCATCCGGGCGACGTCGAGCGCCTTGCCGCAGTTGTTGCGCTTGACCAGCGAGATCATCTCGGGGGCCATCCGGCCCTCGTCGAACAGGCGGCCGACGCGCAGCGCGCCTTGTAGCCCGAGTGAAATCTCGGTCTGCATGTCGGCGAGCTTCTTCTGCACCAGCTGGGTGGCGGCGAGCGGGCGGCCGAACTGCTTGCGGTCGAGCGTGTACTGGCGCGCACGCTGCCAGCAGTCCTCCGCCGCGCCCATGGCGCCCCAGGCGATGCCGTAGCGCGCCCGGTTGAGGCAGCCGAACGGGCCCCTGAGGCCCGAGACGTTGGGCAGCAGGTTGTCCTCGGACACCACCACGCCGTCCATGACGATCTCGCCCGTGATCGAGCAGCGCAGCGAGAGCTTGCCGCCGATCTTGGGCGCCGAGAGCCCCTTCAGGCCCTTCTCGAGCACGAAGCCGCGGATCTCGTTGCCGTGCGCGGCCGACTTGGCCCACACCACGAACACGTCGGCAATCGGCGCGTTCGAGATCCACATCTTGGTGCCGGTGAGCCGATAGCCGTCGGCGACCTTCTCGGCGCGGGTCGTCATGCCGCCGGGATCGGAGCCGGCGTCGGGCTCGGTGAGCCCGAAGCAGCCGACCCATTCCCCGGATGCCAGCTTCGGCAGATAGCGCTCGCGCTGGGCTTCCGAGCCGTAGGCATAGATCGGATACATCACCAGCGATGACTGCACGCTATTCATCGAGCGGTAGCCGCTGTCCACCCGCTCGATCTCGCGCGCCACCAGGCCGTAGGAAACGTAGTTGGCGCCGGCGCAGCCGTACTTGTCCGGCAGCGTGACGCCGAGCAGCCCCAGCGCGCCCATCTCGTTGAAGATGGCCCGGTCGGTCTTTTCCTCCAGGTAGGCTTCGATCACGCGCGGCAGCAGCTTGTCCTGGGCGTAGGCGCGCGCGGTGTCGCGGACCGCCCGCTCCTCGCCGGAGAGTTGCTCCTCCAGGAGGAACGGGTCCTCCCAGTTGAATTGAGCGGCCTTCGACCGTGCAGCCGTCCTGTCCTGCATGCGCTGGCCCTCCTGCCATCGATGCGGCGCGAAGCCGACCTTGGGCGCCATCCCTCCGGCAGCTGCGATGTGCATTGCCGCACGGTTCGACTGTGTGCGCGGCAGCCGGGACTGCAAATCTAATAGTTTGCCGCCGACGGCTTGGCCAGCAATACTCATGGACTCGAGCTGGGATCGCGCCAGAAAACAGGGGAGGCGAGAGCATGTCGAGGAGGAGGTTTGCGGCGGCCGGTATGGCGCTGGCATTCCTGCTGGTGTCCAGCGCGCTCGACACAGCGGATGCGGAGCACCGCGGCTCCCGCGCGTTCCACAACCGCGTGCTGCATGGGGGTCACGGGCGGGTCTTCGCAACCGACACCTTCGAGGCCCGCCGGCTGTATCGCAATCCCGTCGAGACCAACCCGTTCGTCGCGGGTCCGCCGCCGATACAGGGCGCGCATGTCTTCGGCGACAGCTGCCACCGCTTCAGGCGCCGCGCGCTGGCGACCGGCAGCCGCACCTGGTGGGCCCGCTACGACGCCTGCCTCGAGGGCTACTATTGAGACGGGAGCGGCTGCATGCGACGGCCGCCGTGCTCGGAACTGGGACGCTATCAGATGCGGGCGACGTCGAAAGTGGCGGGGTGGAACAGCTCGGCCATGGTCACGAGCCGACCGGATAGTCCCTGCTTGTGATGCTGTTGCAGGAAATATTCGAGGCATCGGCGATTGGGATCGACCCCGTAGGGCCAGAAATCGCGCCCCATCAGGTCCTTGGCTTCCTGCAGCTGCTGATCGACGAACGGCAGCATCACCTTGCTGGCAGACGTATCGGCGAGCCTGGCAAACGCGACCGCTTTGGCCTGCTCGAACGCCTTGAGGACGGCGGCCGGGAGCCAGGGGTGGCATTCGGCAAGCGTCCTGCGGATGCCGATCAGATGCATGATCGGGAAGTTCCTCGTGCGCCGGTAGTTCTGGATGGCCGCGCCGCGCGGGTCGGGGAAGAGCCAGCCGATCTCGCGGTTGGCGGCCGCCATCACGGAGGGAGTACGCGGGCCGATCAGGGCATCGATCTCGCCGGCGAGCAGCATCTGCGACAGCGAGCGCCCGGCTGGAGCCTCTGTTACGGTCACGCCATGCGGCAACGTAATCGGGATCTTCTCCGACCTTCCCGGCGCCTCGATGCCGCCCCGCACCCAATGGATCGACGCCGGCTCGACCCCGAAGTCGTCCTCGAGGAAGGCGCGTATCCAGACGTTGGCGGTCAGCTGGTATTCGGCGAGGCCGACCTTGCGGCTCTTGAGATCGGCGGGCGTGTCGATGCCGCGGTCGGTGCGGATGTATATCCCGGAGTGCCGGAAGGCGCGCGACGGGAACACGGGCACGCCGACATAGGGGTTGTCGCCACGGGCGGTTCTCACTGTGAAGCTCGAGAGCGACAGTTCGGCAATGTCGAACTCCGCGTGCCGGAACGCCCGGAAGAAGATCTCCTCCGGGTCGAGGGGCATGAACACGGGCGAGACGCCATCGATGGCGACCGTGCCGTCGATCAAGGGGCGGACACGATCGTAGTCGACGGTGGCGACGGCGAGTTCGAGCTTGGGCATCCGGTCTCCTCTCGCCGGCGGCGTGGCGATTCGCGTTCTATTTCGCCTTGATGCCCGCGGCCTGGACCGCCTCGGCAACGCGCCTGGTCTCTGCCTCCAACACGGCTACAAAGTCTTGCGGTCCAGCGCCGGCCGGCTCCACGCCGACGACCGCCAGCTGCCGCATTGTGTCGGGCTCCCCCAGGACCGAGAGGGCTTCGGCAACGATCTTGCGAACGATCATCGCCGGCGTCCCGGAGCGCCCGAAGATGCCGATCACCGGCGCGAAGTCGAAACCTGGAATGAACTCGGCCAGGGAAGGCAGATTGGGCGCCTGAACCGAGCGCCGGGCGCCATTGGTTGCGAGCAGCCTGACCTGGTTGCCGTCTGCGGCCCCGCTCAGCGACGGATAGGCCGAGAACAGCACCTCGATATGGCCGCCGAGCAGCGCCGGCACCGACTCGCCCGTTCCCTTGAACGGAACGTGAGCCATGGCGAGCTTGAGCGAGGCGTTCATCGCCTCCATGGACAAATGGTGCGTGCTGCCGACGCCAGACGAGCCGTAGTTGATCTGGCCGGGCCGCGCTCTCGCAAAGGCGATGAACTCGCTCATGGTTGCCGCCGGCACTTTGGGGTGCACGGCGAGAAAGAGGGGTGCGCGTGCGAGCATGGCGATCGGCAGAACGTCTTTCGGATCGTAGGTCAGGTTGGCATAGAGCAGTGGGTTGATCGACAGGATCGCCCCGTCGGTGACGAGCAATGTGTAGCCGTCAGCCGGGGCACTGAGGAGCGCTGCGGTTGCAATTCTGCCGTTGGCGCCGGGTCGGTTCTCCACTACCACGGATTGCGCAAGCCGCTCTTGCAGCCGACGGCCGACAATGCGCGAAACGGTGTCCGGCAGGCCACCTGGCGGATTTGGGACCATGAGCTTGATTGTCTGACTGGGATAGGGCGTCTGGCTCTGCGCCGGCCATGACATGAGCGAGCTGGCGACGATCATGGCCAGTTGTGCAACGAGCGCGGCACCTGAGGAGAGGTATTTCATCGTCTTCCTCCACGGAGCGACCGCTGATTGTCGGTGACGGTCAAAGTATCAGGCGGCGATCGAGCCGATCAGCTCTTTTTTGTCTCAGGCCATGCCCGGCAAGCTCCTGGAAGCACGTCCAACCCGTGCGGGGCGTGCCAAATGAAAACCTGACCGGCCCCCCCCCCAAACTCACCCGCGCTGGGTGATCGGCACGTAGGGCCGCGGCGGCGGGCCGTCGTAGAGCGTGAGCGGGCGGATCAGGATGTTGTTGTCGAGCTGCTCGAGGATCTGCACGGTCCAGCCCGGCACGCGGCCAACCGCGAAGATCGGCACGAACAGGTCCTTGGGGATGCCGTGCAGGTGGTAGATCACGCCCGAATAGAAATCGACGTTGACGTTGACGCCGTGGCGGGCATAGGGCGCCATCGCCTGCACCAGCGCCTCCAGGATCGCATACCACTTGGGCTGCCCCATCTCCTGCGATAGCCGCTTGACGCCCTCGCGCATGTGGCGCGCGCGCGGGTCCTCGGCGCGATAGACGCGGTGGCCGAAGCCGGTGATCGCCTCCTTCGCCTCGCGCTTGCGCTGCACGTAGGTCGCGACGTTGGCGGCCTCGCCGATCTCCTGCGCCATGCCCAGCACATCCTCCGCCGCGCCGCCGTGCGCGGGGCCCGACAGCGCGGCGATCGCAGCCGTGACGGCGGCGTGGATGCCGGCCTGCGTGCCGACCACGACGCGGGCGGCGAAGGAGGACGCGTTCGAGCCGTGCTCGGCGTGGAGCACGAAGTCGGTGTCGATCAGCTTGGCCGCATCGGCGGACGGCGTCTCGCCCTTCACCATCCACAGGAAGTTGGCGGCGTGGCCGAGCCCCGCGTCGGGGGCGACGGGCGCCTTGCCGGCGCGGATGCGCGCGTGCGCGGCCACGATCATCGGCACCTGGGCGGTGAGGCGGACGCCCTTGCGCAGGCTCGCCGCGCGCGAATTGTCGGCGGCGTCGGGATCGAAGGCCGCGAGCGCGGAGGTCGCCGTGCGCAATACGTCCATCGGGTGGGCGGATTTGACGGCCGCGATGATGTCGAGGACGGCCGGGGAGAGCGTGCGTGCGGCCTTCAGCTGCGCATCGAAGCGGGCAAGCTCGGACGCGGTCGGCAGCGCGCCGTGGAGCAGCAGGTAGGCCGTCTCCTCGAAGGTCGAGTGCTGCGCCAGGTCGTGGATGGAGTAGCCGCGATACCGCAGCTCACCGGCCTTGCCGTCGATGAAGGTCGCGGCCGAGCGCTCGAAATACACATCCTTGAGGCCGCGATAGATCTTCGGGCCCGGCTCCGGGGTGCTCGTGGTGCTCATGGGGGCCATCTCCTGTCGTTCGCCGGCCCGCCCGTGCTGAGACGAGCCGCTCATTTCCCGGAGCGAGATCGTTTCTGATCGAGCATCTCGCTCTCTCAATACATGAATAGAGCAGGATTCACGCTTCGGCCGATACGTGTATGGTGGGACAGGCGTGATTCAATCCGAAGCGATCCTGCTCTAGACACTGCACGTGAGGCCCGCATTGGACATCGTCGCGAACGCCAAGGCTGGCCTGCAGGGCCGCAAACTCAGAGTTGTCTTACCCGAAGGCGAGGACGAGCGCATTCTCGCCAGCGCACGACAGCTGAGCGAAACTGGCCTGGCCCAGCCCGTTCTGCTCGGAGCACCTGACGCGGTGCACGCGCGCGCCGCGGGCCTGGGGCTGCGGCTCGAGGGCTGCGAGGTGCGCGATCCGGCGAGCGACGCCGCTATGCCCGCCTACGCCGCGCGTATGGCCGCCGCCCGCGAGAAGATGACCGCCGGCATGGCCGAGCGCATGCTGCGCCGCCCGCTCTATTTCGCCGGTGCGATGGTGGCGGCCGGCAATGCCGCCGCCATGGTAGCCGGCGCCGCCAACCCGACCCGGCGCGTGATCGAAGCCGGGCTGATGACGATCGGGCTCGCTCCGGGCATCGCCACGCCCTCGAGCTTCTTTCTGATGATCCTGCCCGATGGCGCCAGCTACGTCTTCGCCGACTGTGCCATCAACGCCGACCCAACACCCGAGCAGCTGGCGGACATCGCCATCGCCTCGGCCGACAGTGCGGCCAGCCTGCTCGGCGAGGCGCCGCGGGTGGCGCTGCTGTCGTTCTCCACTCACGGCAGCGCCAGTCACGCAAAAGTCGACAAGGTGCTGGCGGCCCTGCAGCGGGTGAAGGCGCTGCGGCCGGACCTTGCCGTCGACGGCGAATTGCAGGGCGACGCAGCCATCTCCGCAGCCGTGGCAGCCAAGAAAGTGAAGGGTCCGAGCGCGGTCGCCGGCCGGGCCAACGTGCTGGTCTTTCCCGATCTCGACTCGGCCAATATCGCCTACAAGCTGGTACAGCAGCTGGCGCGGGCGCAGGCCATCGGGCCGTTCCTGCAGGGCTTCGCCAAGCCGATCTCGGATTTGTCGCGCGGCGCCAGCGTTGCAGACATCGTGGCGACGGTTGCGGTCACGCTGGCGCGGGCGGCGCGCTGACGCCTGGGGCTGGCTGGGACGCGCCGCTCAACGATCCTGGTAGTGCTCGTTCAGCACCTGGGCCGCCGCCTTGTCGGGGGCGACGCCGCGAAAGGTCAGCTCGTGGTAGCGCCGCTCCGCGGCAAGTCCCTCGCTCATGGCCTCGGCGAAGATCCGAAGCGTCGCGAACAGGCCCCAGCGCTGCGGCTTCTGGGCCGTTCGGGGCAGGAAATCGAGGGCGTCGTCGTAGCTGTTGATGGGGTTGGCTGTGGTGCTCATGATCATCTCTCTATGCGGGCATTAGCTTCCAGTCCCGCGTCTTGTGCATTGCAATGAGGTATGTGGCATACCACGCTGCAACGCAAGATACACCCCGGTAGGCTTCATATGCGATTTCTGCATGGCTCGCGCTCGGGAGGCATGAAGCCGACCGTCGCCGTCTGCTAGACAGGCCTCATGGACGCCCCGGACATCGCCATCCACCAGCTGCCGGGTCCGGCGCTCACCCCGCCACTGCTGGCCCAGATCGAGGCCATTTTCTTCGAGGCGAGCGGGCGCACGTTCGAGCCGGGACCGGAGCGCGATGTCTTCCGCGAGCGCTGGCTCGGCCGCTACCTGCAGGGCGGCACGGACGTGGTCGTGCTCGCGCTCGCAGGCGCGGACACGGTCGCCGGGTATCTCGTCGGCGCCATCGACAGCGCAGCCGAGCAGGAGCGCTTCGCCGACATCAGCTATTTTCGCGACGACTTTGCCGACCTGGCGCGCCGCTTCCCCGCCCACCTGCACATCAACCTGGCGCCCGCCTTCCGCAGTCGGGGGGTGGGCGCGCGGCTGATCGAGGCGTTTGCCGACCACGCGGCCACCGTCGGCGCAGGCGGTGTCCACGTCGTCACCGGCGTCGGCCTGCGCAATGTGCGGTTCTACGAACGCTGCGGATTTTTCCCCCGCGCCACCGCCATCTGGAACGGACGGCCCATCGTCTTCCTCGGCCGCGAGCTGCACGCTTGAGTCTTGTCCACGCGCGCGATCAATTCGCTGTCGGACAGAATATATCCATCAACCGTCGGAATCCACCGCTTCCCGACCGCGTCGTCGACCGTTCGCTTGACAGCGCCGGCTCCACTCTTGAGGGATTGATGCACGTTGCATCTCCAAGCAGCTCACACCGTCCGGAACCGCACCATGCGCATGGAAACGCCAGCAATGCTCCAACCGGTCAAGCGGCTCGTGCGCAATCGGATCGCCAGCATCGTGCACACGGAGACGGCCAAGCTCGAGACCAGGTGCGTCGAGCTCGAGGCTGCGCTTGCTGATCTCAAGACGAAGTTCGACGCGACCACCCAGATCGCCGATAACAGCGCCCTGCACGCGCAGATCTTGGAGCTCCAGCTGCAGAAGGGCCTGCTCGAGACGCAGGTCCACGATTCGAACTACTGGACCACGCTATTCCGCTGGCGCTACCAGTCACTGAGCAAGGAGCATTGGGGCGATCCGCTGCCATCTCCGACCCCGCCGCGCGAGATTCCCGCCGCTCTCATGCCGGCCTTCACGATGGACGGACGCGTGCCGATCGAGCCGGGCGGATGGGACAACGAGACCCGGCCCGCGAATTGGCCCCTCGTGTACACCGATGCCGAGATCGACCACTACATCGGCATGATCAAGTCGCGGCAATGGTTCATCTACGGCATGACCGACTACTGGCTGTGGGATGCGCTGACGGAGTTTCCAGCCACCGGCCAGTCCGTTGCCATCATGGGGTCGACGACGCCCTGGTACGAGAGCACCTGCATTCATTTCGGCGGCCGGCCCGTGACGATCGAGTACAACACCATCAAGGTCCATACCAGGCGCATGGAGGCGGTGACCGTCGCCGACTTCGAGCGGGCCCCCAGGGTTTTCGATGCGGCGATCTCGATCTCCTCCTTCGAGCACGATGGCCTCGGCCGCTACGGCGATCCGCTCGATCCGGATGGCGATCTCAAGGCCATGCAGAACATGAAGCGGATCGTGCGGCCCGGCGGCCTGCTGTATCTGGCGGTCCCGGTCGGCCGCGACCGCATCCTGTTCAACGCCGCGCGCGTCTATGGCCCGATCCGCTTCCCGCTGCTGATCGATGGCTGGATTGAGGTCGCGCGCTACGGCTTCGGACCCGGCGCGGTCGAAGCCGAAGGCTCGATCCAGCCCGTGATCGTGCTGCGCAACGGCCACCCACCTCAGGTGCAGGCGGCCGACACCGGGGATCGGCGCGCCCCCGGTTGACGGCGCATGCCGCGCGCCGTCATCACTCCGGCAGCCGCTCCGTCGGCACGATGTCGACGGTCGCGAGCCGCCCGTCGCGCAGGATGCGGAAGGACACGCGCTTGTCGATGCGTGTGCCATCGAGCAGGCGCGCGATGTCATCGATGCCGGTCACCGTGTCGCCGTCGAGGCCGACGATCACATCGCCCGGCCCCAGCCCGCCCGTATGCGCCGGGCTGCCCGGCTGCACCTCCACCACGCGCACGCCGGCCTCCTGCGTGAGGCCGGTCTTCACCTTCAGCCGTTGGGGTATGTTCACCTGGTCGCCGGCCACACCCAACCGCGCGCGGCGCACGCGGCCGTGCCGCAGCACCTGGGTCAGCACGTGCTGCGCCGTGTTGGACGCCACCGAGAAGCAGATGCCCTGCGCGCCCATGATCACGGCCGTGTTCACGCCGATCACTTCGGCCCGCGAGTTGACCAGCGGCCCGCCGGAGTTGCCCGGATTGAGCGCGGCGTCGGTCTGGATCACGTCGCCGATCAGCCGCCCGTTCTGGGCCCGCAGCGAGCGGCCGACCGCGCTGACGATGCCCGCGGTGACGGTCGATTCGAATCCCAGCGGATTGCCGATGGCGATGGCGATCTGGCCGGGCTTGAGCTTCTTGGAATTGCCGAGCCGCGCCGCCGGCAGCCGGTCGGAGGTCTCCGCGCGCAGCACGGCGATGTCGGTGTCGGGATCGCGCCCGAGGATGCGCGCCGGCATGCGGCGCGCGTCGTTGAGGGAGAGCTCGATCGTGGTCGCGCCCTCCACTACGTGGTTGTTGGTCAGCACGATGCCGTCCGGCGACAGGATGGTGCCGGAGCCCGAGCCTTGCGCTGCACGACCCTGGCGCGCGCCGCGCACCTGCACATGCACGACCGACGGCGACACCGCCTCGACCACGCCGACCACGGCGCTCGAATAGGCGTCGAGCAGGTCCTCGTCCTGGCCGCGACGATCTGCAACAACCTCTGCTTCAGGATTGGTACGCCACAGCTGCATGGCATTTCTCCGAGCTCGGCAACGAGCCCCCGCGAGTTCCCCTGGCCGCGATATATAGGAACGCGTTGTCGATCCCGCGAGGGCGGGCAAATGGCGGGGGTACGTGGCGGTCGTAGTGCCCAGGTCGTCCCGGGCTTTATGCCCGGGATCCAGGGTTCCGCGGACTGGGCGGTCCGCTTGTGCCGGCGACGGTTTCGGCGCGCTGGATCCCGGGGACGAGCCCCGGGATGACCATTGAACCAGTCTCAGGCCAGCAGCTTGGCGCCGCTCGACTGCTCGACCACGCCGGGCTTTTCCTCGATGTTGAGCTCCTTGACGACGCCGTCCTGCACCACCATCGAATAGCGCCGCGTGCGCACGCCCATGCCCCGGGCGGACAAGTCGATATCGAGCCCCACCTTCTTGACGAACTCGGCGCTGCCGTCCGCCAGCATCACGATCTTGCCGTCGGCCTTGGAATCCTTGGCCCAGTTGGTGAGCACGAAGATGTCGTTGGTCGAGGTGCAGGCAATGGTGTCGTAGCCCTTTTTCTTCAGGGCGTCGTAGTTGTCGACGAAGCTCGGCATGTGCTGCTTGCTGCACACACCGGTGTAGGCGCCGGTCACCGCGAACAGCGCCACCTTCTTGCCGCCGAACACCTCCGCGGTCTTCATCGGCTTGGGCGCGCCATCCGCTCCCATGGTCATGAACGTGGCTTCGGGCAGGCGGTCGCCAACCTTGATTGTCATGGGGCTATCCTCTCGAAAAATGGGCTTGGCTGACATGCGCGGGGGCGCAATACGCCGGCCAACTTAGGCGGTCGCGCCCGTGAAGCCAAGCCGGAAGCCAAGCCGTCCGTCAGGGAACGGTCCAGGCAGCTTCGCTGGCGCCGGCGTTGCTGACCAGGGTGAGCGCCAGCACCTTGCCCTTGAGGTCCTTGGCGTTGCCGCCGCGCGCGAGGTCCACCTCGAAGCGGGTGGTGCCGTCGCCCGTATCAGGCAGCCGCTTCGGCAGCGGCACATAGATGCCATCCGGCGCCTCGATGAACAGATCGGCGCCGTCGCTGCCGCGCGCGAAGCGCGCCTCGACCGTGAGCCGCGGCGCGGGACCGTCGAGGCTTGCCTTGATGCCCTTGAGCTCGGGGTCGCTCGCTCGCCGCGCAGCGGCTCGGCGCGGCACGCCCTCGAGTGCGGCGCGGATTGCAGCCGACGGCTCGCCCGTCATCTCGGCGGGGCCGAGCGTGAGCGAGAGCTTCGCCTCGGCCGGAATGCAGATATCACGGCAGACGCCGAACTCCATGGCGAGCCTGAGCTCGACCGGCCTGCCGGCATCCTGCGGCACCACCTCGACCGGAAAGATCACGGATCGCTTGTAGCCGATGCTCTCCGCCCCCGGCTCGGGCAGCCGGACCGGCGCGGGATAGAGCACGTCGAGCGCGCCCACGTTGGTCGAGCCCCCCCAATCGAACGTCGGCGGCACCCCCGCATCCCCCGGCATGCGCCAGTAGGTCTTCCAGCCCTCAGCCAGGGTGATCTCCACGCCCGCGAGGTAGGCTTTGGCGCCCTTGACCTCGGGCGGGCCGGCCACCAGCCGCACGCGCGCGTTGTGCAACTCCACCCAGCCCGAGGCGTGGTTGACCTGGATCAGCCCCTGCGCCTGCGCGCGCCCCGGGGCCGCAGCCGCGGCCAGGGCAGCCAAAGCCGCCAGACAAAGGCGCAGGCGGGCCATGCTCATGAATGCCTCATTGTGCCCGCGATCCTAGGCCGCGAAGGCGAAAACACAATTCAATACTCCTCGATCATCGCGTGATTGCGGCCTGGATTACAGCTTGGCAGCCCCTTCACAGCCGAGCCATTCCGGCGTTAGTCTTCGCCAATGCGGATATCCAAGAAGCGCAAGGGTCGCAACGACGGCTATCTCGACGGCCAGCTGCTGGTCGCCATGCCGATCATGACCGACAAGCGCTTCGCACGGTCCGTCATCTACCTGTGCGCGCATTCGGCCGAGGGAGCGATGGGGCTGATCATTAACCAGCGCGCGCCCCACATCCGCTTTCCCGAGCTGCTGAAGCAGCTCAGCATCGCCCCTGGCGGCGGCGACGACGACACGGAACCCGATCAATTCGAGATCGACGTGCACGTCGGCGGCCCGGTGGAGACGGGGCGCGGGTTCGTGCTGCACAGCGACGACTACTACGTGGCCGACTCGACACTGCCGATCGATGACGGCGTTTCGCTGACGGCCACGATCGACATCCTCAAGGCCATTGCCGGCGGCAAGGGCCCCGACCGCGCCATTCTGGCGCTCGGCTATTCCGGCTGGCGGCCCGGCCAGCTCGAGAGCGAGATTGCGGCCAACGGCTGGCTGCACTGTCCGGCCGATGCCGATCTGCTGTTCGACCGCGACCTCGAGCAGAAGTACGAACGGGCGATGTCGAAGATCGGCATCGATCCCTCCCACCTCGTCAGCGACGCCGGCCACGCCTGACAGGCTGCCCGCCCCGGTCATTCCCGCCAAGCGCAGCGCAGAGCGGGAATCCACCCACGCCGCTGCGCTCGCGGGCATGACTCCGGTCCTGAGTGCTGCGTTCGGCGCAGACGGCGCGCATCAGCTGCGCGCGGGCTTGCCGCCGGTTCCACCCGTCTCGGGTTCCGCCGGGGCGCTTTCGGGGACAGGCGCGGTCACTGCCGCGGTCACCGGCGCACTGGGCACTCTGCCGGCGAGCTTGGCCAGGCTGTCCCTGATCGCCGGCGGCAGGTTGGAGAAATCGGGCGGCGGGCGGCCGTTGGCCCTGGGCGGCAGCGGCACGCGCCCCCCGGCCGGCGGTGCTGCCGGGCCTGCAAGCGCAGCGCCCATCGCTGTCTGCACCTGTCCGGGCAGCGGCGGGGGCGCCGGACGCGGGGCGGGCCCGTTTCGCGCTGGCAGAGGCGGCGGCCCCGTCCTGACCTGCGCCGCCGGCCTTGCGCCAGGCACCGATCGATTGTTTGGTACGCCCTGTGACTCCGGGCGCAGCGCCGGCCGGGCCGATGGTCCGGGGCGCAGCGGCGTCGGCGGCAGCGTGGCGATGCCGGATGCGCCGGTCTCCTGCGCCGGGCGCGCGCCCGGGAGAGGCGGTGGACCTACCACAGGCGCTGCGTCCGCTGCCGCACCGTTGGTCAGGACCTTGCCTTTCGAGATCACCTTCGCTTGCGATGTCGTCGTGGCCTGCGGGGCCGGCGCACCGGGGGCCGCCTCAGGTGCCGGCGGCTCCTCGACCCTCGACCGCTTGCGCACCAGGCTGCCCTTCTTCATCCGGCGCTCTGCGCGGCGCGCGACCTTCAGCAGCTGCAGCGCTTCGCGCTCCGACATCGGCTCGCCGTAGTAGAAGCCTTGCCCGTACTCGCAGCCGATCGAGCGCAGGAAGGCGATGTCGTCCTCGGTCTCGATGCCTTCGACCACGACCTTCTTGCCGAGCTCGTGCGACAGCGCCACCATCGAGCGCAAGATCACGGAGCCGGTGCCGTTCTCCCCGCTCGCCTGCAGGAACGAACGGTCGATCTTGATGGTGTCGAAGGTGAACTGATTGAGATAGGAGAGCGAAGAGTAGCCGGTGCCGAAGTCGTCGAGCGCCAGGCCGGCCCCCGCATCGGCCAGCTGTCGCAGCACGGACGTCGCCTTCTCCGGATTCTCCATCGCCAGCGACTCGGTGATCTCCAGCCGCAGCGAGCCCTTCGGGATTACCGCGCGGCCGAGGATGTGGCGCACCTCGCTGACGAGCTCCGGCCTGAACAGCTGCCGGCTCGAGACGTTGACGCCGACGAACAGCGGCGCATCCGGCCGCGGCAGCTCCTTTTGCCAGCGCGCCGCCTCGCGCACCGCCTGCCCCAGCACGTAGGAGCCGAGCGTGACGATCAGGTCGGACTCTTCCGCGATGGGAATGAATTCCGCCGGATTGATGGTTCCGAGGCTCGGATGCTCCCAGCGCAGCAGGGCCTCGAAGCCCGCCAAGGTCTCCGTCGGCAGATAGAAGATCGGCTGATACACGAGGCGCAGCTGCTTCTTGTCGATCGCTTTGCGCAGGTCGCTTTCCAGCTCGACGCGCCCATCCTTCTCGGTGCGCATCTCGGCATTGAAGATCTCGATGCGGTCGGGCCCCGCGCGCTTGGCCCGGTACATGGCGATCTCGGCTTCGCGCAGCAGCTCGGCTGGATCCTCGTCCGGCCCATCGTACAAGGCGATGCCGATCGAGGCCGTCAGCACGATCTCCTGGCCGGCAATGTTGATCGGCGCGCGCAGCGAGCGGCGCACCTGCTCCGCCAGCATGGCGAGCTCGCGCGGATCGGCCTGGCTGAGCAGCAGCAGCGCGAACTGATCGCCGCCGACGCGGGCCAGCGTGTCCTGGGGACCCAGATTGCGCCCCAGCCGGCGGGCAATCGTCAGCAGCAGGCTGTCGCCGACGATGAGGCCGAACGACGTGTTCACGGTCTTGAACTTGTCGATGTCGATGAACAGCAGGGCCGGCCGCACCAGCGGCTCGAGCGTGGCGCGCTTGGCTGCGATCGCCAGGCGGTCGAGGAACAGCTCGCGATTGGGCAGTCCCGACAGGCTGTCGTGCACGGCATCGTGCATCAGCCGCTCCTGCGCGCGCTTGGCGTCCGTCACCTCGCGGATCAGGCCGACGCAGCGCACGTTGCGCCGGTCGGCGGAGGGCACGCTCGCCGCATCCAGCTCGAACCAGCGGTACGAGTTGTCGACGTGGCGCATGCGGAACTCGATGCGCATCTCCCCGCCCGAACGCTCCTTGATCGACCACAGCAGCAGCTTGAAGCGCTCGCGATCGGCCGGATGCATGTGCTTGGTGAAGTCGTCGATCTTGGCGGAGAGTTCGCCGGCCTTGAGGCCGAGCATCGCCTCCACGATCGGACTGACCTTGATCTCGTCGCGGCGCGCATTCCACTCCCAGACGGCGGCCCCGGCACCATCGACCGCGAGTGAGCGCAGCTGCTGCTCGCCGGGCTGCGCCCCGTACATCGGCTCGATGGAGCGGAACGCATATTGGGTGACGGTGAAGCCGATCAGCACCACGATCAGCACCAGTCCGGCGATGAGGCCGAACACGACGATGTCGCCCGAAAGCCTGCCGGTGAAGGTGACGCCGGCCCCGAACAGCCAGACCACCAGCAACATCCAGGTCGGCACCAGTGACAGCGCACGGTCCTGGCCGCGCAGCGCCAGAAACAGGGTGAGCATGCCGCCGACGCCGGCGATGGCGATGCTGGACAGGCGGGCAAACGTGGCGGCGAGGCGCGGGTCGAGGAAGGCCACGGCCACGAGCACGAGCTGGGCCGTCACCCACAACCACAGCAGCATGCGCGCGAAGCCGGGCCAGGCCCCCAGGCGCAGGAACGTGTAGAGGAAAATCAGCAAGGTCGCCGCCATGCCCGCCTCGGTGGCGGCCCGGTATTGCGCGTTCTCCTCGGGACGGACGGCAAACAGCTTGTGCCAGAAGCCGAAATCGACACACAGGTAGGCCAGCACGCACCAAGTGAAGATGGCGGCGGTCGGGAAGATGGCCTTGTGGTTGGCGGCGAACACCGCGGTCAGGAAGATGGCGAGCAGGCCGGTGATGCCCAGCATGATGCCGTTGAAGAGCTGGCGGTCGCGGCTCTTGCGCTCGTACTCGATGGACTTCCACAGGTTGAGGCGCGCGAAGCGATCCGAGGCGAGCTCGGCAACGAAGGTGACGGTCTGGCCGGGCTCGAGCGTGAGGCGGAACACGTCCGCCCGGTCGCTCTTGATGCGCTCGGGGACGTAGCCGACCGACGGCGTGACCGCATCGATGCGGCGCGCATCCAGATCGGGCCAGACCACGCCCGAGCCGATGGTGTCGTAGCGGTCTGCGGCGAGCCAGCGCTCGATCGGTTTGTCGGTCGTGTTGGTCAGCGCGAACACGAACCAGTTCGGGTTGGTGCCCGGCGTGAGCGCTCGCACCGACATGCGTCCGCGCACGCCGTCCGCGCCCGCGGCGGTCTCGATCTGAAGAGTGTCGCCGCGCCCCTCGTAGGCCTCGCCGAGCGCGGTGATCTCGACCCGGTCGCTGTCGTTGTTGACCTCGATGGCCGAGAGCGCGAATGCCGGCGACCCGAGCACGAACAGCACGCCCGACGCCATGCAGGCGAACGCAAGCACGCGCCACGCCGTGCGCACTCGGCCGTGCCATCCCGTCCAGGGCAACCTGCGCTTTGGCATCGAGTCCTCGCCGGCCTACAGCCGTGCATCCTCTTGCAGCAGGGCGAAAAGGTCGTGGTCCTGCCAGGCGCCGTTGATCTTGAGGTAGCGGCGCGCCATGCCCTCGCGCCTGAAGCCGGCCTTTTCCAGCACGCGCGTGGAGGGAGTGTTGTGCGGCAGGCAGGCTGCCTCCAGCCGGTGCAGGCCGAGTGTGCCGAACGCGAACGGCAGCGTTGCCTTGAGGGCGTCGGTCATGTAGCCCTGGCGGACGTGGGGAGCGCCGATCCAATAGCCGATCGAGGCCGCCTGCGCCACGCCGCGCCGGATGTTGCTGATGCTGAGGCCGCCGAGGAGCTTCGCATCGCCCTGGCGGAAGGTGAAGAAGGCGTAGCCCTGATCGTCGCGCAGCTCGCGCTGATATTGGCGCAGGCGCCGGCGGAACGCCGAGCGCGTCAGCTCATCACGGGCCCATTGCGGTTCCCACACGGTCAGGTGCTGCCGGCTCATGGCCCGGAGCTCGGCCCAGGCGGCGTAGTCGCCCATTGCAGGGTGGCGCAGATAGATCTGCTGGCCGTGGACCTCAGCCTCGCCGTCCGCTCCCGTCGGTACTCTCAGGAATGCCATGTCATCCCCCCTGAAGCGCCGCCCGCCACCGAGCTGGTAAGCCTTGTCCTCACGCGACTGCCACCCGCTCCGCTGCCGCGCGGGCGAACGCCTCACCCTTGCGCCCGGCGCCGACCACGGCCACCGAAGGCCGCGACTCGCCGACCAGCTTCGCCGCCAGCGTGCGCACCGCCTCCGGCGTCACGCTGTCGACCCGCTCGACCAGCTCTTGGGTGCCGATCAGGCGGTCGAACAGCAGCAATTGGCGCGCCATTTGCTCGGCGCGGGCCGAGGAGCTCTCCAGCGCCATCAGCAGGCCGGCTTTGAGCTGCGCCTTGGACCGCGCGAGCTCGGCTTCCGCCGGCTTCTCGCTGGCCGCACGCACGAACTGCTCGCCGACGACGTCGATCAGCTTGCCCATCGTCTCCGGCCCGGTCGCCGCATGAACACCGAACAGCCCCGCATCCGCGAGCGCCCAGCAGCTGGAATAGATCGCATAGCAGAGGCCACGCCGCTCCCTGACCTCCTGGAACAGGCGGGACGACATGCCCCCGCCGAACAGCCCTGAGAACACCTGGGCCGTGTAGAAATCCTTCTCCCGGTACGACGGCCCGGCCAGCGCCATCACCAGATGGCTCTGTTCGAACGGCTTGGCCGAGGTGCGTGTGCCGCCAACGTACCGCGTGGGCTCGAATCGCCCGCCGACGCCGCCATTGAGCCGGCCGAATTGGGCCTCAGCGTGGCGCACCAGCTCGCCGTGATCGAGGTTCCCGGCCGCTGAAAGGACCATGCGCTTGGCGCCGTAGTTGGCCTTCAAGAAGGTGCGCAGATCATCGGCGCGGAAGCGTCCGACGCTTTCGGCGGTGCCGAGGATCGGCCGGCCGATGGCCTGGTCCGGGAAGGCCGCCTCCTGCAGCAGCTCGTAGGCGAGCTCGTCGGGGCTGTCGCGGGTGGCGGCGATCTCCTGCAGGATGACCTCGCGCTCGCGCTCCAGCTCGTCCTCGGCGTAGCGCGGGATCAGCAGGATGTCGGCCAGGATATCCAGCGCGATGCCGATGTCGGCTTTGAGCGTGCGTGCGTAGTAGGCGGTGGTCTCCAGGCTGGTGGCGGCATTGAGCTCGCCGCCGACCGCCTCGATCTCCTCGGCGATGTCGCTGGCGCTGCGCCGCTCGGTGCCCTTGAAGGCCATGTGCTCCAGCAGATGCGAGATGCCGTGCTCGCTCAGCAGCTCGTTGCGCGCCCCGGCGGCGACCCACACACCGAGCGAGACCGTCTCGACATGCGGCATGTGGTGGGAGACCACGCGCAGGCCGTTGGGGAGCGCCGTCACTTGCGAGGTCATGCGGCGGCTCCTTGGCCCTTCAGGGCGCGGCCTTCGACGAAGCGCTGGATGGCGCCGAGATCGTTCGGCAGCACGGTGACGCGCTCCGGCGCCGACATCAGGGACGACAGGCGTGGCGGCAGGGCGGGCCGCTCGCCGGTGATCGCCTGCATGGCGTCGGGGAACTTCGCTGGATGCGCCGTGGCAAGCGCAATGTGCGGGATGTGCCGGGATTGCGACGTGAGCGTCTTGCGCGCCGCGACCACGGCGCAGGCGCTGTGGGGGTCGAGCAGATAGCCGCTCTCGGCCTTCACCCGCCGGATGCAGTCGGCGACGGCATGCTGATCGACGCGTTCGGCGATGAAAGCCTCCCGGTAGGGCACCATCGCCTCGCCGAGGCCGATCGACCGGCTCTGGCGCAAGCCGTTCATCTTGGCCCGCACGAACGCGGCATCACGCCCGGCGGCCTCGAACAGGAAGCGCTCGAAGTTGGACGAGATCTGGATGTCCATCGAGGGCGACGTGGTCGCGACCACGTCCGACAGCGTGTACATGCCGGTACTCCACGCGCGGTGGAGGATGTCGTTCTCGTTGGTGGCGATCACCAGCCGCTCCGCGGGCAGACCCATCGCCTTGGCGGCGTAACCCGCGAACACGTCGCCGAAGTTGCCGGTCGGCACCGAGAAGACCACGCGACGGCTCGGGCTGCCGAGCGCCGCGCCAGCGACGAAATAGTAGGTCAGCTGGGCGATGATGCGGCCCCAGTTGATCGAGTTGACGGCCGCCAGCCGCGCCCGGTCGCGGAAGGCCAAATCGTTGAACATGGCCTTCACCAGCGTCTGGCAGTCGTCGAACGTGCCTTCGATAGCGACGGCGTGCACGTTGGCCTCCCTGGCCGTTGTCATCATGCGCCGCTGCACGTCTGAGATGCGCCCCTGCGGGAACAGCACGATGGCATCGACGCGCTCCGAGCCGCGGAACGCCTCGATCGCCGCGCCGCCGGTGTCGCCGGACGTCGCCGCCACGATGGTGACGCGCGTGCCGCGCGCGGAGAGGACACGGTCCATGAGCCGGGAAAGCAGCTGCATGGCCACGTCCTTGAACGCCAGCGTCGGCCCGTGGAACAGCTCGAGCACCCACAAGCTGCGATCGATCTGCACGAGCGGCGTCACCGCGGGGTGGCCGAACCGGGCGTAAGCGTCGCGGGAGATCGCGATCAGCTCGCTGTGGGGAATGGCGCCACCCGTGAAAGGCTCCAGCAGCGCGACGGCCACCTCCGGGAACGGCTTGCCGGAGAAGGCGGCTATGGTGTCGGCCGGCAGCTTCGGCCACACCTTCGGCATGTAAAGCCCGCCGTCGCGCGCCAGTCCGGCGAGCAGCGCGTCCTCGAAGGACAGCTCGGGAGCCTCGCCTCTGGTGCTGACGTAGCGCAAGGATCCGCCAAGGTTGGGGGTTGGAGCCCGTTTCGACGCAACGTAGGCCGCAAGCATGGGGCTAACAAGGCAGCGCCACCCGCCACTCCCAGGAATGGTGAGTTGCAGCTACGCAGCCGTCCCGTACAGCCCCAGGCGGCCGGCGGCGAAGGCAAAATAAACACCGATCAACGTCAACGCCAGCCCATACCAGGTAAGGGCATATTCGAGGTGCCGGTTGGGCAGGTCGAGCCGGGTCACGCCGCCCCGCGGCAGGCCCCCGGGCGGCGCCGGCTGGGCGTCGGCGTCGATCGCGAAGGGCAGGGTTTGCGGGGCTTTGGCGCCGAACGCCGAGGCGCTCATGGCCGGCAGGTCCGGCCAGTGCCAAAGGTTGCGGGCCACGTCGTTGCTGGGCGTGAAGGCACCGACGCGGGCCCCGGCACGCACCAGGCCGCGCAGGTCGACCTCGCCCGCCGCCAGGCCCTGCGCGCGCGTTGCCGCCGCCTTGCGGTCGTCCGGCACGAAGCCGCGGTTGACCCACACGACCCGCGCCGGCGCTAGCTCGAGCGGCGTGTAGACGTGCCAGCCCAGGCCGGTCGGGGCTGGCGCATAGACATAGCGCTCCTTGTCGTTGAGGAAGCGGCCCCGGGCGACCACGTGCAGATACTCGACGTCGCCACCGCCGCGCAGCATTTCCTCGGCGCGGGCGAGCGGCACCGGCTCGGCATGGACGCGGGCGGCGATCTGGGCGATCAGCTGATCCTTCCACTGCTTGCGCTGCAGCTGCCAGGTGCCCAGCCCGACGAGGATCGCGAGCGCGGCGAGGCTGAGCGCCGTCGGCCAAACGAGCCCGGCCAATCTCAGCCTGTGCAGGCTCAGCTTCCCCAGCATGACGCCGTCAATCCGTGCCGAAGCGGCCTTGCTCGGCCTTGTGCCTGTATTGCAGGGCGACCAGCGATGCCTTGAGCACCCGCAGCAGGAAGAACGCCAGCGTCGGCGTCGCGATCCCCCACAGCACGACCTGCACCCACACCGGCGGACCGACCCGAAACTCGACCAGCAGCGCGCCGCCCAGGACCAAAAAGCCAAGGATGAAGATCGCAAACACCGCCGGCCCGTCGCCCGAGTCGGCAAAGCCATAGCTCAGCCCGCAGCGGTCGCACCTCTCGCGCAGCACCAGACCTTGCCGGAACAGCGCACCCTCCCCGCACCGCGGGCAGCGCGCCTTGAGGCCGGCGGCGAGCACGGACGTGCCTTGCATGTCTTGATCCATGGCGTCACCTCCGACGCCGCGCGGCCTCGACGACGTCATTCCCGCGAGCGCAGCGAACGCGGGAATCCAGCCGCACAAGCTCAACTCTGGAACTGGATTCCCGCTCGGCGCCTCGCGCGGCGGGAATGACGGCCGCCAACCACGTTGCGGGCCCGTCCCAGTTGCATTTCAATGCGCCAGCGGCGTTCCGGCCCCCAGCACGTAGATGCACAGGAACAGGAACAGCCACACCACGTCGACGAAGTGCCAGTACCAGGCGGCCGCCTCGAAGCCGAAGTGTTGCTTGGGCGTGAAGTGCCCGGCGAGCGCGCGGAACAGACAAACGGCCAGGAACAGTGTGCCGATGATGACGTGGGCGCCGTGGAAACCGGTCGCCATGAAGAACGTGGAACCGTACATGTGGCCCGCGTACTTGAAGCCGGCGTGCATGTATTCGTAGGCCTGGCAGGCGGTGAACAGGATGCCGAGGATCACCGTCAGCACCAGCCCCCACACCAGGCCCTTGCGGTTGTTCTCGAGCAGCGCGTGGTGGGCCCAGGTGACGGTGGTGCCCGAGGTCAGCAGGATGAGCGTGTTGACCAGCGGCAGGCTCCACGGATCGAAGGTGCCGTGGAATGCTTCGCTCGGCTTGGGTGGCCATTTCCCACCGAACAGCGTGTTACGCTCGACCATGCCGACCACTTCCTTGGTCGACTCGACGGCGCCGCCGGGCCCAATGACATCAATGGGGTAGACGGCCGCGGGAAACAGCGCGGCATCGAAATAGGCCCAGAACCAGGCGACGAAGAACATCACCTCCGAGGCGATGAACAGGATCATGCCGTAGCGCAGGTGCAGCTGCACGACCGGGGTGTGGTCGCCGCCGTGCGCCTCCTTGATGACGTCGCGCCACCACATGACCATGGTGAACAGCAAGCCGAGCACGCCGACGGAGAACACCGCTGGACCCTTGAGTCCCAGCAGACCGCCGCCGCCGCCAAGCGAGCGCATCCAGATGATGAGACCGACCGCGGTGATGAACGCGGCCGTAGCGCCAACCGCCGGCCACGGACTGGGGTTCACCAGGTGGTAGTCGTGGTGCTTGGCGTGCGCGTCAGCCATGTCCTGCTCCTAGTTCCTAAACCTCGACGTGCGGATGCAATCGCTCTTGCTCAGCCCGCCTGCCCTTTGTCCTGTATTGTCCGCGGCGCCGCCGGTCGGTCTTCGGCCGGCTTCTCGGCCAGCCCGGCCTTCGGTGTCGCCACCGGATAGAACGTGTAGGACAGCGTGATGTGCGACGTCGCGCGCGCGTCCTTGTCGTTCTCGATCTGCGGATCGATGAAGAAGCTCACCGGAAACTCGACCGACTGGCCGGGCTGGAGCTCCTGCTCGGTGAAGCAGAAGCATTGCACCTTGTTGAAGAAAGCGGCGCTCTGCTCCGGGAAGACATTGAAGGTCGCGGTCCCCTTCACCACGCGATCCGACGTGTTGGTCGCACGATAGAAGGCGAGCATGTTCTCGCCCAGCTTGACATCCATCGTCTTCTGCAGCGGCTCGAAGCTCCACGCGAAGCCCGGCGCCACGTTGGCGTCGAAGCGGACCGTTACGGTCTTGTCGACCACGACCGATGAGGGCCCGGCCGCACGCCGCGGCGTGCCGTCGAAGTTTGTCACCCGGCAAAGGTAGCTGTAGAGGGGCACGGCGGCGAACGAGGCGCCGACCATCGCCACCACGATCGCCGCAGCCCACAGGCCGACGGCCCGGTGCCGGCGTTCGAGATCGCTCCTGTCGCTGCCGCCGCTCATGGCATCCGTCCTAGAGCGGCCTGTTCAGGAAATTGCCGCCGAGCCGCACCAGCGTCGCCACGTAGAACAGGACCACCAGCGCGGCCAGCGCGAGCGCAATGGCGATCGAACGCATCTTGCGCCGCCGCAGCCGCTCCTCTTCCTCCCCGTCCGCCACTGGTGGCCTCCGCATCGCTCACGCCGTCCATAGGGCAATGCCTCGTTCGACGAGCAGCGTGGCGAAGAGCATGAACAGGTAGAGGATCGAGAAGCTGAAGAGCTGCTTGGCGGCGCGGTCGGCCTCGCGCCCCTCGCGCGTGCGATACACGGCCAGCGCCAGGCCGAGAAAGACCGCCCCCAGCACGATCGAGGTGATCGCGTAGAGCGGCCCGCCGAAACCCATGAATGCAGGCAACGTTCCGAGCGGGACGAGCAGGGCGGCGTAGACCACGATCTGCCGGCGCGTCGCATCTGGGCCGGCCACCACCGGCAGCATCGGCACGCCGGCGCGCTCGTAGTCGCGCGTTCGGTACAGCGCCAGCGCCCAGAAATGCGGCGGCGTCCACATGAAGATAATCAGGAACAGCACGACGCCCTCGAGGCTGACCGCGCCGGTCGCGGCGGCCCAGCCGATCATGGGCGGGAAGGCTCCGGCGGCGCCGCCAATGACGATGTTCTGCGGCGTGCGCCGCTTCAGGCCCATCGTGTATACGACCACATAAAAGGCGATGGTGAATGCGAGCAGCGCGCCAGCCACCCAGTTGACGATCAGGCCCAGCGTCGTGACGGAGCCGATCGCCAGGATGACGCCGAAGGTGAGGGCCTCGTCGGGCGTGACGTGGCCGCGCGGGATGGGCCGGCTCGCCGTGCGCTGCATCAGCGCATCGATATCGGCGTCGTACCACATGTTGAGCGCGCCCGAGGCCCCCGCGCCGACGGCGATGCAGATGAGCGCGATGACGGCAAGCACCGGATGCAGCTGGCCGGGCGCCAGCACCAGGCCGGTCAGCGCCGTGAAGACGACGAGCGACATGACCCGCGGCTTCATCAGCGCGATGAAGTCGCCGATGCCGCCGCCGACGGCCTGCGCCGGGCGCATCGCGGTTGTGTGGAATCCTAGCTCAGCCATCGCGTCCTCTAGCGACGCCGTCCCGACGCCGGCCGAAATGGTGCAACCGTCTCGCCAACATCAGTGGTGCGCGGTCTCCTTCAGCACCGGCAGCGTCTCGTAGGAGTGGAATGCCGGCGGAGACGGCAGCGTCCACTCCAAGGTGGTTGCTCCCTCGCCCCAGGGGTTGTTCACCGCCTTCTGGCGGGCAACGAAGTAGGCGTAGATCATGCCGATGACGAACACCAGCGTGCCCGTGGCCGTGATGTAGGAGCCGACCGAGGACCACCAGTTCCAATAGGCGTAGGCGTCCGGATAGTCCGCATAGCGACGCGGCATGCCGGCGAGCCCCAGGAAGTGCTGCGGGAAGAACAGCACGTTGGCGCCGATGAAGGTGAGCCAGAAGTGCAGCTTGCCGAGCGCCTCGTTGTACATGTAGCCGGTCATCTTCGGGAACCAGTAGTACCAGCCGGCGAAGATCGTGAACACGGCGCCGAGCGACAGCACGTAGTGGAAGTGGGCGACGACGTAGTAGGTGTCGTGCAGGGCGCGATCGACGCCGGCGTTGGCGAGCATGACGCCCGTCACGCCGCCCAGCGTGAACAGGAAGATGAAGCCCAGCGCCCACAGCATCGGCACGCGGAACTGGATGGAGCCGCCCCACATGGTGGCGATCCAGGAGAAGATCTTCACGCCCGTCGGCACGGCAATGACCATGGTGGCGAAGATGAAGTAGGCCTGCGCATCGACGCCCATGCCGGACGCGTACATGTGGTGCGCCCAGACGATGAAGCCGACAAAGCCGATCGCCACCATCGCATAGGCCATGCCGAGATAGCCGAACACCGGCTTCTTGGAGAAGGTCGAGACGACTTGGCTGATCATGCCGAAGCCCGGCAGAATGAGGATGTAGACCTCGGGGTGACCGAAGAACCAGAACAGGTGCTGGTAGAGCAGCGGGTCGCCGCCGCCGGCCGCGCTGAAGAAGGTCGTGCCGAAATTGCGGTCGGTGAGCAGCATGGTGATGGCGCCCGCAAGGACGGGGAGCGACAAGAGCAGCAGGAAGGCCGTCACCAGCACGCTCCACACGAACAGCGGCATCTTGTGCAGCGTCATGCCCGGGGCGCGCATGTTGAAGATGGTGGTGATGAAGTTGATGGCGCCGAGGATGGAGGAGGCGCCCGCGAGATGCAGCGACAGGATGGCAAAGTCCATGGCCGGGCCAGGGTGCCCCGAGGTCGAAAGCGGCGCATAGACCGTCCATCCCGCACCGACGCCGTCCATCCCGGGCGGGCCCTCGACAAACATCGAGGTAAGCAACAGCGCGAACGAGGCGGGCAGCAGCCAGAACGAGATGTTGTTCATGCGCGGGAACGCCATGTCGGGCGCACCGATCATCAGCGGCACGAACCAGTTGCCGAAGCCGCCGATCATGGCCGGCATCACCATGAAGAACACCATGATGAGTCCATGCCCGGTCACGAACACGTTGAACACGTGGCCGTTGGCAAAATACTGCAGGCCCGGCTCCTGCAGCTCCATGCGCATCACCACCGACAGGAATCCGCCGATCAGTCCGCCCACGATGGCAAACAGCAGATACATCGTGCCGATGTCTTTGTGGTTGGTCGAATACAGCCACCGCCCGAAACCGTACGGACTGTGCTCGTGCCCGTGATCGTGGTCCGCGTGCGCCTTGCTTGCCATGTCGCCTACCTTCGCATCCAAACTCGCCCCGCTCCTTGCGGGAGCACCCGGCAGGGCTAAGGCGCCGGCCGGTTATCGGCAGTCTTGGTCATCCTAGCGAAATCAAGCGCGGCGTTGCGGATGATCTCCCGGGCCTTCTTCCTGTCTCGTGCTTTCAGCGCCGCGGCCCAGTCGTTGAACACCTTGTCCTTCACCACGCGCACGGCGATCGGCATGAAGGCGTGGTCCTTGCCGCACAGCTCCGAGCATTGGCCGAAGTATATGCCTTCCTTCGTGGCCTTGAACCAGGTCGCGGTGATGCGGCCTGGCACGGCGTCGACCTTCGACCCGAACGACGGGATGGTCCAGTTGTGGATCACGTCGCTCGAGGTGATGAGCACATGCACCACCTTGTTGACCGGCACCAGGATCTCATTGTCGACCGCAAGGTTGCGGGGCACCTGCGAGGCCGGCATGCCCGACTTGATGACCTCCTGGCGCTCGGCATCCTGCAGCATGATCGAATCCACGCTGATGCCTTGGTCGGGATATTCGTGCGTCCAGTTCCAGGTGTGGCCGATGGCCTTGATGGTGAGGTCGGGCGGCGGGAAGCTGTATTGGAAATACAGCAACTTGAACGACGGGATCGCAATCAGCAGGAGGATGAATACCGGCACCACCGTCCACGCCACCTCGAGCGTGGTGTTGTGGGTCGTGCGCGTGGGCACGGGATGGCGCTTCTCGCTGAACCGCCACATCACGTACAGCAGCAGCACCATCACGAACGCCGTGACGATAAAGATGATGACGTTGACGTAGTCGTGCACCCACAGGATGTCCTCGGCGACCGGGGTCACCGGCTCCTGAAAGCCGAGCTGCTTGGGTGAGGGCTGCCCCGAGCCCGCCAGCGCCGGCGCAGCGAGCAGGCTCGCGCACAGTCCCGCGGCCAGCCCTGCCCGGATCCCCTCGCTCAGGCTCCGTTTGATCATCGAGATCGCTCCCAAGGTCCCGCTGCCGAGCAGCCACGCCCGGTGTGGGGTATTATCGTACGAATCGCCCCGTCGTCCCGGAAATATCGTCTCGTCGAGGCCGATTCTTGCCCAGGAATTGCCCACCTGCGCACCAAACACAATGGCTAAACCCGACTCAAGGGCGCTGCGCTGCGGCATTTCCACGCGAGAGCCTCGGGGAGGGATGGAGTTGGACCCTCTTGCGTTGCCGGAGCCTGAGGAGATGGACCCTCCAGAGGCCTGACCAGCCGACACCCTCCGGCCGAACCCCGGAGCAAGGGTCCCATTTTGGCCGGATTGCAAGGGTCAGATTTAGGCTCGAAGATCCCTGCTGGATCGCATGCGCGGCGGTCCGCTCCGGCACCGACTCGGGCTAGATGCACCCGGCAGTCACCATCCGCGAAGGACTAGAGCTTGGCCGTCCCACCCTACAGCGTTCGCAGAACGCGCCGGACCTGGCCGGCCGTGCTGCTCTGCCTTGGCGCACTGCACGCGGTCGGGAGCCATCAAGCGCTCAGCCAGGCGCCGACCCCCGAAGGCGGTACCGTCAAGGCGCAGCACGGTGATTGGCAGGTGGTGTGCAAGCCACCACCGCCCGGCGCCAAGAGCGAGATATGCGCGCTGGTGCAGAGCGTCACGGCCGAGGACCGCAACAACGTCGGCCTTACCGTGTATTTCCAGAAATTTTCCGACGGCAAGCGCGTGCTGCGCGTGTTCGCGCCACTGGGCGTGCTGCTGCCGCCCGGCCTCGGCCTCAAGATCGACGACAGGGACGTCGGCCACGCGCCCTTCATCAGGTGCCATACGTTTGCCTGCTACGCCCAGGTCACGGTTGAGGAAAAGCTGGTCGAGCAATTGAAGACCGGCAAGACCGCGGTGTTCATCATTTTCCAGACCGAGGAGGCCGGCATCGGCATCCCGATCTCGCTCGCTGGATTCGGCCAGGCACTCGCCGCCCTGCAGTAGCTCCCGAGCCGCTGCGCCCAGGCAGCCCCACCCTCGCCTTTTTGCCACTTTGTGCCGCTAGCAATCGGACGGCTGGGCGGGCGCGTCGGTTTGGGTTGCGTCCAAAGAAAATGACTGCCGTCAAGAGTACGTTCGGGTTGATGGACGAGCTGGGAAGCGCAGTCGGCCGTCGTGGACGGCTCGACGCCTTCCATCCTGCCTATCGCCGCTACATTGTTGCGCTCACGAGCTGCTCGCCCGAGCTCGCGGACCTGACGGATAGCTTTCCCGCCTTGCTGTTTGCCCTGGTCAGCGGCTATGCAACGGGAGAGAAGCGCGAGCGCGCCTGCGAGCTCGTCGGCCGCGGCGCGCCCCTGCGCGAGGCTGCCGACACCCTGGACCTCGCCTGGTGGCTGCGCAAGCTGCCCGCGCCGGCGTTCACCGCCCCCTTGCCGGCCTTTCCTCGCGATCCGGAGTTTGCCTTTCGCATCTCGAATCTGGTGCCCCGCGACGAGCGGCTGGCACCGACGTGGCTCACCCGCGTCAGCCATGCTTTCGAGGCCGGGGGCCGTGACTTTGCGCTGTGGATCGCCCGTCAGCCGGACTTGGCGAACCCGCCGGAGGAACAGTTCACGTTTCTGGCGGCATGGGCCTGGTTCAGCGGCCGGCCGGGCCTGCTCGGCCATCGCATGCTGCGGAAGGCCTGGTCCCCTGACATGAGCTTCAAGCGGGCGCGCGAGGAGCTGGCAGCGTGGCGGCAGCGGCTGCGCCTCATCGAATGCCTGGGCTTCGGCATCGAGAGCCCGTGGCTCACGGACGGCACGGCCATGGGCTTCGACTTCGTCGCCCTGCGCACGGTCGACGACTTCATCGCCGAGAGCGAGGCACTCGAAAACTGTCTCGACCAATACGCCGATCAGCTGCACACTGGGCTCACCGCCGTCTTCTCCATCCGCAAGGGCAGCCGCAGCGTGGCGTGCGTGGAGATCGGGCCGCACGACGAGGAGGTGAGCATGCCGACCATCGTGCAGCTGCGCGCGGCCCGCAACCGGCGGGCGCCGCCGGAGGCGTGGCAGGCGACGTTCGCCTGGCTCGGCGCCCAACGCCTGGAGCCGCTCTCCCCCGAGCGGCATGCCCCCAAGCCGATGAAGCGGGTCGAGGCCCGCCGGCAGCTCTGGCGGCCCTATTTGGAGGCCCTGGACGGGACGCGCTACGAGCACGTATTCAAGGAAGCCGTGCTGGCGAGTGCGCGCAGCCCGCAGCGCCGGCGCACCCGACTGCTGCAGCGGCGCCCCGATACGCACCCGGCGCTCGAAATCCTGCACCGCGAGCGGGAAGCCGCCGCGATACCCCTCCCGGCTGCCGTGCGCGAGCGCACCTGAGGGGTTCGGCGACGGCGATTTCCGCCCCTCGCCTCCGGTCCGCATCACGTCTATTCTGCACCTCAACCGGCCCCCTCCGTGTTGATCACAATGCGGCAGGCAACTGGGCCGCCTTGTCTCGGGAGGACAAACGCCATGACGCTGCTTCTGCGAAAGCTTTCACTGGCCACGGCCCTCGCCCTGCCGCTCACCGGCACGGTGCTGGCGCAGGGCCAATCGGTCGAACTGCGCTACGCGACCAGCGCCCCGCCCAAGACGGTGTGGGAGATGCAGGTCCAGCGCTTCCAGAAGCAGGTCGAGGACGCGAGCAAGGGCACGCTCAAGATCAACGCCTTCCTGAACTCGCAGCTCGGCAGCGAGCAGGACACCGTCGCGCAGGTTGCGCGCGGGCGCATCGACTCGGGGGGCTATTCCATCACCGCCGGCTCGCTGCTGGTGCCGGAAATCTCGCTGCTCAACATCCCGTTCCTGTTCAAGAGCCAGCAGGAGCAGGACTGCGTCACCGACAAGCATCTGACGAAGATTACGTCCGACATGTTTCTCAAGAAGGGCGTGGTGCTGCTCGGCTGGAGCGAGGTGGGCGTGGCCGACATCATCGGCAAGAAGCCCTATCTGTCTCCCGACGATCTCAAGGGCCTCAAGGCGCGGTCGGCACCGAACAAGGTGAGCGGCATCATGTGGAGCCAGTTCGGCGCCAATCCCAATCCACTCCCCGTGACCGAGTGGAGCTCCGCCTTCCAGACAGGCCTGATCGATGTCGCCGACTCGGCGCCGACGTTTTATTTCTTCTCCGGCCTGTCGAAGCTGGCGCCCGTGGTGACCATGACCCAGCATCAGGATCAGGGCGGCGTGGTCCTCGTCAACAAGGAGGCCTTCGACAAGCTGTCGGCGGACCACAAGCAGGCGCTGATGGGCACCAGCACCACGACGCCGGCGGCCCAGCTGCGCGCGGAGGTGCGCGGGTTCGAAGGCAAGATCCGCGAGATGCACAAGGCCGCGGGCGGCACCATCGTCGAGCTCACGCCGGAGCAGCGCGCCGTCTGGCGCAAGGGCATCGAGGCCGCGTGGCCCAAGATGGTGGAAGCCGTCGGCGGCGAGGCGAACGCCTACTGGCAGGCGATCCAGGCGGGCATCCGCGCCTGCTCCCCGTAGTCGCGGCGTCCTGAGCTTGCGCAACGCCCCGCTCGCAGCCAGCGCCGCGAGCGGCGGCGCTGAACCGGGGGGCGGCGCATGGACTGGAAGTCGCTGCAGCGCTACCTCACGTCGCTGCTGCATCAGCTGCAGCACGCCGCGGAGCAAATCTTCACGTTGCTGCAACAAGGCCTGCAATCGCTGCGGCGGGCCTGGGAGCCGCGGCGGCAGAGGTTGCAGCATTGGTGGCGGCAAAGCGCGACCTCTCTGAAACAGAGATTGCCGGCATGGTGGCCCGGACCGGACGTGCCGCTGGCGGCACGCCGGCTAGTCGAGATCTGGCACAAGGGCGAGTGCTGGGTCGCGGTCGTTGCCTTCGGCTTCATCGCCGCCATCCTGCTGCTCGACGTGATCGGCCGCGAGTTCGTCGGGCCGGTTCTCCGCCTGGTCGGCCTCGATCCCGGTGCGATCGGCATCTTCGCCGCGCAGAAGCTCTCCGTGTTCGCACTCGTGATCGGCAGCTTCGCCGGCATCGGCATCGCCACCGCTGCCGGCAGCCACATCGTGCCGCGCTTCGCCTACGGCTGGGTGCCGGCCGCCTGGAGCGCGGTGATGGACCGGCTGGCCGACCTGATCACGGGCGTGTTTCTCGTTGCCGTCGCCTGGTTCGGCTTCAAGTTCGTCGGCTCCTCCTTCAACACCGACCTCAGGGCACCCGTGCTCGACTGGGCGGTGTGGCCGATTCAATTCTTCATTCCGCTCGGGTTCCTGTCGGCCGCCGGGCGCTATTTCCTCTACGCGCTGTGGCCCCCGCTCAAGCCGCTTCCGCCGGAGTTCCAGGAATGAAGGCGATCGGTGTCATAGCGGTCGTGCTGGGCTCGCTCGTGTTGCGCCAGCCGCTGCTGGTGATCCTGCTCGGTGCTGCCGGCAGCGTCCACCTGTTCTGGGGGCGCGGCAACCTCGAGGACATCATCGAGGACATGTGGGTCGGGCTCGACAAGGAGGTGATCCTGTCGATCCCGCTGTTCATCCTGTGCGGCACCGTGATGACGCGCGGCTCCATCGCACAGCGGCTGATCCGCATCCTCTCCGCGCTGACCAAGCCCCTGCCTGGCGGCCTGGCGGTCGCCACCATCCTCTCCTGCGCGGTGTTCGCGGCCATCTCCGGCTCCTCGATCGTGACCATGCTGGCGATCGGCACCGTGATGTATCCGGCCATGCGCCAGGCCGGCTACGACAACAAGTTCTCGCTCGGCGCCATCATGTCGGGCGGCACGCTCGGCATCATCATCCCGCCGTCGATCCCCATGATCATCTACGGGCTGGTGACGGAAACCTCGGTCACCGACCTGTTCGCGGCGGGCTTCGGCCCCGGCATCCTGCTCACCGTCACACTTTCGGCCTACTCGGTCTGGTTCAACCGGCACATGCCGACCGCGGCCTTCGACCTCGGCGAATTCAAGGTCGCGTTCAGGGAAGGCATCTGGGCGGCGATGATGCCGGTGATCCTGCTCGGGGGCATCTACTCGGGCTACTTCACGGCCACGGAGGCGGCCGCCGTGGCGCTCGCCTATTCGCTGCTGATCGAGATCTTCGTGCACAAGGAGCTGACGGCCGGCGACTTCTACAATGTCGTGCTCGAGACGTCCAAGCTCGGCGGGTCGCTGTTCCCGCTGATCGCCGTGGCGCTCAGCCTCAACATCATCCTGACCGAGCACCGCGTGCCGCAGTCGCTGGTGGAATTCATGCAGGTCTACATCTCGAGCCCGCTCAAGTTCATAATTCTGGTCAACATCCTGCTGTTGATCGTCGGCTGCCTGATGACCACCGGCGAGGCCATCCTGGTGCTGGCCCCGCTGCTGGCCCCGCTCGCCGAATCCTACGGCTACAACAGGGTGCTGTTCGGCCTGATCATGATCCTCAATCTGGAGATCGGCTATCTGACGCCCCCCGTCGGCCTCAACCTGATCGTCGCCATGGGCGCGTTCAAGCAGAACTTCGGCACCCTGTGCCACGCGGCCGTGCCCTTCGTCTTCCTGATGCTGGCGTGCCTGATCATCGTCGTCTGGCAGCCCTGGATTGCCATGTACCTGGTCACGGGAAAATTCTAGATGATCGGATCTGGGAGCAAGAACACCATGGATCATCTCGTGTTCGGGGTTTCCGACCTCGAGCAAGGGATCGATCTGATCGAGCGGCGGACTGGCGTGCGTGCGCATTTCGGCGGCCAGCATCAGGGCCGCGGCACCCACAACGCGCTGCTGGGCCTCGGCGATCGCCAGTATCTCGAGATCATTGCCCCCGATCCCGAGCAAGCGGGCACGCCGCCGACCATGTTTCCCCACCTCGCCGGCTTGACCCAACCGCAGTTCATCGCCTGGGCCGTCGCGGTCACCGACATCGACGCGGTCGCCGCCAAAGCGAGCGCCTCGAACTATCAGATCGGCGGGGCGATTGATGGCTCGCGCATGCGCGCCGACGGCAAGCTGCTCACGTGGCGCAGCCTCGTCATCGCCGCGCCGGCAGTCCCGCTCGTCCCCTTCTTCATCCAATGGGGCGAGGGCACGCCGCATCCCTCGCAGGACGCTCCTCCGGGCTGCAGACTCACCTCGCTCGCGATCGAGCACCCGGAGGCGGAGCGCATCGGCCTGATGTTGCAGGCGCTCGGCGTAGCAGACGTGAAGGTCGCACCAGGCGCACAGGCACGATTGAAGGCCCGGCTGCAAACGCCCGCCGGCGCGGTCGAAATCAGCTGACCTCCCGTAGCTGTTTTTCTTGATGCTGTACCTCGCCAGCGCAATTGCACTAAGGACATTTCGCACAATAAGCGCTACGTTTTCCTGCGTCGCCGTGACTTGATGGTATAGTTCCATTCGGGATGGAAGTCATCGCCGATAATGTTCAGTGTCTTCATCTCGGCGTCGCTGACCTT
>Ga0247727_10001704_pt1 | contig 51506 bp, 47 predicted proteins | sample WisWelCaveWW1625_FD_202498 | JGI IMG/M metagenome (GOLD analysis project Ga0247727, IMG submission 202498) | Biofilm microbial communities from Wishing Well Cave, Virginia, United States - WW16-25 | ecosystem: Environmental > Aquatic > Deep subsurface > Groundwater > Cave microbial mat | place... | reverse complement strand
CGGCGCGTCCTGGGCGTGGAAGTGGGAGACGGTCATGAGGGGTTCTTGGGGGCTGGGGCTGAGCCTGGAGCGGCAATGCGCAGGGTTCTAGCACCCCCGCCGTGTCGGTGGGGTGGCAATGTCACGCCCGGCCTGAAGGGAGCATGAACGGGGGCTGGGGATGGGGATGGCGGGTGGCCCGAACCGGCCTGACTGGGGGCGGCTACGGCTGGTGAGGAAGGACGGCGGGCGGCGCCCAGAGTTGCGCCCACGCGCTAGCGATCGGCCGGAATTGGAACCGCACCACGTGCCGCCCCGCGGGCACGGCGACGGCGCGGAACAGGACGTTGGCGCGCAGGATGGTGGCCGGGGCGCCGTCGAGGTCGGCGAACCACCAGGGGTGCCACAGGTCGTTCAGGACCACCCAACCGCCCTGCAGGCTGTCGGCTTCGATGATCACCTCGGTGTGGCGATAGCTCAGGATGCGGACTTGTCCGAGCGGGCGTGGCGCGGCGCCGGCGGCGGCGTTTTCCAACAGCACCGTGGTGCGCAGGTCGACTTGCGGCCATTGGCCGTCGTCGAGCAGGCGGGCGAAGTCGGCGCTGCGGGCTTCGGTGGCGAACAGAACGCGGTCGAAGGCGTTCGCATTCTCGTAGATGAAGCCGTCGGTGGTGCGGGCGACCAAGGGCAGGTCCCCCGGTTTCAAGGCGTGGTCCATGGTCTCGATCGGGGCGCCGGTGACGATGAATCTCAGGCCCAGCAGGTTGGCCAGCGTAGAGCGGTACGAGGGAAACAGGGGCGCAAACTTGCGCTGGTCGGGCAGGCCGGCGTGGTCCTCGGCGCCGGTGGCCTGGCTGTAGCGGGCGAGCCGGACGGGGTTGTAGCCCAAGGTGTTTTCCAGCCGATGGGTGAGGCTGGCGTTGGGCCAGTGGAAGCCGAGGCCGGCCAGCTCGATGCGGTCGCGGCGGGCGGCGTCGGCGACCACCTTGGATTTCAAGATGGCGATGGTGGCGTTGGTCGTCGTCGGCTGCAGAACATCGTAAACGGCGGGCGGCAGGGCGGTGGCCGAGGACGGGCCGTTGTTATGCGCGAGGTCGAGGGTGGTTAACGCCGCGAGCACGGCTGCGGCCTGCAGCGGCCGCCTCGTCATGCGTCGCTTCGCCCATGCGAGCCCGATCGCTGCGACGGCAAACGACACGAGTGCGACGGCAAACGGCACGGGAAGGCGCGGGAGTCGATCGAGGCGAAGTGCGAGCGCGACGGCGATGAGCACGGCGAGAGTCACGGCAACGAGCACGGTGAGTGCATGGGAGCGCGCGACGACGGGATGGGTGTCGCGGAACAGGCGATGCGTGCCGTAGCCGGCGAGTATGGCGGCGAGCGCACCGATGAGGAACGCGGCGTCGGCCGGGCGGCGGAACAGGCCGACGCCGGGAATCATGGCGTAGAATGCAGGAAACACGGGGGTGTAACGGCCGAGCGCATACAGCAGTGCGACGGCGGCGGCACAGGTGAAGAAGCGCACGTCACGGGCCCACAGCTGGCCGCGCAGGGCGGCGAGCGCGAGGAGCAGCAACGGCAATGCGCCGATGTAGAGCACGCCCACGTTCTGGGCGATGAAGAGATCCGTGCCTTGCCACGCGAAGCTCGGTGGCCCCCAGTAGTCCTCCATGCGGCCGGCGGCGCCGAACAGGTCCGGCATCACCAGCGTGAGCAGCAGGGCTGGATGCAGCGAGCCACGCGCGGCGCCGGCGTAGTCGATCGAGGGGCGGTTGGATTCTCCCGCCAGCAGCGCCGTCAGCAGCACCGGAATTGCGATCAGCGCCACGGCGCACACGGCCGCGGCGCCCAGGGGAAGCACGCTGGCGCGCATGGCACCGGCCGGCCGATCGGCGGCAAACATGCGCCACAGCGCGAAGGCGGCGAGGAGATAGATGACCAGCAGCGCCACCTGGTCGCGGCCGAGCGCGATGCAGGCGGCCACCGCGCCGGCCGCGATGCTCCAGGCAATCGAGGCCCGCGCCAGGGCGCGATCCAGGCAGACCATGCAGATCGGCAGATAGGCGAGGCTCAGCACCTGGCCGATATGCTGCAGCCGCCAGGCCATCGCCGCGCCGTAGCCGAACGCCAGCGCGGCGATCAGGCCGCCGGCCCAGTGCCAGCCCTGGTCGCGGAACCACAGCATCAGGGCCGCGCTGCCGAGGAAGATCATCGCCAACACGGTCGCGTCCGCCGCCCACAGGCTGGGCGAGCCGGTCAGCAACGCCAGCGCCAGGAACGGCGGCGAAAAGATCATCGCCTGCGGGTCGGCGACCTGGGGATGGCCGCTGAACACGTAGGGCGCCCAGAACGGGGATTCGCCGGCCGCCAGACTCTGGGCCAGGTACTGGACCTGCGGCAGGAAATGCGCTTTGGCGTCCCAGGGGATCGTCACCCGCCCGGACAGCCATGGCCAGCCGACCACGATCGCGGCCAGCAGCAGCATCGCCAGCGGGCCGAGCAGGGGCTTGCGTGCGAGGCCCGAGAAAAGCCGTCCTGTCCCGGCGGGGTGACCGGCCCTTCCGGCGTTGGATGTGCGCAGCGCCATGGGCTCCCGGCCGGCCGTGCCTGTGGGTCGCGGCGTGCCGCCGGTGACCCAAACTCGTTACGGCATCGTATATAGCGCCAGAGTCGGGCAAAGGGCAGACGGCGTTGCGGCGGCACAACCGGCCGGCCTTTTGCAGCCTGTGCATGTGTGCCGGCGCGCCGTGATGTGCTATGCGACTTTGATCGGCGCTGGGACAAATCGGAGGCTGCAACCATGCAGAAAACGGACACCCGCGGGGCCTCGACGGAGGGCGAGACCTACAGCCTGACGGCGCGGCGCCTGCACTGGTTGACGGTCGCCTGCCTGGCCCTGCAGATTCCGGTCGGGCTGTTCATGGTCCGCTACGGCGCCGCCACGGAATTTGCCGAGCCGACCGCCAAGCTGTACGACGGGCACAAGCTGCTCGGGCTGGCGATCCTGGTCCTGGCCGTGGTCCGGCTGATCTATCGGCTGGTGCAAGGCGCGCCGCCCGATGAGCCGACGCTGGAGCCGTGGGAGAAGGCGATCAGCCACATCACCCACTGGGCGCTCTACGCGCTGCTGATCATCGTGCCGATCATCGGCTGGCGGGCCGTGTCGCACTATGGCCCGTTCGAGCCGTTCGGCATCAAGCTGCCGGCGATCGCCGCCCAGGACCAGGCCCGCGCGACGCAGGCGTTCTTCTTCCACATGCTGGCCGCCTACACGCTGATCGTGCTCGCCGGCATGCACGTCGGCGCCGCCTTGTTCCACTACGTCATCCGCAAGGACGGCGTGCTGCGGCGCATGTTCGTGCGGGCTGGGAAGCTGTCGTAGCTGTCATCCCGGTGCTCGTGCCGGGGACAAGCCCCCGGCATGACATGCTGGGATGGCGATGGTGACGGCTAGCTCGCGGGCGGCAGCGCGAGGGTGTCGGCGTGGCCCACCATGGCGCTGCTGCGCGTTACCTTCGACCAATCGTCGACCATCGCGGCGTCGACATGGCCCGTCTCGCGCACCGCGCTGGCGAACCCTGACGCCAGCTCGGCGATCAGCGCCTCATCGCCAGAACCGGATTCGAGGCCAAGCCGCCAGGCGCTGTCGCCCTCACGCACGGCGTAGCCGGCAGCGGTGAACGCCTCGCTCAGCGCGTCGGGCGCATTCGGTCCCGCGGCGGGGCCGAACCCTTTGTCGCCATGTTGGTGTGCGTTGAAGGCGTCGAGCAGGGCGGCGTCGGCCGCGTGCTCGGGCGTCCAGCGCTGGTCGCCGTCGTAGGTCAGCATGGTGTAGAAGGCCGATTTGCGCTGCGCGACCGCGGCCGCGAAGCGGGAGATGAACTCGGTCGAGACCAGATCGAACAGGGCCGAGGCGGTGACGAGGTTGGCGCTGAGCCCCAGCGCGGCGTCGAGGTCGCCGGCGAGGTCGGCGCGGCGCAATTCCACCGTGATGCGCTTGGCGCCCTTGAACAGCACCAGTTTGCCGTCCTTCCAGTCGGCCCCGTCCGCCCAGCGCTCGAGCCGCGCAACCGCAGCGTCCAGCAGGGCCTGCTCGTGGTCGACCAGGGTCCAGTGCTGCTCGGGGCCCAGCAGCGGCGCGGTGGCGCGCAGGTTGGAGCCGGTGCCGCAGCCGAGGTCGACCACGGTGACCGGCCGCCAGCCGTCGAAATGCCGCGCGAGCGCGTGGCCGAGCTTGACGTTGCGGGCGCGATGGTCCGCGGGCTCGCGCAGGTCGAGCCAGGCCGGGCTGAAGCCGCTCATGGGGAGCGCTCCTTGGGGGCAAGTTCCTTGATCACGCCGGCGACGATGCGCGCGGTCTCCTCCCAGCGCGGCAGCCTCTGGCCGGCCGCCCACGACGCATCGGATAGTCGCTGACGCAACGCGCGGTCCTCCAACAGCCGCCGGACGGCCGCACCGAACAGGGCCGCATCGCCCGGAGGGACTTTGATCGCGGCCGCGTCGGGCACCGTATCGGCCGCAGCGCCGCCGGTGGTGCACACGATCGGCAGGCCGCGTGCCATGGCCTCGGCCAGCACCATGCCGTAGCCCTCGTACAGGGAGGGCATCAGGAACGCATCGGCCGCGGCGTAAAGCACCGCAAGCCGCTGCTGGCTCACCGGGCCAATCAGCGTGATGCGGTCTGCTAGCTGCGTGTCGCGAATGGCGGTCTGCAGGGCGGCCAGCGCCTCGACGCTGCGATCGGTCGGCCCGGCGATGGTCAGATGCCAGCGATGATGATCCGCGAGCGGCGCCAGTGCATGCACCAGGACGTCGTAGGCCTTGCGGGGAACGACTGAGCCGACCGCCAGGAGTTGTAAAGTCTCGCTGCCGGAGCCGCGTGCGCGGGGTGCCGCATCCGTGCCGGGTTGCGCTACCGTGATCCTCTCGGCGGGAACCGCAAAGTCTGCGCGCAGCGTGCGGGCGGTCGGTTCGCTCGTCACGATCACCCGCTGGGCGAGGGCGAGTGCGGCCGTCTCCAGCTCGCGGAGCCGCTGCTGGCGCTGCGGCGTCAGGCCGGCCTCGAGGCACAGCGGATGGTGCACCAAGGCGATGATCGGCTGGCGCACGCGGGCAACGGCGTCCGTCGGCATGGCGCCATAGGCGAGGCCGTCGATCAGTAGGATGGTGCCCGGCGCCACGGCGGCGAGCCGCCGCTCCGTCTCGGCGACATCGGCCGCGCTGGGCGTCGGAAACGAGCCCGGCAGCGTGACATGGCTGGCGTCGACGCCGAATTGGGGCAGCAGCGCCAGCACGCGCCGGTCGTACGTGTAACCGCCCGTCGGCAGGTCGATGTCACCGGGAATAGCGAACGCGGCGCGGGTCATCTTTCGTCATCCCGGGCCTCGTGCCCGGGATCCAGCCAACCGCGAGCGCCGGAGGGCGCGGCGCGATGGATCCCGGCGACAAGCGCCGGGATGACACGGCTCCCCATCACACCGGCCCCTCGAACATGGCGCGCGCGAGGTCGGTCTCGTGCAGGGTGACGCGGATCTTGGCGAGCCCCTTGCCGTCCTCGCCGAGCGCGCCGCCCTTGGCCGCCTTGGCCATGGCGTCGAACACGTGGCGGCACAGAAACTCGGTGGTGGTCAGCACGCCCTTGAACTGCGGCAGCGCATCGAGGTTCTGGTAGGCCAGAGGTTTCAGCGTCTTGTTCAGCACGTCCAGCGCCGCACCGATGTCCACCACCACGTTCTGCTTGGTCAGCGTCTCGCGGAAGAAGGCGACGTCCACCACGAAGGTGGCGCCGTGCATGTTCTGCGCCGGGCCGAAGAAAGGATCGGGCAGGCTGTGGGCGATCATGATGCGGTCGCGCACCTCGACGGCGTACATGGGAGGCTCCTGATCGATCAGACTTCGGGATAGCGGATAACGGGAGCTAGGCCGGATGCGCCGGGGCCGAGAACGCGGGGCAGCTCGCGCGGCGCGTCCTCGAAGGCGATCTCCTCGGCGACTAGGGCATCGAGCGCGGGCAAGGCGAGCAGCCGCACGGCGACTTCGACGCGCCGGCGATAGCTCCAGCGCGGCCGGCGGCTGGTCGCGACATGGCCCACTTGCGACGACACGATCTTCAGACGCCGGCTGTGAAACGCGCCGCCGAGATCAATCTGCACGGGCTCGTCGCCATACCAGCTCATCTCAACGATCGTGCCCTCGAACCCGGCGCAATTGATGGCGGTCGCGAGGCCGGCTGATGTCGCGCTGGCATGGAACACCAGATCGGCGTCGGCTGGCGCTTCAGCGGGCAGCGCGAAGCGGGCGCCCAAGGACTGGGCGATCGGCCGGCGCGTCTCGTCCACGTCGACGGTCGTCACCTCGGCGCCCGGCAGCCGCGCCGCCAGCGATGTCACCAGCAATCCGACGACCCCGGCGCCGACCACGACGATGCGGTCGCCCGGGCCGGCGCCGCCGTCCCACAGGGCATTCAGCGCGGTTTCCATATTGGCCGTCAGCGTCGCCCGCCGCGCCGGAACGCCGTCCGGCACGGGAACAAGGCTCGCGACCGGCACGTTGAAGTAGTCCTGGTGCGGGTGCAGGCAGAACACGGTCTTTCCTGCCAGCTCGCCGGGCCCGTCCTCTACAACTCCCGTCGCGCAATAGCCGTATTTGACTGGAAAAGGAAACGCGCCCTCCTGGTTGGGGCCCCGCATGCGCTCCCACTCACTCCGGCCCACGGCCCCATTGAACACGAGGCGCTCCGTGCCGCGGCTGATCGCGCTGAACTGTGTGCGCACCACCGCCTCGTCCGGCTTCGGCCTGGGCAGGGGCGCCGCGCGCAGCTCGACTGCACCCTTCCTGGCGTACCAGACGGCGCGGGCGATGCGGGTCTTGCCGGTGGATCGGCGCGTCATCATGTTACCTCTCGCGCCGCGGGCCTGCCGACTTCGAATGAAGGTTGCCGGATAAGATTTGCATGAGCGACAGCCTCGATACCCCGACGCCGGGCGCCATGCCCTCGGCCGCCCTGAGCCTTACGACACCAGCCGGCCTCCAGTCCATCGACGAGCTGACGCGCCGGCGCCAGATCGTGTTTGCCCTCAACGTGGTGGCGTACGCGGCCATGCTGGGCGTGGCTGCGCACATCCTGGGCACCGGCGGGTGGACCTGGGTCGACGTGATCCTGCTCCTGTGCTTCGCCGCCGGCACGCCCTGGACGGTGCTCGGCTTCTGGAACGCGCTGATCGGCCTATGGCTCCTGCACGTTCGCAAGGATGCCATGGCCCAGGTCGCGCCGTATGCAGCTACAGGCGACGAGCAAACTCCGCTCCGCATCAAGACCGCCGTCTTCATGACGCTGCGCAACGAGGACCCGGCCCGCGCCATTCTGCGCCTCGAGACCGTCAAGGCCAGCCTGGATGCGACCGGCGACGGCGCGGCGTTCAGCTACTTCGTGCTCAGCGACACCAACGATCCGGCGGTGGCCGCCGCCGAGGAGGCGGCCTTCGAGGCCTGGAAGGCGGCCGATCCCGACCGCGAGCGCATCGTCTATCGCCGCCGCACCGACAACGCCGGCTACAAGGCCGGCAACGTGCGCGATTTCTGCGCCCGTTGGGGCAAGGACTACGCCCTGATGCTGCCGCTGGACGCCGACAGCCTGATGGCCGGCGACCAGATCGTGCGCCTGGTGCGCATGATGCAGGCCCACCCCAAGATCGGCATCCTGCAGAGCCTGGTGGTCGGCATGCCCTCCGCCAGCGCGTTCGCGCGCATCTTCCAGTTCGGCATGCGCCACGGCATGCGCGCCTACACCATGGGCCAGGCCTGGTGGGTCGGCGACTGCGGCCCGTTCTGGGGCCACAACGCGCTGGTGCGCATCAAGCCGTTCCACGAGGAGTGCGATCTGCCGATCCTGCCGGGCTCACCACCGCTCGGCGGCCACGTGCTCTCCCACGACCAGGTCGAGGCGACCCTCATGCGCCGCGCCGGCTACGAGGTACGCGTGCTGCCCGAGGAGCGCGGCAGCTGGGAGGAGAACCCGCCGACCATGCTGGAGTTCGCCCGCCGCGATGTGCGTTGGTGTCAGGGCAACATGCAGTACCTCAAGCTGCTCGGCCTGCCAGGCCTCTATCCCATGAGCCGGTTCCAGCTGGTGTGGGCGATCCTGATGTTCATCGGCATCCCCGCGTGGACGCTGATGATCGCGCTGCTGCCGGTGGCGGCGTGGCAATCGCGCGACATTCCGGATTACCCGGTGACGCTCGCCGCCGGCCTCTACGTCACGTTCTTCATCATGTACCTGATGCCCAAGATCGCCGGCCTGCTGGACGCCATGCTGAGGCGCGGCGGCGTCGCCCGCTATGGCGGCTGGCTGCGGTTCGTCCCGAGCGCGGCCATCGAGCTCGCCTTCTCGTTCCTGCAGGGCGCGGTGTCGACCATCCGCACCTCGATCTTCATGGCCGGCCTGCTGGTCGGCAAGTCGGTGGTTTGGGGTGGCCAGTCGCGCGATGCGCAAGGCCTGTCGTGGGAGACGGCCGCGCGCGATCTGTGGCCGCAGACGCTGTTCGGCGTCATCGTCTGCGGCGCGCTGCTGGTGATCGCGCCGGCGGTATTCTGGTGGAGCCTGCCGCTGACTGCCGGCTATCTGCTGGCTGTCCCCTTCGCCGTCGCGACCGCCGACCCCCGCTTCGGCCGCGCCCTGCAGAAGCTCGGTCTGTGCGGCATCCCGGAAGATTTCGATGCGCCGCGCGAGGTTACGGCGGTGATGGGAAATGCCGGCGAACGATGATACACTATTCCAATGAACGATCGAGTTCGCGCCATTGTCGAGGAGGCCCGCAAGCTCACGCCGCAGGAACGGCTGGAGCTTTTTGACCTCCTCGAGGTCGAGTTTTCAGGCGATGAGGGCGATGGGACGCCTGAAGAAATAGAGGCCGCGTGGCTCGAGGAAGTCGAGCGGCGCGCCGAAAAGGCCGAGCGCGGCGAAACGGTCTTTGTGGAATTTGATGAAGCGATGGCCAGGGCACGCGAGCGCATCCCCTAGCCATGCGTGTGCTGTTCGAGCCCGAGGCCGCCGTCGAGCTTGCGGAAGCAACAGCCTATTTTGCCTATCAATCCACTCAGGCCGCGGATGGGTTCCTGGCGGATGTGGCCGCCGCAAAGCTGCTTTTGCTTCAGGTTCCGCGTGCGGGCTGGCCGTTGCGTGGAAACTTCCGGCGCCTTTTGTTGAAGACCTTTCCATACCAGCTCATCTATCGTGCTGTGGAGGAAGACATCCGCATCTACGCCGTCGCGCATCTGAAAAGAAAGCCGGGCTATTGGCGAAAGCGCCTTCGGCGCTAGTTGCGGCGCCCGGCACAACGATCCGGCCACAGTTACCTGCCATCAGCCTCCAATGACCCGCGACGCTCCCATCCTCTCCGCTCTGCGCGCCGATCCCGCCTTTGCCTCTTTGCGCCGTTCGCTCTCTGTCTACTATGGCGACACGCGGCGCGACGCCGCCATGGATGCACTCTACGCCCGCTTCGTGCAGCCCGGCGATCTCGCCTTCGACATCGGCAGCCACGTCGGCGACCGCATCGGCAGCTTCCGTCGCGTCGGTGCGCGCGTCGTCGCGCTCGAGCCGCAGCCGCTGTGCGCACGGGCGATCCGGGCGATCTATGACGGCGATGATGGCGTCACCCTGGTCGCGGCGGCGTGCGGCGCCCGGCCCGGCATGCTCACGCTGCGCATAAACTCCGCCAACCCCACGGTCTCCACCGCTTCGGCGGATTTCATCGCCGCCGCGGATGGCGCCGGCGGTTGGGAGGGCCAGGTCTGGGACGCGGCGATCGAGGTGCCATGCACCACGCTGGACGACCTGGTCGCGCGCCACGGCGCGCCGGCATTCGTCAAGATCGACGTGGAAGGTTTCGAGGACACCGTGCTCGCCGGCCTGTCCCGGCCGCTGCCGGTACTTTCGTTCGAATTCACGACGATCCAGCGCGTTGTGGCGCTCGCGTGCCTCGATCGGCTAGCCTCCCTCGGCCCCTACGGCTTCGACGTGGCGCTCGGCGAGAGCCACGTGCTGACCTTCAACCGCTGGATCTCCAAGGCCGACATGGCCGCGCATATCGAGGCGCTGCCGCACGCGGCAAACTCAGGGGACGTCTACTGTGTCCTACACCGCTAGCCACACACTCCTCGCGAGTTCCCCTCCCCCTTGCGGGGAGGGGCTAGGGGTGGGGGTTTCCGAGCACGTTTCGTCCGTGACGCCCCCCACCCCCAACCCCTCCCCGCGGAGGGGGAGGGGAGTTCGCGGAGCGTCTGTGGCGCTTGTTGGCGTTCTGTCCGCACTTGTTGCGACCGCGACACCCGCCCGCGCGGAGCCCGTCGCCGTGGAGGCGACCAACGCCAGCGAGCCGGTAACCTGCGCGGAGAAGGACAATGTCACCATCAACCTGGCCTCGCCCGCCGTGCGCGCCTTCCGCATCGAGGCCGTGCACCCGGCCTACATCGGCACCATCCAGCGCGACAGCTTCGAGGCCGACTGGACCGGTTGCACCGCGCCCGGCGACCCCAAGCCCGCCGCGACGCCGCAGCCGCCCAGGCGCACCACGCTTTACGAGCAGATCGACTTCTGGGTGGTGGGCCTCACCTTCCAGGATTTCTGGCGCCCGGCCACCGCCACCGTGCGCATCGGCGATCGCGTCGAAAAGGGCATCCATCTGCTGCAGGTGTGGATGATCCGGCCGATGGGTGGCGAGGAGGTGCTGGTGCTCTATCCGCAGGACGGCTACTGGCGCCTGCGCCCACTGGCCCCCGTCGGCTGGGCGCCGACCGCGTTCGGCTCCTCCGTCCTGATCGGCCCGGTGGAGATGGAGGGGCGGCCGATTGTCAAGCTCCGCGAGGTCGCTTTCGATCCCGCGAGCAAGACCTTTACGCTGTCTTTCGAGCGAGGTGGCACCGCTACTGTGAAGATGGCTGCAACGGATCAGAAGCGGAACACACTCGAAGTCGCGTTCGATAAGCCAATCGACGGCCTGCCCTTTGCAGCCCTGCGCTCCATGTACGTGAGTGAACTGATCAACGATGTCGCCCGTATTACCGCGATCGGGTCAGGTCACCGCCCGGGCGGTCGTCGGGGCACAACCCTTTATGTGGGTCGGATCATGGAGTTCAAGCATGCCTCAGGAGACTATTTTGCGGCAGACCGGGCCTCCCCCTCGCGCCACAACACCAGCTCGCCCGACATGGTGTTCAAGGATTTTGCCGGCCAGCCGCGACCCGCGAACAAGTGAGGCCAGCCCATGATCGAACTCCACCACCTCAACAATTCGCGCTCGCAGCGCATCCTGTGGCTGATCGAGGAGCTTGACCTCCCCTACACGATCGTCCCCTACCGGCGCGATCCCGTGACACGGCTGGCGCCGCCCGCGTTGAAGGCCATCCACCCGCTCGGCAAGTCGCCGGTGGTCCGCGACGGCGATCTCGTGGTTGCGGAGTCTGGCGCCATCATCGAATACCTGGTCGGCAGGTACGGCAACGGCCGGCTGGCGCCGGCGCGCGACTTCGGCTCGCCAGATTACATCGCCTATCTGCACTGGCTGCACTTCGCGGAAGGCTCGGCGATGCTGCCGCTGCTGCTGAAGCTCTATGTCGGCCGGCTCAAGGAGGCCGCCGCGCCGCTGAGCCCCCGCATCGAGAGCGAGCTTAAGAACCACTTCGGCTACATGAGCGTCGCACTCGGGACGCGCGACTACTTCGTCGGCAACACCTTCACCGCAGCCGACATCCAGCTGTCGTTCGTGCTCGATGCCGGGGCGTCGCGCGGCCCCCTAAAGGACTACCCCGACCTCGTGCGCCTGCACGAGCGCCTGAAGGCCCGCCCCGCCTACCAGCGCGCTCTCGCCCGCGGCGGGCCGTACGAGCTGGGGCGATAGGGCGCCTACGGCTTGGTCGCCGGCCCCTCAAGGCCCGTCATCCATTCCTTGACCTTGGGATCGATCTCGGCGGCGGCGCGGAAGCCGGCCTCTGCATCGTCCTTGCGGCCCAGGGCCTCGTAGATCCTGGCGCGGACGTAGAGAGCGAGCGCCGAGCGCGCGCGCAGCTCCAGCGACCGGTCGGCGTCGGGCAGGCCCTTGGCCGGCTGGCCCATGCGATAGTGCACCATGCCGCGCAGCGCGTACGCGTCGGCAACGCGGGGGCTGTCGGGCCGGAACGAGATCACCTTGCTGATGTCTTCCAGCGCGCGCTCGAATTCGCCCTTCTGGAAATAGATGGCGCCGCGCTCGTTGTAGGCCTTGTCCCAGCCCGGCGCGACGCGGATCGACCAGGAATAGTCCTCGATGGCGCGCTCGAGGTCGCCCTTCGCCCGATAGGCATTGGCGCGCACGAAGATGCTGAAGGCCAGCTCCCAGCCCGACATGCCGGCGGCCTGCATCAGCTCGATGGCCTGGCCGAAATCGGCGATGGCCTCGTCGAACCGGTTGCTGCCCTGGTACGCGAACGCGCGCATGCTGTGGGCCTGGGCGCGCCTGGCGGGCGGCTCGTTGCGGGCCTCGGTAATCTGCGTGCATGCGCGCAGCGCCACGTCGAGGTCTTTGCTTTGGCAATCCTTCCAAACATCGGTGGCGGGCACCGGCGTGGCGCGCTCGCCGGGGATCGGCACGCGCGCCGAGGTCACCTTCACGTTGGCGCGGCGATCGGTAATGGTGACGGTGATCGTGCGCGGCGGTGTCTTGTCTTTCGGCAGGGCGAACCACAGCTTGCCCAGCTCGTCGGATGATTTGAGCGCACAGAATCCATAGATCGCAGCGCCGGCGCGCTCCCCGTCATGGATGTTCACCCAGGTCCGCGACGCGTTCCTGTTTGCGCCGCACGGGGGCAGATCGGGAGCCGGCGCGAACAGCTCATTGGCATAGTCTGCCCGGTTGACGACGCTCCACTTGTAGCGGACGAACGGCTTCCCGCCGGCCTGGTACTCCTCCGTGCCGTCGAACTGCAGCACCGGCACCGGCAGGTCCACCGCCGCTGCGGGAGCAGCGCTCAACGCAAGTAGAGCGGCGACGAGAGCATTGCGGAGACGCATGGAGAGCCCTCCTGCGTGGTGGGGCCAAGCCGCCGGTCAGGTTTTACCGCCCCACAAAACTAGGCAGCCGGCGCTCGTTGACGGCGTTGACGCCTTCCTTGAAGTCGGCGGTGAGGCGCAGCTTGGTCTGCTTCTCGAGCTCGATGTCGGTGGCGGCGCGCACGCGGTCGGCGAGGCCGGCGCGCAGCGTCGCGCGGGTCGCCATCACGCCGAGCGGCGAGCATTCGGCGATCTCTTTGGCGAGCTTCTGTGCGGCGGCCCGCACCTGGTCTTGCGGCACCAGCACGTCGGCGAGGCCCATGCGGCAGGCCTCGTCGCCGGGGATGCGGCGGCTGGTGTAGAACATCATCGCCGCCTTGGACGGCCCGATCAGCTCGGGCAGCGTGACAGTGAGGCCGAAGCCCGGGTGGAAGCCGAGCCGGGTGAAGTTGGCGCAGAAACGGGCCTCGGGGCAAGTGACGCGCAGGTCGGGCACCAGCGCGAGGCCGAGGCCGCCGCCCACCGCCGCGCCGTGGATGGCGCCGACGATCGGTTTCTGCGTGCGGTAGAGCCGCACCGCCTCGATATAGAGCACCCCCGACTGGCCGGTCTGCGATTTCTTGACGAGCACGTCCTGCACGTCGGCGCCGTCGCCGAGCTTGGCGCCCGCGCAGAAGGCCGTGCCCTGGGCCGCCAGCACGATGGCGCGGCAGGCAGTGTCCTTGTCCAGCGCCTCGCAGGCGTCGGCGATCTCGCGGATCAGGTCGATGTCGAAGAAGTTGTGCGGCGGGCGGCGGATCTCGATGGTCGCCACCATGTCCACAAGCTCGACGCCGATGTCTTTGAACGGGCCCATGCAGAAGTTCCTCCTCGATCCCTCCAGATTGAGGGATCAGAGCACCTCTGGCAACCCATCCGTGACGGTGCACACCTTCGACCGCGCCTCAGCGCTCGCCGGCCAGCCTTGTACCGAATTCCAGCGCCGCGTGCCTGGAGGCTAAATCTTGTTCTGCACCCAGGTCGCCAAGGCCGCCTCGCTGTCCTCGCCGAACAAATGATCGGGGCAATTGGTCGTCCCAGCATTCTCGGGGGTGTACTTGTGACCGTGAATCGCACTCTTGGGAAGCTTGTACTCGCTGAGAAGCCAGCGCACCAAGGCAATCGAGGACAGCTCCTGCTGCGGGGTCATCTGGTCCCCAGGCGCCGCGCTGTGCTCGATGCCGATCGACTCCGCGTTTGCATTCTTTGCATGCCAAGCCTTGTCCGTGTCGAGGACCATCTGAATGATTTCGCCATCCCTGGCGATGACATAGTGCGCCGATACCCGCGAGGCTGGGTTGCGGAAATGCGACACGGTGCCATTCACGTTCCGGCTTGTGGTGTAATGCATGATGACGCGGCGTATGCGCTCACCATTGCGGCTGGAGCAGTTCGGGCTCTGGACGAACCGCGCAATCGTCGGCTTGGGAGGCGTTTCACTCGTGCCCGGGGGCGTCGCCACGTCATTGGCGCCATCGCCCGGGGAGCCGCCTCCCGCAACGTCGTCGAGCAGCTTTTGGGCTCTCGGCACGAGGGCGAGGACGTTGTCGGCGTAGAGGTGGGTTGGCGTATAGATCGGGCCGATGAAGCGAATGAAGGCTTGCGGAGACACCGTATGATCTCGCCAGCCCCTGTAAGGATCGCGCTCGAGAAAGTGCCAATAGCCTTTAATGAAAGCCGGAAGTGAGTCGAACTTGCAGTATTTCTCGGTGCCGTCGTGCGCGGCATAGGTCACAGGCTTGGCGAAACCCTCCATTTCGGAGCGCCACTTCAGCCCGGCAAAGTTCAAATGATCGGACGCAAGTCGGCTGTTGCCGTACCCGCTCTCGAGCGTCCATTGGGCCAGCGTGACCGGGCGGAGGGCGTTGAACTCGATATCATGAGCGGCATACTCTTGGGCCAAAGTCCGGAATTTGCTCGTATAATCGACCATGAGATTACCTTTGTTGAAAATGGGTTGAGCACGAATCCGCGTCGCGGGTATGCCGCGATCACTGCAACATACTAAACCAGAAGGGCCGTGCGCGGAAGGAAAATGGTAAAAAAAGGGTAAACGCAAGGCCCTTCAGGCGCCCATACTCATCGCAGGCCGAGCCCGCGCGCGATGATGCCGCGCAGGATCTCGGTGGTGCCGCCCTGGATGGTGAGCTTGGGCGCGATCATGGTGGCGAAGGCCAGCTGCTGCTCGAAGGTGGCTCGGTTGGCGCTCTCCTCCTCGATGAAGGCGGCGAGATCGCGCGCGGTGTGCGGCAGCTTCTGCTCCCATACCGTGCCCACGTCCTTGACGATGGCGGCCTCCACCACCGGCTCCTTGCCGGCGTGCAGCATGCCCGCGACCGACACCGACATGCGCCGCAGCGCGTGCACCTGCGCCACCAGCCGCCCGAGGCCCTCGGCGCCGCGGATGTCGGGCTTGGCGCCCAGCACCCGCACCAGCTCGATCAGCACGTAGAAGGTCTCGAGGAACCGCTCCGGCCCGCTGCGCTCGTAGGCGAGCTCGGAGGTCGCCTGCTTCCACGCGCCATCCACCTCGCCCAGCACGGCATCATCCGGTATGAAGGCGTCCTGGAACACCACCTCGTTGAAGTCGTGCTGGCCGGTCATCTGGTAGATAGGATTGACGGTGATGCCCGGCGCCTTCATGTCGACCACGAACTGCGTGAGCCCGTGCCGGCGGTTCTCCTTGGTCGGCTGGGAGGTGCGGAACAGGCCGATCATGTAGTGCGCCTGGTGCGCGTTGCTGGTCCACACCTTGGTGCCGTTGATGTGCCAGCCGCCCGTGGTTTTGGTGGCTTTGGTCTTGGCGGCGAACAGGTCCGAGCCCGAGTTCGGCTCGCTCATGCCGATGGCGAAGCACACCTCGCCGCGGCAGATGCGTGGCAGCACGTCGGCCTTGATGCGCTCGCTGCCGTAGCGGATGATCACCGGCCCACTCTGGCGATCGGCGACGAAGTGCAGCCGCACCGGCGCGTTGGCGACGCGGAACTCCTCGGTGACGACGTAGCGCTCGAGGAAGGTCTTCTCCCTACCGCCGTATTTCTTCGGCCAGGTCATGCCGATCCAGCCCTTGGCCCCGACCTTGCGGCTGAACTCCTCGCTGTAGGCGGCGTCGTTGCCGGCCTCGTGCGGATTGTAGGTGCCGGCCTCGATCTCGGTGTCCAGGAAGGCGCGCACGTCCGCACGCAGCCGCTGGCATTCGGGGGGCAGGCGGACGGGGTCGAAGGTCAGCTCTGTTGCCATGTTCCCCTCACCGGGCCGCCAGCATGGGCCAAAGCCCGTCGGCGCCCTTGCCGGCCACCAGACGGCCGAGCTCGACTGCCCAATAGCTCTCGTTGCCGAAGTCGTCGCGCCAGGCCCACAGCCGCCGCGTGAAGCGGTGCAGTGTGTGCTCCTGCGTGAAGCCGATCGCGCCCAACACCTGGTGGGCGATGCGCGCGCCTTCCTGTGCCGCCTCGCCGACCCGGATCTTGGCGGACGCCGCCTCCAGGAACACGCCGTCGTCGAACGCCCCAGCACCGGTCGTGGCGATGGCATCGGCGGCGGAGCCGGCGGCCGAGATCGCCACCGCCACCTCGCCGGCGAGCTTGGCGAGGTTGTGCTGCACCGCCTGGAACTTGGCGATCGGCCGCTCGAAGGCGACACGCTCGTTGGCGTAGGCGACGGAGGCCGCCAAAATTGCCTCCAGCGCGCCGGCCATCTGCATGGCGCGCACCACCGCGCCCATCAGCAGCAGGGCCTGCTTGTCGGTTCCCGGCGGCGCTGCCGCGACCGCCACAGGGCGTACGCTCGACAGGCTGACCGCATTCAGCGTGTCGCCAGCGATGCTGGTGCCGTCGGTGATCCGGAGCGCAGTTGTGTCGACGAGCGCGACGACCGGGCCGCCGCCCTCGCGCTCGGCCAGCAGGGCCAGATGCTTTGCATCCCTGGCGAAAGGCACCGCGCGCAGCCGGCCGCTGAGCGCTCCGTTCTTGCCCAGCGTGACCGCATCTCCGTCGCGTGTCGGGCCGCACGTTATCGCGCCCTTGGGCGCGGCAATACCGGCCCGCGACAGCAGCCAGCCGGCGAGCAGCGTCTCGGCCAGCGGCAACGGCGCCGCAAACCGGCCGGCCTGCCGCAGCACCGCGAACCCGTCCGCCAGCTCGGCCCCGGCGCCGCCCAGCGCCTCCGGCACCCAGGCCAGGGTGAGGCCGGCCTCCTCCAGCGCGGCCCAGGCGGGCGCCTTCCAGGCGTCGCCGGCCGCCTTGTTGACGGTCTGCGGATCGCAGACATCGGCCAGGATGCGCGCCGCCGTATCGGCAACGGGATTGCCACTATCCATTAGGCGCTGCGCCTCCTCGGTCCGACCGTTCTCGGTTGCCGCTCATTTCAGCACGACCGGCCCGGCATGCGCCAGGGCAGCGTGGCGTAGCCGCCGTGCCGCCATGGATCGCAACCATCGTCGAGGATCACCGCTGCCAGTCTAGGAATGGTGCCCAGGAATGGGCGGGGGAGTGTGAGATATTTCAATTGGCGGCCTGGCTCAATACCTTTGCAATTCTCAATGACGATCTGGGGCGTCTGGCGAACTCCGAGTGACGGCTGGGCGATCCGCACCTATGGACGTCTCGGCAATGGCAATGGAGCGCTTGTAGGGGAGCTCAGCCTCGCCCATCTCTCGCGACTGCCTCTTGGCTTCCCCGTACTCGGGTATAGTGGTAGCAGTTGTGCCGATCCTCGCTCATCTGAGGACGCTAGGCTATCGCGGTGCCCCATTTTGCTGCTTCCGACGGACCTCACCTCGTTCCTCGACCTCATACGCCAACACGGCGATGCGGCCTACAGTTTCATGTTTGCCTATGCGGCCTCGCACAGCTTGCTGTTTGCGCTGTTCGCAGGCTACGCCGCGCATTCGGGCGCGCTGAGTTTCGGTACTCTCATAGTGGTCTGCTGGTTCGGCAGCTTCACAGGCGATGTGATCCGCTTCTGGATCGGGCGGCGCTTTGGTACACGCTGGCTCGGGCCCTTTCCACGGCTCGAACGTGCCGTCCAGACTGCAGCCCAGCTGGCGAACCGTCACCATGTCTGGATGATCCTGCTCCATCGCTACCCGCACGGTATTAGAGGTGTCGCGGGCTTTGCCTACGGGATGTCGCGGCTGCGCTGGTCCACCTTCCTGATGCTCAATTTCGTTGCGGCGGGTCTGTGGTCCTGCACGATTGTTTCGGCCGGCTATGGCTTCGGCCAGGTCTCGGAGAAGGTCATGAGCGATGCATCTTCGGGCTTGGGCTTGGCGATGCTGTTCGCGTTCCTTGGCCTCTCCTGGGTTCTGAGCAAGAAGCTCGAGCGCGTCGTCGAGCGGAGCTGAAGCGAGCGCGCCACACGGCGTCCCGCCCAAAAGCTGATTACTAGCGGCCAGAAATCGACATGACGATGCCGCCTGTCCGAGTGCTCTCGACAGTAGCTCAGCGGACGCGATTGATCTGAGGTACGGTGTCAACGCGACCTTGGCGGTGTTGCCGTAGGATACTTCAGGGTCGAACCCATCCGCGCGAACAGAGCTCGAGCCTTGCCTCGCCCTCGTCCGTGTTATAGGCGGGCCGCGGAGGAACGATGGGATATTCGCTCTACATCGTCGAATGTGCGGACCGCACATTCTATACGGGTATCGCCACGGATGTTCGGCGCCGTGTCCTGGAACATAACGGCGCCAAGGGCAAGGGCGCGCGCTACACGTCGGCGCGGCGTCCGGTCGTCCTGGTTTTCGAGGCGCGGTTCACAACGCGGTCCGACGCGCTCAAGGAAGAAGCCCGTATCAAGCAGCTGACCAGGCAACAGAAACAGACGTTGATTTCCGCAGCTCGAGCGGCGGGGTCGAAGGGCACGTGACGCCGGCTTGTCAAGCGTTCGATGCTATCGTCCTCGGGGCTGGCGCTGCCGGGTTGATCTGCGCGCTGACCGCGGGGCAACGCGGCCGCAAGGTCTTGCTGCTCGAGCATACGGACAAGGCGGGCGCCAAAATTCTGATCTCGGGCGGAGGTCGCTGCAATTTCACCAATCTTTGCGTCGCGCCCGATCGCTTTCTTTCAGACAATCCGCACTTTTGTACATCGGCGCTGAGCCGCTACACGCAATCCGACTTCATCGGCCTCGTTCGGCGGCATCGCATCGCCTATCACGAGAAGACGCTGGGCCAGTTGTTCTGCGACGGTTCGGCGCGCGCGATTGTCTCCATGCTGCTCGAGGAATGTGCGATCGGAGGGGTTGATCTCAGGCTGGACCACACAGTCACAAATGTCTCGCGCCCGGAACACTTCCGCGTCGACACCAATGCGGGATGCTTTACCGCACCGGCCCTTGTCTTGGCGACGGGCGGGCTCTCGATCCCAAAGATGGGCGCGACAGGCTTGAGCTACGACCTCGCGCGGCGCTTTGGCTTGCACGTCACCGAAACCGTGCCTGGACTTGTGCCCTTCCGGACCGCTCCCTCGGGCGGCCTCGACCCCTCGCTTGCCGGCGTGTCTTTGGAGGCAGTTGCATCGTGTGAAAAGCAAAGCTTTCGCGAGAACATCCTGTTCACCCACCGTGGACTTTCTGGGCCGGCGATCCTGCAAATCTCGTCTTTCTGGCGTCCTGGCCATCCAATCACGGTCGATTTGCTGCCCGATCTCGATGTGCGTCCTTTTCTCATTGAGCGCAAACGAGCACGTCCCAAGGCCTCGCTCCACACCGTGCTCGCTGAGATCATGCCCGCACGCCTGGCGAAAGCATTGACGGTGGCTCATCTTCAACAGGGTGACATGGCGAGCATCTCCGACCGCACGCTCACCGCATTCGCCACTCGCCTGAAGTGCTGGCAGTTTCACCCCGACCAAACGGAAGGGTTTGCCAAGGCCGAGGTGACGGTTGGAGGGATCGACACCCGTGACCTGTCTTCGAAGACCATGGCCGCGCGCAACGTGAAGGGTCTTTATGCGATCGGAGAAGCTGTCGACGTCACTGGCTGGCTGGGTGGCTATAATTTTCAGTGGGCCTGGTCGAGCGGATGGTCGGCCGGGCAAGCCATCTGACGCCCGCAGCGTGGGCGGGTCAGCCGTATCGCGCCGGGCAAAGGCAATGCCCCACACAGGAGGCTGATGCATGACTCTCGATGTACTGGGTTGGAATGGGCGATGGCAAAAGGAGTTCGCGGCCGTTGGCGCCGAGGGACTGGTGCCAGGTCGAGTGATAGGGGAGCATCGAAGCCACTTTCGGGTCGCCATCGAAGCGACAGAGCTGTCGGCGGGCACAGCAGGACGGTTGCGCAATGCTGCGAAGGAACGCTCAGCCTTGCCGGGCGTCGGGGACTTCGTGGCATTGCGCCTTGCTGTAGGGGATGGCCCGGCCACGATCGAAGCCGTTCTGCCACGGATCAGCGCTCTGGTCCGAAAGGCTTCAGGTGAGGCCCGACCGCAGCTCCTGGCGGCAAACGTCGACGTCGTCTTCATCATGACGACGCCGGATGGCGACCTCAACTTGCCGCGCCTCGAACGCTATCTGGCACTGGTGCGCGATAGCGGCGCAGCTCCCGTGATCGTCGTCAATAAGGCAGATCTCACGCATGACGCTGTCGAGATCACCGGGCGGATTGCCGGGATAGCGCCCGGGGTGCCAATTCACGTCGTGAGCGCGCGCGGTCGCGACGGCATTCATGAGCTCGAGCGGTTCTTCGACGGCAACCGGACGGTCGCCTTCGTCGGTTCGTCGGGCGTAGGCAAATCGACCCTCACAAACCTGCTGCTGGGGCGCGCAGCGCAGGCGACGCAGGAAGTTCGCGCCCACGACAGTCGCGGCCGCCATACGACGACCCATCGCCAGCTTTTCACGCGACCCGAAGGCGGTTCGATTATCGATACTCCCGGCATGCGGTCGCTGGAAGCCTGGAATGCCCCGGCAGAAGTAGAGAGCGGTTTCGAAGATATCGAAGCCCTGGCAACCCAATGCAAGTTCCGCGATTGTCGACATGAGAGCGAACCGGCATGCGCAGTGCGCGCCGCCGTCGAGCGGGGGGATCTCGATGCGGGACGGGCTGCGGCCTATGCCACTTTCGCACGCGCATCGAAACGGGGCCCTCGGTAACCCAACGGCCATGGCGACATCGCCAGCAAGGTCCGACCCATGTGCCCAACGCGGCGCAAGGGGCCAGCCGCCCTTAGAGGCGATCATCACAACAAGCGGTCGCTTCCCTCCACCGGCGCCGCGATGGACACGGCTCCCACAGTGAAACTGTGCTTACGTCGTCATCCGGATGCCGGGGATGGATGCACGTGAGGACGGCGTGCCTGGTCCGGCGGGAGGTGGCGGCTCAATAAGCAGAGCCGGTTGCACTACGGCGCGCAGCGCGCGGTGGTGGAGGCGAACTGTGAGAAGGTGTTGGGGTTCGAAGCCTTGTCGTGGTCTCCGGATGAGCTATTGCCCTGTTAGGAGCTACCAACCATCTATAGTAGGACAATGCGGAACGTGAGCGACACACGCCGTCCGCGTGGTAGGCGTCGACCGTCCGGCAGATCGGACTGGTGCGCGGGGATAGAATGCTTCCACTCAAAGCGCGCGTCACCTGATAGGACGAGAAGTGAGCGGCGTCCAACAGCGTCGCTGCTGCTCGCCGGTGGCGACTGCTCGCAATCCATGATGCAATGCGCCCCCAATGTGAGCGAGCAGATGACTGGTCCGAAGCACGGCAGTCCACGTGCTTGACGCATCTTGCGACCGCAGGGAAGCACAAGCAATCCTGTGCATCTAGGGAAGGACGGTAAGGTGTCCAAGCTCCACGACCAGCTGATCGTCATCGACGGCCTGAACGTCTCCAATTTCAGCCGCAGCGTGTTCGAGGACATGCGTCGAGGCGGCGTCACCGCGGCCAATTGCACGAGCTGCGTGTGGGAGAACTTCACCGAGACGATGCGCAACATGGCCAGGTGGAAGACCTGGCTGGGGGAGAACGCCGATCTCATAACCCAGGTCTACACCACCGACGACATCCGCCGCGCCAAGATGGAGAGCAAGACTGGCATCATCCTGGGATGGCAGAACACCAGCGGCATCGAGGACCGCCTCGACTATCTCGCCCTGTTTCACGAGCTGGGCTTGCGCATCGTCCAGCTGACCTACAACACGCAGAACCTCGTCGGCTCCGGCTGCTACGAGCAGCGAGACAGTGGCCTGTCCGATTTCGGCCGCGATGTGCTGGCTGAGATGAACCGACTGGGCATCCTGTGCGATCTGTCGCATGTCGGCGCCAAGACCAGCGAGGATGCGATCGTCGCCTCCAAGCAGCGGGTGGCCTACTCGCACTGCCTGCCCGCCGGCTTGAAAGCCCATCCGCGCAACAAGAGCAACGAGCAGCTTCGCTTCATTGCCGAGCGCGGTGGGTTCATCGGCGTGACGATGTTCCCAGCGTTCCTCAAGAAGGGGACGGCGGCGACGGTGGACGACTACGTGGAAGCCATCGAGTACGTCATCAACCTGTGCGGCGAGGAGAGCGTCGGCGTCGGCACCGATTTCACCCAAGGTTACGACCGGGCGTTTTTCGACTGGATCACTCACGACAAGGGCTCGGGGCGCAAGCTGGTCGAGTTTGGCGAGATCATCAATCCGGAGGGCATGCGCACGATCGGCGACTTCCCCAATCTCACGGCCGCGATGCAGCGCCGCGGCTGGTCCGAGGGCCGCATCCGCAAGGTTATGGGCGGCAATTGGCTGCAGCTGCTGAAGGACGTCTGGCGCCGCTGATTGCGGCCCCCGCCGAAAAGTGTGCACCGGCAATCTGGGATCGGCCAACAATATACGTTTGCTTTCAGCCGTTGCTGACAATCATTGGACGGCTCGTTATGCTGGCGTCGAGACGAGTGCAAAGGGAGGTTCAAATGATCAGCCGGTTCGTCGGATCGCTGGTGCTTGCGGGCGCCATCGCAGTGGGAGGGGGCGCGGCGATCGCGCAAGATCTGCCAAAGCAGAGTTTCAAGGTGGTCGGCACCTGGTCCAACCTCACCAACTGGCAGGCGAACGAGCAGCCGTTCTGGACCAAGACTCTGCCAGAGGCCTCCAAGGGGCAACTGACGGCAAACATTCAGTCCATAAGCGAGCTCGGGCTCAAGGGCACCGAGTTGATCCGCTTGCTAAAGCTCGGCCTGTTCGACTTCGCTCACGGCGTAACGATCTATATCGCCGAGGATGCGGTCGTCGAAGGCATCGACATCGCAGGTGTCGCCAAGGATTTCGCCACCGCCAAGAAGACGACCGAGGTCTACGGTGCAATCGCCGCTGATCAGTTTGCCAAGAAGTATGGCGCGAAGGTCCTCGGCTACTACACGTGGCCGGCGCAGATGATCTACTGCAACTCGCCCATCAAGAGCATCGCCGACATCAAGGGCAAGAAGGTGCGCGTGCAGGGGACCTCGCAGGGCGATCTCGTCGACGGCCTCGGTGCAACCGGCGTGACCATTCCCTTCGCCGAGGTCGTGCCGGCACTGCAGCGTGGCACCGTCGATTGCGGCATCACCGGCACCATGCCCGCCTTCAAAGCGGGCTGGCACGAGGTGACGACCCACATGCTCAATATGCCGGTCGGCTTCTCGATCTCCTTCACGGCCGTCAGCCTCGCAACCTGGAGCAAGCTCGACGACAAGACCAAGGCGCTCCTGGAAGCCGAGATGAAGAAGGCCCACGAGTCTTTTTGGAAGGTGATCATCGATGAGAACGATCACGGCATCGCCTGCACGACCGGCACAGGCACCTGCACCGCAGGCAAGGCCGGTAAGCTCGTCAAGGTGGAGCCCTCTCCCCAGGACCTCGCCGCACGCGAAAAGGCGCTGAACGATGTCGTTCTGAAGCGCTGGGCCAAGCGCTGCGGCGCCGACGCCAGCTGCATCAGCAATTGGAACGACACCATCGGCAAGGTGGCTGGTGTGACCGCTTCTGGATCCTGAGGTCACGAATGCGAGACCGGATGGAGCGCGCCGCTTCATCCGGCATCGTCTTTCTTGGCAAGCGCACGCGGGGGGCGTGGGCTCGATGCAATCACCACTCGAGTGGTTCGGCTCAATTGCGCGAGGCTGCGCAATCGTCGCCGGCTGGGCCCTGATGGCCATCTCGGTCGCCACCTGCATCGAGGTCCTGGGCCGCAAGTATTTCAATTTCTCGTTCAGGGGCCTCGACGAGATCGGCGGTTACATGCTGGCCGGGGTTAGTGCGTTCGGGTTCGCCTACGCACTCAGCATGCGTTCGCATATGCGCGTGACGCTGCTCTTTCCCTACGTGCCAGCCTCCGTGCAATCGCTCCTCAATGTGCTGGCCATGCTCACCCTGGCAGCCATGGCGGCCTTCTGTGCCTGGCGGGGCATCTTCGAGGTACTCGACGTCGTGACGTCCGGGAAGCGTTCGAATACGCCGCTGTCGGTTCCGCTCTGGATGCCGCAGACGATTTGGTTTGCCGGCATGGCGCTGTTCGCCGCCGGCGCCGTCCTTATGGCGTTGCATTCGGTCTCCCTGTTGTTTCGCGACCGTGCCCTGCTCAACCGGATCTATGGTCCGCAATCGCTCGAGGAGGAAATTTCCACCGAGATTGGGCACGCCGAGGCCCGCGAAGGCATCAACAGGGCACGCCCGACATGATGGATATCGCCTCCGTCACGATCGGCTTTCTCATCCTGTTGGGAGCCATGACGCTCGGTCTGCATATCGCCACCGTGATGTTCGGCGTCGGCTTCATCGGCGCAGCGCTCTACCTCGGTTGGCCCGGGGCCAACGCCATGATCGTCGTCTACCTGGGATCGATGGATGAATCCGTCTTGCTGCAGCTGCCGCTGTTCATCCTGCTGGGCGAGATTCTCGTGCGCTGCGGCGCAACCGATCGCATGTACCGCTCGCTATCCGACTGGCTCAATCCTCTGCCGGGCGGCCTTCTGCACACCAACGTAGCGGCTTCCGCGCTCTTCTCCGCGGTCTCGGGATCGTCAGTCGCCACGGCGGCGACGATCTCCACCGTCGCGCTGCCGTCATTCAAGAAGAAGAGCTACGACACGCGGATGGTGCTGGGCTCCATCGCTGCCGGCGGCTCGCTGGGAAATCTGATCCCGCCGGGCATCGCCTTCATCATCTACGGCGTGCTCACCAACACATCCGTGGCCCGGCTCTATGCCGGCGGCGTCTTTCCGGGCGCCGTGCTCACCGTGATGTTCATGGCGACGATCATACTGCTCACGTGGTGGCGACCTTCGATCGCCCCACGCGAGGTCATCACGGATCCCATGCTCGTGCGGTTGAAGCGCCTTGTCGATCTCCTCCCGCCGGTGATCATATTCGTCATCGTCATGGGCTCGATCTACAGCGGGTGGGCAACCTCGACCGAGGCAGCAGCGCTCGCCGTTATCGTCACGCTGCCGATCGCGGCATGCTACGGCAGGCTCTCGATCGCCACGCTGCACGATGCGTTCCTGTCGACGGTCAATCTGACCGCGCTCAGCATGCTGATCCTTGCCGGCGCCTTCGCCCTCAATTTCATCCTGGGCCTGCTCGGGGTGACCGCGGCGCTGACCAAGTTCGTGGCTTCCATGAACGTCACGCCGCTGCAGCTCATCTACATCCTGTTCGTGTTCTACGTGATCCTGGGCACCTTCTTCGAGACGTTGCCGATGATGGTCGGCACGCTGCCGCTGGTGCATCCGCTGGTGCTCGCCGCCGGCATCGATCCGGTCTGGTTCGGCGTATTCCTCGTGCTGATGTGCGAGATCTCGCTGATCAGCCCGCCCGTCGGCCTGACCCTGTACGTGATCCAAGCGGTGCGAAACGAGGGATCGATCGGCGACGTTTTCCGCGGCACGATACCGTTCTTCATCACCATGCTGCTGATGACGGTTCTGCTCATTCACTTCCAGGAGCTCGCGCTCTGGCTGCCGCGCAAGGCTTTCGGCTGACGCTGCACGATCTATGTCTCGCCGTCCTTGCTGCCCCAGCCGCCGCCGCCCGGCGTCTCGACGCCAACGGTCTCGCCCGCGTGCAGGGTGAGGGAGACCTTCCCCGGCAACTCGCGAATATTGCCGTCCCGGCCGCGCACCCAGTTGCGGCCCGTCGTGCCGTCATCGCCCCCGTGCAGCCCATAGGGCGGAAAGCGGCGCCGGTCTGACTGCAGCGACACGCGCGCGTCGTGATCGAGCACCGTCAGGGAGCGAACCACGCCATGCCCGCCGCGGTGGCGGCCAGCGCCGCCCGAGTGCTCGCGGATCTCGTAGCGCTCGACCCGCAGGGGGTAGGAAATCTCCAGCGCCTCGACCGGCGTGTTCATGGTGTTGGTCATGTTGCACTGGACGCCGTCCATGCCGTCGCCGCCCGGGCGGCCGCCCTGTCCCCCTGCGATGGTCTCGATATAGGTGTAGGAGCGTCCGTTCCGCGGATCGATGCCGCCGACGCCGATCAGGTTCATGGTGCCCTGGCTCGCCGCGGGTATGCGATTGGGCGCGAACTGCGCGAACGCCCTCAGCACCGTGTCGGCGACGCGCTGCGTCGTCTCGGTGTTGCCGGCGCACACGGCAGCGGGAGGCTGCGCGTCGAGGAAGGAGCCTGCCGGGATCTTGATCTCGACGGGGCGCAGGATGCCGGCGTTGGCCGGAATGGTCGCGTCGGTGAGGATCTTCACCGCGAAGAACACGGCTGAATGCGTCATCGGCGCGACCGCATTGATGTTGCCCCGCCGCTGCGGCGCCGAGCCGGCGAAATCGAGGGTGAGCTTGTCGCGCGTCACGTCCACCCGCAGCTTCACGACGACCGGCTCGTCGCTGCTGCCGTCGTCATCGAGGCAGTCCTGCGCGAGGTAGTGTCCCGGCGGCAGCTCGGCGATGCGGTTGCGCATGCGCCGCTCCGCATAGTCGAGGATCGCATCGAAGCCCTCGGCAAGGACACGCAGGCCGTAGCGCTCGGCCAGCTCTCCCAAGCGCCGCTCGCCGATGCGGATCGCCGCCAGCTGGGCATTGAGGTCGCCGCGGCGCTCGGTGGCGGTGCGCACATTCGCCATGATCAGGCGCATCACGTCGGCCTGCAGCTCGCCGCGAGCGTAGAGCCGCACAGGCGGGATGATGATGCCCTCCTGGTAGATCTCGCTCGACTTGCCGGGCATGGAGCCCGGCTCCATTCCACCCACGTCGGAATGGTGCGCGCGCGTCGCCACATAGCCAATCAGCGTGTCGCCGATGTGGGCCGGGGCAATCAGGGTGATGTCCGGCAGATGCGCTCCGCCGACGAAGGGATCGTTGACGATGACGACGTCGCCGGGGGCCAGCCTGCCCACGGCGGAGATGGTGGGCCCGACCGCCTTCAGCATGGAGCCCAGATGCACCGGCACGTGCTCGGCCTGGGCAACGAGTTGGGCTCTCGCATCGAAGATGGCGCACGAGGCGTCCATGCGCTCCTTGATGTTGGGGGAGAAGGACGTGAGCTTCAGCACGCCGCCCATTTCCTGGGCCGTGGCCTCGAGCGCGTTGCGCAGAACCTCGAGCGTGATCGGATCGAACCCGCGCACGTTTGGCGTCATGGGGAGCACTCCACGAGCAGCACGCCGCTGGCATGCACCTCGGCCAGATCGCCCGGGTAAAGCACGGTGGTCGCGGAGACCTCTTCGATCACGGCAGGCCCGGCTATCCTGTTGCCGGCCAGCAGCTGGTCGCGCGCAAATATCTCGGCCGTGGCCCAGTCGCCGGCGCCGCCCGGATCGCGCCCCTCGAAGAAGACCTCGCGGCTGCCGATCCGTGCCTCCGTCGGCGGCGCGGGACTCCCCGAACGGAGCGTCGGCAACTCGGGCGTGTCGACCTTGCCGATCGCGGTCGCGGCGAAACCGACGATCTCGATGGGCGCCTCGGGGTCGGCGTGACCGAACCTGTTGCGGTGAGCGGCGTGGAAGTCTTGGGCGAGCCGCTTCCAGGCGCCCGCATCGCGCGTGTCGAAGGCGATCGGCAGCTCGTAGCTCTGCCCGACGTAGCGGGCGTCCACGCGCACCTCGATCTGGCGCTTGTCGGCCGGTACGCGGTCTGCCTCCAGCAGGCGGTCGGAAGCATCGATCAGGCGGCCCGCGATCGATGCGGCCCGGGCGTCTTCCCCGGGCGCATAAGGGAAGATGTGCGTCTCGATCAGGTCGTGACGCAAGTCGGAGAGCAGCTGTCCCAGCGCGCACAGGATGCCGGGCGCCGGCGGAATGGCGACACGCCAGATGCGCAGCTCGCGCGCGATGGGCGTTCCGTGCATCGGTCCGGCGCCGCCGAACGGCACCAGCGTGCACAGACGCGGGTCGTGCCCCCGCTCGACCGAGACCACGCGAATGCCGCGCACGATGTTGGCATGGGCGACGCGCAGAATTCCGGCCGCCGCGGCGATAAGATCGATGCCGAGAGGGCCTGCGACATGGGTCTCGATTGCCTTGCGCGCGGCGTCGGCGTCGAGCTTCAGATCGCCGGCGAGGCGCGTCTCGCCGTGGAGCCTGCCCAGCACGAGGTTGGCATCCGTGATCGTCGGCCGCGTGCCGCCGTGACCATAGCTGGCCGGTCCCGGCACGGCTTCGGCGCTGATCGGGCCGACGCGCAGTGCCCCGCCGTCGTCGATCCAGGCGATCGAGCCGCCGCCTGCGCCGATGGCGTTGATGTCGATGACGGGAAGCCGGATCGGGATCTGGCCGATCTTGGCATTGCGCGTCGTCTCCGGCCGCCCATTGCGGATCAGGCTGATGTCGGTGCTGGTGCCGCCGATATCCATGGTGATGATGGGGTCGGCTTGGACCAGCCGGGCGAAATGCGCGCCGGCCACGACGCCGCCGGCCGGTCCCGACAGGACCGTGTGAACCGGCTTGGCCCGCGCCGAGTCCAGCGTCATGAGCCCGCCCGCCGCCTCCATCACCATGATGGGCTTGTCGCGGCCCACGCCCAGGCCGGCGTCGACGTCATGCAGGCGTCCGGACAAGGACCCGAGATAGTCGGCCATGACGGGGGTGAGGAACGCGTTGAGCACGACGGTGCTGGCGCGCTCGAATTCGCGAAACTCGCCCAGCACGTCGGTGGAGATGCAGACGACAACGCCGGGCAACTCCCGCTCGAGCAACGCCTTGGCACGGCGCTCGTGCTCGGGGTTGGCATAGGCGTGCAGGAAGAGCACACCAACCGCCTCCACGCCCCGCGCGCGCATGTCGGCGGCAGCCTCGACCAGCCCCTCCCGGTCGAGCGGCGCGATCTCGCGCCCGCCCGCAGCGATCCGCCCGCCGACGCCGTAGCACAGCTCGCGCGGCACCAGCGGGGGAGCCCGCACCACGTCGACGTCAAAGAGGCTCGGCCGGTCCTGCCGCCCGATCAGGAGCAGGTCGCGGAAGCCGCGATTGGTGACGAAGGCGGTCTTGGCACCCTTGCGTTGAATGACGGCATTGGTCGCCGTGGTCATGCCGTGACCGACGTAGTCGACGGCCTGAGCGCTGGCCCCCAGCCCGTCGAGAGCCCGGCGCAGACCCTCCACCGTTCCCACTTCCCGCGCCTGCGGCGTGGTCGAAACCTTGGAGACGCTGATCCGGCGCGAGGTGGAATCGTAGGCGATGCTGTCGGTAAACGTGCCCCCAACGTCCGACGCGATGCGGATTGTCATGTGCCTTCGCCAACGAACTTGCTCAGAGGGAGGTTACGCGCATATCGGGGCGAGGGTCCACCTCGTCAGCCGGCCAGTCGTAGATTTCCCTGGCCGCTCGCGGGCCGACATAGCCCTGCGCAACGTCGTCGCCGACCGATGCGCTGGATCTCGCGGAGCTCGATCTCGATGGAGTGGCGCCGGCGGCGACGGGTCGGCCGTCGTATCATCCCGCGGTTCTCCTGAAGCTTCCACATCTACGGTAATCTCAATCGCTTGCAGTCGAGCCGGCGGCTCGAGCGTGAAGCGGGGCGCAACATCGAGGTGATGTGGCTGCTGGGGCAAAGTGATTCAATCCGAAGCGATCCTGCCCTAGTCAGCGTTCCTTGGGATCGAGTGCGTCGCGCAGACCGTCGCCCAGGATATTGAACGACAGTACGACGAGGAAAATCGCCAAGCCGGGCCAAATGGCCATCCACGGTGCGTTGGTGAGGAAGCGCTGGGCCGTGTTGAGCATCGAGCCCCACGACGGCGCTGGAGGCTGCTGGCCGAGCCCCAGGAAAGAGAGGCTTGCTTCCGCGATGATGGCGGTGGCGATGGATATGGTCGCCTGGACGATGAGGGCCGGCAGAATGTTGGGCAGGATATGCTTGAAGGCGATGCGTACGGGCGGGTTGCCGACGGCTCGCGCGGCTTCGACGTAATCCTCCACCTTCACGGCCATCACCTGGCCACGCGTCAGGCGCACGAAGACCGGCGTGGCGGTGAGGCCGATGGCGATCATGGCGTTGCGCAGCGAGGGGCCGAGGAAGGCCGCCAGCGCGATGGCGAGGATAAGGAACGGGATCGCCAGCATGGCATCGGTGATGCGGCTGATGACGGCGTCGATCCATCTGCCGCCGTAGCCCGCGAGCAGCCCGACAGGCACGCCGAGGCCAAGCGCGATGGTGATGGAGACGGCGCCGGCCAGCAGCGAGGCGCGGGTGCCGAAGATGACCCGCGAGAGGAGATCGCGGCCAGATTCGTCGGTGCCGAACCAATGCGCCAGCGATGGCGGCTTGCGGATGGCGGTCCAGCTCTGCTGGGCCGGATCATAGGGTGCGATCAGCGGCGCCAGGATCGCCATCAGCACGAACAGAACGATGACGATCAGGCCGAAAACCGCGCTCTTGCGCTTCAGCAGGCGACGCCAGGCGCGCGCGCCCGGGCTCTCCTCGGCCAATTCGACGGCGGGTGCGCTCAGGATGGCCATGGATCAGCTCCTGAGCCTGGGATTGATGAGCACATAGGCGACGTCGGCCAGCAGATTGAGGACGATGTAGGTGGTTGCCGTGACCAGGGTGACGCCCTGTACTACCTGGTAGTCGCGGTTGAAGACGCTGTCGACGATCAGCTTGCCGAAGCCCGGGATCGAGAATACCTGCTCGGTGAGGACGGCGCCGGACAGTAGTGTGCCGAGCTCGAGTGCGCCCAGCGTCACAACGGGGGTCAGCGCATTGCGCAAGGCGTGCTTCAGCACCACGATGCGCTCGGCCAACCCCTTCGCGCGGGCGGTGCGCACATAGTCGCTGTTCATCGCCTGCAGCATGGCGCTGCGGGTATGGCGCATCAGCACGGCCGCGAACGAGTTGCCGAGCACGAAGGCCGGGAGGATGGTGGTCTGCAGGGAGAGCCAGAAGTCCTCGAACGGCCCGACGTAGCCCGACGCCGGGAGCCAGCCCAGATACACCGCGAACAGGAAGATCAGCAAGATGCCGAGCCAGAAGTTCGGCGTGGAGATGCCCCATAGCGCGACGATGTTCACGGCGTAGTCGACAGGGGTATCCTTCTTCACCGCCGAGATGATCCCCGCCGTCACGCCGATCGTGAGCGAGATGACGATCGCCATCAAGGCGAGCTGCAACGTCACCGGGAACTTCTGCGCGATCAGCGTCAGCACCGGCTCCTTGAGCCGCATCGACTCGCCGAGATCGCCCGAGAGCACGCCGCCGATCCAATAGAGGTATTGCGCGTAGATCGGCAGATCGAGCCGGTACTGCCGGCGGATCTGCTCCAGCACCTCGGGGTCGCGCTCCTCGCCGGCCATGGCGAGCGCGGGGTCGCCGGGGAGGAGCTGCTGCAGGCCGAAGATGATCACCGAGACGAAGAACAGGGTCGGGATCAGCTGCAGCAGGCGCTTGCCGAGGAAAAGGAGCATGGCGGGTCAGCCCCCTCGCGGCTGGGATGGAGTTCGATTTCCAAACGCAGAGGCGAGGGGTCTGACCCCCGGTCACCTCAAGGCTTCAACTTCACGCCCACCACACGCACCAGTCCGTCGGGGAGCTGGGTGTAGCCCTCGAGCTTGGCCGCGTGGGCGATGATCACCAGGCGATGGTAGAGGTAGATGATCGACCCCTCCTTGAGATACTTTTCCGCAATCCTGCCGTAGACCGCCTTGCGCTCCTCGAGCTTGCTCATCTTGCGCGCGTCATCGAGCCATTGGTCGACATCCTTGTCGCAATAGTGCCCGTTGTTCTGCGGCGCCTTGCACTTGAAGAAGATGTAGCTGTTGCCGTCGGGATCGACACGCCCCGACCAGGCGATGAACCAGGCCTGGAAGCGGCCTTCCTCGGCCTCCTTGATCGACGTCGCAAACTCGGTCACACGAATTTTCAAGTCGAAACCGGCGTCCGCCGCCATGGCCTGCAAAACCTCCGCGGCCTGCCGGCTTTCCGGGTTGTTCGGCACCATGAAGTCGACGACGACGGGCGTCGCCACGCCGGCGTCGGCCAGCAGCTTCTTGGCCTTGGCCACGTCACGGCCGGGAACCGGGAACTTCTCTTGGAAGTAGGAGCTCTTCGGGCTGACCCACTGGTTGCCGGGCAGCACCTCGCCGTTGAAGACGACGTCGGAGAGTGCCTTGCGGTCGATGGCCGCCTCGAGGGCCTGGCGCACGCGCGGGTCCTTGCCGAACGGGCCGTTCTTGCCGGCGTCCCCATTTGCCAGATTGAGGGTGAGGCCCTGGTAGCCGATCTCGATCTGGGTGGCGAGCTTGAGCTTGGGATCGGCCCGGATCTCCTTCAGGTCCGTCGCCAGCGCACGCTCGATCAGATCGAGACTGCCCGACTTCAGGCTGGCGAGCCGCACCGTCGACTCTACGACGGGTCGGAACACGATGCGATCGATGTGGACGTTGGCCGCGTTCCAGTAGTCGGCGAACTTGTCGAGCACGATGCGGTCCTGCTGCACGCGCTCGACGAACTTGAACGGCCCGGCGCACACCGGCTTGAGGCCGAACTTGTCGCCGGCTTCCTGCGCCGCCTTCGGGCTCAGGATCATGCCGGCGCGATCGGCGAGCTGGGCAATCAGCGGTGAAAATGGGCTCTTGAGCACCAGGCGCACGGTCGTGGCGTCGGCCACCTCTATTCTGTCGACGGCGGCGAGCTCGGGCTTGCGAAACGAGCCCTGCATCGTGTTGTGCCGTTCCAGGCTGGCTTTGACGGCCGCCGCGTCCATCGCCTCGCCGTCGTGAAACTTGACACCGGGGCGCAGCTTGATGAGCACGGTCTTGCCGTCCTCGGAGGTCTCGTGCGACAGGGCGAGCTGCGGGATGATATTGAGCTTGTCGTCGATATCGAACAGCTTGTCGCACAGCGAGGCGAACACGATGCGTCCGACGTAAGTGCGCGCCAGCGTGGGGTCGAGCACATCTGGATCCTCGGCCAGGCCAACGCGCAGCGTCGTCTGTGCCATCGCGGCGGAGCCCCACAAGACGACCGCCGATGCGGCCACGCCTGCCAGACCAAGCTTTTTCATGTGTGTGACTCCCAAGTTCGCGCGGTTCCTTGCGCCCCAGTGCTGAACCTAATCCTGAACCGTCGTGTCGAATGCCCGGAATAGACGCTGCAGGCTCGCCGAGAATTCCGGTTCCGCATTGGGTGCGAGCGGTGTCGAGGAAACTATGTCGCGCCACAGATGGCAAGCCGTCGCATGGCCGTCGGACGTGTCTTTCAGGCCCGGCCGCACGGTACTGCACATATCCTCGGCGTGTGGGCAGCGTGGGTGCAGGTGGCATCCGGCTGGCGGGGAGAGCGGACTGGGCGGGTCGCCCGGCAGAATGCGGCGGGCCTGGCGCGGTCCCGGCGCCAGCGTGGGCACGGCCGATAGCAGGGCCTGAGTATAGGGATGGCGTGGCTCGGCGAAGATCCGGTCGGCGGCCGCGCTTTCGACGATGCGGCCGAGATACATGACGGCGACGCGCGTCGCTATGTGCTTCACGACGGCCAGATCGTGGCTGATGAAGATGTAGGCGAGGCCGAGCCGCTGTTGCAGATCCTTCAGCAGGTTCAGGATCTGGCTGCGGATCGAGACATCCAGGGCGGAGACCGGCTCGTCGCAGACGATCAGCTTCGGCTCGACCGCCAGCGCGCGGGCGATGGCGATGCGCTGGCGCTGGCCGCCGGAGAATTCGTGCGGATAGCGCTGGATGTGCTCGGCCTTGAGGCCGACGATGCGCAGCAGATCGCGGACGCGCTCGCGCCGGTCGGCGGCTGAAAGATCGGTATGGAGCAGCAGGGGCTCGGCCAGCATCTCGCCGACTGTCATGCGCGGGTTGAGCGAGCTGTAGGGGTCCTGAAATATTAGCTGCGCACCGGCGCGGACGCGGCGCAACTCGCCGCCCGACAGGGACGCGAGGTCGCGACCGGCAAGGCGGATGCTGCCGGCGGTGGGTTCGAGCAGCCTGAGCGCCAGCCGGCCGACGGTGGATTTGCCGCAGCCGGATTCTCCGACCAGCGCCAGGGTCTCGCCGTCGCGTACCTCTAAGGAGACGCCGTCGACGGCGCGCACGACGGCCGAGGGCGTGCCGATGATCGATCGGCGCACGACGAAATGCTTGGTCACGTTCTCGAGCACAAGGAGGGGCGCGTTCATTCCACCAGCGCCTCCAGCGGCGCCTTCCAGCAGCGCGAGGCATGCCCCGCTTCAAGATCGGTGAAGGCCGGCGCCCGGCTGCGGCAGCGCTCGTCGGCGAAAGGACAGCGGCCAGCGAAGCGGCAGCCGGTGAAAGCGCCTGCGAGACTCGGCACACTGCCGGAGATGGTGGAGAGCCGCTCGCGCCGCGCGGAGAGAAGCGGGATGGAGCCGAGCAGGCCGACCGTATAGGGATGTTGCGGCGCGGCGAACAGGCGGTCGGCCGGCGCCTGCTCGACGATCTCGCCGGCATACATCACCGCCACGTCGTCGCAGGTCTCGGCCACCACGCCCAGATCATGGGTGATGAGGATGATGGCCGTGCCGGTCTCCTCACGCAGCCTGGCCAGCAGATCGAGGATCTGCGCCTGGATGGTAACGTCGAGCGCTGTGGTCGGCTCGTCGGCGATGAGCAGTGCGGGCGCGCAGGCGAGCGCCATGGCGATCATCACGCGCTGGCGCATGCCGCCCGATAGCTTGTGGGGATACTCGTCGACGCGCACTTCGGCGGAGGGAATTCTGACGCGCTCCAGCATCTCGATCACCATGCCCCGGGCCGCCGTCGCCGAGAGGCGGCGATGGCGCACTAGGACCTCGCCGATCTGATCGCCCACCGTGAAGCTGGGGTTGAGCGAGGTCATCGGCTCCTGGAAGATCATGGCGAGCCGATTGCCGCGCAGATCCTGCATCTGCCGCTCCGGCAGGGACGCGAGCTCCCGCCCCTCGAACACGACAGAGCCCGATACGCGCGCGCCGGTGCTGGCGAGCAGTCGCATGATCGAGAGCGCGGTGACGCTCTTGCCGCAGCCGGATTCGCCGACAATCCCGAGCATGCGGCCTGGCGCCAGCGAGAAGCTCACCCCGCTGACCGCTTCAGTGACGCGGCCGCGGTCGCCTTCGAACACGACGCGCAGGTCCTCGACGGCAAGGAGCGGCGCCCCACTCAAGCGAATGTCCTCACTCATAGCCCTCCGCGATCGAGCTCGCGATCAGCGTCTCGAGCCCGCCGCGATCGGTCAGGCCCGAAGGCTCGCTCCGGCTCGGCATCATACGGCGGAAATGCACCCAGCGCTGGCGGGCGACCTCCTCCAGCCGCGCGATCTCCGCGAGCGGATCGGAGTGGTCGTCGACGCGCAGATCGTAGAGGGGGTAGTCCTCGCCGTCGTGGATCAGGAGCGCCGCCGACTGCTTGCCGCGTTTGTCTCCGCCCGCTGCCTCGCCGGCTAGCATGGCCGCGATCAGCCGGCGCGCGAAGGGCAGGGCGGATCGTGATTCGTAGACCCGCATCGTCTCGGCCAGAACTTCGGGTCTAGCCAGCATGTTGCCGGCGATGGAGTAGCTGGCGCGCACCTCGTGCCCGCACCAGTCGACGCAGGCGGTGCCGGTGTAGGCGGCGAACCGGCCTTCCGTATCCATCACGTGCAGCTGACGATTGTCACGGCCTTCGTCGGCTGCTGTGAGCCGGGCAACCACATCCTCTGCGCTCATCCCAGCTTCCAGCAGGGCCAGGCCCTTCGGCCCGTAGTACGGGTTCATGAACGCTTGCGAGGCGACGGCGCCGGCACCGGTTCTGATGTGCGGCACCAGCGCCCCCACAGCAAAGAACCTCGTCGTGACGGCGATGCCGATGCGGCCGGTCAGCTCGTCACGGGCGATGATCGACCATGTCATTTCGCAGCGTCCAAATCTGCCCGCGCCCCGAAATTGAAAAGGGATGTTCTTGCCGCGTGCCTACGAGCCATCGAAAGATGCAACGCCGAAATGATTGCGCCGTCAATGACGATGAGGGCGCTGCCGCGAGCGCTGCTGATCGAATCGGTTGCTCAGGCGCAAGCGCTCGAGCTGCTTGAGCGCGCAATGGAACTGTCGCCGCAAGATGCGCTGCCGATGGCGCTCGCTGCCTGGTGCCATGTCGACCGTGACACCCGTCACACCCGTCACTTCACACTCCAGCCTGCGGTGGAGAAGCAAGCGGGCCGCGAGCTGGCTCTGCGCGCGGCACGGCTCAATGTCTGCGACCCCGCCGTCGAAGCGCTGTTGGATGCGGCTTACACGCTCGCTGCGCGAATTTCGAGATTGGTCGCTTTGATGAGGCTGCGTTGGTGGACGCGCGTCCTCGCCGAACATTCGGCCGTTTGGGCAAACCGCTTCCGGGCGCCGGCGTTTGCCGTGGCTGGCAAGAAGGAGGAGGCACGCCGGAGCTTTGCCGAATTCGCCCTGGCTTATCCGGAGCTGACCATCGCCGCGATCAGGTCGGCGTTGCTTTCTCTATCTGGGCCCCCGGCGCTGAGTGGCGAGCATAGCCGGTGACCCAGCGGCCATGTTGCGGACCAGGGTTTCTTGCCGGTTTGCGCGTTTTCGGTTGCCCTTCTCGTACGCCGCGGTCTTCTTTCCAGCGTGCGTCTTCGAACCTCTCGACGTTTTGCGTGGCTGAGGACGCTCTGAACCGGTGGGAGTGCCGGGTCTCGCGGCCTCGACCATCTCCAGCCCGAACAGGGCGGCGACATCGCCATCGTCAAGCACCTTCATTGTGGCCGGCGCTGATTTTTTCAGCGAAAGTTCCTGTCCAGCCTTTGCGAGCAGTTCGTTTTGGTCGACACCGCGCAGCTCGAAGAGAAGTGCGGGCCTTTCGTCGAGTCTGGCGCCGACGCCATAGAGCACCGCCGCGACGTGCTTGCACATGTCGGCCCAGTCGGGACAGCTGCAGGATAGCTCGATCTCCTTGGGCGTGGGAAAGAGCCCATCGCCTTCCCGGCAGACCCGGTCCATGACGCCTTTGGCAAGGCGACCCTGCAGAAGCTCGACCAGCGAATCGATGGTCCCCGAACAATCCATGCAAATGGCCTTCCACCGTGTCGCCGTGACGGGCGCGATGGTGATCGCCACCGTGTAGAGGTCGGAGCCGCTGACCAGCGCCGACACCTTGCCTCTTGCGATCTGCAAGTCGACAACGGAGCCGTTGCGGACATAGGTCCGGCCGCGTGGCAACCGATTCGCAAAGTCGCTGTAGCGCTCGAGATTGGTGCACCACGACTTGCCCCAGAAGGACTTGGCAATCGCCCGGCCTTCGATCGTCACAGGGGAAACGGATTGGCTCTTCTTCTTGAGCTTGGCGAGCTTTTTCTCGGCCTTTCGCCGCCTCTCCGCCACGGACACATAGGGCCGCCATTCGTGATAGCTCATCGATCAGCCCTCCTTCATCGCCGAGCCGAGGTCGAGCGCAACGAGCTTCAGCAATTCCTCGTCCTTCAATTCGGTCAACTGCATATCCGCCCCGCCTTCGAGAAAGTCCCCCGCCAGCTGCTTCTTCGACTCGATCATCTGGTCGATCTTATCCTCGACGGTGCCCTGGCAGATGAACTTGTGCACAAGTACGTTTTTGGTCTGTCCGATGCGAAAGGCGCGGTCGGTGGCCTGGTTCTCGACCGCGGGATTCCACCATCGGTCGAAATGGATGACATGGGAGGCGGCGGTGAGATTGAGCCCGGCGCCGCCCGCCTTGACCGAGAGCACGAAGAACGGGACGCTCTCATCGTCCTGGAAACGGCGCACGAGGTCTTTGCGCTTCTTCACCTCCGTCTGGCCATGGAGCACGAGGCCTGGTTGCCCGAACACGGCGCCCAGGAATGCAGCCAGCGGTGCCGTCGTCTCCTTGAACTGGCTGAAGACGAGGGCCTTCTCCTGCCGGGCAGCGATGACCTCCGCGATGTCGCGCAGACGTGCGAACTTGCCGCTGTCACCTTCGGCCCAGGCACCGTCGCCGAGCCACTGCGAGGGATGGTTGCAGATCTGCTTCAGTCGCATGAGGAAGGCGAGCACCAGCCCCCTGCGCTTCATCCCGTCGACCTGCTCGAGTTGCTGGCTGAGATCGTCCACCGCCTGCTGGTAGAGCGCCGCCTGCTTGCGGCTCAGCGGGCAGAACGTCTTGACCTCGGTCTTGTCGGGCAGGTCGGCGATGATGCTCTTGTCGGTCTTGAGGCGGCGTAGGATGTAGGGGCGCACCAAGTCGCGCAGCGGTCCATACGGATTTTGAGGCCGCTCGCCGAGGTTCTTGACGAACCCCGAGAACTGCTTGGACGATCCCAAGAGACCGGGATTGATGAAATCGAAGATCGACCAGAGATCGCCGAGCCGGTTCTCGATGGGTGTGCCGGTGAGGGCGATGCGGGTGTCGGCCTTGAGCGCTTTGACTGCTTTGGTCTGCATGGCCGCCGGGTTCTTGATAGCCTGCGCCTCGTCGAGAATGACGAGCCGCCAGGGCGTGGAGGCGAGCCAGGGGACGCGCGGCACGGAGCCGTAGCTGGTGATGACGAGATCGGCATCGGCCAGCATTTCTGCAGGGTCCGACTTCAGCTGCTCTGCCAGCATCGCCGAGGGATGGGCCACGACTGCCTTGAGGTTCGGCGAAAATCGCGTGATCTCCGCGGCCCAGTTGGCGAGCAGGGACGCCGGCACCACCAACAGGCTCGGCTTGCGCGTGTGCCCGGATTCCCCCTTGAGCACCAGCAGCAGGGACAGCACCTGGATTGTCTTGCCGAGGCCCATGTCGTCGGCGAGGCAAGCCCCGAGCCTGAGCCGCGTGAGCAGGTAGAGCCATTGCACGCCCGCCTGTTGATAGGGACGCAGCGTGCCCTGAAGCGCTGTCCCGGGATCGACTCGAGCGAGCCCATCGGGGTGACGGAGCCCCGCCAGCGTTTCTGCGAGCCACGGCCCGGCCACGGTCTCGCTCCAGTCGATGGCGGCCGCACCTGTCGCTCCATCACCGCCAATGCCGGCGCCGGCCAGCAGACGCATGGCCTCGCTGAACGACAGGCCTTCATCGGCGGCACGGCGCTCAATCGCCTCAAAGTGTTCCAGCGTGCGGGCGAGGCGATCGTGATCGACCTCCACCCACTTGCCGCGGATGAAAGCGAGCCCTTCTGATTGGGCCAGCAGCCGCTTCAGCTCGGCTCTCGAAAGTGCTTCCCCATCGAGCGTCACCTGCATCTGGAAATCGAGCAGAGCATCCAACCCGACCTGCGACGGCGCCTTGCCCCCGACCGTCACTTTCACCCGTGGATGCGCGGGGCGGTTCTTGCGCCAGCTTGCCGGCATGCGCACGACCACGCCGGCGCCTTCCAAAGCCGGGACATCTTTCAGGAATGTCAGAGCCTGCGCGGGGCTCCAGCGCAGGGGATGGTAGATCTCGCCCGCATCGACCATGGCTTTCAGCCACGGGCACTGCTCAGCCGCGCGCTGGACAGGCACCAGCAGCGACAACAGACGCTCGCGGTTCCTTGCCCCGGAGTACTCCTGCAGCGCCTTGCCGAGCGGCAGATGCTGTGCCTTCGCCTCAATGGAAAGCCGCGTCGTGTAGGTCGCCATGAACGCAAACGGCGCGTCTTCGTCCTTCCGATTCTCGGCAAGATTGAAGTGCACGCGGCCAACGAGGTTCCAGGCGGGATGGCGCCCTTTGAGGAATTCCTGCGCGGTGAGCTTGGCCACGGCCAATTCGGCATCGAAGGCCGCATCGATGCGATGCCACAGGTCGGCCAGCACGGCGGTCGTCAGGTATTCTGCGCCGGCCATCGGCGGAACTGCGAAAGCCATCTGCTCCAGCTCACCGTTCGTTGGCGCCGGCACAGGCAGCTTGGCGCGACCCTCGCCAATTCCGGGAAGCGCACACAGCGCCGTCACGTAGCGGCCTCCGAACTCCCGCCAGTACGACAGCACCGGTGGCAGAATCGTGCCGACTTCGTCGGCGCCCAAGCACAGCAGTCCGTGTCCCGGGCCCTTCGCGAACGCCTTCTCCAGTCGCGAGCCGAGATCGGGATCCAACGGCGCAACATCGCCGGACGGCCTCAGGGTCAGCGCCCCATGAGGCGTGAGAACAGGTGCCAACATCATGAGTAATTCGCCGATTTCATCACACCCCGCGTGAAGGCCGACGAATTTGACCCCTTCTGATCTAACAACATCAACGACCTAGGACGCTGATCGGCGCCATTGACCCCACGCCCGTGCCGACCGCGTCGAGGACGGCAAGGCCGGCACGCACGGCCTGCTCAGTGTCATGCTCATGAGCTGCAGGGTAGCCGAAATAGACGAGCACGCCATCGCCCAGGTACTGGGCGACAAATCCATCAAATCGCGGCACCACATCGGCGACCACTTTGTGGAATGCAGCGACCCGATCACTCATATCCTCGGGGTCAAGATCCGCCGAAAAGGGCGTCGAGCCGACCATATGGCAAACCATCATCGTCAACTGTCGCCGCTCGGGGCTGCCGGAGCAGACCGCCACCGCGGACGACGCCGCATCGCCCCGCGCGGCGGGGTTCTCGGCGTTCACCTCCAGTCGGCCATTCGCTCCAGCCCTCTTCGCTGACGACAACGTCGTCGATCAGCCGGCCCCGGTAGAGATCACTGATGATCCGTCAGCAGGCCGTGCGGCACACTCCCGCCCGCTCCCGGGGGATATCGCCGTAGCGATCTAGACCGTGGCACGGCCTTGCCGTTCCGGCACTGCAGTAAGTCCGGCAGTTGCCGGGGGTACATCTGCCGTGGGCCGGCAGGTACTACGACGCGAAATCTGGACGCGACACCTCGCTGCAATGCCAGACCGTGGAAGATCGGCGGCTGGCCGAGGGTTGAGCCGATCGTGAGCAAGGCGATCATTGACTTTCCCGCCAATGTCGTCAGGTTGCTAACGGTCGCGTGTTGACCGATTTCGACGTACGAGATCGGGGGCACAGCAGTTCTACGGAGAGCCGAATCGAGCAGCCGTTCGACACATAGCCACATTCGGCCCCAAAAAACTCGAACAGGGAGGCTTCGTCCATGATCGGCGAAGGCAAAAAGGGCACCGAACGTACACGGCGTGAGTTTCTCGCGACTACGACGGCGCTGGCAGGCGCTGCGATGGTCGGGTTGCCGCGTGAAGCGGCAGCGAGCAAGCGACATCCCAAACGCGGCGGCACGCTGCGCTTCGGGATGCGCGATGATTCCGTCGGCCTCGATACCCACCGCAACTTCATCTACTTCGTCTCGCAGCCGATGGCCGGGCTGACCGGCGGTCTGCTCGACTTCGATTCCAAGATGGATCCGGTTGCGGCCATCGCCACGGAATGGGACGCCTCGGCCGACCTGAAGACCTGGACCTTCAAGCTGCGGCGCGGCGCGGAGTTCCACAACGGCGAGACCATCGACGCCGAGGCGATCAAGTGGAACATCGAGCGCATCCTCGATCCCAAGATCGGCCATTCCTTCACCCGCTCGGCGTTGACGGACGTCGAGCGCGTCACGGTGGACGACAAGCATACGGTGCGCTTCCATCTCAAGGGCGCGAGCGCGGCCTTCGACACCAACCTCGTCTACTACCCCGTGAACCTCATGGCGCCAGGTTCGGTCGACAAGGCCGACACCAATCCGGTGAGCTGCGGGCCGTTCAAGTTCAAGTCGTGGAAGCGCTTCGACACCTGCGAGCTGGTGCGGTTTGAGAATTTCTGGGAGACCGATGCCGAGGGCAACACGCTGCCTTATCTCGACGGCATGATCGGCAAGCCCAAGAAGGAGGACCGCGTGCGGCTGACCGCGCTGCGGACCAACGAAGTCGACCTGATCGACAACGTCGCCTACGCCGACGCGCCGAACTTCATCAAGGAGCATGGCGGCTCGTACAACACCTGGCTGGTGCCGCAGGTCGGCACGGCGTTCATCGCCTTCAACCTCAAGAACGGGCCGTTCTCGGAGAAGGACAATCCCGACGCCCATCTGCTGCGCATGGCGGCGGCGCACGCGATCGACCACGAGGGCATCCACCAAGCGGTATTCAACAAGCAGGGCGGGATTGCCAAGGGGTTCTACAGCGACGCCAGCCCGTGGCACGGCAAGGACATCGCGTCGTGGCCGCAATTCGATCCCGACAAGGCCAAGGCGATGCGCAAGAAGGCCAAGGGCGGCGACGCCAAGCTGCTTATCATCGCCAACGACAGCTTCCCCTACATGCAGCAATCAGGCGAGCTGGCGCACGCGATGCTCAAGGAGGTCGGGTTCGACGTGACCTTCGAGATCCACCCGACACCGGTGATCCAGGACAAGTACAACAAGGGGACGTTCGATCTGGATTCGTCGGCGAACAGCTACCGCATCGATCCCGATGGCTGGTTCTCGCGCTCGATACTGTCGACGGCGCCCGAGACCATCCGCCGCCACGGCTACAAGAACGAGAAGGTCGACCAGCTGATTCTCGCCGCCAAGGTCGAGCGCGACAAGGCGAAGCGGCGGCAGATGTACAGCGACGTCGATTCGCTGATCAACAAGGACCTGCCGCTGATCTACACGCACTTCGTGCCGCTGATGCAGGCCGGCAGCAAGCGCATCAAGGGTTACCAGCCCTCGTTCACCGGACCGTTCCAGTACGCCGGCGGCGGCCTGCGGACGACCTGGCTCGAGAGCTGACCGCGGCGATCACGGACCATCCGCCGCGGCGGGAGCTTCACCGATGCTCGCCTACATCATCCGACGTGTCGCCTATCTCGTGCCTGTGCTGCTTGTGCTGACGGTGGTGGTCTTCACCTTCGTGGAAATGCTGCCGGGAAACATCATCGACACGCTGGTCGGCACCGAGGGCAACAACGACCCCGAAGTGCGCAAGATCCTCGAGAAGGAGTACGGCCTCGACCAACCGGTGTATGTCCGGTACGCCAAATGGCTGTACCGCGCCGTTCAGCTCGATTTCGGCAAGTCGCTGGTGACCCGTCGGCCGGTGACGGTCGAGCTTCTGCAAGGCATACCGGCGACGGTGTATCTCGCGGTCGTCGGCATAACCCTGTCGATGCTGATCGCGGTGCCCCTGGGTACGATCGCGGCGGTCCGGCGCAATACGCCGATCGACTACGCGGCGCAGGTGACGTCGCTGGTCGGCATCTCGATCCCCGAGTTCTGGTTCGCCATTCTTTGCGTGCTGCTGTTCTCGCTCTACCTCGGCTGGCTGCCGTCCTCCGGCTTCGTCAGCCCGTTCGACGATTTCTGGGGCAGCCTGAAATTTCTGATCCTGCCGGCCGCCGCGATCGGCTTCCGCCAGGCCGCCTACACGACGCGGCTGACGCGCTCGAGCATGCTCGACGAGATGAACAAGGAATATGTCGATACAGCCCGTTCGCTGGGGCTGAGCGAGCGCAAGGTGATCTTCAAGTACACGCTGCGCAACGCGATGATCCCGACCATCACCATCAGTGGCCTGCAGCTCGCCAATCTTCTGGGCGGCACGGTCGTGCTCGAAACGATCTTCGCCTGGCCGGGCATCGGGCGTGCAATCTACGAGGCGATCATCCAGCGTGACTATCCGCTGATCCAGGCCGGCGTGCTGGTGCTGGGCGTGATCGTTGTGGTTATGAACCTGCTGGTCGACCTGACCTACAGGTTCCTCAATCCGCGCGTCAGGCTGGGCTAGTGTGATGATCGAGAAGTCCGCAGCATCGCGCTGGGCTAAGTGGGGAAGCGGACTTCTCGATCTGAATCACACTAGCTTTCATTTGACTTGGCTAGTGTCCCTCAGATCGCGAAATTCGTTCCGAGCTTGCCACAGATGTCGAGGAATTTCGCGATCAGGACACTAGGCGGCACCGAGGATGACGGAACTTCTAGCACCCAAGCTTGCCGTCCTCGCCGACGCTCGTCTTGTGCCGGCGCCGCCCGGACGCGGCACGCGCCTGGCCGCGGGCATCTCGCGCGCCTGGTACGAATTGCGCAAGAGTCGCACTGCCTTCATCGGCTTCTGCATGCTGGTGGCGCTGTTCGGCGCCTGCATCGCCACGCCGTGGATCGCCACGCACGACCCGATCAAGCAGAGCTATCGCGAACGCCTGGCCCCGCCCAGCGAGAAGCACTACCTCGGCACCGACCGCATGGGCCGCGACATCTACTCGCGCCTGCTGTGGGGCGGACGGCGGCTGGTCACCATCGCGCTGCTCGCGGTCGCCTTCGGCCTGTCGATCGGCGTCCCCTATGGCGTGCTCTCCGGCTATTTCGGCGGCAAGGTCGATACGGTGGCGATGCGTGTCGTTGACGGATTATTGGCGTTCCCCGGCCTGCTGCTCTACCTGCTGATCGTGACCTTGGCCCGGGAATGGAAGCTCGAGGGCTTCTACAACGATCTCATCCTGGTCTTCGCGCTGGGCTTCGCCTTCACCCCAGAGGTGGCGCGATTGTCGCGCGGCACGGTGCTGGCCGAGAAGCAGAAGGAATATGTCGAGGCGTCGCGCGCCATCGGCGACGGCAGCCTCAGCATCGCGCTCAGGCAGATCCTGCCCAACATCATCTCGCCGCTGATCGTCAATGCCACGGTTCGCCTGGGCTACGTCATCCTGATCATCGCCGCGCTCTCGTTCCTGGGCCTCGGCACGCCGCCGCCGACGCCGGACTGGGGCTCCGATCTCAGCGCCGCGCGCGACTACATGGAAACCGCGCCCTTGATCGCCGCCTTCCCGGGACTGGCGATCTGCTACACCGTGCTGGCCTTCAACCTGTTCGGCGACGGCCTGCGCGACATCCTCGATCCGCGACTGGCGGAGCGCTGATCGTACCGGGCAAAGGTGCGGCTAAGCAGAGTTTCCCAGGCCGACCAACGCAAGGCCAAACGCCCCCCTCGTCTGCTTTCCGCCCCTCGCCGCCGGACGCCCACGCATGGCACGGTGAAATGTGACCCGGAGCGGTTATCGTGACGCCCGGATTCACCGAACGATAGTTACGGAATGTCGCCGCGAGGCCTGGCGAACGCGCCAACCCAACCGAGCAGACAATGAATGTCACCTTCCATGCACTTGCCCGCGGTCCAAGATGCCGGGTTGACGGCCAGCCCTTTCTGAATAATACTTTCCTATATGGTGAACTATAGTGAGCGGCTCGACCGGACGTTTGCGGCGCTTGTCGACCCGACTCGGCGCGCGATTCTCGCTCGGCTCGAACGCGAAGACGGCGCATCCATCAGCGCGCTGGCGCAGCCCTTCGCGATCAAGCTGCCGGCCGTGATGAAGCATCTCGACGTGCTTGACGATGCCGGCCTCATCACCCGGTCGAAAGTCGGGCGCACCGTGACGGTACGGCTCCGGCCCCGGCCCATGAGGGACGCCATGGACTGGCTGCGCCGCTACGAACGCTTCTGGTCGGACAGCCTTGATCGGCTCGCAGCCTATGCCGAAAGCAAGGAAGCCGAAGCGAGGAAGAACAGACGATGACCAGTCTAACGCTCGTGCGCCGGATCAAGGCGCGGCCATCGATTGTGTTCGAGGCGCTCACCACGCCGGGAGGCATCGCCAGCTGGTTTGGCCCCGACCGCGGCCCCGTGCTTGTGGCGGAGACCGACCCGCAGGTTGGTGGCCGCTTCCGGGTACGTTTCCACATGCTCGATGGAAGCGAGCATGAGTGCAGCGGAAAATACCTCGAAGTCGTGAAGCCCGAGCGGCTGGGCATGAGTTGGCGCTGGACGGGCGGGGTCGAAGATCCCGCCGAGTCGCTTGTCGAGATCACGCTTCGCGCCATTGCCGAGGGGACCGAACTCACATTCACACATTCGCGGCTGCACGATGAGGAGAGTCGCCGCAGCCACGAGGCAGGCTGGAACGGAGCGCTCGACAAGCTGGAACGCCTATTTCTTACGACCGAACAGAGCTCTCCGTGAGCGAGCATCAGCCGCAGAACCTGGCGCAGCCCAGCCATTGTGATCGGCTGGAACGGAGCCTTCGACCAGCTTCAGCCTACGTCACGAGAATCGCAAAGGAGCACATCGCGATGATCACGATCTCCGCTTTCAAATGGGTTCCAGAGTTTGCCCAGGGCCAAGTGCGCGATCTGCGCGCGCGCTGGGCGCTGGAGGAAGCTGGTCTGCCCTACAAGACGCGCCTCCTCGAACTGGGCGATCAGGACAAATCAGACTATCGCGCGCTGCAGCCCTTCGGGCAGGTGCCGATCCTTCAGGAAGACGGCCTCGTGCTCTTCGAATCCGGGGCCATCGTGCTGCATATCGGCGAACGGAGCGAGATGCTCCTGCCGAAGGACGCGAGCGGACGCGCACGCGCGACGCAATGGCTAATCGCAGCGCTCAATTCCATCGAGCCGTTCGTTATGAACGTCGCCCTGATCGACCTCTTTTACAAGAATGAGGAATGGGCGAAACTACGCCGCCCGGGGGCGGTGGAGTTTGTGCGGAAGCGCTTGTCCGCGCTCTCCAAGTCGCTCGGCGACAAACCCTACCTCGATGGCGACCGCTTCACTTCGGGTGATTTGATGATGACGACCGTGCTGCGAATTTTGAAGCACACCGACATCGTCAAAAGCGACACGCGCCTCGCCGCCTATGTCGAACGCTGCACCGCGCGGCCTGCATTCAAACGAGCCCTCGATGCGCAGATTGGTGATTTCAGGAAGGCTGCATAGCCGAGATCAGAAGGCGCGCTTCAAGCGAAAGGAACATGCGATGGAAAAGAACACGATCTGCGTTTGGTACGACAAGGATGCCGAGGCCGCTGCTCGTTTTTATGCCGAGATCTTTCCAGACAGCGCGGTCGGCGCCATCTTCTGCGCGCCCAGTGATTATCCATCCGGCAAGAAGGGAGATGTGCTGACCGTCGAATTTAAGGTCGCCGGTGTCTCTTGCATCGGCCTTAACGGCGGTCCGGCGTTCAAACATACCGAAGCCTTCTCGTTCCAGATCGCCACCGACGATCAAGCCGAGACCGATCGCTATTGGAACGCCATCGTCGGCAATGGCGGCCAGGAGAGCGCGTGCGGCTGGTGCAAGGACAAGTGGGGCATATCGTGGCAAATCACGCCGCGTGTATTGACCGAAGCGCTGGCGATTGGCGGCGATGAAGCAAAGCGCGCGTTCGAGGCGATGATGGGCATGAAGAAGATCGACGTCGCCGCGATCAAGGCGGCGCGGCGCGGCTGAGTTTCGCGGCGGGGAGGTCCATGATGGCCGCTATTGGCACACTTTCACCGAGCCTGATCCGTCAGGTTCCGGGGCAAAGCGGTCGGAACAAGCATCGCATCCGTCGGGGTGGGCAGGAACGCTTGCTAGAGATTGTGGCAGGCGACCTGTCGGCCGTCGCCGACATCGACCAGCGGCGGCGAGACCTCCGTGCAGATCGTCGTCTGCCGCGGGCAGCGGCCACACAGGCGGCAGCCGGGCGGCGGGTCGATCGGCGTCGAGACTTCGCCCTGCAGAATCAATCTGGGTGGCGGTTTGTCGGGATCTGCCTCCGGCACCGCCGCCAGCAAGGCCCTGGTGTAGGGGTGCAGCGGATCGGCGAACAGCAGGGCGGTCGGTCCCGTCTCGACGATCTTGCCGACGTACATCACCGCCACACGATCGCTGATGTGGCGGATCACGCTCAGATCATGGGCGATGAACAGGTAGGTGAGCCCCAGCTCTTGCTGCAGATCGCTGAACAGGTTGAGGATCTGCGCCTGGATCGATACGTCGAGCGCCGAGACCGGCTCGTCGCCGATCACCAGATCGGGGTCGACCGACAGCGCGCGGGCGATGGCGATGCGCTGGCGCTGGCCGCCCGAGAATTCGTGCGGATAGCGATCGATGTGCTCAACGCCCAGCCCGACGCGGCGCAGCAGCTCCAGCACCCGGCCGCGCTTTTCGGCCCAGGTCCTGGCCAGGCCATGGATCTCCATCGGCCGGCTCAGGATGTGCATGATCGTCTTGCGCGGGTTGAGCGAGCTGTAGGGATCCTGAAAGACGAGCTGGATCTCCTTGCGCGTCTCCTTCATGCGCGACGGGGAAAAGGACAGCAGATCCTCCCCCCTGAACCTGACTTCGCCCGACGTGGGTTCGATCAGCCGCGTCACCAGCCGCGCCGTGGTCGACTTGCCGCAGCCGCTCTCGCCGACCAGGCCCAGGGTCTCGCCGCGGCGGATGTGGAAGTCGATGCCGTCGACCGCCTTGAGCAACTGCGCCTTCTCGCCCGCCAGCTTCGAGTAGATGTCGGCGTGCAGCGCGAAGTGCTTGGTCAGCCCCTTGACTTCGAGCAGCGTGTCGGTCGGGGTCATGGCATCACGCCCGCCCGTGCAGGTGGCACGCCGCGTGATGCCCAGGCGCGATCTCGCGCAGCGCCGGGATCTCGCGCTTGCAGATGTCCATGGCGTGGGCGCAGCGCGGATGGAATTTGCAGCCCGAGGGCGGGTCCATCATGTTGCACACCGTGCCGGTGATCGGCGTCAGGTACCTGGCCTGTGTGTCCAGCCGCGGGATCGAGTTCAGCAATCCGACCGTGTAGGGATGCTGCGGGTTGCGGAAGATCTCGCGCGTGGCGCCGAACTCGACCATGTGCGAGGCGTACATGACGCCGATCGTGTCGCAGGCATGCGCGACGACGCCCAGGTTGTGGGTGATGAAGATCAACGACATGCCGAAGCGATCGATCATGCCGGTGATCAGCTCGAGGATCGTCGCCTGGATCGTCACGTCGAGCGCCGTGGTCGGCTCGTCGGCGATCAGGAAATCTGGATTGCAGCTCAACGCCATCGCCAGCATCACGCGTTGGCGCATGCCGCCGGAGAATTCGTGCACGTAGCTGTCGAGCCGTTTGCGCGGCGAGGGGATGCCGACTAGCGCGAGCAGCTCGACGACACGCTCGCGCGCCTCCTGCCTGGACAGGCCGAGATTGGTGCGCAGCGCGTCGGAGATCTGCGCGCACACCGTGAATACCGGATTGAGCGCGCTCATCGGTTCCTGGAACACCATGGCAATGCGCCGGCCGCGCAGCGCGCGCATCTCCGCGTCGCTCAGTTCCAGCAGGTCGCGACCCTCGAAGACGATGCGGCCGCGCGGGATCTCGCCCGGCGGATCGGGGATCAGCCGCATGATCGAGCGCGCCGTCACCGACTTGCCTGAGCCCGATTCGCCGACGAGCCCGAAGGTCTCACCACGATGCACGGTGAAGGACACGCCATCGACAGCCGTCAGTTCGCCACGGCGCAGCCGAAAGCGCACGGTGAGCTCGTCGAGTGCCAGAACCGGCTCGGCCATACTGCGTCTCGCTCGTCGCGGCTTGTTGCATCGGGCGCGTACGACGGGCACACTTCCCTGTCGGCGAGACGGTAGGGTGGCGGCGGGGGTTAGGCAACCGCGCGGGAATCCGTGTGCCTCTTGTTGCGCTGCATGAGTCCGTAGTTGGCACACTTTCCCCGTCTACCGCATCGCACAAATCCGTCAGCAGCCCTAAGCAATATCTGCCGCCCAGGGCGGCGGCGGGGGATGGTCGCGCATCCGGCAGCAGCGGATGCGGTCCAACTCGAGCGCGAAATTCTGTCTAGGGTCTGCCGGGGCGAGGAGATACTGCAAGCCGGCAAAAAGCGCACCCGCAATGGTGGCAAACACCCAGACGCGGCAGCCTAGCAGGCAGCGAGAAAGGCGCGGGGGAGCGCAAAGGGCGCCTCGCGCCTTAGGCAGTGCTGCCGTTTCCCAAGATGTCCGGGGTTCGTCATGGTCGACCTTCGCGTTGCGTGGGCGGACGCCGCAGCCAAGCGGCGTGTTGCCGAGTCCGAGGTTTTCGTCGAGGCGGCGCGCACGCGCCATGCCATATGCCAGCTTCACGACTCAAGGCATGAGACCTGATCGTTCGGAGTTAGGTGCATCCAGATCCACTCACTCGCTACCGATCAACTGAACAAGAAGTCAGAGGCCGCCAGGTTGGCTGCCACGACATTGTTGATCTGCAGCGTCGAACCGTCACCCAGAGAGATCTGGCTGTGACTGGTGCCGACGACATTCGTAAGCAATGTGTCGTAGAGACCGCCGTGTGTCAGCGTCGCGAAGTCTACGATGCCGGTGCCTCGCAGGTCGATGATGTCCCTGACGAGGACCCCGGCCCCTTCGAAGTCCTGGATCTGGTCGGTGCCGTAGCCGAGCTTGAATACGAAACTGTCGTTGCCGGTGTCGCCAAACAGCTCGTCGACGCCGCTGCCGCCGTCGATGGTGTCGCGGCCGATGCCGCCGACGAGCAGGTCGTTGCCCTCCTCGCCAACGAGCGAGTCGTTGCCGTCGTTGCCGAACAGCTTGTCGTCACTGAAGCTGCCGGTGATCGTGTCGCTGCCGGCACCACCGGCATAGGCTTTGACGCCGGCGAAGGCGATGCCGCCCTGGCTGCCGGCAACGATGATGTCACTGCCGCCGCCGCCGTCGACGAGGATGCCGCCGGGGACGCCGGCGAAGTTCTGGAACGTCGTATTGCTGAAGTCGAGCATGTTGGCGCCGGCCGTGCCGGCCAACGTTACTGTGCCGCCAAGGTCGATGAACTCGATGCCGGAGCCCGAAGCCTCGCCCGTCGGGTTGGAGGAATCGAACGCGGCCAGGGTGACGTCGCTGGATGTGAAGACGATGGCGTCGCTGCCGGCGCCGCCGCGCATGACGTCGGTGGTGGCCTCGCTGCCGCCGATGTGGATGGTGTCGTTGCCCTCGCCGCCGTCGATGGTGTCGCGGCCGATGCCGCCGACGAGCAGGTCGTTGCCGGCGAGGCCGTCCATGCGGTCGTTGCCGTTGCGCCCCTCGATGCGGTCGCCGAACTCGGTCGGCAGCGGTTGGCCGGCGACGGTGTGCGTGGCGTCGATCGTGTCCGCACCGTTGGACCCGATAATGGTGACACCGCCCGTCACCGTCACAGCGATCATGTCGGTGTCCACGCCGCCGGCACCATCGTTGGTCACGACCGCAATGGCGTCGGAGCCTGCTGCCAGGCTCACATAGGCGAGCGTCGCCAGCGCAGCGTTGACCTGGCCGGGCTGTCAAACGGCTCGCAATCTTGACCCCTCGTATTGCCTCACCTGACGATGTTACCCTGGCGGGGCAGATACGGCGGCATCTGATCGCTTGCCGCTTGCAACTTTCGAGGCTTGTTCGACGGGAGGGGCTGTGGGCGGGGCG